>ERZ772863.396-NODE-396-length-53240-cov-107.278631_pt1 | contig 53240 bp, 58 predicted proteins | sample MGYA00512134_ERZ772863 | MGnify/ENA primary metagenome ERZ772863 (study PRJEB29015, sample SAMEA2737659) | human gut metagenome | biome: human gut; feature: human-associated habitat; material: faeces | place: China | collected 2012 ...
CTGAAATATCAAAGTAAATCTCTAATTGTTAACAAGTTAATTTATAGAACATCCCATAATTATTTGCAAAGATAATGCAAAACTCATAGAAAATATCAACGGAATAAAGATTTTCTACTTATAACTTGTTAAAAAGACAATCTAAATTGCCTATATAAAAAAAAGAGCCTCTAATGAGACTCTTATGTTTGTTTGGAATAAGTTTGTTTTTATTTAAGCTTCAGCTTCTGGAAGTACTGAAACGATGCTTCTGTCCTTGCGACCTTTGCGGAAGTTTACTACTCCGTCAACAAGTGCATAAAGAGTATCGTCTTTACCAATACCGACATTCAAGCCTGGGTTGTGCTTAGTACCACGCTGACGAACAATAATGTTGCCTGCGATGACTTTCTGACCACCCCAAATTTTCACGCCCAATCTCTGTGAAGCTGACTCACGGCCGTTCTTAGAACTACCTACACCTTTTTTATGTGCCATTTCTACTAGTCCTCCTTTGTTTTAAGCGATTACTTGTTTAACTGCGATTTGTGTGAAGTGTGTACGATGACCATTGCGTTTGCGCTCGTCTTTACGACGCTTCACCTTGAAGACAATCACCTTGTCACCTTTAACAAGTGGGTTAACCACTTCACAAACAACTTTCGCACCCTCTACTGCAGGTGCTCCTACTTTAACAGCTCCCTCGTTGTCTACGAGAAGCACTTTGTCAAACTCTACAGTCTGACCTTCTTCAGCATTTTGGATATGGTGAACGAACAATTTCTTGCCCTCTTCAACCTTAAACTGCTGACCGTTAATTTCTACAATTGCGTACATTTTGTTATATAAAACGGGTTTGGTCTGCAAGGCGCATAACCTCGTGTTATGTCTTATTTGAGCCTTGACAGATAAAAATCGGATGCAAAATTACTCATTTAAAATTAATTTCCTTTCTCTTGAATGTATTTTTATATCGTTAGTTAAGCAATATTAACTAATATTAGAAAAACTAATGCTTACTAAAGTTGACTTGTCTTTTTACGAATTTAATCATAGCCCAATTATCTGAAGAGTTTCTCTTTTCTTCAACTAGCCCCAACGCACGAGCCTTTGCAATAAGAACAGATTCATCTTCTTTATAAAAGCCACTAATTATGAGAGTGCCATTGTCTGCCATTGAATTTGCTAATGTTGGCAAATCGTTTAAAAGAATATTGCGGTTTATGTTTGCCAAAACAACATCATATTTCCCCATTAATTCCTCATACAATAACATTGAATCCCCTTTCAACGCTGAAACATTCTCCAGACTGTTCAGTTTGGCATTATGTATCGTATTGCTAACACTCCATTCGTCAATATCATATCCATATGCAGCTACTGCACCGCATTTTGCTGCGGTAACCGATAAAATACCAGTTCCACATCCACAATCCAGCACACGTTTGTCTTGCAATGTCATTTTCAGCAATTCTTCAACAATCATCCTTGTGGTGTTGTGTGTACCGGTGCCAAACGCCTGGCATGCATCTATTGTAATATCTATGGAATATGATTTGTCTGAAGGGTGCTTCAAGTCATGTATAATACATTGGTCACCGATTATAATCGGATTGAACCCTCCTTTTTCCCATTCCTCATTCCAATTCTTGTCTATTACTTCTTCTGTTTCAAAAGAAATGGAGAAGGTGTCCAAAGGAAAATCCTCCAAAGTCTTTTCCAAAGACGAACGGTCGTATAGCTCTTTCTGGATGTATCCGGAAATTCCACCTTCGTTTTCTTCAAATGAATCATATCCTACCGTACCGCATAAGGCGGCGCAGATATCGCATGCCATGGAAAAAGACGGCCCCTGTATTGTTTTTTTCCCATCAGTATTTTTTATGAAAAAAACAGTCTTGTAATATTTCATTATTTGAATTGTTAGTTGTATTCTTCTGAAGAGAATTTGTTTCTCTTTCCGTAAATTTTATTGCAAAATTATAAAAAATAGGAGAAAACCTATCATGATATAGGGTTTTTCCGTATTTTTGCATTTGAAAGTAATCTATTTTTGCATTTAGTAATTATTAACGACAGCACTTGTGGATATATATATCCCAAGCAATATAAGATTTAGGAGATAAAAACATGAAAAGATTAGTTTTCACTTTATTATTGTCTGTAGTTTTACCTTCAGTATCAATGGCACAGGACGACATGTATTTTTCACCCAAACAAAGCAAGAGGGAGAAAACTACGATTGTCATGGGGGATAAAGCCCCAAAATACGACGCTGGCTCCACCCGGGATGTTGACGAATACAATAGGAGAGGATTAGGCAACACTTATAAATATGTGACCAATGACTCTTTGACTAATGACATCATTAATATTGACGGTGTTGATACGGATTCTGCATATTTTTATGATGATGCCCCTTGTGATATTGACTATAATGGAGAATGGGACTACTATTCAAGATTAAACAGATGGCGTTATTTTGACGACCTATGGTTTTATGACCCGTGGATAACAGGAAGTCCTTTGTATTATGCCTCTTGGTATGACTATTATGGATATAGATGGGGATGGCCTTATAGATACGGATGGTATGGAGGATGGTATAGCCCTTGGTATTCTACTTATTGGACAGGATGGTATGACCCGTGGTTCTCTGGTTGGTACAAGCCATATTTTGGGGTAACGGTTGCCCATAATCCCCACAATGGAGGCGTTTCAGGAACGACTAACCACGGATGGGTTGGTAATCCTCGCAATAACAGAACCAACTTTAGCGGGTACAGAGGAAGCACCAGCACGAACAGAAGAAATACAGATGCTTATAACAGGCAGGGAATGAGGAACACCAATAACTCTGGATATCGTCGCAACAACTGCAACAACAATGAATTTGGAGAGAATAGAACCATAAGGACACGGGAATATGATAGCAATTCTACGTACCGTAACAACTCGTCTTTCAACACAGGATCTTCCGTAAACAGAGGAGGTGGCTTCACTGGCGGAAGTAACTTTGGTGGCGGTCGCTCTGGTGGTTTCAGTGGTGGCGGTCGCTCCGGCGGTGGCGGACACTTTGGAGGAAGGAGATAGCAAATACACGTTATTATTGGACTTTAAAATATAATATTTGATTATGAAAAAAATAGCTTTGTTTTCTGCTGTAGCATTGTTCGCATATTCTAGCGCCATGGCACAGGAGACATATGAAAATGCAAAAATTGCAGATCAGGATTTAAATGGCACTGCAAGATATATTGGTATGGGAGGTGCTCTCGATGCGTTGGGTGCTGATATATCCACCATATCTTCAAACCCTGCTGGCATTGGACTATTCAGACACTCTTCTGCCAATGTTTCATTCGGTATCGTATCGCAACAAGACTGTAAGACCTTTGCAAATGGTAAAAAGACAAATCTCAGCTTTGACCAGATTGGATTCGTGTATTCCAGGCGTACAGGTCGTAGCTCGTTCATGAATTTCGCATTCAATTATCACAAAAGTAAGAATTTTGACTTTATATTGTCTGCAACCGGCAAATTGGATGGTTTGTCTTCGCAAAACAAGCAAACATTCCTGAAGAGTCAAGACCAGTACTTTGACCTTTCTGACAAGGGTGGGGCTTATGTCGGAAACGACAACTCGTTCAACCAAGTCGACTACCTTTATGCAAATACCCTTTTGCCTGTTGCTTTTGACGATAAGAACAAGGGGTACATCGACGGTTATTTAGGAGCTTCAGACTTTGATTTCAACAGGACTCACAGTGGATATATCGGAACATACGATTTCAACTTGAGTGGCAATATAAATGACCGTGTGTATTTGGGAATAACATTTGGAATTCATGACGTTCACTACAAATCGTATGGAGAATACACGGAGGCGTTATTAGATAGTTCGGACAAGAGTATTGGTAAAACATCATTGTCGGACAACAGAAAGGTGACTGGTACAGGATTTGATGTCAAAGCTGGTATTATATTCCGTCCGGTAGAAAGTTCGCCCTTCCGTATAGGTCTATCGATAGCTACTCCAATTTGGTATGATCTGACTACAACAAATTACACCACTATTGACAACCGCTCATTAGCTGACAATTTCGGCTATTACGACACGGGAAATATCGGGGAGTCATATGATTTCAAATTGTACACTCCTTGGAAGTTCGGCTTGAGCCTTGGTACTACCTTCGACAATTATCTAGCCATAGGTGCAGGTTATGAATATTCGGATTACAGTACGCTCGATTCAAGAATTAACGATGGTGGCGATTATGACTGGTATTATGATACTTACTATTCGAACAGTTCGTCAGATGGAGAGATGAACGACCATACAGAAAGCACTCTGAAAGGCGTAAGTACCTTGAAACTCGGAATGGAGTTCAAGGCTGATGATAATTTGGCAATACGCCTAGGCTACAATTATGTTTCCCCTAAATACGAGAGTGTGGGTTATAAGGACGGAACAATCAACTCTCCAGGGTCTTATTATGCGTCTACAACGGATTATACCAATTGGGAGTCCATCAATCGTGTAACTTGCGGAATTGGCTATACATTGAACAAATTCTCGCTTGATCTGGCATATCAGTATTCTGTACAGAATGGAAAATTCCATGCTTTCACAGATTATATATCAGAAGTAAAAGACATGTCTAATCTATGTGATGCCGTAAAGGTAAGCAACAAGCGGCATCAGCTGCTGTTGACTTTAGGCTATCATTTCTAAATTGTGTTTATGATCAAACAATATAATATCATTTTAGGCAGTGGAAGTCCGCGCCGCAAGGAACTCCTTAGCGGTTTGGACCTCCACTTCAGAGTTTTAGTACGTGAAGGGATAAAAGAGACATACCCTCAAGACCTGCCGGCCAAGGAAGTTGCCCGCTATATTGCGGAAGAGAAGGCTTCTGCTTATACCGACCTCCTGTCAGGTGACACTATGGTTATAACGGCAGATACTATAGTCGTTTGTGATGATACAATACTTGGTAAACCCCACGACATAAATGATGCAGTCAGGATGCTAAAAATGTTAAGTGGGAAAACCCATCAAGTAATCACAGGGGTCTGCATATCAACTAAGGAAAAGAAAAAAGTTTTCTCCGTTAACACCAATGTGACATTTAAACGACTTCAAGACACTGAGATAGACTATTATGTCTCTAAATACAAACCGTTTGACAAGGCAGGAGCCTATGGCATACAGGAATGGATAGGACATGTGGGAGTGGAACATCTTGATGGCAGTTATTTCAATGTGATGGGATTACCGGTGCAGCGTATTTATCAGACGCTAACTGAAGAGTTCTAGTAAAATGTACGCAAATATCTGTATAGCATAATAATGGAAAAATTAGAGGATAAGAAAATAGCAGTATTATTGTCTGGTGGTGTAGACAGTTCTGTCGTTTTATATGAACTGGCGGAAAAAGGTCTGACACCAGACTGTTTTTACATAAAAATCGGCCCAGAAGAGAAGGAAGAATGGGATTGTTCATCAGAAGAAGATCTGGAAATGGCAACCTCTGTAGCTCATAAATACGGATGTAAACTTGCTGTGATCGATTGCCATAAAGAATACTGGAATGAGGTTACTCGTTATACGATGGAAAAAGTCAAGGCAGGTCTTACGCCTAATCCTGACGTGATGTGCAACCGTTTGATCAAGTTCGGTGCATTTCATGAAAAGATTGGTTACAAATATGATCTGATTGCAACAGGACATTACGCACAGACTGAGATTGACGAGAATGGAAGAAAATGGCTTGTCACCAGTCCAGACCCAGTAAAAGACCAAACAGATTTTTTAGCACAACTATATTCATGGCAATTACGGAAAGCTATATTCCCAATAGGTCACTTCCAGAAAGACGAGGTAAGGATAATCGCTGAAAAAGAACAACTTGTAAATGCAAAGCGAAAAGACAGTCAGGGAATCTGTTTCTTAGGTCAGATCAACTATAATGAATATATACGCAGGTATTTAGGCGAAAACATAGGCAACGTAATAGAATTTGAAACCGGAAAAATAATTGGCAAACATCGCGGATTGTGGTTCCACACAATAGGCCAACGTAAAGGTCTTGGATTTGGAGGTGGACCATGGTTCGTTGTCAAGAAAAATGTGCAAGACAATATCCTCTATGTCAGCCATGGCTATAACCCTCAGACTGCATACAAGAAAGAATTCCCCGTTATGGATTTTCATTATTTGACAGAAAGGGTCAATATGGATAAAATAACTTTTAAAATACGCCATACACCAGAGTATCATAAAGGAAGAATTGAGATAACAGGCGATTCGGATTTTGTTGTTCATGCAGAAGAATTCATCCATGGTGTTGCACCAGGACAGTTTTGTGTCATCTATGACGAAAATCACCATAGGTGTTACGGTAGTGGTGAAATCACAGCCATTTGACAAATTGTAAATTTTTAAATACTTTTCAAGCCTTAACAATCATTTTGATTGCGCATTCTGAAATCGTCTAGAGTGTTTTTCGTGGTGTCTCAACAGTTTTTACTTTCCATTAGGATTACCTTACCGTCATTATGTGTTGTTTCTGATACAATCATCCCACATTATTATATAAATAAGATGAAGTCTTTATCAGTTTAAACGAAATTTCCTTCAAAATATTTTGCGAGTTCGAATAAAAGGCGTAACTTCGCAATTGAAAAACATTAACCTAAAACTATTATTTCGAATGAAGAAGTACAATTTTAACGCAGGTCCTTCAATTCTTCCAAGAGAAGTAATTGAAAACACTGCAAAGCAGATTCTGGATTTTAACGGTATTGGTTTGTCTTTGGCAGAAATCAGCCACAGATCAAAGGATTTCCAGCCAGTTATTGACGAGGCAACAGCTTTGATTAAAGAGTTGCTTAACGTTCCAGAAGGATATTCAGTTCTGTTCCTTGGTGGTGGTGCTTCATTGGAATTCTGTATGATTCCATGTAACTTCCTGAAGAAGAAGGCTGCCTATCTGAACACTGGTGTGTGGTCAAAGAAGGCAATCAAGGAGGCTAAGCATTTTGGAGAGGTTGTTGAAGTAGCTTCTTCTGCTGATGACAATTACACCTTTATTCCAAAGGGGTGGACTTGTCCAGATGATGTTGATTATCTTCATATCACAACTAATAATACTATCTACGGTACTGAGCTGCGCGAGGAGCCAAACGTAAACGTTCCTCTGATTGGTGATATGTCATCAGATATCTTCAGCCGTCCGGTAGATGTTGCAAAGTATGACTGTATCTACGCTGGCGCACAGAAGAACCTTTCTATGGCTGGTGTAACATTGGTTATCGTTAAGGATGAAGCTCTGGGCAAGGTAGAGCGTGAGATACCTACGATGTTGAACTATCAGACTCATGTTGACAAGGGCAGTATGTTCAATACTCCTCCAGTAGTTCCTATCTATACCTGCCTTGAGACTCTTCGTTGGATCAAGAAGAACGGTGGTGTTGAAGAAATGGACAGAAGAGCGCACGAAAGAGCAGAACTTCTGTATGCAGAGATTGACCGCAACAAGCTGTTCCGTGGCACAGTAGCAAAAGAAGACCGTTCACTCATGAATATTTGCTTCGTTATGAACGATGAGTACAAGGAACTTGAGAAAGCGTTCTTTGATTTCGCAACATCTAAGGGCATGGTCGGCATCAAGGGTCACCGCTCAGTAGGTGGTTTCCGTGCAAGCTGCTACAACGCAATGAGCGTAGAGGGTGTTAAGGCTCTCGTTCAGTGCATGCAGGAATTCGAAGCACAGAACTAATTCTGAATAAAACAATATCAATCAAACCCGTGCTCCATACTGAAGCATGGGTTTTGATTTAAAAAAATACTTTCGACTATTTAATCATAAGTCAACCTTAAAGTGTAATAATTTAAACCTTATAATTATGAAAATTCTAGTAGCAACAGAAAAACCATTCGCACCAGTAGCAGTTAATGGAATCAAGGCAGAGCTTGACAATGCAGGCCATGAACTTGTATTGTTGGAGAAATATACAGAAAAGCAGCAGCTTCTTGACGCAGTAGCCAATGCAGACGCACTTATCGTGCGTTCAGACAAGATTACTCCAGAAGTGCTTGATGCAGCTAAGGAGCTTAAGATTGTAGTACGTGCAGGCGCTGGCTATGACAATATTGATACTGCTTACGCAAAAGAAAAGGGTATTGTTGTTGAAAATACTCCAGGACAAAACTCAAACGCAGTTGCAGAGTTGGTATTTGGTCTATTGGTTTACGCTGTCAGAAACTTCTACAACGGCAAGGCTGGTACAGAGCTGAAGGGTAAAAAACTTGGTATCTTAGCTTATGGCAACGTAGGAAGAAATGTTGCTCGCATTGCTAAGGGCTTTGGTATGGATATCTATGCTTATGACGCATTCTGTCCTAAGGAAGTAATTGAGCAGAGTGGCGTTCATGCTGTTGACAACCAGGAAGAGTTGTTCTCTACATGTGATGTCGTTTCACTACACATCCCTGCTACAAACGAGACCAAGAAGAGCATAAACAAGGAGTTGGTTTCCAAGATGAAGAAGGGTGGTATCCTTGTTAACACAGCTAGAAAAGAAGTTATCAACGAAGAGGAACTTGTAGCACTTTTGCAGGAGCGCACAGACCTCAAGTTCGTTACAGATATCAAGCCTGATCTTGATGCAGAATTTGCAGAGAAGGCAGAAGGTCGTTATTTCAGCACCCCTAAGAAGATGGGCGCTCAGACAGCAGAGGCTAACATTAATGCAGGTATAGCAGCCGCTAAACAGATCAATGCTTATTTTGCTGAGGGTTGTACAAAGTTCCAGGTTAACAAATAATATTTGCTAACATATTTGTAATAATTCAAATTTGACATAAAGATATGGCAACAATAAAACCATTCAAAGGCATCAGACCTCCTAAAAACCTCGTTGAGAAGGTAGAATCAAGACCATATGATGTTCTTAATTCAGAAGAGGCAAGAGCAGAAGCTGGCGATAATGAAATGAGTCTATATCATATCATAAAGCCAGAGATAGACTTTGAGCCAGGTACAAGTGAGTATGACCCACGTGTTTATGATAAGGCAGCCGAGAATTTCAAGAAATTCAAGGATAACGGCTGGCTGGTTCAGGACAACGAAGAGCACTACTACATTTATGCTCAGACAATGGGCAACAAGACACAATATGGTATTGTGGTTGGTGCTCGTGTAGAGGATTATATGAACGGCACAATCAAGAAGCATGAGCTTACACGTAGAGATAAAGAGGAAGACCGTATGAAGCATGTTCGCGTAAACAACGCTAACATTGAGCCGGTTTTCTTTGCATATCCTGATAACGAAAAGCTTAATGCCCTGCTTGAAAAATATGCGAAGACAGAGCCGGAATACGATTTCATAGCTCCTATTGACGGCTTCGGCCATAAGTTTTGGGTGATTTCAGACAAGGAAGACATAGATCTCATTACCAATGAATTTGCTGCAATGCCGTCTTTGTATATTGCAGATGGTCACCACCGCTCTGCAGCTGCAGCTCTGGTTGGTGCAGAAAAAGCAAAACAGAATCCTAACCACACAGGCAATGAGGAGTACAACTACTTCATGGCTGTTTGTTTCCAGGCTTCTCAGTTGACAATTCTTGATTACAACAGGGTTGTGACAGATTTGAACGGTTACTCATCAGAGGATTTCCTCAAGGCCTTGGAGAAGAACTTTATCGTTGAAAACAAGGGAACTGACCAGTACAAGCCGACAGCATTGCACAATTTCTCTATGTACCTTGACGGAAATTGGTATAGTCTGACTGCTAAGGAGGGTACTTATAATCCAAATGACCCAATTGGTGTTCTCGACGTTGATGTGTCAAGCAGACTTATCTTCGACGAACTTCTTGGAATTAAGGATTTCCGCTCAGACAAGAGAATTGACTTTGTCGGCGGTTTGAGAGGATTGGAAGAGCTTAAGCGCAGAGTCGACTCTGGTGAGATGAAGATGGCTTTGGCACTTTATCCTGTAACAATGAAGCAAATAATGGATATCGCAGACAGTGGCAAGATCATGCCACCTAAGGCAACATGGTTTGAACCTAAACTCAGATCAGGACTTATCATCCATGAATTAGCATAAGAAACAGGGAACACACTAAATAAGGCGCACTCAATAATTTTATTATTGGTGCGCCTACTTTTGATTAAAAAGTAAGGATAATCGTCATCAAGAAATTACAGTATTAAAAGTGGAAGATAAATACACGACAATCACAAAAACAATAGGGGAGGGCTTCTACAGTGAGAAACGCAGCAAGTTTCTTGCTTTTGCCCATCATGTAGAATCACAAGCACAAATAAGAGAAATATTATCTATCTATAGAAAAAAATATTATGACGCAAGACATGTCTGTTATGCATATGTATTAGGGGCTGATAAGGCAGACTATAAAATGAATGATGACGGAGAACCAAGCAGCACCGCAGGAAAACCGATTTATGGACAAATAGTATCAAATGACCTTACTGACATTCTTATAGTCGTCATAAGATATTATGGAGGTGTAAATCTTGGCACCGGAGGATTGATTGTAGCGTATAGAACCGCAGCTGCAGATGCATTGTCACATTGCGTTATTGAAGAGAAGTACATTAAGGAAAAAATAACATTCACTTTCCCATATGTCATGATGAACGGGGTCATGAAAGTAGTAAAAACAATGGAACCACAGATTATTTCGCAAGAGTTTGACAACACCTGTACGATTACACTCTCAATAAGGAGATCGAAGGCAGAGGAACTGAAAAATAAGTTGAACAGCTTGTCCTTTGAATGATATTTAGGCACACTTCTATCAAAGTCATTGGATATGTTGGTCTTTAAAACAATGTCGTCGCAATATGCATTCTTTGGCGTATAAAAATAGCTGTTCTGCACATTTAAAACAGTTACTTATATCCCCAATATAGGTTACTTTTCATTTAAATGTAAGCTACTTTTAATAGAATTATTACCAATGTCGTACATTTGTCGCATATTTTCCAGCGTAAAACTTCCGCGAAATGCCAATTAATGTTTTGTTTTCTTTATTATTTAACCTAAAACTTTGTACCTTTGCACGATTAATGCAGTTCGATAGGTAAATACATATAGGTTTTAGACTGCACATTTAAAGAATAAAATAACGAACGAAATGCTAAAATTTATATCTTTTGGCAGCGGTAGCAGCGGAAACAGTTATCTGTTAATGTCGGATAATACTATATTAATGTTGGATTCTGGCGTTGGTATAAGATCCATGAAAAGATATTTCCAGGAATATGGATTGTCCTTTACTAAAATCAACGCTATACTTGTGACACATGACCATGCAGACCACGTCAAGTCAGTAGGGGCAATAAGTAATGATTTCAAGATTCCTGTTTACGCTACAGAAGCAGTCCACAAAGGAATACAAAAAAACTATTGTGTACGAAAGAAAATTAATGCGGCAAACAAACGGGTTTTCTTACCTGGAGATGACACCATAGAGATTGGTGACTTCAAGATCACTCCTTTTGACGTTCCGCATGACAGTTGTGGTAATGTGGGCTATACAATAGAATATCATGACGTCGTTTTTGGCCTCATGACAGATATTGGACATATTACAGATACTATCCGAGACAATATAAGAAAATGCAATTATCTGGTTATGGAAGCCAACCATGACGAATCGATGTTACAGAATGGTCCATATCCACAATATCTTAAAGATAGAATAGCAGGTGGGAATGGACATTTGAGCAATGTAAAATGCGCTCAGACTATATGTGAATGCTATATGAAAGGCTTGAAGCACATTTGGCTCTGCCATTTAAGTGAAGAGAACAATCATCCTGAGCTATTGAGAAAGACAATAGAAAAGGAATTTCAAGAAAATGGCTTGCGTATGGGAGGCGATATAGAAGTAGATATTCTTCGACGCAGACAGCCAACCGGCATTTTCAACTTGTTATGATACACTGGCGAGAGCAAGCAATGAATCCTGCAGGACAAGGACTATAACATATATTATTTAGTTAATTTAACAACAAAACGAACATGAGGAATTTATTTATCAAGACCATGGTTGTCGCTTCTTTGTGGTTTGGAGGGGCATCAGTTGCATCATCTCAGAATATTCTAGGTGGAATCTTGGGTAACGTAGCTGACAGAATGTCAAACAAGCAAAACGGCAGTAAGACAGAAGGAAGTAAGGTTTCAGATATTTATGAGGGGCTTACATCTATTTTCCAAAACAGCAAAGTCGCTACTGCTGACAAGATTGTCGGAACGTGGGTTTATAAAGAACCAGCTGTGGTGTTTGAAAGCTCAAGCCTTCTGAAACAAGCAGGAGGAAAGCTAGTTTCAACAGCTATTGAGAATAAACTTAACACTGTATTTAACAAATATGGCATTAAGGCAGGGAAGTTCAAGATGACCTTTGACAAGAAAGGCAATTTCACACAGGCAATTGCCAAGAAAACTGTCACCGGAACCTATACCATTGAAGGCAAGAATGTGAAACTGACATATTCAGGTGGAATTCAGCAGATAATGGGAACCACACAGATTGACGGTAATTCATTGCTGATTGTCATGGATGCAACAAAGCTCCTTAAATTTGCAAGTGCTGCAGGAGCAATGTACAATAATTCTATGCTTGGCACAATCAGTTCATACCTGTCAGGTGTCGAGGGAATGGAATGCGGAGTAAGATTAGAGAAGTCGAAATAGTTAATTTTAATCAACGCTTGATGTTTTTTAGTGATATTTGTTAAAATATACTCAAAATTACAAAACAACATTCGACAAATCATATTATTTTATTAACTTTGCACGCCACTACGAGTTAATGGCATTAAATTCAAACCTAAAAATAAAAATTTAAATGGCAACAAAAATCAGATTACAGCGCGGTGGTCGTAAGGGCTATGCTTTTTACAGCATCGTAATCGCTGACGTTAGAGCTCCACGTGATGGAAAGTTTACTGAAAAGATTGGTACTTATAATCCAAACACTAATCCAGCCACAGTAGATTTGAATTTTGATCGTGCTCTTTATTGGGTAGAAGTTGGTGCACAGCCAACTGACACTGTTCGTAACATCTTGAAAGGCGAGGGCGTTTATTTGATGAAGCACTTGCGCGGTGGTGTTAAGAAGGGTGCATTTGACGAGTCTGCTGTACAGGCTAAGTTTGACGCTTGGAAGTCAGAGAAGGCAGCCAAGCTCGATTCAGTTCGTAATGGTGTCGCCAATGAAAAGAAGGCAACTTACGAGAAGAATTTGGCCGAGGAGAAGAAAGTCAATGAAGCAATCGCCAAGAAAGTTGCAGAAAAGAAAGCTGCAATTGAAGCTGCTAAGGCAAGCGAAGCATCTGAAGCACCTGCTGAGGAGACTTCAAACGAGGCAGAATAAATTATTCTTTTCTGCAAAACGACTTAAGGAAGCCACATGGTTTCCTTTTTTTATTGACTTTCCGTCATTAGTGTCCCGTTAAAATAGGGACACTAATGTTGACGAGTGTATAAAAGGAAAGACGAGAAAACAAGGAAAATTGTCTTCTTGAATAGTTCCAGATATTCTGAAAACTCTCACATTAACTCTTCTGCTTGTTTTCTCGTCTATTGTGAAGTATAATCAGTTTTGATAAGTCCTTTTACGAATTGATAGCCATTAGGAATTCTTCGTTGGATCTTGTTTTCTTCATATACTCTCCGATAGTGTTCATTGCTTCTACGGAAGTCATGTCGGCAATGGAATTTCTTACTACCCACAGGCGTTCCAGTGTAGTAGAGTCATGTAGCAGGTCGTCACGACGTGTACTTGACGCAACAAGGTTTACTGCAGGGAATATACGTTTGTTGCTCAAGCTGCGATCGAGTTGGAGCTCCATGTTTCCTGTACCTTTGAACTCTTCAAAGATTACTTCGTCCATCTTGCTGCCAGTGTCAATAAGAGCTGTTGCGATAATGGTCAGCGAGCCACCATTTTCGATGTTTCGTGCTGCACCGAAGAAACGTTTCGGTTTCTGCAGGGCATTTGCGTCAACACCACCGGTGAGAACTTTTCCACTTGCAGGAGCAACAGTGTTGTATGCACGTGCTAGTCGTGTTATTGAATCGAGGAATATCACTACGTCGTGGCCACATTCCACCATACGCTTGGCCTTCTCCAATACGATGCCTGCTATCTTTACGTGTCTTTCTGCTGGCTCGTCGAAAGTAGAGGCGATTACTTCTGCATTTACAGTTCTGGCCATGTCGGTAACTTCCTCCGGACGTTCATCAATAAGCAGCATCATGAGGTAAGCTTCTGGATGGTTAGCTGCTATAGCGTTGGCTATATCTTTCATGAGTACGGTCTTACCGGTTTTTGGTTGTGCCACGATCAAGGCTCTCTGACCTTTACCTATTGGAGCGAAGAGATCTACAATTCTCGTGCTTAGATTTGTTGTTGCAGGGTTGCCGCATAATGTGAACTTCTCTTCAGGGAATAGTGGAATGAGGTGTTCAAAAGGCATTCTGTCTCTCACTTCTGATGGAGTCCTTCCGTTGATTTTATCTATTGATGTCAGAGGGAAATACTTTTCTCCATCGTGTGGTGGTCGCACATGGCATTCTATCACGTCACCAGTCTTCAGTCCGTTGTTCTTAACCTGTGCGTTCGAGACGTATATGTCGTCTGGCGATGACAAATAGTTGTAATCGCTGGATCTTAGGAAACCATATCCATCAGGCATAATTTCTAATACGCCGTTTGCCGTTATTATGTCGTCAAAATTGTATTGAGTCTCCTGTTTCTCTTCAACTGCAAACATGTTGTCATTTGTAACCGATGCGGTTAGATTGTCAAACATGTCGTAGTTGGGCATTGCTGTTTGGTCTTCTATTGGCAGGTCTACTATAGTTATGAAGTCGGTACCATCACCAGGATCTCCTTCCCACACTTCGTCAATTTTATTTTCTGCAATCCCTGCTTCATATGACTCATCAATTTTCTCGTTGTGGGCATTCACTTTCGCCTGAAGCTGTGCAATAAGGTCAGCCTGTATATCACCGTCTTCGCTGTCGTTGTCGCTTAATGCGAACTGTGCCTCAGGTGTGGCGGTCATGATGTCGTCTGTGTTATCTGTTTTCTTAGATATTGAGGGCTCTTCCATGCTTGGTTCTTCGTTTGCTGACAAAGGGGCGATGGTTTCTGTTGTCTCACCTATATTTTGATTTTCTTCAGTCTCGGTTGATTCTGGAGTTGGCTTCATTTCTGCAATTTCCTGAATGGTCTCAGCAGCTTCTTTTGCTAGTTCATCAGCTTGTTTCTGGGCTTTTGTCCTTCTTGTCCTTTTTTTAGGAGTGGCCTCTTCTGCCGATTCTGTTTCTGCAGACTTAGAGTCTTTGCTGTCGGCAACAGGCTCCTCAAAAAGCGGCAATTGGCTGGTTGCTGGTGTCGTCTTGCTTTTCTTTAAGTCGAAGTTTTCCCCAGTAGCACCTTTGACTGAATAAACTTTGTCAGTTTCCTTTTTCGTTATCCTTGTTCTTTTGCGTTTTGTGCCAAGAGGATTCTTGTTGCCTTCCACTTCAGCCTGTTTGTCCAGGATAGTGTATACAATAACCTCTTTTGAGTCAGACGGATTGGTCTGTGCTCCAATATTGTTAGCAATATCCTCCAATTCGGAGATATCCTTCGATAGTAATTCGTCTTTGCTATACATAATAAATTATGTGTGAAAAAATTATATGATTTTCGTTTCAAAAAAAACAGAAACAAAGGGTGTTTCTAATGATTTTGCAAATATACAAAACATTCTTCAAACATTTGCTTTGTTAATTGGTAATTTACCTATTGGTTAACCAAATTTAACTTGCGGTTCCTTGTCATGTCGTAAATATCATTATATTCAGACGCGACTTGAAATCAATTTATAGAATCCTCTATGTTTGTCGTGTTGAAATCTATATTTTTGTTTTATTCTTCAATTTCAGCCAATTCGAGCCATTCTAATGACTTTTGGTCAATTATCTGTTTAATTTCAGAGAATCTGATGCTCTTATTGGTCAGTTCATCCACAGTTAGTGTGCCTGAGTTGAGAGCTTCTTCTATGTGTCTCTGTTCTTTTTCCAACTCTGTAATTTCTTTTTCCAGTTGTTCATATTTGCATTTCTCCTTGTAAGTCATTTTCCTTTTCCCTCCTTGTTGGCTTTCTTTATGTTTTGAGGGTACGGTGACTTTTTTCTCTTTTTCCTTCTTTTCTCTTTCTTCAGATGTTATTATGCTGTTCCAATCACGGTATTGGGTGTAGTTTCCTGGAAAATCCTTTATCTCTCCATTTCCTTTGAATACAAGTAGATGGTCTACGGTTTTGTCGAGGAAATAACGGTCATGGCTTACTACGATAACGCAACCGGGGAAGTCCACAAGGTATTCTTCAAGCACTTGTAGTGTCTGGATGTCAAGATCGTTTGTTGGCTCGTCGAGTACGAGAAAGTTGGGATTTGCCATCAGTATCGTGCAAAGATATAGTTTTCGCTTTTCTCCTCCACTTAGCTTATACACGTAGTTGTGTTGCTGTTCTGGTGTGAAAAGGAAATATTGCAAGAATTGTGATGCTGACAAATGTTTCTTGCCTCCCACGTCTATATAGTCAGCTATGTTTGTTATGACGTCTATCACCTTCTGTTCTTCATTGAATTTGAGTCCTTCCTGTGAGAAGTACCCGAATTTCACAGTTTCTCCAATGTCAAATTTTCCTGAGTCTGGCTGTATTTTTCCTAACAGAAGTTTTATGAATGTTGATTTCCCTGCTCCATTGTCTCCGACTATACCCATTTTTTCGTATCTGGCGAAGTTGTAGTAGAAATCTTTGAGTATCACTTTGTCATCAAAAGCCTTTGACACGTATTGACATTCAAATATCTTGCTTCCGATATAAACATTGCTTGATTTGAGTCGGAGTTGTCTTTCTTCGATTTTCCGTTTTGCCACTTTCTCAAGCTCTACAAATGCGTCTTCTCTGTATTTCGCTTTGTGTCCTCTCGCCTGCGGCATTCTTCTCATCCATTCCAGTTCCCTTTTATAAAGGTTGTTAGCTCTCTGCACTTCAGTTCTCATATTGTCTATCCGCTCTTGTCGCTTTTCCAGATAGTAGCTGTAGTTGCCTTTATATTTATATATATTGAAGTCGTCGAGTTCCAGTATTATGGAACATACTCTGTCAAGGAAGAACCTGTCGTGTGTAACCATAAGCAGCGTTTTGTTTCCTCTGCCGATGAATCCTTCTAGCCATTCCGTCATCTCTATATCGAGATGGTTGGTAGGTTCATCCAGAATGAGCATGTCGGGTTCGTTGATGAGTATATTAGCTAACGCCACTCTTTTTTGCTGTCCTCCGCTTAGTTGTCCCATAGGCTGGTTGAGGTCGGCAATCCTCAGTTGTGTGAGGATCTGTTTCGCTTTGAGTATCTTTTCTTCTTTGCCGTCGTGGTTGAAGCATGCGTCGAGCACGCTTTCGTTTGGGTCGAAGGTCGGCGATTGCTCCAGATATCCTACTTTTATTCCGTTGCTATATACAATGTTTCCCGCATCGTAGTCTTCTTTGCCTGTCAGTATGGATAGCAGTGTGGATTTTCCTGTTCCGTTTTTTGCTATTAGTCCGACTTTCTGTCCCTCTGCAATGCTGAATGATATATTGTCGAAAATCACCTGTGCTCCGAATGTCTTTGTCAGGTTCTGTACGTCAAGAAAAGGTTTCTGACTTGCCATAGTGTGTGTATTTAGTAAACGAATAGTCAAATTGACGAGTAGACAAGTTGACACACCATTTTATGTTTGTTGTCGTTTTTCTGAGTAATGTCTTGTCAACTCGTTTGTTTGTATGCTCATCAAATATTAATCTTCTGTTGTCAATTCCCGGTTTATTCCTTCAATGTAGTCGAGCACTTCGTCTCTTCCCAAAGCCTTGTCGCTGCTTGTCACGAAATAGGGAGGCAGTTCCTCCCATGTTTCTTTTAGGGTGTCCATATATTTGTTGGCAGCTTTTTGCGCCTTCTGCATGTTTCCTATTTTATCAGCCTTGGTAAAGATTATAGAGAATGGTATGCCGCTTTGTCCCAACCATGTTATGAAGTCGGTGTCAATTTTCTGTGGGTCGTGTCTGATGTCTATAAGCACGAATAGATTTACAAGCTGTTCCCTCTGCAGGATATATGATTGTATCATCTGTTCGAGCTTACGTTGCACGGTCTTGGACCTCTTGGCATATCCGTATCCGGGCAGGTCAACTATATACCATTCATTGTTGATTATGAAATGGTTTATGAGCAGGGTCTTTCCTGGTGTGGCAGATGTCTTGGCCAATCCTTTGTGTCTGCAGAGCATATTTATGAGACTAGATTTGCCAACGTTGCTTCTGCCTATGAATGCGTATTCCGGCTTGTTGTCGTTTGGACATTTGGTTGTCTCAGCACTGCTTATGACGAATTCCGATTTGTTTATTTCCATGTTTATGTTTTTCTCTGTTATTGTCCTGTCATGAAAAAATGTGTAGGGTATGGCAATTTATCATAGACTCCTTCGTATGGTTTTCATGATTAGGCTTTATGTGTCGTTTTGCTTCACTTTTTTTACATGAAACATTATCAGTCAAAATGTTTCAGCCTTGCTATATATTTGCCGAGAATGTCAAACTCGATGTTTACCACTGTTCCCACCTGTATATCGCAGAAATTCGTGTTTTCCCTTGTGTATGGTATGATGGCGACAGTGAAGGTATTGTCGGTTGGTTCGCAAACCGTGAGCGACACTCCGTTCACCGTTACGCTACCTTTGTCCACTGTAAAATATCCACGCTGTGCCATCTCTTTGTTGTTCTTGTATTCAAAGGTGAAATATGTGCTGCCGTCGGCATCTCTCATGTCGATGCACTTTGCTGTCTCGTCAACATGTCCTTGCACTATATGTCCGTCGAGTCTTCCATTCATTATCATCGACCTCTCCACGTTCACTTTGTCTCCCACTTCGAGTAGTGAGAGATTCGTTCTGTCAAGTGTCTCTTTCATAGCCGTCACGGTGTATGTATTGTCCTTTATCTCCACTACGGTCAGACATACACCGTTGTGAGATACGCTTTGGTCTATTTTGAGTTCGTTTACAAATGAGCATGTGAGTGTAAAATCGATATTGCCACCATATCTGTGTATGTTGGTCACAGTAGCGAATTCTTCTACTATTCCTGAGAACATATTTATAAAAGTTTTTATGATTTAAAATTTCAAGAAGAAAAGCGGTGTTTCGTGTCTTGACGAAGTGCCACCGCTTTTGTATTTAAAAAAAAGACCGCACCGATGATGTGATGAAACTCCGAGCTAGAAAGATTTGAGAGTTCTCCGCCTTTGTAATCCACCGGCTTTACAGCTATCCTCATTGCTGGGGAATGTGGCCCGCCATTAGCAAAAGAAATCATCTCGGTTTTCGTTTTATTATTGATGAGTATCCCGATCGAACCGATACGGTCTATTTCTTTTGTATTTCTTTCGTGTTGCAAAGATAATGCTATTTTCTCTTATTGCAAATTATTTGCATTAAATTTTGCTTTTCATTTACAACAAGACATGAAAATTGTTTTGTCTTCTCTCATGATACACTTATGTTTCAATCGCATTTCATCTTTGTTTTTTCAGTCGTGTTTTCTTGCTTTACATTATCTTTGTTTGTCTTGTTTCCTTGTTTGAGTTTTTTCTTGCATCCTGCAATCATCTTCTGTATCTGAATCACTCTTGCGCTTTTGTCTTCGGGATATCCGAATTGTTCATAAAATGATAATGCGGAGTCTAGACAATCGAGAGTGTTCTGCCATTCTTTGCTGTTCATATAGCAGTAGGCTAGCCTGAAGAACACATCGCCTTTTTCTTTGCCATAGCATACGGTAAGCGTTTTCTCATATAGCGGTATGGCCCTGTCGTATTCTTCGAGCAGGAAATGGCTTTCTGCATCTGCAAAGAAGTACACGCTTCTTTCGTGTGGGGCATAAACTTCCAGATCTGCTATATACGGGTCAAGGTATCTGCAGGCTTTGTCATATTCCCAGGTATAATAGAAGCATAATCCAATATACGCCTTGAACCTGGGGTTCAGCTTATATCTTTTATCGAGGCGCGTCAGTATATTTCGCGCCTCGATGTATTTGCCGCTGCTGAAGTATTCCAGTGCTATTGTCAGCTGTTCTTTGTCAGGCATGCCATTGACTGTTTGTCCTGGCAGTCTTGTGTTGCAGACAGCAGTGATGAACATGAAGATGATCAGAGTTCTGATGCCTCTCATTCTCCAGTATAGAATTTAATTAGTTTTGTGAGAGCGTTTTTGCATACGATGCAGAATTCCTTGCAGGCGTTCGTTCTCATACGGCAGTCCTGCACCCCTCTGTATACACCTTTGGTCCTGTATCCAGCTCCTTCAAAGTATCCCACTTTGTTTTTTGCCTTCTTTTCGTCTTTTGTCTCAGGTGTAGGTATCGGAGTTCCTTTCTTTATGAGGCTTTCCCATTTGCCTTTGAAGTCGGCAAGGGTGGTGATATTGGCCTCCCATGGTTCCACGTCGAGAGGAAACATCGGAATCTCTTCCCAATCGTAGGCGTATTCATCTGCGAGTCCTGCGAAGCTGTGTCCGAACTCGTGTACGATGACAGGCTTGAATGATTTGTGTCCTGTGGAACTCAGGTTATAGTAGTTCAGTATACCTCCTCCGCCATAAACATCGGTGTTTACCAATATGATAATATGTTCGTATGGAGTACCAGCGAGCCAGTCGTGTACCTTTTTCAGGTTCAGTGTCGTAAGGTATCTCTCACTGTGGAAAGTGTCGAAGTTGGATCCCAATGCAGTGTTCTTCCATATGCCCTTGGACGGTACACTCGTCCCGCTCTCTTCTGATACCGACTTCACAGCAATGACATTGAATCTGTCTTTGTATTCCAAGAATGGTTCGTGAGCGAAGATTGCGTCAGTCGCAATCTTGACATCATTGATGTATTTCTCCATTTCGGTTTCTGTATATCCTTCTGCAAGGAAGGCAATGTTGATGCAGTTTGAGGTGTCTGCAGCCTTGTGAATGACGTCGTATGGCGTAGGGTGACTGCCTTTTTTGCTTATCAGCACGTCTTTGGGGGCAATGGTCTCAGTGATTGAAGCCACGGTTTCTCTCCTGTTGTTCTTCAGTTTGATGGTCACTTCGGCGGAATCTTTAGGCATAGGCATGAGGATGACATTTTCAAACGATTTGTTTGATGTCCTGGCCTCGTCGTATGTCTGCCATTCCTGGAAGAGGGTAGAGAGGGAGTTTCTGTAAATCACCTTTCCTGTCTTGTGGTCTCTCATTTCAAATTGAGCGTTTCCCTCCACCGGAAACTCTCCGAGTCTTGTCTTTCTTCCATACCATCCTGGAATGGAATTCATGTTGTCCACGAAGATATGCTGCTCGTTGGCGTTACCTCCGAAGATACAGTTTATTCTCAGGGTGTTTTCTGTGAAATACTTGTTGAAGTCTTGTGCCTTCAATGATGTCGTCTGGCATCCAAGAGCCACGACTGAGAGTAATAATAGCTTTTTGATCATAGTGTCTTGTCTATAATGAATAATTCCTTGTTGTTGTCATAGTCGTTCATCAGGGTCTTGATATAATCCCTGTTCCAATCGTCTATGTGCAGTTTCGTTTCTCCATACATCAGAATATCGATGTCGAGAGTTATTCTGTTCATCAAGTCATTCTTCTTGCTTCTCTCACATCGTTTTTCTAGTTGTTTGAATGCTTTCGTGATTTGCGACAACGTATGCTTCGTCGTGGAGAAACAGATGCAGTTGATAAACTTCTCCGATTCTATTCCGATGGGGTCTGTCCACATTTCTTTGGTAAACACGGTATCGTTGCCCAGCATGAAAGCCAGTTTCCGCTTTGCCAGTGTGATATTCTCCTTGGCGTTGAAGTTGCTGCCTATTGAGACGATGATTCTTGTTCCTTTGTCCATCCTTTTCGTATTAGTATAAGGTCCTGGAATCGGTCCTGTAGATTTCATGTCCATGCTCAAGAAAAAATTCTTTTCTCTTGTCGTTAGATGTGGAATCTACAGAACCGCATTTCTCGTTATTGTTTCTTGTCAATCAATTCTGTTTTCATTTCTTGTATTTCTCTATCAGTGAAGTAGCCTGGCTGTTGCCCAGATTTTTTGCCTTGTCGAGGTTTGCCAGTCCCTCCTCCTTTTTGCCGGAGTTTATCTGTGCCAGTCCGAGGATGAGGTATCCGTCTGAATAGTCAGGAGCTTCTTTCACACATTGTTCAGCAGTCTGCATGGCTTCACTGATAAGGTTGAGTCTGAGTTGCAGTGATGCTTTTTCAGCCTTGAAGGATGTTTCATCAGGGGCTAGATATATGGCAATGTCGATATCTGACAGTGCCTGTTTGAAGAGTTTTGCCTTAACTTCAGCTTGTTCTCTGACGTAGTAGAATTGGGGAGTTTGTCTTTTTCCTTCAATCACCTCGTAGCGTGTATAGTCGAACACTGCCTGACGGTAGTTCTCCATCCTGTTATATACGTCGCCTCTCATGATGAAATATTTTGCGCCTTCTTTCACGTTGAGCGTGTCGATGTTGTTCACTGCGCTGTCGAGCAATGCGAGCACTTCTGTGTCTGGAGCCTTCATCATGTCCTTACATTGAGCTGCATTGTAATACAGATCGCCGTTTTTCAGTTTGCTGTCTGTAAGCGCCATAAATGTATCATAAGCCTTTTGGTAGTCTTTCTTGGCGAAGAGGATCTGTCCTTCCAGATCTTTGTATATTGGCAGCGCGTTTATGCTGTAAGCCTTTGTCACTTCGTCGATGGCCTTGTCAAGACTCCATGGGGCGTAGGCGATATCGCTTCTGTACAACTCCTTCATATACATCAGCTTTGCGTAGTTGTAATGGATTTCGTCTTTGGGTTCTGTGCGGTCCACAGCTGTCTCCATTGTCTTTCGTGCTGCTTCAAAGTCGTTTCTGTTTACCTCAGCTTCAGCCTTTGCCACATAGCCGTCTGCAAGGGTGGGGAAGGCGGTTATGAAGTCGCTTGTTGTCGCCTCGCTCTTCACGGAGTCGTTGCTCTGTGTGGCGAGCATCAGAGCCAGCATGGCTTGGTTCTTTTCCGTTGGCAATGCTGCAGGTATACCTATTTTCCTGTATGTGTCATCGGTGACCGACAGTCCGCTTGTTGTCAGCTGCATTATGAAGGCTGCATCTGTGGCGTGTGCTTCCGTTGATGTCGTTGATGTCTGCAACAGTCCTGCCACTTCACCATTGTCGTTGACGAACGGGCAAGCTTCAGTTGTCTCCTTTGCGTAATAGTCGAAGATGTAGTATGAGAACTTATCCATGAATTTCTCCACATTCTTCACTGTCGCTGCTTCTGGTTTCGCACTTTTGTTGGAGTAGGGCAGAAGCCACAGTTTGCCGCCTGGCGTAGTTGCAGTGTTGGCGATGGCTGCAGGTTTCGTGTTGCCATCCACTTTGAATTTCACCACATCATAAATATCGTTCAGTCCCAAGATGCGTGTTACGTCCTTCTTGTTTCCTTTTGCATCGATTACTACAGCTTTGCTGGCGCCTAAGAATGGTTTCAGGTTGCTTATTGCTTCACCGCTTTTGCCTACGAACACTCCATGACTTGTGGCATGTATGCTTCCGTCCGCATTGAATGTGGTCAGCGTGAACACGCTTTCCGATGCTTTCTTTACGGCTGCCGACTGTGCTTTTACTGTTGCTGGCAGAATTAATGCTGCCAATGAGAATATCAGTTTGAAAATTGTTATATGTTTCATTTTATATTTGTTGACGGATTGATAAGGGATTCTTCTTGCCAAGCAAACGGGTTTACGGGCATTTCATGCTCCCAACAGGTCCTTGGCATTATGCTTTGCTGCATCGGTAATGTCTGATCCGCTCAGCATCTGCGCTATCTCATTTACGCGTTGCTCATCATTGAGTCTTGTCATTGTGCTTTCAGTTCCGTTCTCCGTTTCTTCCTTATACACCTTGTAGTGTGTAGTTCCCCTTGCAGCAATCTGTGGCAGATGGGTGATGCTTATCACCTGTCTTTCGCTTTGTGCCATTTCCTGCATTATCAAGGCCATTTTTTCGGCAATCTTTCCGCTCACTCCGGTATCAATCTCGTCGAAGATGATTGTCGGGAGTTTCACGGCGTTGCTGATCATGGCTTTCAGCGAGAGCATCACTCTTGCGATTTCTCCTCCTGATGCCACCTGTGAAATAGGCATCATGTCGCTGCTGCTGTTGGCACTGAATAGAAATGCCACGGCATCACAGCCGTCTCTTTGGAACTCTCTCGGTTCTATGCTTATGCTGAATCTCACCTTTGGTATTCCCAAAGGCACTAACCGGTCTTTCATTCCTCTCTCCACCGTTCTCGCTGCCTTTCGTCTTGTTGCCGTCAGTCTGCCAGCCACTTCCTTGCAGTTTGCATTAGCCTCGGAGAGTTTCTGTTCCAGTTCCTTCAGTCTTTCGTCACCATTGTCAATGTTGAGGATCTTCTGTTCCAGTTCGTCTCTTTTTTCTATGAGCCTGTCCACGGAGTCCGTGTGGTGTTTCTGTTCCAGTGAGTAAATCATGTCGAGGGTTTCGTTTACCTGTTTCTGTCTCTCCGGATCTATCTCTATTCCGTCCATGCTTGCCCCCACTTCCTGTGCTATGTCTTTCAGTTCTATATGGCAGTCCTCCATTCTCTCTACCATGCCGGCAGCTTCGGGATACACGTTGCTGATGCCAGCCAACGTCCTTGCAGCTTCGCGTATGTCGTCTACGAGACTTCTCTCGCCGTTCCCGTTCAGCATGACGTCCACTTGGTACAGTGTGCCTTTTATGTCTTCCACATGGTTCAGCTTTTCTTGTTCTGCTTCCAGTTGTTCCTGCATTCCGTGTTGCAGATTTGCAGCCTGCAGTTCATTTAGCTGGAATCTGTAGAATTCCTCGTTCTCTATGGCTTTCTGCATTTCCCTTTTTGCTTCAGCCACATTGTTGCGCGCTTTCTGCAATTTGTCGTATGCCGAGTGGTATTCTTCAAGTAATATTGCATTTTGTGCCATAATGTCGAGCACTTTCAGCTGGAAGTCCTCGTTGCCTAGCATGAGGTTTTGGTGCTGGCTGTGTATGTCGATGAGCTGTTCGCCGAGTTTTCTCGTAATGGCGAGTGATGTCGGTGTGTCGTTGATGAATGCCCTGCTCTTTCCTGAAGCCAGAAGTTCCCTTCGCAGTATGGTGTCGTTGGCTTCATATTCAATGTCGTTCTCGTCGAAAAACGCTTTCATGTCGTATCTCGAGAGGTCGAAATGAGCTTCGATTACGCATTTGTCAGCTCCTTTCTTTATCTGTCTGGAGTCAGCTCTCTGTCCGAGCAGCAGGTTTATGGCTCCGAGTATGATGCTTTTTCCGGCTCCTGTTTCTCCTGTTATCACAGAGAACCCAGGAAAGAATTCCATATCGAGCGTGTCTATGAGTGCGAAATTCTTGATATATAGTTGTTTCAGCATTTCTGTTTTCTGCTAAAGTGGTTGTATAGAGAGTATATTCGGTAAGAAAATCATTTGAAAATCTTCCTCCTTGTCATTCTTTTATCTTTTCCCACGAGTTGTTCTGCGATGGGTTGATGGAGAACAGCAGTTCGTATATGGCCTCTTTCTCCTTCTGCGTGCCCTTGCCCTTATAGATGTTTGCCAGCTCGTCTTTCTTGAAGTCAGTCCATATAGCAGGCAGACTGCTCAGCGGCTTGTCGTCATGAGCCTTCTTGAGATTGGTTTCGAGAGCGGTGGTGATGTTCGTCCTTCCGCGTTCCACATTGGTTGCCATTTCGTCGAGTCCAGTTCTGTAGTAGTCATACTGCAGTTGTCTGAACGGTTTCATCGCTCCGTCGAGGTAGTCGTTTATGATGGCGAATCTGTTTCTGTCGGTCTCAAATGATTTCCATCCCGTGAAGTTCAGGTTCTGGGCATTGTTGGTGAGGTTCATACAGCGCTGCAGTATGTCTTCACCTCCCATTGGTGAGAAGCTGTCGAGGTTGAGTCCGATGATGAGATAGGCGTAATAGGCGAATAGAGCCGTCAGTTGGTTGTCTATCTGTTCTTCATTGAAGTTGAGCTGGTCGAACTGTGCGAACTCGAAGTTGAAGTCGTTGTCCTTATTATTATATAAGGTAGTGTTATATGCCGAGTTGTATACCGGTCTGTTTGCCTGTATTAGTGCATTGCATGTAAACTTGTTCGATGACTGGTCGTATTTAGTCACCGTTATGTTGAAGTTGCACACGATTCTTTCGTTTTTCTGAAATTGATAATCCGTCCACTGCCTGTCGTTGACAAACTGCTCCAGCGTCTCCTTCAGATTGTCGAAGACGCTGGCATCGGTGCCTTGTATCTGGTTGTGGTTGATGGTTATCTTGGCTATCAGCTCCTGTGCTCCGGCGGATACCGTTGCCACGATGAGCAGTGCATACAGACAAATCAGTCGTATTCTCATGATGTGTAGTGGTTTATGTCTTTTTGTTAGAGAAATCATCATTTCCAAAGTTTCTCCATCTCGTCTACGATGTCGCTTGCCACCTCTGTCTTCGGCTTTTTCTGATAGTCCTTCTTGCCGTCTGGCGAAATAATGGAAATCATGTTGTCGTCGCTTCTGAAAGTGGTGCCTTCATTGCGTGTGGAGTTGAGCACTATGAAGTCAAGGTTCTTCTTCGCAAGTTTCTTCTTTGCGTTCATCTCCTCGTCGTTTGTTTCCAGTGCAAATCCGATCAGCTTCTGTCCAGCCTGCTTTGCCTTGCCGAGAGCGGCGGCAATGTCGTGGGTCGGACTTAGCGTTATCACGAGGTTGTCGTGCTCACGCTTTATCTTCCTATCGCTCACGTGGCTAGGTTTGAAGTCGGCAACTGCCGCACACAATATCGCTGCATCCTGGCTGGCGAAGCATTCTGTGGCTGCCTTATGCATTTCATCGCAGCTCTCAACGTCGATTCTTTTTATCATGTCAGAACATTTCATCGTCACTGGTCCGGCGATAAGCGTTACTTCAGCGCCTCTTCTCGCACATTCTTCAGCCAGGGCGAAGCCCATCTTGCCGCTTGAGTAGTTGCCTATAAAGCGCACAGGGTCGATTTTCTCGTATGTAGGTCCGGCGGTAATCATTATCTTCTTGCCCTTGAGTGGCAGTCCTTCCTTGCAGGCAGGAGTGTGGCACGTGTCTTCAAACGCGTTGTCATTGTCTTCGAAGAATGCGTCGAGCTGTCTCACTATCTCTTCCGGCTCTTCCATTCTGCCCTTGCCCTCAAGTCCGCTGGCAAGAAATCCGCTCTTGGGTTCGATGATATGGTTGCCATAGCCCAGAAGCGTATTCATGTTCTGCTGTGTTGACGGATGGCGATACATGTCGAGGTCCATGGCGGGAGCTACGAACACTGGTGCTTTCATCGAGAGATATGTGGTGATGAGCATGTTGTCGGCAATGCCGTTTGCCATCTTTCCAATCGTTGATGCCGTGCATGGTGCTATGAGCATGGCGTCGGCCCAGATACCGAGGTCTACGTGTGAGTTCCAGGTGCCGTCTCTCTGAGAGAAGAATTCGCTGATGACCGGTTTGTGGGTCAGTGCCGACAGCGTGATGGGAGTGATGAACTCCTTGCCTGCTGGCGTTATCACGACCTGAACCTCTGCCCCAGCCTTTATCAGTCCACGGATGATGTAGCATGCTTTGTATGCCGCGATGCTACCTGTTATGCCGAGAACGATTTTCTTTCCTTTCAGCATCCTTGCCCCCTCCTCAGATCTCTCATCTTGATGCGTGTCAGTACCTGCTTGGTGTCGCTCGTGAAGTCGCTTGTGAGCATCCAGTTGTAGTAACCCGGATCGCGGCGCAATGCTTCTTCAACGGGCACTCCCTTGTATTTGCCGAAGTTGAACACCTCCTGTTTCATGGGCTTGCCGTCGGTGTCTAGCATAGGCTGTCCGTTGGCGTCTTTCATTTCCTTCCATACTACGCGTCCGGCGAAGTCCACGTTGTCGTTCTGTTTTGAGAACTGTGCCAGAACGTCCATGTCGTTCTCCAGCTGGCGTTCTTCTTCCTCTTGCTTCCCAGGCGCATACATGTCGAGTTCTCCCATGAGCACGCGGTATGTAGCCTCAGTGTCCTGGTCGGCGCGGTGGGCGTCGAAGTCGTCCTCCATTTTCCTTCCGCAATAGAACTTGTACGCTGCAGCCAGATTACGGCGCTCCATCTTGTGGAATATCGTCTGGGCGTCGATTAGTCTGCACTGGCTGAAGTCGTAGTTGATGCCTGCACGGTAGAATTCCTCAGCGAGCATCGGCAGATCAAAGTGGTTGGAGTTAAAACCGGCGAAGTCGCAGTTTGCGAATTTCTCTGCCAGTTCCGGGGCTAGGGCCTTGAATGTGGGCTTGTCTGCCACATCGGCGTTTGATGTGCCGGTCAGTTCAACCACCTCCTGTGGAATCTCCTTTCCTGGGTTCACAAAGATATTCTCCCTCTCTTCTTTTCCGTCGGGATATACCTTTATATATGATAGTTGGAAAATTCTGTCTCTCACTATATCGAGTCCTGTAGTCTCGAGATCGAACACTACGAGTGGCCTTGTCAGATTCAGTTTCATCTCTATATTATGTGTGTTATGGTTAATTTAATATTGTTTTGTCAATGCAATCTACCTGTTTTAGATGGGCAACTCACCATTATTTTATACGCAACCAGGTTGTTTTTTGACAAGCAACCAGCCTTTTTTCTGTTGTCAAAGGGTTTGTACACGTTTTCTGATGGTGTTTATGCCTTATCTGAACCAAGGAACAAGAGAAGGACGTCATAGTCTTTTGCCATTCAGAATGGTGTCAGGCTGTGTTGATTCCTTTTCTTATTCCTTGTCGTCTGGCATAGGGGAGAGGTGCTCGGCCTTCTTGGCTTGTCGGTGCTCCCCGGTATTCCCTGCCGTTTTGTTTGTTGCCTATATATGTTTGCCCTTTCTGGTTTTAGTCGTTCAGCAGCATCGGCATGATGAGCATAAGGATATTCTGCCCCTCAGGCTGCTCTGATGGGAAAACGAGGCACGGACGGCTTGGGTCGGCAAGCTCCATCAACACTTCGTCGCTTGTCAGGCTTGAGAGGATCTCGACGAGCGAAGGGCCTTTAAAGCCTATACTCATAGGAGTTCCGTTGTAGTCGCATACTATGGTTTCCTTTGCGCTTGTCGCGAAGTCGATGTCCTCTGACGACGCCTCCACCTGTCCGATGCCGAGGCGCAGACGGATGGACTGGCTGCTCTCGCTTGCGAATGGCAGGATGCGCTTCACCGAACCGAGAAGAGCCCTGCGGTCGATGGTCATCTGGCATGGATTGTCGGTTGGAATCACAGAGTTGTAGTTGGGATATCTGCCTTCTATGAGTCTGCACTTCAAGTTGCCTGCTGCGAATGTCACCTCTGCATTGAGGTTGTCGAAGCGTATCTCTACAGGTGTGTCGTCGTGGGTCAGCGCGTTCTTGAGCAGTGTGGCGGGTTTCTTCGGCAAGATGAACGACACAGGCTCTTCGTTGGTGATGCTCAGTATCTTGTTTCTCACGAGCTTGTGTCCGTCGCTTGCCACGATTGCCAATGCCTCTTGGTTGAGATCAAAATAGAGACCGTTCATCACAGGTCTGATTTCCTCGTTAGCTGTGGCAAACAATGTGCGCGAGATGTTGTCGGCGAGGATGCCGGATGGTATGGTGATTGTCGTTGCCCCGTCGCCTACTGGCTGTGCCATAGGGAATTCATCGGCATTCTGTGCCGTGAAGGTATAGCCTCCGTTCTGGAATGTAATGCTCACGGAGTAGGTGTTCAGGTCTACTGTGAGCGTGACTGGCTGCTCCGGCAGGTCTTTAACGGCGTCGATGATGGTGCGGCTGCTGATGGCGAACCTTCCGTCGGAATCAGCCTCGTCGAGTTCCACACTGGTGGTGAGCTCGTTCTCCTTGTCAGAAGCGGTGAGCGTGAGCACTCCGTCCTTTACATCAAAAAGGATGCAGTCCAGAATCTGTAGTGAGTTCTTGCTGTTAAGCACTTTCGACAGTGTAAGAAGGCGGCTGCTTAGCACCGCGCATGACAATGTGATTCTCATTATTGTGTATTTTATTGTTGTTTTTTATTGTTGTTTATCGTTGTCCTTGCTTTGCCGGACGCTATTTTCTTCTTATTTTACGACCTGTTGGCGTCTGGCAGATAACGACTACAAAAATACAAAAAAACCTTGTGGTGAGCAAAAAATAAAATGAAATGTTTTTATTTTTAAAACTATTTTGGTAATTTCGCAGACCAAATCATAAAGAACGAAAAACAAATGGAAATACAAGGAAAAGTTATAGCTGTGCTTGCCCCTCGTGAGGGAACCTCAAAGACGGGCAACCCATGGAAGGTGCAGGAGTATGTGATAGAGACAGAGGAGCAGTACCCCAAGAAGATGTGTTTTGAGGTCTTCGGCAACGACAGAATCAGCCAGTTTGCCTCCATGCTCGTTGTTGGCAACACTGTCAAGGTGTCGTTTGATATCGACGCACGCCAGTGGAATGACCGCTGGTTCAACTCTATCCGTGCATGGAAAGTGGAGCTGCCAGTGCAGGAGCCAATGGCAGAGATTCCGCCACAGGCAATTCCGGAACCATTCCCGCCAGCACAGCCGGAAGCCGCCGCTACAGGCGAGTCTACTGATGATCTGCCTTTCTAAAGCAGAAAACCGTCGATTGAGCAAACGGCTTTTCCCGTTGTAGTGACAGGGAATTGATATTGCCGCAAGAGGTGTAATGCTTCTTGCGGCATTTTTTTGTGTCCGCAATTGTTCGTTTTTTCCCATATATGTGAATAACTGGACAACGATAGAATTGCAAATTTATTTGAAACAATTAGGAAATATGAGTACTTATTAGTGGAATGGAATATGTAAGCGGTTGAAAATAATTTACAAAATAGTACCAAAAGTCCCAAAGTCCCAAAGTCCCAAGATGATTCTTCATTTTCTATAATATATTATATATCAATGTATTATCATTATATTTACAAAATATAGTACACTTATGGGACTTTGGTACTTTGGGACTATTGGGACTATTGGTACTATTTTGTAAAACAAACGGATTCAAACGCATGGATTCACTTTTACAATATGTTCATCGTCGGTAGCCTCTGAAAGTATTTTTATTCATTTTTCGTAGATAACTAAATGGTATAATGTTCCAAAAGTCGGTTTCCAATATGCTAATAAAAATCGGTCATCAGGAATTGTGGAAAGTCTTCAAGACCTATCCGTTAATCACCTGATGACCGATGCGCCTTTATGTCAAGGCAAGAATTATGCTATATGGGCTTCTGATAAAGGACCCCACATGATGTGCGTCATTATTTGATGTTTGGCTCCTCCAGACCGAAGCCCTTCTTCTTGTCGAGTGCCTTCAGATAGATGGCGAAGAGAAGGGCAACAACGCCGAAGCTCGCAAACACTACGAGTGGCACCGTGTAGTCGTAAGGAATGAAGTCTGCACCCGCCTTCTTGGCTGCTATAACGGCAGGGTTGTTCTCATTGGTAGAAGCGAGCAGGTTGCCGATGAGCTTTGGCACGAAGCAAAGACCGATGTTCTGAACCCAGAAGATAAGGCAGTATGCAGAACCGAGAATCTTCTCGTCGATAATCTTTGGAACGCTTGGCCACAATGCAGCCGGCACGAGAGCGAATGAGATTCCGAGGAGCACGATGGTGGTATAGGCAATCAGCGGGCTCTTTGTCTCTGGCAATACGAATGCGAACACGAGATGGCAGCAGATGAGAATCAGCGCACCGCCCATGAGCATCGTAGCGCCTTTGCCCTTGCGGTCGAGGAAATTGCCCAGGAATGGAGTGATGACAGCAGCACCGATAGGGAACCAACGGAAGATGTTGGCAGCATCGGATGGAGAAATTCCGTCGAGGTTACACTGCAGCATGTTTGCACCATAACGCTGGAATGGGAAGATGGCAGAATAGTAGAGCACACAGAGAAGGGCAACTATCCAGAACACCTGTGAAGAGAAAATCTTGCCAAGGTCGCTGAACTTGAATTCCTCCTCAGACTCTCCAGCCTCTTCAGACACACCGAGCTGCTTGTCGAGTGTCTTGTCCATGAATGTGAACACGATGAACGTGATCAGACCGATGAGCAGGAGGACGGTGCAGAATGCTATAGGAGCTACTACAGTGCCGAATTTGCTCGCGATGATTGGTGAGATTGAGAAGATGGCGAACACACCCACACGGGCGATAGCCATCTCGAGACCCATGGCGAGAGCCATCTCCTTGCCCTTGAACCACTTTGCGATGGCCTTTGAAACTGTTGTTCCTGCCATCTCACAACCACAACCGAAGAGCATGAAGCCGAAGCATGCCATCTTGGCGCTGGCAGGAAGAGACACCCACCAGGTGTTGAGCCAGTCGTGAAAACCGGTCGTGGCAAACCAATCAGAGATTCCGATGAGCTTGATTAGCGCTCCGATAAACATCATAGAGGCAGACAGGACTCCTGTGAAGCGAACGCCCATTTTGTCGAGGATAATACCGGCGATGATGAGGAAGCCCATCACGTTGACGATATACTCAGAAGCGGCATAAGTTCCGAACGTGTCAGGACCCCAGCCTTTTTCGCTCTCCATGAGAGCTTGGATTGGTGACATTACATCGACAAACATGTAGGCGAAGAACATCATGGAAGCGATAAGGATGAGGGCTGTCCAGCGTGCCCATGCCTTGTCATTTAATAGTTGTTTAACTGTTTGAACCATTTTAATTCTTTTTTAATTGTTTTTATTTTCCTTTTTCTTTTATATTTCCATTTGAAAAGTTTATTTCTTCAGCCACTTGTCAAGCCAGTTGAAGTATGTGCGCTGCCAGAGAACGCCGTTCTGTGGTTTCAAAACCCAGTGGTTCTCGTCGGGGAAGAGCAGCAGTTCTGCAGGAATGCCTCTCAGGCGGGCTGCATTGAAGGCTCCGAAACCTTGGTTGGCATTGATGCGGTAGTCCATCTCGCCATGGATGCAGAGTATAGGAGTGTCCCATTTGTCAACGAAATGGTGAGGAGAGTTGTCGTATGTCCTCTTGGCATTGGCAGTCTTGTCCTTGTTCCAGAAGGCATCGTCGTATTCCCAGTTGCTGAACCAGGCCTCCTCGGTGTCGGTATACATAGACTCGAGGTTGAAAGCACCGTCGTGGGCGATGAAACACTTGAAACGTCCGTCGTGATGGCCTGCGAGGTAGTAAACGCTGAAGCCGCCGAAGCTTGCACCAACGGCACCGAGACGGTCTTTGTCAACGAATGGCAGTGTGGCAGCGTCGTCGATAGCGCTGAGATAGTCTTTCATGCACTGGCCAGTCCAGTCGCCGCTTATCTCCTCGTTCCATTCAGAACCGAAACCTGGCAGTCCGCGGCGGTTAGGAGCAACCACCACGTATCCGTTGGCTGCCATTATCTGCATGTTCCAACGGTAGCTCCAGAACTGTGATACAGGACTCTGTGGGCCGCCTTCGCAGAAGAGCAGAGCAGGATATTTCTTGTTCTCGTCGAAATCAGAAGGCAATACCACCCATACGAGCATGTCCTTGCCGTCGGTAGTCTTCACCCAGCGCTCTGTCACCTTGCCGAGAGAGAGTTGAGAAAGGATTTCCTTGTTCTCCGAAGTCAACTGCTGTACCTTCGACTTCTCAGCCTTTTTCTCTGGCGTCACCACGAAGATGTCGTTTGGTGCCGACATGCTCTGGCGGATGGCAAGCAGCTTGTTGCCGCTGTTGGCAAGAGATACGGACACGAAGTCTGCGCAGTCGTTTGTCATCTGCTCCACCTTTCCTGTCAGGTCGGTGCGATACATGTTCACGCATCCGTGCCATACACCGATGAAAGTGATGGTCTTGGAATCTGCCATCCAGCAGAAGTCATCCACGTTGGAGTCGAACTTCTCTGTGACATACTGCTTTGTGCCGGTGGCGAAGTCATAGACGCAGAGTCTGTTTCTGTCGCTCTCATATCCGTCGTGTGCCATGCTCTGCCATGCTATGCGTTTGCCGTCGGGCGAGAACTTGGGGTTGATGTCGTAGCCAGGGTTGTTCTTCAGATTCTCGGCAGAGTTCACAGCCTGGAATTTCTTTGACTTTGAAGTGTCGTTCTTGGGTGCTACGTATCCGGCTGGCTTGCAGAGGTTCTTGGTCTGCTTTGTAGCCAGTTCATAGAGATATATGTCAGAATCTGTAGAAGTGGCATATTCCACTCCTGACTTCTTTCTGCATGTATATGCAATGCTCTTTGAATCAGGGCTCCATGCCAGCTGCTCCACACCTCCGAATGGCTTCATGGGACACTCGTATGGTTCGTCGGCAAGGATGTCTGTGCCTTCGGTTATGCCCTCGGCTGTGACATCAGCCAAGAAAGGGTGGGGGATAGTCTCCACGTATTCGTCCCAGTGGCGGTAGTTCAGGTCGGTGATGAGCCTTCCGCTGGCCAGAGGCAGGTCTGACGGATTCTTCTTGATGCTCTCATGATAGGCTATCTGTTTCACGAGGATTACCTGTGTGCCACTTGGCGAGAACTTGAAACCGTCTATGCCGGTCTTGTCGTGGGTCAGCTGCCTGCGGTCTGTTCCATCGGCATTCATAGACCAGACCTGTCCTCCGGAAATGAAGGCGATGCGTTTGCCACCCTCTATCCATGCTGGATCAGTCTCGCTTGCAGAAGCTGTAGTGAGCTGACGGATGTTCTTGCCGTTGGCATCCATGATGCAGATTACCTGGCGACTCTTGTTCTGTTTCACACTGTAGTAGCCCACCTGGTATACGATGAGCTTTCCGTCGGGTGACGCCTGGGCAGATGCAATTCGTCCCATTGCCCAGAGGGCCTCGGGAGTCATCTTGTTGCTGCTGAGCGTGACGTTGCTCTTTCCGATTGTTTCCACTGTGGTCTGTGCTTTTAGGCTATGGCATCCCAATGAGAGAGCCATGGCGAGGATAATTGATTTTTTCATAATATAGAAGGTAAAAAAGCCTGCGAGGAATTCCGGCATTATGCAACGCCTGGAATCCTTTACAGACTTGTTGTTTGATACTTAGTGGCCCTTTCTTCTTTCCATCTCATCGCGCTGCTTGCGGAGTTCCTCGGCCTGCTTCTGCATGGCCTCGAGTCGTGCGGCAAGTCCGCTGGTCTTCTTCGGGTTCTTCTTGTTTTCCTCGTATTTGGCCTCGAGGATAGACAGAAGCTGCTCATCGTTTGTGGTCTTGCGCAATGTCCACATGATGGCAGCGCTGAAGAAGAGTGATATGAAGTAGTAGAAGTTAAGTCCGGCAGAATAGTCGTTGAACATGAAGAAGAACATCACTGGCATGAGATACATCATCCACTGCATTGCCTTCATTTGTTCAGCCTGCTGGCCTACCATCTGGTCTCTCTGCTGGCGCATTGTCATCATTGAATACAATACGTTGGCTACACAGAAGAGGATACACGTGAGACTCAAGTGGTCGCCGATGAGCCACAGATTGGTGTGCCACTCTATGATTGGGTCGTAGGTAGAGAGGTCACTGATCCAGAGGAAGCTCTCACCTCTTAGCTGTATGGCGTTAGGCACGAAATTGAACATCGCAATCCAGATAGGCATTTGAATGAGCATTGGCAGACAACCGCTCAGGGGGCTGACGCCATACTTGGAATATTCTGCCATCATTGCCTGCTGCTTCATCATCTGGTCTTCTGGCTTGTCATATTTCTTCGTTATCTCGTCGAGCTTTGGTTTCAGCACACGCATCTTGGCCGAAGACATGTAGCTCTTCTTCACAAGCGGGAATGTGATGAACTTGAGGAGCATAGTGATGAGAATCAATACGATACCCATATTAATGTCGAGCTTGGTGAGCCAGTCGAAAACGTAAATGGTGAACCATCTGTTGATGATTCGGAACAGAGGCCATCCCAGATAAACCAGGCGCTGCATCTCAAGGTCTTTGCCGAACTTGCTCTCTTCCTCTACGTTCTGCAGCAGACGGAAATCATTAGGACCATAGTAGAACTCCAATTCTGTAGGCTGCTTTCCAGTCGGGTCAAAGAATGTTTTCATCTTTGCTCCGTACTGCTTCAGATAACCAGAACCCTTCTCCTGCGGAATACTTGTCATCTTGGCATTCTTGCCTAAGTCCTTCTCTGCTATCATTACGGCACTGAAGAACTGGTTCTTGAATGCCACCCAGTCGATGTTGTCCTCAACAGTCTCGTCGGTCAGTTCCTTACCCTCGTTAAGATAGTCGGTTCCGCCTTCAGTCAGATGGTATGTGAGCGACGCATAACGGTTCTCGAAAGTGAAGCCCTTCTCCTGCTGACGACATTTGTCTGTCCATTCCACATCAATCGTGTTGTAGTTTGGAGAGAACATTCCTGCCATGCCGTTTGCCTGAATAGAGGCATGTAGCATGTAGTCTTTGCCCAGCTTGTATGAAATAGTGAGCGATTTTCCGTTAGCTGTTGCTGCAGTGAACGTTACCGTAGAGTCGGTGACGTTTGAAGGCGTGAAATACATGTCACTCGTCACGAGGTTTGTCTCCTTGCCTGCAAGCATGAATTTGAGTTGCTGGTCTTTAGCGTCAAAGAGCGTCACGTCATTGTTGCCGTTGCGGTCGGCGAACCCTTTGATTACGGCTTTCTGTACTGTGGCTCCCTTTGTGTTGAGCGTGAGTTCTACCTTTTCGTTGCGGAGTGTCACGTCTGTTGACTTTCCAGACATCACCTCATGGAAGAGGGATGTGGTGTCTGTTGCCAGCGCCTGGGCGTTTGCCTTGGCTGCAGCTGCATCGGCAGCCTGTTTTGCTGCTGCTTTCTTCTTCTCCACATTGGCTATGGAGTCTTGCACTCTCTGCTGCTGGGCTATTTCCTCGTCTGACGGTTTGTTGTACCAACTGAAACCGATGAGCAATGCTGCGATGAGCACAAAGCCCGTGATGGTGTTTTTATCCATTGTCAAAAATAAGTTGTTTTTCTGATAAATATTGCGTTATTAACCGGTTGTCATTTCTTACCCTTCTTGCAGGCTATAGCTGTTTTCACGAAGTCAAGGAAAAGAGGATGCGGTTTGAGCACCGTACTTGAGTATTCCGGATGGAACTGTGTTCCGATATACCATTTCAGTCCTGGTATCTCCACGATTTCAACGAGGTCGCTCTCTGGGTTGCGTCCCACACATTTCATTCCTGCACGCTCGTATTCCTGCTCGAAGCTGTTGTTGAACTCATAGCGATGACGATGGCGCTCCTGTATGTGTTCCTTCTTGTAGATTTCAAAGGCGCGTGATCCTTGTTTCAGTACACACTCATAGGCGCCGAGTCGCATCGTTCCACCCAGGTCGGTGATGTTCTTCTGGTCTTCCATGATGTCGATCACGTTGTGCTCCGTCTTCTCATCAAGTTCACGGCTGTTGGCATCTTCATAGCCAAGCACGTTTCTCGCGAATTCCACAACTATCATCTGCATTCCGAGGCAGATGCCGAAAGTTGGAATGTCGTGAGTCCTGGTGTAGTGGGCTGCAACGATCTTGCCTTCTGTTCCACGCTGTCCAAATCCGGGACATATCATTATGCCGTCCATTCCCTGCAGCTTTTCTGCCACGTTCTCCTCAGTGAGCTTCTCACTGTTGATGAACGTAATGACGGTCTTGTGGTCGTTGTAGGTGCCGGCTTGAGAGAGGCTCTCCCTGATGCTCTTGTATGCATCCTGAAGGTCGTATTTGCCGACAAGACCTATATGTACTTCTTCTGTGGCTTTCTGTCTTCTTTCGAGGAAGCTCTTCCATGGTCCGAGTGCAGGAGTTTCTCCCGGCTCAATGCCCATCTTCTTGAGGATTGCCGAGTCGAGTCCCTGATTCTGCATATTGACGGGCACTTCATAGATGGAAGGCAGGTCTTCGCTTTGTACGACGCAGTCGAAGTCGACGTTGCAGAAGGATGCCACCTTCTTGAGTATTCCGTCTCCGAGGTGTTTCTCGGTTCGCAGCACGAGAATGTCGGGCTGTATGCCGACGCTCTGAAGCTCTTTTACGGAGTGTTGAGTTGGTTTGGTCTTCAGTTCTCCGGCTGCTTTGAGATAGGGTACGTAGGTTAGATGTACGCATACTGCATTCTTGCCCAGTTCCCATTTCATCTGTCTTATCGCCTCAAGGTATGGGGCGCTTTCTATATCGCCTATCGTTCCTCCGATTTCCGTTATTACGAAGTCGTAGTGGTTCTTCTCTCCGAGCAACTTTATGTTCCTCTTTATCTCATTCGTGATATGCGGAACTACCTGAATCGTCTTTCCCAGATAATCGCCACGTCGCTCCTTGTCTATCACAGCCTTGTATATGCGTCCTGTGGTGAGTGAGTTCGCCTTTGTGGTCTGAATGCCTGTGAACCTCTCGTAGTGTCCGAGGTCGAGATCTGTTTCCATACCGTCCACGGTGACGTAGCATTCACCGTGTTCATACGGATTCAGGGTTCCTGGGTCGATGTTGATGTAGGGGTCGAATTTCTGGATTGTGATATTGTAGCCCCTTGCCTGTAATAACTTACCTATTGAAGAAGAGATAATTCCCTTGCCGAGCGATGATACTACACCGCCAGTGACGAAGATGTACTTGGTTTCAGTCACGGTCTTGTTGTTTTTATTGTTTATAATATTCAAAAGATTTGCAAAGTTAACAATAAAAACATTTATAGCCAAAGGATTAGCTTTTTTTCGCTTTTTTCTTCTATGAAGAATTATGGGTCAGCGGATTGAGGTTGGTTTAGAAGAATAAAAAAAGAGAATGACCGAAATCATTCTCCTTATGTCGGGGTGACAGGACTCGAACCTGCGACAGCCTGGTCCCAAACCAGGAACGCTACCAACTGCGCTACACCCCGATTGTTTTGTTTAATGTCTTTATGTTATCAACACAGTGGTGTTTTACTTACATAAAAAGAGAATGACCGAAATCATTCTCCTTGTGTCGGGGTGACAGGACTCGAACCTGCGACAGCCTGGTCCCAAACCAGGAACGCTACCAACTGCGCTACACCCCGATTGTTTGTCTTGACAATCTTCTTGTTCCTGCAACTCTTGTTGTGTTTGTTTCTTGATTGCGGGTGCAAAGGTACGGATTTTTTTTGTTTCTGCAAAACTTTTCAAGAAAAAAGCATTAAATTGCATGCTCTTTTTTTAATAGTTTACTGAGATTTTCCTAAAAACACAATTTCCACATTATTAAATATTGTTTTTACCTTACCCGTATTGCAATTGTCTGATTAACATCAGAGCTGGGAAGGGGATGGATTATAGACGAATGGTGGTCTGTCACATCCCCTTTGTTGGTTTGCAAGCATTATTGTTGTATTATCCTCATACTAGTGAGTGGCTGTCAATGTATTTTAGCATTTCGTTTTTGTAGCTTTCTGAGATGGGGAGATATTGGTCACCGATAACAATGCGGAAGCGATCGATCAGTTCCACTTTGGGCATGTGTACGATGTATGATCTGTGTATGCGCATGAATTCTGGCGAAGGAAGGTATTCCTCCACCTTCTTCATGTTCATTAGAGACATGATGTTTTTAGAACTGTCAGTGAAATAAAATTTTACATAGTCTTTAACACCCTCTACATAAAGGATGTCGTCGAAGTTGATTTTCTGCAGCTTGTATTCGCTTTTCACGAACACGAACCGGTCTTCGCGCATTGTCTTCTGTCTGTCTTGAATGTCAAACCACTCAAGAGCCTTGTTTGCAGTCTGCAGGAATCTCTCGAAACTGATGGGTTTCAGAAGATAGTCGAGAGCATTGACATCGTAGCCGTCAATCGCATATTGGTTGAAAGCCGTAGTGAACACGATTTTCGTTTCCTTGCTGATTATCCTTGCAAATTCCAGTCCGCTGAGTTCCGGCATCTGGATGTCGAGGAATATCAGGTCGATCTTTTTTTCGCGTATGGTCTTAATTGCTTGTGTGGCACTGTTGTACACTCCTTCCACTCTGAGGAAGGGCACCTTCTGAGCATAACTTTCCAGCAGCTCTGCTGCCAGCGGCTCGTCATCAATTATCACGCAATTAAGTATCATAGTCTTTTATTTTGTTGTAAACGGTTGACTGTCAAGCGATTAATGATGTTGATGTTTTGTGCGGGCAACAAAATAGTAACAATAACGCAAATCCAGTCTTTGGTATCTGTTTTATATGGCAAAGATATGAAAAACAATCCGTCGGGTGAATGTTTTAATGTACTTTAATGGGGCTTCATTGGCTTTCTTGTGGTCAGATTCCAACCTTTAACATACATTAACTTGGTTGCACTACTATATAGCTACCATATAGCTAATATATAGCCAACATAAAACTACTATATATCCACTATATATCTACTGCACAATGGGCAAAAATCTCACGTTCCTCGGGGATTTGGAGGATAGAAATAAAGTTCCTATATTTGCACCGTCAATCAGTTGCGGTTGGCGCAATAAAATGCCCTTCTTCAAGGTATTACATACCTACCAAATAAATAGGTGTCCCCAAGTTCTTGACCGCAACCAAGGCTTGGGGATTTTTCGTATTTGGGGATTGACATTCAGCGGTTATACAGGGAGACATTTTGGCCGCTGTCTCAAACCCTCTACAAGGCTGCATAAAGCGGTGCACGGAAACGTGCAGGGAGTGCGATAGAGGGGAGTCGAATCTGGACTCGCACCATGAGCGTAATGAAACAGATGAAGTGTTGCGGCCCTGCTGGTTTGCGCATTCCTTGAAAACGGACTCACGTTCGGTTGAAATAATCAAAGGAGATCCCGCGGCAGAAGGTGAGATTTTTTTCTTGCACTTCTGCTTAAGGGACTCTTTGTCCATGTACGGATCTACGATTGGTTGTTCAGTTGTTTATATATTCAATATATATTATACAGTAAGTATAAAGTATAATATAAGAACATCAGTTCAAAAATAAAAAGCCGGAAAATCAAAAATAAAAAGTCGAAAAATGGATATCAACAAAGAAATTCAAGCACTGAAAAAAGATGTCAAAGGGCTACAGAATGACATCATAAGCAACAGAGATGACATTTATGATATTAAAGAGTCTTCTAATGAATTAGGCGCAGCGATATTTGTAGTAGGCGGTTTATTATCCATTGCGCTATTCGTATTGTACGTTTTAGTGATTTGCAAGCTATAGGTACGATGTGGTATTATGTCACTATTTCGATTCCTCTCTCTTTGTAAAAGCAAGATACTCGTCAAGAAACTGTTTTTTCTTTATAGCCGATTGCATCCTCTTATCAAACGCTTCTTGAGTTTCGTTCTCCTTGCGTTTGGGGAAAACGGAGAAGAACCTTTCTTTTAGTATAGGCATTGATTGTTGTGTGTTCTCGTCTCTTAGCAGACTCCAGTGGCACAGGATATTGTCCCTCCACATTATGTGGCCACCATTGCGAATGATTTCATGGGAATATTCGTCCATGCAATGCGAGGGGTAAAGCGGCAATTCGGTTACTCCGTCTTCAACAAAGAACATAGTTAAGAACTTGCCCTTCCCATAACTTACAGCAAATTTATATACTGGTTTATTAGGCAGGTTTTGACACCAACATATAGAAACCGCAAGGTATCCTGTAATATTTTGATCTCCATATACCATCCCACAAATGTATCTTTTCAAATAATTACTATGAATACTCTTAACGCATATTGGATTTGAAACATCAAACCCAAAGCGGCCGATGGAATTAGCACATCTTGCAAGTTCTGTCTTGCTGTATTTCTGGATGTGTCTTCTCGGCCTCAAAGGAATGTCTTTCTTTAGACTATCATCACTATTTTCCAAGATGTCCTCATAAGAGATTCCCTTCTTTCTTGAATGTGTTAAGGTGATGAGTATAAGGGCATACAAAAACAAACCTACACATAACCAAAATACAACTTTAATAATCATAGTAAATAATTTTTAAATTCTTCCCATCATTTTATGTGCCTGTACCAAGTCGTTGCCTTTTGTTGCCAATAAGAACCAATACAATGCAGTTCCAAATATGCAGCTCAATATCCAATGACCATCATGCTGCCAATAATTTATCCAAAGTTGTATGGAGCTAAGAATAAAGGCGGCAAAGTAAAAGAAGAACTGGGTGTATACCCCTGTTGGGCTTAATTCCAAAATGAAGTATGGGGCGAACACAACGTGTTTGTCAATAAGATGGGTGACCACACTGAACGGTATCGTGCAAACCAACAATAGGATTATTGGGAAAATACCGAAGTTAACTACATACTTCATAAGGAAGATAACAATTGCGCTACAAATCGCACACACTACAAGTGTGTAAAGAATACCAAATAATGTTTTCATATTACCAAAGTTTAATTATCCTACATTTACATTTCTCTTATTGATACCACCGATGTTGGAGGCAAGGGTATCGTAGCACTCCTTGATCGCTTCGTATTTAGCCTTCCAGATGGATTCGTCCTGTGATGGTGTGATGGTGGCTTCGACCTGTGTGCTGCCACTGTTGGACTTGCACATCTCGCCCTCACCACGGAGAAGCCATTCGGCTGAGATGTCAGGGAAGACATGAAGGAAGCCTTCAATCATTGCCAATGAAACGGCTTGGTCTCCACGAATCTGGCGATTACATGTTACTTGCAGCATACCAATCATTTTTGCAAAGGCCGCTATACTTATTTGATTATCATTCAAAATCGACTTAATTCTCTGAGCCACAGTAGTTTCCATACATTATTTACATTTTAACCATACTTAAATAATCATAAACGACTAAAGAATAATTCATAATTGCATTGTTTATTATACAAATATGATTATCTTTGCACCGTTGAAAGTTCAAGGATTACCCTTGATATTAAAAGATTTACAAAGATAATAACAAAAAACGAATATGCAAGCGGAATACAAAAAAATTATCAAAGTATCGCCAGAGAGTTGTACAAAGCTGGCTGCTCTGCATAACTGCTCAAAGCAGAGTGTGTATGCGGCATTGGCGTACAACACACATTCCTCCCTGGCAGGAAGAATCCGCATGGATGCTCTGAATGTGTTCGGGGGAATAGAGGCGGAAAAGGTAGTGTTTTACTAAAGGAGGAATGGATATGATAAAGAGAATATTAAAACTATGGCTGAAACGAAAGATGAGAAAAAGATTTGGCGAGTCAGCCCTGCACTTCAATGAAGCATTCGAATGGGTATCAGACTCGCCAATGAGAGAGTGGAAGACCAAAATCGGTTGTATATCCCAATGCTGGAGTCGCACGACTTATCCAAATCGGGATTTACCGATAATAGAGATAAACTTACAGCGCGCCATCAGGATGTTCGGCACTTTCAAGAATAAGGTATAAAGGAGATAAGAATATGATAAAGAGAATATTCAGAAAACATCTGAGAAGGGACATGGTGATAGAATATGGAGCTTCATGCCCCGACTTTGAAGAAATCTTCAACTGGATCTATGAAGCTCCAATTTTAGAATGGAGAATTAGGATGTACTGTGTTTCAAAAACACGAGAACGGATTGAAACTAAAGACAAATACGGTCAAGTAAAATCCTCAAAAATAGTGATACGAATCGACAAGGCTAAAGAGCTACTCTGGTTTCTCAGCAAGTAAGAAAACATAAAGATATGTTTCTGTACCAGAATTGGCGAAATACTTGTTTGTCGTGCAAGTTGAGATTTGCTTTATAGTCCAACCATCAGAGATTAATCTCTTCACTTCTTCATCCAGGTTGTACCCTTTGGGTTCGCCAGATTGATACACCTCAAACTTGTACTTGAATACTTTCTGTTTCATAAAATCGAATTAAAATTAAACATAAAACGTAGCTTCGGCAAAGATACAAAAAGAAAACAACAATCGGGCAACGGCAGTAATTGAATAAACCATATTACGCAGCCACTTCTGTTTCATGAAGCTGCCGACCCGATTTTAATAAGGAGGACAAGATATGAATGAACTAACCATGATAGATGACGAGAGAATGACTTCCCTATAGATTGCTGAAGCAACTGGTAAGGCACATAAGAATGTGATGCAAGCTATCCGAAAAATGGAGACTGCATGGCAAAATGTATGTGGGCGCAAATTTCAGCTGACATCGCAACTCATTGATATGCCGAACGGAGGAAAGAGAAAAGACCCCTGCTACTCCCTCACCAAAGAGGAATGTCTCTACATCGCCACCAAGTTCAACGATGAAGCAAGAGCGAAGCTGGTGAGGAGATGGAAGGAACTTGAAGAGGCCCATCGCCCGGCAGTCCCTCAGAACTACCTTGAAGCACTCAAGGCGATGGTAAAGATAGAAGAGCAGAAGCAACAGCTCGCAATCGAGAACCAGAAGCAGCAGGAACAGATATCGGACATCAGCCGTGAGAATGTGGAACTGGGCAACAAGATAACCGAGATGCTTCCGAAAGTCAGCTATTACGACAAAATCCTTGAGAGCAAGAGCACGATGACGGTGACACAGATAGCACAGGACTACGGAATGAGTGCAGTGAAGATGAACAGAATCCTTGCAGAGTTGAAGATACAGAGGAAGGTGCAGGGGCAGTGGATATTGTATAACAACTACGTTCCGTGTGGATATGTCCATTCCAGAGCAGTGGATATTGTAAGGGCAGACGGACGGAGAGACGTGAAATACAACACCGAATGGACGGTGAAGGGTAGAATCTTCCTCTACAACAAACTCAAGGAGAGTGATATCATTCCGCTCATAGAGCAGGACATAAAGAAAGAACCAGTGCAACAGACATTAAACCTATAGGATTATGGATGAGAAGGGAATAAAGAAGCAGCTCGACCGCATAGAGCTGTATACGATGCTGGCAGCGAAGAATGTGCTGAACATCACAGAAGCGGCCTTTATCCTTGGGATGACTCCGCAGGGAGTGAGGCAGAAGGTGAGAGACCGGGAGATAGCAGCCTACAAACCGAACCACAACAGGCTCTACTTCCAGAAAAAGGACTTGGAACGCTGGATGCTCCAGAACAGGAGAAAGACAGCGGAAGAACTTGAAAAGGAAGCTGTTCGACAAGTGTTATATAAATAAGTTTGAGAAAGCGCACATAGCTCATGGGAGCAGAGTCTGCACTGGATAGTCAGACAAAGGGCAGTTCGATTCTGCATGTGCGCCCTATATGCCCGATACCGAGGCAATGAAATCGGATGGGATAAACCTTCCCGAAGAGGTACGCATACCCAAAAGGAGTGCTGTTAACTACAGATAGTGCTTAGATGCGGAAGTAGCAAGGTGATTACCTACACCAAAACAGGTGGAAATGGGAAAGTCTTGGAGTGCCCGGTGAAGATGCAGTTTTCTGCCGAGACCTTTTAAAGGTAGCAGGATTCGGAAGCGCACCCGAACAAAGAATGTTCTAATGCAGCCACTGGTAGTCCCAAGCCTACGTACATGCAGAGGGGAACAGGGAGGCAGGATTTAAGCCATTTGGTCTTGCCTTTGGGTGGTATGTACTGCGTGTCTGTGTGCGTCATACCACCATTTTTTGATACCATACGTTTTTTAATCATAATTTTTATTTTTATTCTTTCCCCCATGGTTCGTGAGAATAGTGGGGCTTTTAATTTCAGAACTTAAAATCAAAAGATATGGACAATTACAATTACCCTATGGGAGCCGATACACCTGACGCTCCCTGGAATCAGGAGATTCCTGAGATGGAGAAATATGATGTTGAAGTGAACTACACTCTGACCAAGAATATGACGGTGTCTGCCTTTTCAGAAGAAGACGAAGACATGTTTGCCGGAATACAGGATGCAACACATTCGCCATTGCAGCTGATAGCTATTCTGAAGGCGTATGTTGAGAAAGACCTTAAGTCCAATCCGTCAGACAAAAGAAAGCAAAAGCTGTTAAAAGAGTGTGAAGGTTTTACACAAAACATAGATTTTTGGCCACTTTAAAACAATAACAATTTGAAGGAACTAATAACAATCCAATCGGAACTGAAGGCACCGAAATCCCAGTTCAACAGATTCGGTGGCTACAAATACCGTAAGGCAGAGGACATTTTGGAAGCAGTAAAACCGTTGCTTGCCAAGGAGAAATGCACTCTCGTTCTCACCGATGATATCGTCAGCGTGGGCAACAGGATATATGTAAAGTCCCTTGCAACGCTGAAGAACAACAGTGGAGAGACGGAGATGTCCGTGGGTTATGCCAGAGAGGAAGAGACGAAGAAGGGCATGGACGGAAGCCAGATAACAGGGGCTTCATCGAGCTATGCTCGCAAGTATGCCCTGAACGGTCTGTTCGCAATAGATGACAATGCGGACAGTGACACAACGAACACCGGCACCAAGTCTGAGGCCTCAACACAACAGGCAAGCCAATCGACAGTGCTGCAGACGGCACAACAGGCTGCACCTGTGGCAAGCAAGTATAACCCGAACAATCTGCAAGAGGCGATGAATTATCTGCACCTGTGCAAGACGAAGGAAAATCTTGTGTGGGTGATGCAAACGTACAGACCGCTGATGAGCAACGCACAGATGATGCAGGCCCTGTCGGCTAAAAGAAAGGAGTTGAAATTATGAAGCAGATAAAACTGAAAACATCAAAGGTAAAGTTCATCGAGGAGACCCACCAATATTTCCTTGGCAAGAAGGAGTTGAAAGGAATAACAGGCACGTTGATCAACAAGGCCTTTCCGAATACATACAAGGGAATCCCGGAAAACGTGCTGATGAAAGCAGCCGAACGTGGCGGTATGATTCATCAGGCTTTTGAATTGTTCTGCACGGTCTGCGATGCGGACATCAAATCATATCCGAGTCCCATCCCTGAGGTATGTGATTTCAGCGATATGCTACAGGCATACGACCTACATCACATAGCGAGTGAATACATAGTTTCTGACGATGAGAATTTCGCTTCAGCTATAGACGGAGTGTTCGCTGACGGAGAAGGAAACCTTTATTTGGCGGACTACAAGACAACAGCAACGCTGCACTACGACAACGTAGCGTTGCAGCTCTCCATCTATGCCAGATGGTTTGAGCGGATGAATCCGAAACTGAAGGTGAAGGAGCTGGTCTGCATGTGGTTCAAAAACGGACAGAGCAAGTTCCAACCTTTGGCGAGAGTCGAAGACGAGAAGATAGACGAACTGATATCCGCATACCTGTCGGGTGATGAGGAATACCGATATGAGGTAGCGATACCCGAACGATTCTCAGCCTTGGAGCAGGAATACAGACTCGTTACTGCGAGACTGGAACTGCTGAAGATGCAGCAGGATGACATAAAGGAGCAGCTGTTGAAAATGATGGAAGCCAACAAGCAGAAATCGATAAAGACGAGCTATGGCTCATACGCCTATGTAGCAGCATCAACCACGAAGCGGTTTGACTCCAAACTATTCAAGGAGGAGAATTCAGATGAATATGAGAAATACTTGAAGGAGAGCGAGTCGAAAGCCTCCATTAGAATAACATTAACAAAATAACGATATGGATATAACATTTACAGGGGTGATAGTGGAAGTGTCACCAGTTCAGCAGGGGAATTCAAAGAAAGATGGTAAGCCTTGGGTCAAGCAGGAATTCGTAATAGAGGAGGTTAACCAACGCTATCCTTCACGTTGTGTGTTCCAAGTGTTCGGACAGGAGAGACTTCAGAAATTTTCACTCGGACAGGGAGAAATGATCACTGCCCATCTGGGCATAAATGCCAACAAGTCGCAGGAGGGCAGATGGTTCAACAAACTGGACTGTTGGAAGGTAGACCGATTCGGTCAGCAGCAGAACCCAGTTCCTGCGTATGCACCGCAACAGAGTGTGTTTGACAAGAACAACATTAACGGTGGCTTCGGTCAGTCGGCAAGCAATCCTAACGTGAACGGAGGTTTCAAAAATCCTCCATTCTAAAACGGAGAAGATATGGAAATCCATCTTGTAAGGACATCTCTTGGACTTCAGGCATACGGAGATGAAGACTATGAGATGTTGCGGAAGATAAAGATTGGCTCAGTTGTCAAGGCAAAGATAGTGCAACCAAGGAACGTGAAATTTCACAGAAAGTTCTTCTCACTGATTAATGCAGCTTGGGACTGCCTGACGGAGCAACAACGTGAGAATATGCGCTCAAAGGAGACCTTCAGAGAACACCTTCTCATAGTGTCGGGATTCAGCGAACCCTTATATGACATAAATGGTGAGAAGTTCCTTGAAAGAGCGAAATCAATATCTTTCGCCAAGATGGATGAGTCAGCCTTCGACATAGTGTATAACAAAGTCCTCGACACCATCCTGACTATACTCATAGCAGATGGTGTCTCGGAGGATGATTTCAACAACATCCTAAAAAACTACAGCTGATATGAAACAGAATATAGATGATATGAGCATAGCAAGACTATTGTATCTCGCAGTAAGGAAATGCGCAAGGATAGCAGTGAAGAAGTGTAAGAAACTTGCAGCAAAGGTATTTCGCAAGAAGAACAGTCTGAACATACACGGAATCATTCCCGATGACGGAAGCGTTTTCAGTGTCAAGATACCAGATGAGTATGTTGCTTACATCAGTGGCAACGGAACGTTGAATGTTAGAAAGAGGCTGAACTGATGGCAACTCTTGAAGAACTGCTTGAGAAGGCAAGATGTGGTGAGCTGAAGAAGCCTCGCAAGAGGTCACTTAATGAAGAGCACCAGCTGCAATGTGCTGAGGTGAGATACATGAGGGGTGTACATAATGACCTGTCTCATGTATTTTTTTGTGTCCCGAACGGACAAAAGCGGACATCAAGGCAGACTGCATGGCTGCATGAAGAAGGTCTTGTCAATGGAGTTTCAGATATGATTCTTCTGAAGCCGAATTCCAAGCACGGATATCTCTGCATTGAGAACAAGACGGAGAAGGGCAAGCAGTCGGCAGAACAGAAGATATTTCAGCAGGAGGTGGAAAAGCATGGCGGCAAGTATGTCATCATCCGCTCCCTGGATGAATTTATAGAAACGATAGAATCTTATTTAAACGGAGAACTATGAAAGAAGGGAAAGATGACGGAGACAAGTTTGAGGTAAGCCCGGACTTGTTGGAATCCTATGCAGACCTGTTGGAGCTTTACGGCTACAAGGTGCAGCGTCCTGCAAGGGAGATACACGATGAATACACCTTTGAAAGAGCATGGAACTTGTACGAAAAGAAAGTCGGCTGCAAGGACAAGCTGAAAAGGATATGGAGCAGGATGAGCAAGCGAGACCGCAAGGCCGCTACGGAACATATTCCAGCCTATGTGTTGTCTACACCCGATAAAAAGTACCGACTCAACTTTCAGACTTTTCTCAACCAGAAGCGGTGGAATGATGAGTTGAAGAGCGAAAGACCTGATATGAAACAGGTGAAGTCATACATGGAGAAGCTGCTTGAAGGTTGCGAGACAAAGGATGAGGAGACGAAGCGTCATGAGAAACGTCAGCGCATCTTGGGGATGATTGAGGCAGTGAAAGAGAATCCCAAATCCTTGATGCTTGATGTTCTCCAGGGTATGTACAAGAACGGAATGTTGGAAGAACTTAATATAGACTGGGAACCATAAATGAAAGAGAAGATTCTGTCCTTTATATCTGAACTTCAGAAGGAGCGTGAGGATGCCCATATTTCCCCGGCACATGTGCTGACTGTGGAAATTATCAACAGAGGCTTCCACAATCCCTACAAGGCACTGAATGAATTGTACTATGAAGGAAAGATAGAATGGCACAGAACCATCAATGATATCGCATTTACTATAAAGAAATGAAACTTATGAAATACGGAACACACAATTCGCTAACCTATGCAAAACTGGTGTGGTGGCAGCGACCTTTCGCTTGGTTGATCAATCCGTTCTGTAGATGTCAGGACAAGGATATCACGGCACAGGTTAAGAGTGATGTAGTAGCATTCGACATTCAGATAGCACTATATAAGGATGCATGGAAAGCCTCACATGGTATAGCATGGTATGATGTAGATGTTATCCCAATGCTTGAATATCTGGACAGGTTGGCATATTGTCTTAATACACGTTTCGCCATCCGTATAGGACTTGACCGACATTTCTTCAGAACAAAGAAGAAGAGAGGTGAAGAAAGAATCAGATTCGATGAGGTTATAGATTTTGTAATGGTAACGCTGAAAAACCTGCGTCCTCTTGGAGTCTATGTCGAATATTCTGAAAGCAAGGCATTGGAAGAGTTTCAGCAGAGGTATATGGAGCAGAGGTATTGGTCTCTGTCATTTGCGAAAGAGAAAGCGAAGCAGACAAGGGGTATATGGAAATATCTCTATTATCTTCCGATTCCTCTTCTTTGGGCAAAGAAATATCGAAACGAATGGGAAGCCAAGGCAATCTTGGACAACAAGAAAATATTCATGACTGATTTTATTTGACGAACAATGAATATAGGATTGGTAGACGTAGACTCCCACGATACAGACTTAAGACCCACACTAAGTAAATTTCATATAAAGCCGGAACCTGAATATCGTCCATTTGCTAATGCAGAAGAGTGTATTGAGGAGATGAAAAAACATGTACCATTCGGTTGGGTGAAAGACAAGTATTTTTTTTATCCCATTGAAATGATTGGTACTAACTTTAGTAAGGGATGGATAAAATGCTATGGAATATGGTTTACTCCAGAGAAAATGTTTAAAGATACCACCTTCCTTGATGGAACACCCTTCGGTATTAGGGAGAATTTTTAATAAAGGTATTTTTACATCGGATTCAACGGATTTTCGTTCATCATAGAATGATGCGAATGAAAAAAAATCCGATGACAAAAAGGTTACTAACGAAAATATAGAGTATGCAAAAAATTATGTTCAACGACAAGTACGGTCTCACACAGGCCGTACTCGAAGGCAGAAAGACCCAGACCAGGCGTATGCTAAATCCTACAATGCTTTTTAAAAGACTTGAAACCTACGAAGGATGGTTAAAGGAGGACATTAGTGCTTGGAAAAGGTCATGTAAGAGAAGGCTATACGAAGCTCAAGAATATGAACTTCAGCAGATGCTTGATTACGCATTGTCGTCTTCACGTTACAAAGTCGGCGAGGAGGTCGCTGTAGCACAGCCCTACAGAATGACAGCATGTAAGGTGGACTATAACGAGAAAGAAATAAAGGAAGTAGTATGTTCTATAGGTTGGAAAAACAAAATGTACGTTAAAGCAAACCTTATGCCCTACCGCATCCGTATCACTAATATTCGCGTAGAACGTCTGCAAAACATTAGCGAAGCCGACAGCCTGAAAGAAGGCATTTGGCGTGGCGACAACGTAGGACTTGAAGGTACGACGTATTGGTATCATGGTCTTGCCAACTCCTCGTTTCGCACTCCGCAGGAAGCCTACGCATCATTAATCGACCGTATCTCCGGCAAAGGCACTTGGGAGAGCAATCCTTATGTATTCGTTTATGATTTTGAACTAATAGATTAGCCTCCAGAACTTAAACGTGAATAGCTATGTATACACTGACAGCTGCAACTGGCGGAATCTGCGTGTTTGTTGAATTATAAAGAATATGCTTAACATCCAACCATTAAACACCGACCGCAACCATTGCGCCCCGACCGTCCTTGCCGGATATTACAAGTTCGGCTCACGCACACTTCTGCTGGGCGATTATGGCACAACTGGGGGGGGCGATTTTGATAGAATACAAATAAAAAAACAACTATATGATCACAAAACTCAACTTCACCGACCGCACCATCAAGAGCTATGCCATCCGCAAGCTCACGCCCAAGGAATGTTTCCGTCTGATGGGCGTTCGTGACAACGTAATCGGCACGATGCAGAGCAGTAATGCCCAAGCGGCTGAACGTCTGCCCGACTGGAAGGGCAAGGGCAAGCCCGAAGACTTGGCTATATCTGCCTCACAGCAGTACAAGCAAGCCGGAAACAGCATCGTGGTGGACGTGCTTGTCGGGATAATAGAGAACATCTTCTACCCACCAGAGGACAAGACCATAAAGGTGGACGAAAATACAACTTATAAAGTACAAGATGATGGGCAACTGCAATTATTTTAAGAAGATAAAAGTAGTCACATTGTGTTCCGGCTATGACTCACAGTGTATGGCTCTTGATGAGGTTAAGAAGGCGCATCCCGATTTCGACTACGAACTGGTGGCATGGTCTGAAATAGACAAGTATGCAGTTCAGATGCACAACCTTGTATATCCGCAGTATGCCGACCGCAACCTTGGTGACATGACGCAGATAGACTGGCGGCCGATCAAGGAGAAATATGGTGAAATAGACTTCCTGACTTACAGCACACCTTGTCAGTCCATATCGCAAGCCGGATTGCAACACGGCTTTGAGGAAGGTAGTGGAACTCGTTCATCCATTCTCTGGTCTACAGAAGAAGCCATCCGAATCCTCCGCCCAAAGTACCTGTTGCAGGAGAACGTGAAAGCCATCATCAGCGGTTATCCGAAGCTGACGAAGACCGACAAGGAAGGGAATACGGTCGAAACGTTCTGGGCGCATATATGCAAATGGATGGAGCGAGTTGAAGGCTATGGCTACATCAACACTTGGAAGATAATCAATGCCAAGGACATGGGTGTTCCGCAGAACAGGGAGAGATTCTTCCTCCTGTCGCAACGCAAGGATGTAGCTATACCTTACAAATGGCCGAAACCGATGCCTCTCGATATCCGGTTGGAAGATGTGCTTGAAGAAGAGGTTGCCGACCGATATTTCCTGAAGGACGATGCCGTGAGCAAGTTCCTCGAAGCCAACGACGAGGATAATGCCCTGTTCATGCAGTTTGATTTGCCACCGACACACGAGGCGGCGATGTTTCTCAAAACTTTGCTTCACATGGAAATGAAGTATTGGGGCGAATACTGGAGCAAAAGCGTAACGGAGTGTAAAAAACACATGAAAAGGCTAAGTGTTACGAGGATGTACGAGGAGTTTAAGAAAGATTCTGGATGGATGGATAAAATTCATTATGGATTTTATGAGGAGTTCAAGGAGAATATGGAGAGGAAGAAGGATGAGAACTGACAATCCACCCGACCGTGTAATCCGTATCATAGCTGATATGATTGGGGGAGACTGTCCGAAAACTATAGCCACGTAGGTTAGATTCGTTACCAGTCGTG
>ERZ772863.406-NODE-406-length-52524-cov-25.121005_pt1 | contig 52524 bp, 35 predicted proteins | sample MGYA00512134_ERZ772863 | MGnify/ENA primary metagenome ERZ772863 (study PRJEB29015, sample SAMEA2737659) | human gut metagenome | biome: human gut; feature: human-associated habitat; material: faeces | place: China | collected 2012 ...
CAAAAAACATAAAAACATCTTTTCTGTACCCCACAGACACAAGCAATGCCGAAAGTCTTTGTTTTCAAGGGCTTTCGGTTTTTTATTTTTGTCAAAAACGAGAAAAACGAAAAAGCCACAGTTTTTCATCGGCTGTTTTTCCGTCTGCTAACGGAATTTATGACTGATGTCGTCCGCCTTTCGGGCGGATTTTTTTATGTTATCCGATGCGTATTTTTATGATTGAAAAATTTAAAACGTGCAAAAGTGCGCATTTACGGTTCAATAATATTGCATATTAGATAACAAAACGGGCACACTATAAGCACAAACGCTGAATTTTATTGCGCGATATTGACTGTATTTGACCGTTTTTGTATAATTAAGGCACAACAGAGATATCGGAGGTGTGAATATGCTTACAACCGACAGAAGAGCGCAGATACTTGAAATTCTGCGTCAGAACGGCTCGGTTACCGTTTCAAAGCTTGCCGAAAAATTCGAAACAAGCGAATCTACGATAAGGCGTGACCTTTTGGCTCTTTCCCAGCTCGGGAAAATAAACAAGGTTCACGGCGGAGCGACTGTTCTCGGGCAGGAATTTCTCCACAACGAGGAGGATTTCAACGAAAAATCGCTGATGAATATAAACGAAAAAGAAGGAATAGCAAAATATGCCGCATCGCAGATAAATGATGATGATTTCGTTTTTATCGACGCAGGCACGACCACCTTTCTTATGACCAAATATATTTCCTCTTCCAAAGCAACCTTTGTAACCAACGGAATCGCCCACGCAAAGGAGCTGACGGCCAAAGGCTGCAAGGTTTTTGTTATCGGCGGTGAATTAAAAAGCACAACCGAGGCAATCATAGGCTTAGTAGCCGCTTCAAATCTTCAGAAATATAACTTTTCGAAAGCGTTCATCGGAACAAACGGAGTCAGCGAAAAGCAGGGCTTTACAACCCCGGACACCGAGGAGGCAATGCTGAAAGCCGTTGCCATGGAGCGCAGCTTTGTAACCTATGTGCTTTGCGACCACACAAAGTTCGGAAAAGTTTCGGCGGTATCATTTTCACCGGTTGCTGCGGCGTGTATAGTCTGCGACAAATGCGATGACGAACAGCTTAAATCAAAAACGGTAGTGAAGGAGGTAACTGCTTAATGGTTTACACCGTTACTCTGAATCCGGCTCTCGACTATGTGATGAAGCTCAAAGCTCTCAGAACCGACGACATAAACCGTACGGACGGCGAAGAAATCTATTACGGCGGAAAAGGCATCAACGTGTCGGTCATACTCACACAGCTCGGAATTCCCAACACGGCACTCGGCTTTCTCGGAGGCTTTACCGGAAAAAAGCTTGAAGAAATGCTCAAAAACGACAATATCAGCTGCGACTTTAATTATCTTAAAAACGGCGATACGAGAATAAACGTCAAAATCAAGGCCGACAAGGAAATTGATTTGAACGCCTGCGGCCCCGAAATCACAAAAGAGGATATGCAGAGCTTTTTAAGAAAGCTTGACGGCATAAAGAGCGGAGATTATCTTATCCTCGCAGGCTCTATTCCGAATACCCTCCCCGATGACATTTACGAGCAAATACTCGAGAGAGTCAGCGACAGAAATATAAACTGCGTGGTTGACGCAACGGGCGATTTGCTCAAAAACGTGCTCAAATACAAACCGTTTTTAATAAAGCCGAATCATCACGAGCTCGGCGACCTGTTCTCGGTCCAAATTAAAAGCGACGATGACATTGTAAAATATTCTAAAAAGCTTCAGGAAATGGGTGCTAGAAACGTGCTTGTTTCAATGGCAAAGGACGGCGCAATGCTTACGGACGAAAACGGAAGCGTCCACAAAATAGGCAACGCAAAGGGCAAGCTCATAAACTCCGTCGGTTGCGGAGACAGTATGGTAGCAGGCTTTACGGCAGGATATATCAAGACCGCCGACTATTCATACGCTTTAAGACTCGGCTCGGCGTGCGGAAACGCAACGGCCTTTTCAGAAAAGCTTGCAACCCGTGAAGAAATCGAACGCGTCTTTAACGCGGAGTATAAATAAGGAGGAATACTTATGAAAATCATCGACTTATTAAAAAAGGATGCGATTGCTCTTAATGTTTCTCTCACCGACAAGGAAGAGGCAATCGACAAGCTGATTTCCCTGCACGAAAAAGCAGGAAATCTTGCCGACAAGGCGGCGTACAAGGAGGCTATCCTTGCAAGAGAGGCTCAGGGCTCGACCGCAATCGGAGAAGGAATTGCCGTTCCGCACGCAAAATCGGACAGCGTAAAGACTCCCGGTCTTTCGGCGATAACGGTTCCGAACGGCGTCGATTACGGTGCTCCCGACTCCAAGCCATCGGATATTTTGTTTATGATTGCCGCTCCCGTTGACGGAGATTTACATCTCGAAATACTCTCCCGTCTTATGGTAATGCTTATGGAACCGGAATTTTGCGCGGCTCTACGGGGCGCAAAAACGACGGACGAATTTTTAGAAATAATCGACAAAAAGGAAGCGGAGAAATACCCCGAGGAAGCGGTAAAGCCCGAAGTAAAGCCGAAGGGTTACAGAATACTCGCAGTTACAGCCTGTCCGACAGGCATAGCGCATACCTATATGGCGGCAGAGGCACTTGAAAAAGCGGGCGAAAAATTAGGCTATCCGCTCAAAGCCGAAACCAACGGCTCCGGCGGTGCTAAAAACGTGCTCACAAAAAAGGAAATCGAAGAATGCGACGGAATAATCATTGCCGCAGATAAAAACGTCGAAATGGCACGTTTCGACGGCAAGCCCGTTGTAAAGACCTCGGTTTCAAACGGAATAAACAAGCCCGAGGAGCTTATCAAAAGAATCGTTGACGGAAAAGCCGCGATATATCACGCCGACGAAAGTGAAAAGCAACCTATTGATGACGACGAAAAGGAAAGCGGCTGGCACAAACTTTATAAGCATCTCATGAACGGTGTTTCGCATATGCTCCCGTTCGTTGTCGGCGGCGGAGTTCTCATAGCTCTCGGCTTCCTGTTTGATACGCTTGCAGGCAATGCCGATGTCGGCGGAACCTTCGGCTTCACAAGTCCCGTTGCGGCAATTGTGTTCTGGATAGGCAAAGCGGCATTTGCGCTTATGCTCCCCATTCTTTCGGCTTATATCGCATCGTCCGTTGCCGACAGACCGGGTCTTTTGCCCGGTATGATAGGCGGCGTATTTGCGGCAAACGGTTACACCTTCAGCTCGCTGATTGAAAACCAAAGCCTTGCCGGAGACGACAAAGCGGTGTCGGGCTTCCTCGGTGCTCTGCTCGCAGGCTTCCTTGCCGGTATTATTGTAAATCTCCTCAAAAAGGCATTTTCTTGGCTTCCGAAATCAATGGACGGAATAAAGCCCGTATTTATCTATCCTCTTTTCGGCACGCTTATCATGGGCCTTCTTATGTGTCTTGTAAACCCCGTTATAGGTGTTGTCAACTCCGGTCTTTCCTCGTTCCTCTCGTCGCTCGGCGATACAAGCAAAATACTCCTTTCTATAGTACTTGCGGCAATGATGGCAACGGATATGGGCGGCCCGTTCAACAAGGCGGCTTATGTTTTCGGCACGGCTGCAATAGCCGACGGCAACACATGGATTATGGCGGCTGTTATGATAGGCGGTATGGTTCCCCCGATTGCAATCGCACTTTCGACAACCTTCAACAAGAAGAAGTGGACATCGGAAGAAATCAAATCAGGCCCCGTAAACTATCTTATGGGTCTGTGCTTCATTACGGAGGGTGCTATCCCCTACGCCGCTTCCGACCCGGTCAGAGTTATCCCCTCATGCTTAGTAGGCTCTGCTGTCGCAGGTGCTCTTACATCACTGTTCAACGTTACATGCCCCGCACCTCACGGCGGAATCTTCACATTTATAGTATGCGACCATCCGCTTCTCTATATCGTAGCCCTTATTGCAGGCTCGGTTGTCGGAGCGCTGATGCTCGGTCTTCTTAAAAAGGATCGTAAAGAATCCGTATAACAAACAATCAAAAACCGTGCCGAGGGGCATCATCCTCTCGGCAGGTATCAAACATAAGGAGAATTATTATGGTACAGAAAACTTTTACAATCACTAATAAAATGGGACTTCATATGCGTCCGGCAAACACCTTTGTAACGGAAATGTCTAAATTCTCTTCGGATGTTGACATTGTTTTCGGAGGTAAAAGGATCAACGGCAAGAGCATTATGAATATAATGGCAGGCTGCATCAAATGCGGAAGCGAAATCACCGTAGAGTGCAGCGGCGCAGACGAAAACGAAATGCTCAAAAAAGCCGAAGAGCTTATCACATCGGGCTTCGGCGAAGAATAATATTGCCGCGGCTTAAAGAAAGGGTGGGTTTAATGCTTAAAGGAATCGGCGCATCTCAAGGCTTCGGAATCGGCAAGGCCGTTGTTATAAGGGACTCAAACCTTGACTATTCATCCGTAAAATTTACCGATTCGGATCATCAAAAAAAGCGTCTGCACTCGGCAGTCGCCGACTTTTCCGACGAAACAAAATCACTTGTGGCGGAGCTTAAAAAGAATGCCGGAAAGAAAGAGGCGGAGATACTCGAGGGACATCTTGTTATGCTTGAGGACCCGTTTATGCTCGCACAGATGGAAGAAGCAATCGACAACGGCTCTGTTGCCGAAGCGGCGGTTGACAGCATATGCACAATGTTTATCAATATGTTCTCGGGTGTTGACGACGAGCTTACGCGCCAACGCGCCTCGGATGTAAAGGATATAAGAGACAGCCTTTTGCGCATTCTTCTGGGTGTAAAAAGTGTGGATATTTCATCCGTACCGAGGGGCTCTGTTCTCATCGCCAAGGATTTCACCCCGTCCATGACGTCACAAATAAACAGGGAAAATGTTTCCGCAATTATCACCGAGGTCGGCGGCGTTACGAGTCACAGCGCAATACTCGCCCGTGCCATGGGCATACCCGCCGTTTTGTCGGTCGTCAATGCGGTTGAAAAAATCTCGGACGGCGATATGATTATTGCAGACGGCTTCAAGGGAAAAGTATTTACCGACCCCACAGAGGAAGAGCTTGAAGAATACAGAACCAAGCAGGCGGCATATCTGAAGGAAAAAGAAAGCCTCAACGAATACTTCTCAAAAGAAACCGTTACAAAATCCGGCGTAAAAAAGCATGTGTACGGCAACATCGGCAAGGCTGAGGACGCACAGAACGTATTGCAAAACGGCGGCGAGGGCATAGGTCTCTTCAGAACGGAATTTCTGTTTATGGACAGAGCCTCTCTTCCCACGGAGCAGGAGCAGTACGAAGCATATTCAACCGTCGCAAAGATAACGGACGGCAAGGAGGTTATCATTCGCACACTCGATATAGGCGGAGATAAAGCGATAGATTACCTTAAAATCGAAAAAGAGGACAACCCGTTTCTCGGACACCGCGCGATAAGATACTGCCTTGACAACCCTAAAATTTTCAAAATTCAGCTTCGTGCAATTCTCCGCGCAGCGGTTTTCGGAAACATAAAGGTTATGCTTCCGCTTGTAACGACACTTGACGAGGTTCGCAGAGCAAAAGCCCTTATCGAAGAATGCAAAGATGAGCTTAAAAATGAGGGTCTTAAATTCGCCGACATTCCCGTGGGCGTTATGATAGAAACTCCGTCGGCGGCAATAATTTCCGATTTGCTTGCAAAAGAGGTTGACTTCTTTTCCATCGGCACAAACGACCTGACGGGCTACACCATGGCTGTTGACAGAGGAAACGCCGCTGTTTCAAAGCTGTATGACCCGATTCAGCCTGCTGTTCTGCGCCTTATCGAAACGACGATCAAAAACGCCAAAAAGGCAGGCATCCCCGTCGGAATGTGCGGAGAAGCGGCAGCCGATACACGTCTTATTCCCTTGCTTTGCAAATGGGGGCTTGACGAATTTTCGGTATCGCCCTCATCGATTTTGCACACAAGAAAAAGTATATGCGAATGCGAATAACGGTGAATCTCCCGCATCTTATTTTATATAATCAAGCAGCTGAGCCCTCGTGAAGCACCTCAAAACAATATATTTGATACAGAAACAGATTAACCCCTCGGATAATGCAGACGTATATCCGAGGGGTTAAGTGCATTATTATATGAAAAACCGTTTATTTTAAGCAAAACCTACTCATAACGGACTAATAATCAACATTATCTTGCTTTTTTGTACGCTATATGATATTATTGGTATACATACTAATAATATTATAAACAGGTGATATATTTGCGTAGAAACAGCAGTGAAACAAAAAGAAAAATCCTAACGGCGTGCGTTCGGTTGTTTTTGGAGGAGGGCTACAAAAGCACCTCCGTCAGTCGAATAGTCGAGGAAGCAGGCGTCGCAAGGGGCAGCTATTTAAATCTGTTTCCGACCAAGGACAAAATCTTGCTGGATTTGACCGAATCGATGTTCGGCGGTCAATTTGACGTGGCGAGGAGCATTGCGGACAAAAAGCTGCCGCCCGTATATGCCTATGCGGTGGAAACATCTCTTCAGCTCACGCTGACGGAGCTTAACGAGAACCTGCGAGAAATCTATATTGAAGCATATTCTCAGCCCGACACGGCGGAATTCATCTATCTGCACACCACGGCGGAATTAAAGCAGATTTTCGGAGCAAATTTCCCCGATTACAGCGAAAGTGACTTTTACGAAATGAAAATCGGCACGGCAGGACTTATGCGTAACTATATGGCTCGCAAATGTGATATTCATTTCCCGTTGGAGCGCAAGCTCAGCAGGTTTTTAACGGCATCAATGAGAGTATATCGTGTACCGGAGGAAGAACAGGCAAAGGTGCTTGCTTTTATCGGCTCGATTGATATTCGGGAGCTTGCCGTCACGGTTATGCATAAGCTGTTTGCCATGCTTGAAATGAAATATGACTTTAAGCTGTCTACGGACGGCGAAACGGAGGAGAGAAGATGAGAACAGGGAAAAAACTGCTCACAGGTATGCTTTTGGTACTTTTCATTGTTTTTGTCGCCGGATGCGGCAAAACGGTAAAAACCGACGCCGCACTGCCGGAGGTGCGCAACAGCGGCACGGCGATCCAATGGAGATACCCCGCCGAAGAAGAATGGCGCGACCTTGTGGCGCTTACCGAGCTGCGAGGTGCTGCCGGGGAAAACGGCAAGGACGGAGCAGACGGGAAGAACGGCGTCGACGGAAAAAACGGTACAAACGGAAAAGACGGCATTAACGGCACCGACGGAAAGAACGGTCTTGACGGTAAAAACGGAGCCGACGGTAAGGACGGTAAAAACGGTCTTGACGGTAAAAACGGTCTTGACGGTATAAACGGTGCCGACGGTAAGGACGGGAAAAACGGTCTTGACGGCAAAGACGGGATTAACGGCAAAGACGGTGTCGACGGCATTAATGCCAAAAACATAGAGGTGCGGCGAGCCGAATCCTACATACAGTGGCGTTACGAGGGCGAAGAGTGGCAAAATCTTGTTGCGATAGCCGATATAGAGGGCCCCGCCGGACAGAACGGAACGGACGGTGCAAACGGAAAAACTCCGGAATTTCGCGTAAGCGAAAATATCCTGCAATGGCGTTATGTCGACGATGAAATATGGCTGAACCTCTATGACCTTACCGCATTAAAAGGTGCGGATGGCAGAGACGGCAAAGACGGTATAAACGGGCAAGACGGCAGGGACGGTGCGGACGGACAAAACGGCTCTGACGGCAAAGACGGTAAAACACCTTTTATCGGCGAAAACGGCAACTGGTGGATCGGAGAAATCGACACCGGCATCAAGGCGGCAGGCATAGACGGCGAAAAGGGTGACAAGGGCGACAAGGGTGACAAGGGCGACAAAGGTGACAAAGGCGACAAGGGAGATAAAGGCGACAAAGGCGACAAGGGCGACGCCGGTCAGAACGGCAGCTGTTCGGGATATTTTTACGGAGAGGCAAACTCTCCGAGAACAGTACTGAATAACAGTCGTGTCAATATTTCTGTCTACGAAAAAATAAACAAGGGCGGCTTGATTTCATCCTACCGGAATAATATTACACTCAAAAAAGGACATATTTACAATGTCTGCTTAAGCGGTTCTCTCGAAGTTGGTTCAAACGAATTCAACAACAGCGGCAATTACTCTATTCAGATGACAGACGGTTATGATGACGATCTGTGCAGGGAGCTTACACGAATAAAAAGAGACGGGGAAAAAATACCGTATACCAATGATCAACATTCCTTTAATTTCAACAGAATGTATGATGCGTCAAATGAAGACATTACATTGCAGTTGTGGTTTGAAAATTCGGCATACAATACTTATCTCGGTGGCTTCAGAGGTACCATTACAATAACCGCTCTTGACTGAGCCGACATATACGAAAACGGAGGTAACAGAATATGAAAAAACGAATACTCAGTATCCTGCTCGCCCTATGTATGCTGTTCTGCCTTGTGCCGACTACGGCGTTTGCCGAGGGTGAGACAAACAGGAAAGTCGAAACGGAACAAGAGCTGGTCGCCGCTTTGGCGGACGGTACGGCGGATGTCATCCGGCTGACAAAGGATATCGACATCAGCAACTCCCTGACCATCCTCCGCAAGGTCACCCTCGATCTCAACGGCCATGTTCTGAAAATGACCGGCAGCGTTATTATCCTCGATAATAAGAGCGGCACCACCGGCGACCTGACCCTTATCGACAGCAATCCCACGGCGGAGCACAAATTCAAGGTTAACGGCGCAGAACCTTGGGTGCTGGACGACAGCGGTACAGAGACCGTCTATGGTGGCATCATCACAGGCGGCACGGGCAGCCGGATCTTCTTCTCCAACGGGGTGGAAGGCGGCGGCGTGATCATCGGCAGCGGCGCACTCACCATGAACGGCGGCAATATCGTCGGCTGCATAGCCAATGAAGGCGGTGGCCTGTTCCTCTCAGACGGTTCGTTCACCATGAACGCCGGCAGCATTGTCGGCTGCTCAACACCAAACAGATTAACGACCGGAGAGGCCTTTTACGGCGGCATATACGCTTTTGGTCCGATGGCGAACAGAGACACAACCGGCGTGATCACGTTGACCGGCGGCCTGATCAAAAACAACGGCAGATACGCTATCAATGCTGCGTATATGACCACAATTTACGCCAACGGCGGCGAGGTATACGGTGAGGTTCACCTAAATCAGGCATGTAAGATCACCTGTCTTGCAGAAGATAACGGTATTACCGCCTTCAAAGGCAAGACGGTGATCGGCGGAACTTCCAGTGTAAATCCAAGCCATGTTGACTGGGGCCTCTTCTACGGCGGTCTGTATATTTACGGCAATATGACCGGCGTCATCGTGACCTACAAGGACGGTGACAATGAATACGCAAAGCAGGTTCTGCCCTCCGGCACTCTCGCGACGCGTCCTGACGACCCCACCAAGCCCGGCTACATCTTTGACGGCTGGTACACCTCAGACGGCGCGCAGTGGGATTACACCACTGCCGTCACCGAGAACATAACCGTCACGGCTCGCTGGACACTCAAAACTCAGAGTGTATCAAGTGAGCAGGAGCTGAACGACGCACTGGCAGATATCTCTGTCGGCAAAATTCTCCTGACGGCAGATATCGGCATCAGCAGCTCCCTGACCGTCAACCGCAAGGTCACCCTCGATCTCAACGGCTATGTGCTGCGATATGCAAACACCGCCGCCAATGGCAGTGTGTTTAAAATTGTAAGCGGCGGCGACCTGACCGTCATCGACAGCAGACCCGACGCGGAGCATAGGTTTAACAGTAACAATGCTCTGTGGGCACCGGATGAGCCAAACGGCAAAGAGATTGTCATGGGCGGCGTCATCACCGGCGGTACGGGCACGCCTTGTTATGTGAACGGTTCATCATACTTTGTCGCATGCGGTGGCGGTGTGTACCTGGAAGGCGACGCCAGATTCACCATGGACGGCGGCAATATTGTCGGTTGTATAGCAAATACCGGCGGCGGTGTGTACATCTCCGAAAACGGTTCATTCACCATGAACGGCGGCAGCATCATGGGCTGCTCATCATGGGACCTTTCGGGGCCCGGCGGCACGCCATACTTCGGCGGCGTGTACCTTGACAGCGGTACATTCACTATGACCGGCGGCGTAATCAAAGATTGTGCTAAATATAGTGTTGTACTTAATGAAAATGCAACTATGAACGCTAACGGGGGCGAGATATACGGTGTGGTTGAAGTCGGAAAGAATTCTTATGTCACCTGCCTCGACGGTCTTACCGGCGTCACCGCTTTCAGAGACAATTTTTGGATTTATCATAACTCAGCGCGTGTTGACCGGGGCATTTTCTACGGCAGCATAACCAATTATTACGACGACACGATTATCGGCCTCACCGTGACCTACAAGGACGGCGACAGTGAATACGCAAAGCAGGTTCTGCCCTCCGGCACTCTCGCGACGCGTCCTGATGCTCCCGCCGCCACACCGGGCTATACCTTCGGTGGCTGGAACAAGGCCGACGGCACGGCGTGGGATTATGCAAGCGATAAAGTCACCGATAACATAACATTGTATGCAAAATGGGCAGCGAACACCTACACGATTACCTTCGACACCGCCGGCGGCAGCGAGATTGCGCCCATTACGCAAGACTACGGCACGGCGATCACCGTCCCTGCCGACCCGACAAGAGAGGGATATACCTTTATCGGCTGGGATAAGGAAATTCCCACGACTATGCCCGCTGAAAATATGACTGTCACCGCGCAGTGGGAAATCAATCAATACACAATTACCTTTGACACCGCCGGCGGCAGCGAGATTGCTCCGATTACGCAGGACTACGGCACGGTAATTACCGCCCCTGCCGACCCGACAAGAGAGGGCTATACCTTTATCGGCTGGGATAAGGAAATTCCCGCGACCATGCCTGCCGAGAATATAACGCTTAAAGCGAGATGGAAGGATATTGAAAAGCCCACGGGCGAAATTATCATAGGCACAAATAAATGGCATAGCTTTTTGAATAAGCTTACCCTCGGACTGTTCTTTAAGGAAACGCAGGAGGTAACGATAAACGCTTTCGATAACAGCGGAACCGTGTTTGTCTCCTATTTGGTGACCGATTGGGATCTTTCAGAGGCGGAGCTTCAATCTCTCGTATTTAGCGGATATGAGGAGCCGTTTTGCATAGACCCCAATGGGGAATATATTGTTTATGCAATGCTTGTTGACGAGAGCCTTAATATAACATATCTTCGCTCCGACCGCATAACGCTCGATAATATCCGGCCTGTAATCAGCGGCATTGAGGACGGCAAGACCTACTGCGAGGCACAGACAGTTACCATTGACGAGAAGTATATAGATACAGTTACCGTAAACGGCACAAAGGTCACGCTTGATGAAAACGGCGGCTTTACTCTCTCTCCTGCGGACGGCGAACAGAAAATCATTGTCACCGATAAGGCAGGCAACACCGCCGAGATGACCGTGACGGTAAACGGCGGGCACACCTATGGTGAATGGGTATCGAACGGCGACGGCACGCATACCCATAAATGTACCGTGGACGGCTGCAACGGCTTTGAAACAAAGGAATGCTCCGGCGGCAAGGCAACCTGCACCGAAAAAGCGGTATGCGAGGTCTGCGGCAAGGCTTACGGAAAGCCTGATCCGAATAACCACACCGACTTAAAGCACATCGATGCAAAGGCGGCAACTAAGACTGCCGAGGGCAACATAGAGTATTGGTACTGCGGCGGCTGTGATAAATATTACAGCGGCAAAGACGGTATAAACGAAATTAAAAAAGCCGACACGGTAACGGCTAAGCTGCCGGGCGATCCGAAGTCTCCCCGAACAGGCAACGCAAGCGACCTCGCTTTATGGATTTCCCTGCTGCTTGTCAGCGGCGGCGTAACAGGCGTCGCAGCAGCCTTGCGCAAAAAGAAAAAACACAAAGTGTAATTTTTTCGTTTCCCTTTTCTGCTTTTACGGCAGTAAAAAGCCTCCGTCATTAAGACGGAGGCTTTCGTTTATTGCGGCTTATGCATATTCTCGATTTTTTTAATGTATTCGGTGCTGTTCTCAAGAAATTTCCGAGTATCGAAGGACTCGTTTTTAAGGCTGTTTTGAATAATAATACCATCGGAAACCATCAAAATAAGCCAAGTGAAATAGTCGGCCGAAACAACGTCTGTTCTCTCGGCGATTTTTGCCGAAATGAGCTTTTGGAATTCGTCATAGCGATGAATCAACTTAGCTCTGATTTCCTCGTCGCCGAGCAATGCCGCGTCAAAGAGGTGAAGCCTGAGCCCGGCATAGGCTATATTTCTCTCGATTACATAATTTACAAGACGGTGCGGCGAGGTATCCTTTTCCTTGTTTTCCGTCCATTGTATCAGCTCATTCCATTGGCGCGAAAGATAGCGGTCGGTAACGGCAAAAAGAATTTCGTTTTTGCTTTTATAATAGTAATACAGCGTGCCCTTCGAAATATTCGCCTTTTCGGCTATTTTCGCGAGAGTCACCTCCGAAAAGGAATTTACCTTTAAAAGCTCCTCAGCAGTATCAAGTATGATTTCGTTTATATTTTCGGGTCTTTGAGCTGCCATAATACCCTCCTGCAAAATTTCTTAAAGTATAACACGAACAATCGGCAATGTCTACAAAACAATATTCACAAAAAAAATACATAAGAGTGACTTTTTTAGTTAAAAGTATTGACAAACGCTTTTTGCGGAATTATACTTGTCTTATCAGTCGGTCAGTTAACCGACATATTTTTTATGCACAGTCGGGCGTGTGACCGACTGCAAGGCTGATTAAAAGAGGCTTGAAGTTATGAACATATCATCAATTAACAAAAAATTGAAAAAGACTTTCGGCGGAAAATTCAGTGCTTCGGAGGAGAACGGCTCGATTTTTGTTCGAGGCAAAAGCTCCGATTGGGGCGAAATCGTCGCGGCTTGCCAAGCGGCGGCAAAAAAATTCAGCACAACGCATATTGTCAACGATATTGTTTACACGGGCGAGCAGCCCGCTCCGACGCGTCTGCCGTCTCTCAAGGATGATTTCCTCGAGGGCAGAACACCCGACGTGCTTGTTATCGGCGGCGGCATTTCAGGTGCTTCGATAGCAAGAGAGCTGACCAAGTGGAAGCTTGACGTTTTACTTGTAGACAAGGAGGCAGACCTTGCACTTCAGGCGTCGGGACGCAACGACGGCGAGGTGCACCCCGGAATCGACCTCGGCAAAGGCTCGCTCAAGCACAAGTACATTCGCCGCGCAAACCATATGTATGCAGACGTTTGCCGCGAGCTTGACGTTCCGTTTAAGCAGGTAGGTCAATATGTACTTTTCCGCAACGGCGCGCTGAAGCCGCTTATCGGTCTGTATGCTTTTTGGCGAAAGCATCACGACGGCATAGAGGACACCGAGATAATCTCGGGCAAGGAGCTTATGCGCCGCGAGCCGAACCTCACACCTGAAACAAAATTCGCAATGTATAATCCGAGCGCAGGCTGTGTTTGCCCGTACGGACTCACCATAGCCTATGCCGAAAACGCCGTTCAAAACGGCGCGCAGGTAAGCCTTAACACCGCCGTGCTCTCCATGGAGGTGTCGGAGCATAACATCATAAGCGTTACCACCAACAGAGGCGTTATTCATCCGAAAATCGTTATCAACGCCGCAGGCGTTTTTGCCGAGGATATCGCCGCCATGGCGGATGACAGATTTTTCTCGATTCATCCGCGTCGAGGAACCAACTCGATTCTTGACCAAAAAGCAGGCGCATATATGCACTCGGTAGCCTCCGTAAAGGACATAAGCGTTCACGGTAAAACCCATTCAAAGGGCGGCGGCATATTGCACACCGTCCACGATAATCTTCTTGTCGGACCCGACGCCGTAGAAACGGTTGAAAAGGAAAACACGGAAACACGCGCAGAGAGCATTAAAACCGTTTTCGACAAGCAGACTCAAACAATGCCGGAGCTGTCAAGACGTGATATAATCACTTATTTCACGGGCGTTCGCGCTCCTACCTTTGAGGAGGATTTTATACTTGAACCCGGCAGAAGAACAAGGAATTTGATTCACGTAGCCGGTATTCAATCTCCCGGACTTACAACCGCTCCCGCGGTTGCCGTCGATATGGCGGAGCTTGCGGTCGATATGCTCGGCAAGACCGAGACGGTTGAAAAAAACAACAATTATAATCCTATTCGCAAGGGCATTCCCGTGCTTCGCGAAATGGACGACGATACAAGAGAAAAAATGATAGCCGAAAATCCCGACTACGGCGAGATTATTTGCCGCTGCGAGCAAATCAGCAAGGGCGAAATTCTCGACGCTTTGAAATCCCCGATATGCGTTCCGACGGTTGACGGTATCAAAAAGCGCATAAGACCGGGAATGGGACGTTGTCAGGGCGGCTTCTGCTCGCCGCTTGTCACCAAAATAATTGCCGAATTTCTCGGCGTTCCGCTGTATGAGGTTAAAAAATCCTCGGCGGAAGCGGTGATAACATACGGCGAAACAAAGGTAAACGAAGGAGGCGAAGAGTGATGACGACAGGTAACTATGACGTACTCGTTGTCGGCGGCGGCCCTGCCGGACTTGCGGCGGCGATAAGCGCTCATGATAACGGTGCCAAGGTTCTCCTTCTTGAAAGAGAGGCAAGGCTCGGAGGAATACTCAAGCAGTGCATTCACGACGGTTTCGGTCTTCATCACTTCGGTGAGCAGCTCTCCGGTCCGGAATACGCCGAGCGGTTTGAGGATGAGCTGTACAAACGCAATATCGAATACAGCACCCTGACGTTTGTTACGAAAATAGACAAAAACGGCGACGGAGGCTTTACGGTGCATACCGTCGGCAGAAGCGGCGTTTCGATATTTACGGCAAAGGCGCTTGTGCTGGCTACGGGCTGTCGCGAGCGTACCGCCAAGCAGGTATTTATTCACGGTACGCGTCCTGCAGGCGTTTTCACGGCCGGAACCGCACAGCATTTTACAAATCTGCTCGGGCTTATGCCCGCCAAAAAATGCGTAATTCTCGGCTCGGGAGATATAGGACTTATCATGGCGCGCCGGCTTACACTTGAGGGCGCAAAGGTTCTCGGCGTTTATGAGGCAAAGCCTACGCCGTCGGGACTTACGAGAAACCTGCATCAATGCCTGCACGATTATGACATTCCGCTGCACCTGTCGCACACCGTCACTCGCGTGTTCGGAGTTGACAGGCTCGAAGCAGTTGAGATTTCAAAGGTTGACGAAAATATGGCTCCGATACCCGGCACACAGAGCCGCGTCGAATGTGACACGCTGATTCTCTCGGTCGGATTGATTCCCGAAAACGAGCTCGCCGAGTCCGTCGGAGTAAAGCTTGACCCACGCACAAAGGGTCCCGTATGCGACGGCCAGTGTATGACGAGTGCCGACGGCGTATTCAGCTGCGGCAACGCTTTGCACGTCAACGATTTGGTTGACTTTGTTTCGCAGAACGCCGAGCAGGCGGGAAAATCAGCCGCTGCTTATTCGGGCAGAGAAAGACGGCTTATTGAGATAACCCCGGGTGACGGCTTATTGTACGCAGTGCCGCAAAGGCTCAATCTCAACGAGGATAACAGTAAAACAGACCTGTATTTCCGCGTCCGCGAGGAGGAAAACAACTGTGTGCTTCATATTTACGCGGACGGTAAGGAAATACTTAAAAAGCGTTACGCATTTATGCGTCCGCCCGAAATGGAAAATCTCACGATTGATTTCAGCGCATGCGAATTAAACGAAAACAGCCGAGTGGAGCTTCGGCTGGAAAGACTCGGTAAAGGAGACGGTGTAAAATGACAAAAGAATTGGTTTGCATCGTTTGTCCCCGTTCGTGCAGAATGACGATTACATCAGATGGCGACGAGCTCGTTGTGACCGGCAACACCTGCAAAAGGGGCAAAGAATTCGCCGTAAGCGAAATGACCGACCCGCGTCGTACCGTTTGCACAACGGTGCGCACCGCCTTCCCTTCGGTACCGGTTCTGCCCGTTCGCGTATCGGGGCCGATTCCCAAAAACAGAATTTTCGACCTGATGCACGAGGTAAACCGTATCACCGTTTCAAAACGACTCGGACGAGAGGAAGTCGTTGTACCGAATATTCTCAATCTCGGCGTGGATTTGATTGCAACGAGCAATATCCTGAAGGACGAGAAGAAGCAACCTTAAAAAAGAAAGAGGGGAAAATCTTTAATGGAACAGTCACTTGTGCTGACCTTTGACGTCGGCACGCAGAGTGCAAGATGCTTGCTTGTCAATGAGAGTGGAGACTTTGAGGATAAGGAGCAGCAAAAATACAAGGTTCCTTATTTATCAAAACAGCCCGGATGGGCAGAACAGACCCCGGATTTTTATTTTAATATTATAGCCGAAATGTCAAAAAAGCTTATCGAGAGAAATGCCGATAAGCTTGACCGCATAACAGCCGTATGCCTTACCTGCATACGTGACACGGTGCTTTGCCTCGACAAGGACAAACGTCCGCTTCGCGACATAATATTATGGCTCGACGAGCGTGAGGCCGACGAGGACGGACAGATTCCGGCAGCTAAACGCGCATTGTTTTCGCTTGTGGGAATGGGAGAATCGGTAGATATGATTTACCGAGCCTCTACCGGCAACTGGATTATGCAAAACGAGCCCGAAATATGGGCCAAAACAGACAAATACGTTATGCTGCCGTCATACCTCAACTATCTTTTGACGGGCGAGCTTAAGGATTCCGTGGCAAATATGATAGGTCACGTACCGTTTGATTACAAAAACCGCCGTTGGATGAAACCCGGTGCTCTCACGCGCTGCGTGTGCAATGTTCCGTCCGAAAAGCTCTGTGAGCTTGTTCCGTCGGGCGAGGTTATAGGTAAAATCACAAAAGATGCGTCCGAAAAAACGGGCATCCCAATGGGACTTCCGCTTATAGCAACCGGCTCCGACAAGGGCTGTGAAACCATCGGTATGTCCGTTGTAAAATCAAACCGAGCGGCAATTTCCTTCGGCACGACCTCAACCTTACAGATGGCGGTTAAAAAATATTTTGAACCGCAGCCTTATATGCCGGCTTATCCGGCTGTTCCGAACGATATGTTCAATCCCGAATTCGAGGTCTATCGCGGATTTTGGATGATTTCGTGGTTTATAGAGCAGTTTGCCGCGAAGGATAAGGTTGACGCCGCCGAGGAGGGCGTTTGCATAGAGCGTTATCTTGACGATAAAATCAAGGATATTGAGGCCGGCTCCGGCGGACTTATTTTACAGCCGTTCTGGACTCCGGGCATCACGAACCCGAACGCGAGCGGCGCAATTATAGGCTTTTCGGATTTCCATACGCGTTATCATTTGTATCGTGCCATAATAGAGGGCATCTGCTTAGAGCTGTACCACGGGCTCGTTAAAATGCAAAAACGCTCAAGCGTCACGGTAGATGAGCTTTTTGCCGGCGGAGGCGGCTCCAGCAGCCCGGTCGTATGTCAAATTGCCGCAGATGTGTTCGGCTTGCCCGTACACCGTATTCAGACTCACGAGGCGAGCGCAGTCGGCTGTGCCATGGTCGCATTTATTTCACAGGGCGTTTACAGCAGCTATGAGGACGCCATAGAGCATATGGTACATAAAAAAGACGTATTTATTCCGAACGAGGAAAACCACCGAACCTATATGAAAATTTACGGCAAGGCGTATTCTCACCTTGCCTCAAGATTAAAACCAATAGAAAAATACCTACATCATTTTCAAACAGGAGGACACTGATAATGAGTACAAAACCGTATAAGGGCTTTGAGCCTAAATGGATGCTTCAGAGAGCACCTGAGAACAGCTATCGTTCAATTTTCCGCTGGGGCGACCCCGACTTCTTCAAATATCCGAAGGAGAGCCTTTACAAATATGTTAAAAAACGCTGCAATCTCAAGGACGAGGAGTTTATGCAGTATAATGACGATTTGGGTCTTGACCCCGTAAATCTCGGCGAAGAGCACGCTCCGAAGATTGACAAAAAGCACGTAAAGGCCATTGCCGCAATAGTCGGCGAAAAGAACGTCTCACAGAGTGACTACGACCGTCTCGCCGTTTCCTACGGACAGACAATGTACGATCTTCTCAGAATGCGTCACCGTCGCTTTGACTCTCTTCCCGACCTTGTTGTTTTTCCGGAGACAAGCGAGCAGATTGAGAAAATCGTAGCCTACGTCACAAAGAATAAAATACCGCTCTATGTTTACGGCGGCGGCTCGTCGGTTACAAGAGGCGTTGAGCCCATTAACGGCGGCGTTTCTCTTGATATGCGCCGCAACTTCAACAAGGTCATTAAATTCAATGAGACCGACCAGACCATTACCGTTCAGGCAGGTATGTCCGGACCAAAGCTTGAGGAAACGCTTCAAAACGCTCAGAGCCTTTTCGGCGCAAAGCGTCCGTACACCTGCGGCCACTTCCCGCAGTCGTTTGAATATTCCTCTGTCGGCGGTTGGACCGTCACACGCGGTGCCGGTCAGAACAGCACCTATTACGGCACCATAGCCGATATAGTTGTTTCGCAGAAATACGCCACACCGATAGGTAAAATCGAGACAAGTCACTATCCGAGAGAGGCAACGGGACCGAATCTCAATCAGGTCATGATGGGCGGCGAGGGCACCTTCGGCGTTCTTACCGAGGTCACGCTCAAGTTTTTCCGCTGGATGCCCGAAAACAGAAAACGCTTTTCTTATATGTTCAAGGACTGGCCGACAGCTATGCGCGCCGCTCGTGAAATGATGCAGTGTGAGTGCGGCTTCTCCTCTGTTTTCCGTCTTTCAGACCCGGAGGAGACTTCATTAATGCTCCATCTTTACAACGTTGACGAAACGCCGCTTGAGCCTCTTCTTGATAAATTGGGCTACAAGGACTTTGAGCGCTGTCTCTTCCTCGGATTTACAGACGGCGAAAAGGGCTTCTCAAGAAACGTTGCGCATAACATAATGAAAATTGCCGTTAAGCACGGCGGTATCCCGATGACCGGCTACGTATGCAAGGGCTGGGAAAAGGGCCGCTTCAACGACCCGTATCTTCGCGATACACTCATGGATTTCGGCTTTATGATCGATACGCTTGAGTGCACGGTCAACTGGTCAAATATGGCTCGTGTTCACCGTGAGGTTCGTGAGGTTTGCCATAAGCTTCCGAACACAATCGTTACAACTCATATGTCGCATTGCTATCCGCAGGGCGCAAACCTCTACTTCATCTTTATGACTAAAATGCAGGACGAAGAGGAGTTCCGTGCTTATCACGCAACAATTCTCGACGCCATACAGAAGAGCGGAGCTGCCATCAGCCACCACCACGGTATCGGAAAGATGTTTGCTCCGTGGCTTGAGGGCTACCTCGGTGAAAAGGAATACGGCATAATCCGCACGCTTAAAAACTATTTTGACCCCGATTACCTTATGAATCCGGGCGGAACCATAGGTCTTGACCTTAAGCCCGAGGACAAAAAGTATCTGCGTGAGCATACCGAGTATGTTGACGAGCTCAAGGACTGAAAAGCCGTAACGTCAAGCATAAACACATAAAATCAAGGCTTTCGTTTCAGGTGAGACGAAAGCCTTTTTATTGCCGATCACAGAAAAGCTTACTTTTTGTATAAGATTTCGGCATTTGCGGATATTGACTGTTTGCCGTCGTAATTATATAATAATTTATAACATAATTTCGCCGCATATGTGATATGCCGCACAAGTAAAGAGGTTCATCATGACAAATAAAAGCTATTCAATTATTTTCAGCAGCCCGACAGGCAACACGAAGCTGCTCGCCGACACCATTCGCGACGCGCTGCCGGAGGAAAACTGCAATTATTTCGGAGTGAGCGAAAACGCCGATACACAATCCGACATTTTGTTTATAGGCTTTTGGACGGATAAGGGAACCGCCGACAAGGCGACCTTGGATTTACTCGAAAAGCTGAAAAATAAAAGGATTTTTCTTTTCGGAACGGCGGGCTTCGGCGGAGACGAGGAGTACTTCAAAAAAATCCTCGCAAATACAAAAAAGAGTATTAACGACAGCAACATCACAGTCGGTGAGTATATGTGTCAGGGGAAAATGCCGCAAACGGTCAGAGAGCGCTATGTCAAAATGAAAAGTCTGCCAAATCCCGTGCCGAATCTCGATATGCTGATTGAAAACTTTGACCGTGCTCTGTCTCATCCCGACGAAAACGATTTGAAAAGGCTGAGGCTCTCCGTGGAAAAGCTGTAATATTAAGCGACAGCGCGACCTACCCCGCTAAGCTGTGCCGCGTATCATATTAATATTGATTTATTGTAAAAATAATGATAAAATATTCAGCGTAGCACGTAAGCAGGTGTAGTTTAATGGCAGAACATCAGCTTCCCAAGCTGAATACGGGGGTTCGATTCCCCTCACCTGCTCCAAAAACGGCAAGTATCCTTTGATGCTTGTCGTTTTTTACTTTTTCACATTATACTCTCGTCTCGTTTTTCTTTCGTCTACCCTCAGTCCGCTCACTTCATTAATCGCTGTTCACTTTTCTCTCTTCGCTCAACCTCGCCTCTCTTGCAGAGGAAGGTGGGCCTCGTCAAGGCAAGCCGGAGGGATTCTGCGGTGTTATATGGAATTTAAATAGATTGTGCGCGACTTTTTAACCCGCTTTTTGCCTCCCTTGTAAAGGGAGGTGGGTTGCCGTCAAGGCAAGCCGGAGGGATTCTGCCTCCCTTGTAAAGGGAGGTGGGCCTCGTCAAGGCAAGCCGGAGGGATTTTGCGGAGTTATACGGAATTTAAATAGATTGTGCGCGACTTTTTAATCCGCTTTTTGCCCCCCTTGTAAAGGGAGGTGGGTTGCCGCAGGCAAGCCGGAGGGATTTCTTGGGAGCATATGGAATTTGAATAAAAAGCGCAATACCTTTTAATCCCTCAGTCCGCTCGTGAACTCGCGTCCAGCTCCCTTTACAAGGGAGCCTTTTGACATTTCCCCACACTGTGGGGAATCACCCTTTACAAGGGAGCCTATTACTATTAGGGTGCCGCGCCTTGTAAATAAAACCCATTAAAAAAGCTCCCCTTGGGGGAGCTTTTCGTTATTATTCGCCGCCGGTACGTCTGAAAAGGTCGTTAATGTGTCTGAAATAATTTTTGTCTATACCGTCTATTGTTTCCTCGGTGGTTCTGAACTGCCAGTTGCCGAACGCTCTGCCGGGAACATTCATACGCGCGTCCGAGCCGAAACCGCACATATCCTGATAAGAAATGACGGCAAGCTTTGCCGAAGAGCGCCACACGGTTTCGATAATCTTGCGGCAGGACGGGCTGTAATATCCGCCGTCGCCCCAGTTATCGCCCGTAAATCCGCAGTAATCAAGCGCAAAGGCTCGCTCTTCGGGCGTTGCCTCCCAAAGCCACGCAAGCAGCGTTGTATTGTCGTGCGTGCCGACATACGCTACGGTATTCAGCGGATAGTTATGCGGCAGATGTGTGCTGTTTCCGCACGGGTCAAAGCCGAACTGTATTACACGCATACCAGGGAACCGAGTTTTATCAAGCAGCTGTGTGACGTCCTCGCCGAACACGCCGAGATCCTCTGCAATAATAGGAACGTCTCCCATTCCTTCCTTTACGGCGTCAAAAAATTTCATTCCGGGCCCCTTGACCCATTCGCCGTTTTTCGCCGTTTTTTCGTCCGCAGGAACAGCCCAATATGACGCAAATGCGCGAAAATGGTCAATTCTGACCGTATCATAAAGTCGAAAAGCGTCCTTTATGCGGCTGAGCCACCAGGCATAGCCCGTTTTTTCAAGCACATCCCAATTATAAAGCGGGTTGCCCCAAAGCTGACCGTCCTTTGAGAAGTAATCGGGCGGAACTCCCGAAACTCTGCGGCGCACAAAGCTACGCTCGTCTATCTCAAAAAGCTCCGTATTGCTCCAAACATCGGCACTGTCGGTTGAGACGTATATCGGCATATCGCCGAGTATTTTTACGCCGTTTTCGTTGGCAAACTGCTTTATGCGGTGCCATTGAGAAAAGGCAATATACTGCTCGAATTTATAAAAATCGGCTTCGTCTTTCAACTCGTCTCTGTTTTTAAGCACATTTTCGTACCGCGCAAATTTTTCATCCCACTCATACCATGGCTTGCCGCCGAATTTTTCCTTTGCGGCGCAAAACAGCGAATATGCTTCGCACCACGGGTTCTCCTCGCAGAATTTTTCAGTCTCCGCAGATACTTCGTTTTTCTTGTTTTGATACGCGATTTTTAAAAGCTCCCTGCGGCTTTTTGCGGCAAATTCGTAGTCCGCCGTGTAAGGCGAGCCGTAATATACGCTTCTTGCAAGGTCGTCTTCCGACACAAAGCCGTCATTTTTGAGCGTGTCCGGGTCAATCAGAAGCGGTGACAACGCAAATGCCGCCGGAGACGCATAAGGTGAGCCGTAAAAATCCGTAGGACAAAGCGGCAGCACCTGCCAATATGAAAACCCCATATCCTTGATGCGGCGTATAAACCGTTTTGTCTCTTCGCCCATTACGCCGATTCCGTATTTTGACGGGAGCGACGTGATATGCATTAAAACTCCTCCGGCTCTTGTGTTAAGCATTATATAATTCCCCTTTTTTGAGCTTCGTCTTGATTTATGCCGCTTTGAGATACTCCTCAAGGCACAGGCCGCTCTTATTCATCGCCTTTGCAGCCTCTTTACCGACATAACGCCAATGCCACGGCTGATAATTCATACCCGTTTTGTCAGTTTTATTTTCGGGATAGCGCAAAATAAAGCCGTAATCCTGCGCATTTTTTACAAGCCACGAAAACTCCTTTGTAGAGGCAAAATCGGAGCTTGCACTCACAATATCCATTGACAGGCCGAGATTTTGCTCGGAATATCCGCCCGGCAAAATAAACGTGCGCGCCTTTGCGGCGGCGTCGTCATCGGACAAGCCCTGATTTTTATAATAATTCACCTTTCGGTTGTAATTATCGTTTTGACGTGAAACCGAGCAATACCCTGCATACGGAGTTAAAATGCAGCCGTCCTTCTTTGCGGCGTCGTACATCTCTTGATATGCTTTAACAACTCTCGAATCAAGCTGCACGCTGCTTCCGCTTATCGCGTTTGCAAGCGACGGCACATATCCGTCGGGCAGCTTATGCCCTGCGTTAACAAGCGTGAGCTCCCAATTACCCGAGCTCGGGTCTACGGTTTGAGGATTGTTAAAATCGGCTGCCGAAGCCGTAACGGGCGGTGCCGAGGCAGTCGTCTCCGGAACGGTTTCGGGCTCGGTCGTCTCCTCTGTGGTTTCCTCCTCCGATGTCTCCTCCTCGGTAGTGTCCTCCTGCGTGGCGGGCTCGTCGAGTCTTGCCTCAAGTCTCTCAACGGCAGGGTCCTTTACCTCTCTTTGCCCTATCGTAAGCTCACCCACTATAAGCCCCGTCATTATAACGGCCAAAATTACAAACAGCAAAAATTTTCTTTTTACCGTCTTTTTCAATCTGACTTTTTTCTTCATATTTCGCGTCCTTTTAAAATCTCTTCTTGATATTTTAAAATGTTTACGTCGGATTGTCAATCAAAAGGCGCATTTCGGCGACAAAATTCAGCCGACGGAGACTTTTTTCTCATCAAAGTAAGCGAAACCGTCAATCCACACATTGATTTTTTATCTTTAAGGCGCTCCGACAATGCGCAAAAAAGACCCTGCGGATTTTACTCTGCAAGGTCTTTTTCCTGTTATGGTTTAAAAATTGGGGTTGCCCAAAATCAAACTCTGATTATTTGTTCTTCTCTGCGATTGCAGCCTGAGCAGCAGCAAGACGAGCGATCGGAACACGGAACGGTGAGCAAGATACATAGTCGAGGCCGATCTTGTGGCAGAACTCAACAGAAGACGGGTCGCCGCCGTGCTCACCACAGATACCGCAGTGAAGTGACGGACGGGTAGCTTTACCGTTCTTAACAGCCATTTCCATGAGCTGGCCTACGCCGACCTGGTCAAGCTTAGCAAACGGATCGCTCTCGAATATCTTCTTGTCATAGTAAGCACCGAGGAACTTACCTGCATCGTCACGGCTGAAGCCGTAAGTCATCTGAGTAAGGTCGTTGGTACCGAAGCAGAAGAACTCAGCTTCCTTAGCGATGTCGCCTGCGGTAAGAGCCGCACGCGGAATCTCTATCATGGTACCTACTTCATACTTCATATCGGAGCCGGCAGCTGCAATTTCTGCATCTGCAGTCTCAACAACGATGTCCTTAACATATTTAAGCTCTTTAGCGTCGCATGAAAGCGGAATCATAATTTCGGGAGCAACAGTCCAGTCCGGATGAGCCTTCTGAACGTTGATAGCGGCGCGGATAACAGCCTTAGTCTGCATCTTTGCGATTTCCGGATAGGTTACTGCAAGACGAAGTCCGCGGTGACCCATCATCGGGTTAAACTCGTGAAGAGAAGCGATGATAGCCTTAATCTGCTCAACGGTCTTGCCCTGAGCGTCTGCAAGCTTCTTGATGTCAGCTTCTTCGGTGGGAACGAACTCGTGAAGAGGCGGATCGAGGAAACGGATTGTTACCGGGCAGCCCTCAAGTGCTTCATAGAGCTTTTCAAAATCGCTCTGCTGATAAGGAAGAATCTTATCAAGGGCAGCTTCTCTCTCTTCAACGGTGTCGGAGCAAATCATCTCTCTGAATGCGGCAATTCTGTCCTCTTCAAAGAACATATGCTCTGTACGGCAAAGGCCGATGCCCTCAGCGCCGAGCTCTCTTGCCTTCTTAGCGTCAGCCGGAGTATCTGCATTGGTACGAACCTTGAGGGTTCTGTACTTATCAGCCCAGCCCATTATTCTGCCGAAGGTGCCTGCTATTGTAGCGTCAACAGTCGGGATAATGCCCTCATAGATGTTACCGGTAGAACCGTCTATTGAAATGTAGTCGCCCTCGTGGAATTCCTTGCCTGCGAGAGTGAACTTCTTATTTTCTTCGTCCATATCGATAGCTGTGCAGCCCGATACGCAGCAAGTACCCATACCGCGTGCAACAACGGCAGCGTGTGAAGTCATACCGCCGCGAACGGTGAGAATACCCTGAGAAGCCTTCATACCGGTGATGTCCTCGGGAGAGGTCTCAAGACGAACAAGAACAACCTTTTCGCCTCTCTCGTTCCACTCCTCTGCATCCTCTGCGGTGAATACTATCTTACCGCAAGCAGCACCGGGAGAAGCACCGAGGCCCTTGCCGAGCGGAGTAGCTGCTTTAAGAGCTGCTGCGTCAAACTGCGGGTGAAGAAGAGTATCAAGGTTACGCGGGTCGATCATAGCTACCGCTTCTTCCTCGGTTCTCATACCCTCGTCAACGAGGTCGCAAGCAATCTGAAGAGCTGCCTGAGCTGTTCTCTTACCGTTTCTGGTCTGAAGCATATAAAGCTTGCCGTGCTCAACGGTGAACTCCATATCCTGCATATCTCTGTAATGATCCTCAAGGGTCTTGCAAACATTTTTAAACTCTGCAAATGCCTCGGGGAACTTCTGCTCCATCTCTGTGATGTGCATGGGAGTACGAACGCCTGCAACAACGTCCTCGCCCTGAGCGTTTGTAAGGAACTCACCGAAGAGGCCCTTAGCGCCGGTAGCCGGGTCACGTGTGAATGCAACGCCTGTGCCGCAATCATCGCCCATGTTGCCGAATGCCATTGACTGTACGTTAACTGCGGTACCCCATGAATACGGGATGTCGTTATCACGGCGATAAACGTTTGCACGGGGGTTGTCCCATGAACGGAAAACAGCCTTGATAGCGCCCATGAGCTGATCCTTGGGATCGCTCGGGAAATCCTCGCCTATTTTAGCCTTATACTCATCCTTGAACTGCATAGCGAGCTTTTTAAGGTCGTCGGCGTCAAGCTCTACGTCCTGAGTTACGCCCTTTTCCTTTTTCATCGCGTCTATAAGCTGCTCAAAATATTTCTTGCCGACTTCCATAACAACGTCGGAATACATCTGAATAAATCTTCTGTAGCAGTCCCAAGCCCATCTCGGATTGCCTGACATTTCGGAAATTGTGTTAACAACCTCCTCGTTAAGGCCGAGGTTGAGGATTGTGTCCATCATACCGGGCATTGATGCGCGCGCACCGGAACGAACCGATACGAGAAGCGGATTTTTCTTATCGCCGAACTTTTTACCGGTGATGCCTTCCATCTTTACGATGTACTCGTTTATTTCAGCCATGATCTCGGGATTGATCTCGCGGCCGTCCTCATAATACTGAGTACAAGCTTCTGTTGTGATAGTGAAGCCCTGCGGTACCGGAAGACCGATGTTGGTCATTTCGGCAAGGTTTGCGCCTTTACCGCCGAGGAGCTCACGCATGTTAGCATTACCCTCTGAAAAAAGGTAGCAATACTTTTTTGCCATTGAGAATACCTCCAATTATAAATTACAGTGTTAATGGCTGCCCTCGCTTTAAAGCTATGGGCATTATAAACCGCTTGATATTATAACAGAAAAAATACGGCATTTCCATAGTTTTTGCGAATTTTTTGTATTTCGGCGAAATAAATTAAGCACAAAATATAATTTTGAGCATTTTAGGGGAAAATATGCAAGTTTCACGCCGTTTTTTGCGAATAACAACTGCGCAAATCAAAAAGGAGCCGTAAAAATTACAGCTCCTTTCGGAAATGAAATTATACAAGACCCGCGTACATCTTTAAGATGTACTCCGCGTCAAAGGTCGAAATATCGCCGCTGCGGTTTGCATCCGCAACATATTTAGCCGTAGGGGACAGCTCCTCCATACCGTTTACGTATCTTAAAGCAAGCCTTGAGTCAACGGGCGTTATGCTGCCGTCAAGGTCCACGTCGCCGAACTTTGCCGTAAGCGGAGCCACGTAGTGAGTTCCCGCATTATAAACGAGAAACTGCGGATACTCCGCCCAAGTGTCAACGGTCGGCTGCGTTTTCGCCGTCATTGCCCGCACATAAAGGTCACAGCCGTTTTTGCGGTAATCAAACATCGAATGCCCGTAATTCTTTATAAACCAGGTGTTTTCGGGGAGCATACACGAGGAAGCGTCGATAATGCCGTCCTCGGAAAGACGATTGTGCCCGTCGTCCCTCGCCTGAACGTAATCGTCGCCGAGAGTCGTTTTAAGACGGGCGCAGGTGGCACCGCCGCTTGTACGGTTTGTCTCTATAACTCCGTCGCTCGTGTAATCGGCGGTAGGCGTAAACGGCGCTATATAAAGATTGTAGTTTGAGAATATGCAAACAGAGGTGCCGCTTGCCTTGGCTCTCTGTAAAATCGAAGAAATATTCGCCTGTATATCGTGTATCTCGTCGATTTTTCTCTCAAAGGTCGCCCAGTTGGCAGCTATCACGGAAGCCGAAACGCCCTTTTGCTGCTGATTTTTCTCCATATACGCCCGCATTACGGCTTTTGCGTCATTATAGTATTCATCGGGTACAAACGCCCAAAGACTCGGCGTGTAGCCGAAGCCGGAAACAAGGCACTCGGTAAAAATGCGGTCCTTGTAGGTTCTGCCGCTGCCGTCGGGAAGCTCGGTCTCGAGGAAGCCCTCAAGCTTCGGCACCGCAAGCTGCAAAAGCTTTAAGGTGTCAAGAACCTTGCCGAGAGTGTCGGAATTCATACTCTGATTTATAAACGGGATAAGCTCATCTGTGCCGATGGCTATCTCGCCCTTAAAGAGACAGCCCACCATATCAAGCCCCGTAAATGCGGAATTGAGCATGGTTATGTTTGAGACGTCGTCACAGCCGTAAAGTCCCAAATACGAAGCCAAAACCGCTCCGCCCATACTGTGGCCGGCAATCGACACCTTGTCGACGTGCTTATCTGCCTTGATTTTTTGAACATACGTGTTTATGTCCGCTGCAAGCTCCTGCATAGATTTATGCCAAGCAAGACCGTAAACGTAAACGTTGTCGGCACCGACTTCGTCGCAGCACGCGTCGACTATATCCTTATCGAAGGCATCGGCTTTTGTTACCTCATCAAGACCGTAGTGCGATACCGGCTCGGTATATTGGTCTATAACGGTGACGTCGGGGTGCTTCGCCGTGCCGTCGGGATTGCACGAAACCGGCTCGAAAAGATTGTTTGCTATTTCCACTATTCCCGTGCAAAACGTTTCATAATCTCCCTTTAAAAACGCGCCGAGCGGAGCTATGGCGTTTTTCGCCATTTCAACTATTGCGTCCTGCGACGGCCCCCAAACCTGATTTCCGTCACCGTCCACCAGCACATATTCGCCGAAGCCGGCTATTATCAGGATAGGCGTAACATTATCCTTGGGCTCTGCGGCTGCCGCGGGAACAAAGCAAAGAACTGTCATGGTCAGTGCCAAAAGTACACTGACAAGCTTTTTCATCCTGTTTTTTGACATAATTATTCTCCCCCTGCTTTAAACAGTTAAGTAGATATTACCATAATTATATTATTTTTGCAATATTTTTTATACAATCAGCTTATAAAATCCGTTTCAACCCTTTTAATTGACGTTTCGGGCGAATATGTCCATTTATCTATGTGACCGTCACTTATAAAATAATCCGCCGCCGGACTTTTGCCGTCACCAGTAAAATAGTCCACGATAATAAGCTTTATTTTCATCCTTTCGGGATTTATGCTTTTTATGTAAACCGCGGCACTGTCGCCTGCGCGCGGCCCGGAGGCACATTCGGCAAGCCCTGCAAGATTGGGCGCAAGCTCCACGAATATACCGTAATCCTCCACAGAGCGTATTACTCCGGGCACGGTTTCTCCGGGCGCGAATTTTGAAGCATTTTCCTCCCAAGTGCCGAGCAGCTCCTTTTGCGATAAGGTGATTCTGCCGTTTTCGTCTATCGATTTCACAACTGCCTTTATATCCTGATTAACCGAAAAACGAACACACGGATGAGGTATGCGCGACACCGAGATACCGTCTATCGGCATAAGTGCCGAAATGCCTGCGCCTATGTCGCAAAACGCGCCGAACGGCTCAAGGTGCGTCACGCGCGCGTCGATTATATCGCCCGGAATGAGTCTTGAAGTATAATTTGCCGCGCACTCCTCTTGGAGCTTGCGGCGGCTGAGCAGAGCGAATGTCTCGCCCCTTTCATTCTCGGAAAATCCCGTTATCACAAAGTCAACTGGCTTATTAACGCGCGATATTATGGCTATGTCGCGAACCGTGTTATTTTCAATCCCCATAGCGCATTCCTTGCGCGGCATAAATCCCTTCATACACCTTAAATCCACGTCGAGATTGTGTCCGCGGTCGCAGAGAACCGCGCGCGCCTCAAGCGATTCTCCCGACCAAAAGGCGTTTTTGAGCTCCGCCGGGCTTGAAAGTCTTTTTTCGACGGCTTCAATGTCTGCGCGTGCACCCTCGGGGTAATATTTTTTCATAATTCTCACCTGCTTTGTTTACACTATGCCTGCCGCTTTATAAACACCGTGTCCCTTATGGCAGGTACAACACTATATGTATATGCGGCAGCTCTTCGGTTGAGAATTAACGCGCGATTTTATTTTAGCCCGGCAAGCCTCCGGTTTTGCCGCGACGCAGAACGAAGCGAGCCGCTCAAAACCGTAATAAACAAAGTCCGTAAAATGCAAAAGTGCCGCAAACACGAGGTTTGCGACACTTTTTTACACCATATTCAAATATCACTTTTTAGCCTGCTTTGAGTACTTCTTGAGATATATAAATCTCATAAGTCTTGTCTCAATGGGGTTTATGGGCTTGCCTGCCTCAAACAGTCTTGCGCCGACTGCGGTCTTGCAGCCCTTATCCATTACCATTTCAACCGCTGTGGCATCATATTCGCTGCCCGATACGCAAAGCGCACCGTTGTTGTTAAGAAGAACGCCGTTTCTTCCCTTAAGAGCCTTTACGACCTTCTTAGCAGTCTTTTTTGTGCTGTTGGGATTAAATGTTACCGAGCGAACGGTTGCGCCGACAAGCTGCGCAAAATCGTCAAGAAGCGGCTTCATTGTTTTGCCCGACTTAGACATCGCGACTTCCGCCGGAGTCTTGGTGTGCATAATGAAGTTTACGTCCTTGCGCTTTTTATAGATGGCTCTGTGCATTTCAGCCGAAGCCGGATAATCATTGCCTGCTACAAGCTCACCCGTTTTAATATCTATTCTGACTATCGAGCCGTCGCCGTCTACGGCACTTATATTAAACACGCTGCCGTCACGTTCGCTGTTGCACGGCTCAAATACCGGAGCCTCCTTGGCACTCGAGTCAAAGAGCGAGCCGATATACTCGGCTACGTCGCCGAGGGTCTCGGCTACCTTACCGGTGATGAGACGGTATCTGTTTTTAACGGTAGTTTCGCAGATCTTTTCAAGCTCTGCCGCCACCTTAAACGCCTCGTCGTAATCCTTGCCCATGCAAAGAGCACCGTGGTGAGCCATAATTACGGCCTTGGAGTCCGAACGCTTTATAGCCTCGACAACGCCCTTGCGAAGCTTGCCGGTTCCGGGAAGTCCGTATGCCGCAATCGGGACATTATCGCCGACTATTTCGGCCGACGCGGGTTCAACCTCGTTTATATCCATACCGAGCGCACTTATGACGGACGCCTGCATCTGATGCGTGTGAATTACGAAATTAACCTCGGGGCGAAGACGATATGCCTCGGCATGAATGCCCTTTTCGGAGGACGGCTTAATGTCACCCTCATAGCTGCAATCGTCGATATTAACAACTACTATTTCGTCGGGAGTAAGAGTTTCATAGGGACGTCCGCTCGGAGTAATAACGAATCTCTTATCGTCTACTCTGCATGAAATATTACCCCATGTTCTCGCGATAAGGCCGTATTCAACAACCTCTATACCGGCTTTAATGACGAGCTGTTTTGCTTCCATTATATCCATTGTATTCACCTCTTCGTTATTTATAACAAAGCGGGACAGACGGAAAACCCGTCCGCCCCGTTTTCTTGGGATTAAATTCAGTCAGCCTTAACAGCGACGTTTTCAAATACTCTGTCGAAGCAAGCAAGAGCCTGGTCGATCATCTTAGGAGTATAAGCGGCTGAAGTATAAAGACGGCTGCCTGCGAGAGTTACAAGACCCTCTGCCATATAAGCTGCGCCCATATGCTCCATTTCCTTCTGTCTTACGCCGGTCTCGCCGAGAATTGCCGGGATTTCCCACGGTTTCTTCCAGTTAATCTGATAGTGCATTGTGCCGACTGTTTCAAGGTGGCAGATAGAGCCGGTGTTCCAAACTACGAAGGGAAGGCCGTGCTTTTTAACGAGCTCTTTAAGACCCGCACAAATTCTGTCGCCCATCTGACCTGCCTTCTGGCAAGCGTTGGTTCTTTCGATTTCTTCAAGAGTGAAGTAACCTGCGCAGCATGAAAGCGGGTTAGCGGTCATTGTGCCGCCGACAAGAGCCTTGTGGATCTTCTTACCGCTCGAATCAAGGCCTGCACCGAGATACTTCATGTACTCTCTCTTACCGCCGATGCCGCCTGCACCCGGATAACCGCCTGCAATAACTTTACCGAATATGGTAAGGTCGGGCGATACGCCGAAGTAACCTTGAGCACCTGCCATACCGATACGGAAGCCTGTAACAACCTCATCGAATACGAGGAGTGCGCCGTATTTGCGGCAAAGACGCTCAACGCCCTTAACATATTCAACGGTGATGGGGGTAGTACCGCTCTCGGGTCCTACCGGCTCCATATAAACGGCTGCTGTGCCGCCGCGGAACTGGTTGAGTCTGAGCTTTCTCTCAAGCTCGTCAAGATCGTTCGGAGTAGTCTCCTGAATGAACATGAAGCAGTTGAGCGGAACACCGTGAGCCTGTGTGAACTTTGTGCCGTTTACGCGGATACCGTAAGCCATCTGATCTGACCAGCCGTGGTAAGCGCCGCCCATCTTTATGATGTTCTTATGCTTTGTAGCAAGTCTCGCGATACGAGCCGCACCCATGCAAGCCTCGGTGCCTGAGCCCATCATACGGAACATATCAACGGTTTCAATGCTGTCGGAAATCTTTTTGGCGAGCTTGTACTCAAACTCGTGGAAAAGTCCGGTTGAGGGACCGCAAGTATTAAGGAGGTCAATAACCTGCTCACGAACAGCTTTCGGGTTGGAGCCGAGAACAGTCGGACCGCCTGCCTGAAGGAAGTCAAAATACTTGTTGCCGTCAACGTCATAGAGATATGCACCCTCTGCCTTTGTGAAAACAAGCGGGAAGGGATAGTTGAAAGCAAGGTTATGCTGAACGCCGCCGGGGATTATCTGGCGAGCTTCCTCAATCTGTGCTTTTGATTTGAGGCACTTTTTGTTGTAATACTCATCCTCGTATTTTTTAAGAGCCTCCGGCTTGATGGTGTAAATCGGCTTTTTAATAAGCTCATCAAGCTCTTTGTTGACTGCAACAGCGTCATTGTACTCCGAAATTGCAAATCTTGTGTCCATATCGTGACCTCCGTTTAATAAAATTAACGAAACGGTGCTGCGCAAAAGCGGTGCACCATAGATAACCACGTGTAGTGAATTACCGTTCACTTGTAATTATAGCACAAAAAAGACTCTTGTCAACGCAAAAATACGACGCGGCAAACAAATCGAACTCAAAATTGCGGACGTTTAGACGTTTTTTAACTATTATTTGAATTTATTAAACTAAACAGCCGCGAATTTGAAAAAATGACGAATACATCTGTGGGGTATAAATGAGCAACTACACAATATATTGATGATTACTCCGTCAAAATAAATAATCGATGTGTTAATTATTCGTCAATCTGCCGAAATTTCGAAATTGCGGCAAAAATCGCGGATTTTTTGCATAAATGTCTCTTTCGACTGCCGAATTTACATTGCAGCCGCTTTCAGGCTACATCAAATAGGGTGATTCCCCACAGTGTGGGGAAATGTCACGAAGTGACAAAGGGGACTCTCTCCCGTCAGTAGCTGTCTGCGAACGAAGTGAGTAGACTGAGGGATTTAATAGGCTCCCTTGTAAAGGGAGCTGGCTGTGAGCAACGCGAACAGACTGAGGGATTAAAAAACAAAATACTACCTATTTAAAACTCATACACCCCCACAAAATCCCTCCGGCTCGCCTTCGGCAACCCACCTCCCTTTTCAAGGGAGGCAAAAAGCGGATTAAAGGTCACGCACATTCTTTTTAAATTCCGTAAATTCCTTTGAAATCCCTCCGGCTTGCCTTCGGCAACCCACCTCCCTTTACAAGGGAGGCAAAAAGCGGATTCAAAGGTCACGCACATTCTTTTTAAATTCCGTAAATTCCTTTGAAATCCCTCCGGCTTGCCTTCGGCAACCCACCTCCCTTTTCAAGGGAGGCAAAAAGCTTTCAAACTGCTTTGGCGAGGCTTGCTTACTGCAAGGGAGGCTGAAAAGTAAAAAGACGAAAACAGAAGTGGAAAACGAATAGTGAAAAGGGCGGGCAGGGGTGTGTGGAAAGCTCCTTATACGGCACACAAAAAAAGAATAGGCATACAGCACCTAAATTAAGTACAAAAACAGAATAGGCACACGATATCAGAATGGGGTACAGAAACGGAATGGTGCACAAAATGCAAAACAGGGCACAAAAAAACAGAGCAAGGCGAACCTTGCTCTGCTTATGATTGTTAATAAATCGGATCGATTGCTACGTGAGCGTCAGATCTCAACCCAACCCGAGTCGCCGCCCTCTACGGGGCCGGTGCCTATGGAGATTGTGATGATATCATCAAGCTCGTATGCAGAAACATCGAAATCCGGTGTTTGATAAACCTGTTTCATTGAGATTTAATCTCCTTTCAAGATATAATAATAAAATTTAATGTCGGAACGGAATATTCAGTTTTGAACAGCCGAACCGATAGTAAAGTTTCGCTGTGGTTTCTTGGTAAAATTCAATTACTGAGCTTTCCAAGCAGCAACAGCAGCATCATATCCTGAAGCAACTTTAGCAGTTACAGCTGCGGAATACCAAACGTAATGATCGGCAGTACCGTCATTGTAGCATACATAAGCGATGCAGTCAATATCAGTTGCCTGAGAAGCATGAGAGATATTCTTGACGATTGCGCCGAAGTATGCATCGGAAGAAGCGTCTGCCTGACTTACATAGTCGGTAGAAGCAGCTTTCCAAGCTGACGGAAGTGCGGTGCCTTTTTCAACTGCTGCCTTAGCAGCATCTGCATCGGCAGCGCCTGTGTTGGCAGCAATGAAGCCAACGCTCTTAATTTTATTGCCGTTTGAGTTCATAGCAGCGAAGTCAGCAGCTGTGATAACCGAAGTAAGTCTGAACTGGAAGAGATCATCCGGAGCAGTTGTCTTATCGCCTGTGAACTTAACCTGAGTCTTATACTTAGCTACAGAATAAGACGGCTCAGCACCTGCAACGGTCAATTTGACCATTGAATTGGTCAAATCATATACAGACATATCCATACGAGATGTTCCTTCAGCAAAGAAAGCCATCTTTTTATCAAATGCTGCACCGTGAGCACCAACCCAAATTTCATCGCCGGGCTTTACGGAATCGGAAACAGTCATTTTGAAAGACAAGTAAGCTTCGCCGGCTACCGGATTCCATCTTTTGGCAGCAGAAGTACTACTACCCATTACTTGGATGCCCTTATTAAAATAGGCAAGTTCCTCCTCGGACATTGCGGTTTTAAGCATCTTGGCAACATCAAGATTCATATTACCTGATGCGTTGGGATTTGCAAACGAAGCAGCGCAATCGCCTTCCCAAGTTCTGAATTCCGTAATTTTGGAACCAACGGGAGTAAGCTGATCGCCATTATAAAGAATCGTGTTAGCAAAAGCACCAAAACCGGTTTTTGAACCCGGGTCAATAGTCATCGTTATTTTGACTGTATCTCCGGGGCTGACTGTTGTTTTATCTGCTGTTGCAATGACTTTAACCTCGCCGGTTTTCAACGTAGGATTATAAGTGTAAGCACTCGCCATAAACGCAAAGCAGGAAATCATCATGACAACAGCCATAATAACAGAAAGCACTTTTCTGCGCATCTGATTTACCTCCTATAAAACAATTTATAAACTTATATTCCCTTTGCAGCAGCAACTACAGCAGCTGTCTCTGCCTGAGTCGGGAAATCAGAGTAACTCGCAACGCCCTCTAAATAAGTTACATCTATAGGATCTATTAAGCCGTCGCCGTTAGCATCAGCAGCTATACCGGTTATCGAGCCATCATCAGCTGAAAAGTCGAAATCGGAATAACTTGCAACACCTTCAACAAGTGTAACGTCAATAGGATCTATTAAGCCGTCGCCGTTAATATCACCGAAGAAGATGAAATAGTAAGTTTCAACAACTTCGCCGCTATCGTTAAGAAGCTCGATTTTTGCGCCTGTGCTCATCTGACCCTGGTCGTTTTCAGTTACCTGAATTGAACCGGCGGGAGTCTGCAAAGCGTCAGCAATGGAATCACCAGTATCGGTTGCAATACCGTAAACGAAACCGTTGCCGTTGGCACAAGTTGAAACCTTATCAATTATAACACCGTTAGCTTTTCCTGTTTCAGAGAGCTGAAGTTCCGGATCAGCTGCAGCAGCAGCCTTCATTACCGGGAAAGTAAGTTTCTGACCTGTGGTATAAACCGTTGAGGTTACATCAGAGGTCTTGTAGGAACCTACATAGAGTTTACCGCCGAGATTGGTCATTGTTTTCTGATCGTTGAGCACACCGAAAGCGGCCGCAGTATCGGAAATGGCCTTAGAAGCGGTAAAGGTGAGGGTCGAAAGTACGACGCCGTTTGCCTTCTGAGCAACAGCTCCGCCGGCAACCTGCGGTAATACGCCGACATAGACATAAGTCTTGCCGCCCGCAGCAGCATCATTTACGACCGTCTTTGTTGCATCGCCTGCACCGAACAGCGTTGAAGCGGTTGTGCCGCTTACAAACTTAACAGCACTGCTGTCATACTGAACAGGAACAGAAACCGTTGCAGCATAATAATCTGTGGTTAATTTTACGGTAACCTTGACCGTATCGCCTGCGTTATATGACGCCTTGTCAAACGATAAAGCGATAGTGCCGTTTTCTGCGACACCGGTATTATCATTTGCGAAAACGCCGACTGCAAGCACGCCAAGGAGCATAACTACAGATACAATAAGGCTAATAGCCTTTTTTGCCTTGGTCATTTTTTGCCTCCTTCTATTCTTAATCAATATTAAATATACACTTTTGAGAGCACAATGTCAATAATTTGTGAATAAAAATGGCACACCGAAAGAAAATATCCCTTACGCTATCACAAATAAAGTTATTTCCTCGCGAGCTTTACAAGCTTTGTACCGTTTTTCACAAAACTATTCCGCCGCACTTTTAAAGTATATGCTCTAATCTTTTTAAGAATATCCCATTACATACGCCCTTGTGGGGGAGAAAACTCCCCCACCGGGTTTTAACTTAAGTAATTAAAGGAAATTACTTCTGAGCGATTGCAGTTCCGCCGTAAGCAGCGTCAACTACAAGGCCGTAGTTAGCGAGGTCAACCTTACCGGTAGCAAGGCCGCCTGCAGTCTTATAAGCGCCTGTGAGAGCAGCTTTGTTGTTGATTGCGAGGTCCATGGAGGAAGCATCGAATCCGTCAACAACACCGTCGCCGTTTACATCGCCGTAGATAACGACTGTGTAGATAGCAACCGGAGCACCGCTCGACTTAAGGCTGAGTGTTGCGGTAGCGCCTGTACCATAGAGGCCTGCAGCGTTAGCGGCAACATTAAGAGTTGTAGCCGAAGAATCCTTAGCCGTTACTCTTGCGAGTACGTCGTCGGCAGTAGCAAGCGAGCCGGGTGTTACGCCGGTGATGAGAGAAGCGCTCTCTGTTACGGAAACGCCCTCACTTGAACCCGCCGTGGTGGGAACTGCTACGTACTTGCATACGAACGGAGCCATAGCATTCTTGAGGTTTGTGATAACAGCGTCAATCTGAGCTGCTACAACGTTTGAATAGAAGCGGTCATTTGCAGCATAGTTTTCAGCGGAGCCGCTGTAAAGGTTTGCTGTGTTGCCCTTCTCATCGGTGTACTCATAGCCGAGTACGGAAACGAGCTTAGCATAAGCTTCGGTCTTTGAAAGGCCGTCAGCTTTTGATGCGTCAAATGTATATGCACTGTTTTCAGTGAATATTGACTTAGCCTGAGCTATAACTGCCTCAAGCTCGGTGTAAGCACCTGCCTCGAGGGCAGAAGCCGATTTCGGCATAAGAGCGCGCTGAGCGATTTCAAGCTCATACTTAACATCGAATACCTCGGACTGAAGAGCATTTGCGTTGGCATTTAATGCCTCGGCAGCTGCAAGAGCCTTGGTGTATCTTGCATAAGAGCCTGCTGTGTAATCAGCCTCTTTGTAGCCCTGAGCCTTAGCCGCAGCAATTTCTTTGGCAAGGAACTGCTTTTCGGTTTTAACTGCAGCGCTCTTCAGGAAGCTTGCATACCAAGTAATGTTCTTAGCGCTGTTAATGATTTCAAGCTCCGAATAATCAGGAGCCTTGTAAGCCTTTACGGCATCCATATAAGCGTTCTGAGCTTCGGTTGAAGGAGCCTTCATGGAAGCTACAATAGCACTCTTATATGTAGCGTTTGCCTTGTTGGCAATAGCAGTAATTTCAGCCTCTGAAAGTGAGCTGCCGTCAATGTACTTTTCGGGAGCTACGGGGCCCTTGTAAGCGTCAATGATAGCGTTGCCGGCTTTCATTGCCTTTTCATAAGCCCAATAAGCATAGAGGTCGAAGTTCTGATAGTTGATGTCGCCGGCAGCCTTAAGAGCAGCCTCAATGGGAGCCGGTGTAACGGTTGCGGAACCGCTTGAAGGTGTTGTGCTTGCTGTATCAAGAGCCTTAGCGGCGGTTTCAAGAGCGGTTATGGCTGCAGTGAGATTGTCGTCACTGTAATTGCCGAGGTTAGCCTTCTTGAACGGGCCGTAAGCGAGCTTAGCGGCAGCGGTAAGAGCTGTCCAGTAAGTGTTCCAAGCCTCTGCCGGATACTTAGAAGAATCGCGGTTAGCCTTGAACTCGCTGTCAACAAGAGATTTAATCGGCATCGCATTGTAGTAATAGAGAGTGCCGAACGGGGCAGTCATGGTGAGAGTGCCCTCACGACGGTTATGTTTACCCCAAACAGTTACCGAGCTGTTTCCGAGAGCATATGTGGCACCCGAAGGAACCGTCGCTGCGTCAACATCGGATTTAAGTCTGAGCGGGTTAACGGTAACAATACCGTTGGGATCGCCTGTCAAGAATTTCTGACCGACGAGAGCCTCTGCCTGACCCGAGGACTCAAAGTAGGTTGAATTATAAGCGGAAACAGAGCTTGCGTTGAATTTACAATCAGCATCTCTCTGGTTAGTCCAGGTTACGGCAATGTTTGAAATAGCAGAAGCAAGAGCCGATGCACTTGTTACAAGGTAATCTGTGGTGGTTTCACCCTTCATCTTAACTACCTCATATAAGTTTGTCTTCTTATCTTCCTTAGACCAAGGGGTGCCGACGGTATCGGCTGTATCGTTGGTTGCATACTCAAAGGTAGTGGAAGTAATGTCGCCGTTGTAAGCAGTACCGTCCTTGAAGGTGAAGCTGTAAACAGCGGTTACCTTTACAAGGCTGTCTGTGGGAACTGCCGCGTTAAGAGTAACATCGGTGCTCTCATACGGTGAAAGAGTCTTTTCGCCGCTTGTGAGCATTTCGGTGTCGTTAACGGTAACAGACTTAAGAGTGAGCATATAAGGATGATCATATGTATCGCCGTGCTTTAAGATCATACCTGCAGATGCGTTTGTTACCTTAAGAGTAGTATTCATCTGGCCGTTTGTAAGCTGTACATAGTTAAGTGTACCCTTATCTACTGTAAGCTTAGGCTCAGCATAGGACTGAGCGTTAGTAGTCCAGCCGAGGAAGAAGTTTACGATCGGAAGAGCTACGTCAAGAAGACCGCCTGTTTTAACGGCATAGGCAATACCTACAATCAATTTCTCTGCGAGGTCTGCAATAGCGCCCTTCTGAAGAATAGCGTCAAGTGAATTGTAAGAATCGGCGATAAGAGCGGTGTTGCCGCATACCTTGCCGAGAACCTTGTTAAGGAGTTCTCTTACGATTCTGAATACTGCGGGATACAGAGCCTCGGTTCTGAGAGTGCTGTTAGCAGGAATATTGAATATGCCCGTAACGCTGTTTGTACCGAGGAGCTTGCTTACGTCAAGGTTGAGAAGTCTGTCAATAATGTCTTCTCTGAGAACAGTCTCAAGGAAGGTCTTACCGTCAGTAGCGGTTTCGTTGATTATCTTCTCAACAGGAAGAACGTCGCGGATAATCTTGTCGAGCTTAACCCACGGATCCTGTGCGGTAGCAAGGTTGAGGTCAAGGCCATCGGTGTTGATGAGCTTCTGTACCTTCCAGCACCACTCGTTGTCAGAGGTGAGAGCCCAGTCGATTATCCAGTCAATGGTGTCTTCCCAAGCGCGTGTGTTCTTTTCGAAGTCTGCAAGCTTATAAGTCTTGGAGGCTGCAACGCTGTAGCCGTCAGCCTTATCGGAGCCGAGGTCGGCAAGCTTGGAGAGATACTTCATACCGATGTCGGTGCCCATGGTAAAGATAACATCGAGCCAATAGCCGCTGTCCTTACCCTTTACGAGGGTCTTCGAGTTGTAATCGGCATAAATAAGTGCGTCATAGTTGTAAGTCGGAACGAACTGAGTTGCAAGCTCACGAATTACGCAAGCGAGAAGAGCGGTTACGTTCTGTCCCTTGAGCTCGGCAGCCGACGGGAGAATTATCTGAGGCATAAGAGCCTTAACGCCGATTGCGCCGAGAGCGGTAACAACATCCTGATTGGAAGCGGACTTATCTACAACTGTGTCATAGTAGCCTGCATAAACAGTCTCATAGCCGGTACCGAAGAGATACTCGGGGTTATAAGCTGCTACATACTGAAGAGCCTTGCGAAGATTGGGAACAAGGTTTGAGTTATCGCCCTTTGTCCAATTGATTGCGGCCTTTGCAGTATCCGAAAGCATTGTGTCGATTGCCTTGCCGACAAAATCGTTGAGCGCCGCAAGAACGGTGGTATAACCCGCTGCCGAAGCAGTAACGGAGCCGTCGCTTGCAGCTGTGGGCATAAACTCGTTAACGAAATCACCGGAGATGGTGTAGTTCCAGTTAATGAGCTTAGCGAACGAATTAGCGGTGGACATATCAAACTTGAGCCAGGTCTCTGTGAGACCGTCTTTGCTGACAAGGCGATAATAGCCGTTGTCGTCGGAGCCTATTGTGAAGTCCGACCACTCCCAGTTATATGCGCCGGCAGCCTTAGAATAGAATGCCTTTACATCTGACGGAAGCTTAGCGAGAACAGCGGTGGCCTCTGAAGCCTTGCCGCCGAAGAGCTCGGTCTTTTCAGCGCCGAACCACTGTGCAAGAAGCATCTTAACCGAACCGTTGAGAACAACGGGAGCAAGATCCTTAAATACATAGGGAGCTATCTGATAGAGAGCCGAAACAAGAGTATTGCTGTCAAGGTTGAAAATTTCGGAAACCTTATCGCTTGTAGCAAGTGAGGGAAGGAAGTAGCTGTCTTTAACGTAATATTTTACGTTTTCGCCGGCAGCGTTAGCGTAAACATAAACGCCTGTGCCGTTGCCTTCCATATCGGTTTCTTCGGTCTTATAATACTTCTCTTCCTGAGCTACATACATCTTCTTGTCGGTATCATATTCAAATACCTCGATGTAAGCACCCTTAGAGTCTGAACCCTTAACATAATAATCGCGAAGACCTGCTTTAGCGCTTGTCGGAAGAGCAATGTGATTGCTTATGCATTTGCCGGAAGCGTCTTCTTTATAAGAAGTATAGCTCTGCGGCTTAGACATAGCGTTGATGAGGACATTCTTGACAAGAGTGTCAGGATTTGCGGTTGTTGTTGAATAAGTGTTGATGAGCGTCATGTCATCGTCAACTCTTGCGAACATCGGATAAACGAGGCCTTTTAACATACCCGGAAGATCCGCGAGGTACTTATTAACGCCGGAGATATCAACAAAGTTGCCGATAATGCCAACGTCGAGTTTGCCGTCGTTGATAACCTTTTTAACGAGACCTGCGTTGTCGTTAAGAAGGGTTGCAATGCCGTTGACTATGTCGAGCTGATCGTGGTTTTCTCTTGTCATGCCCGACGGCCAGTTTTTAAGGTTAGCGTCTTTAACTATGCCGAGCAAGCCTTTGACAAGCTTAACAAGTCCGTTGTTAAGAAGAGCCTGAGCGCTGTCGATGGTTCCGCAAAGAGCATTAACCGAGCGAAGGTCGATAACAAGATGCAAACCTGCTTTGTTAATAACATCGCCCATGTTTATGTTCGCGGCGGCAAGGGTAACATCGAGGAAGTCAAATACGACTGACATTCTCTCTTCGGTAGAGAGTCTTGTTACCGCGCCGTCCGGGCTGTATGCGTCAAGAGCGGTAAGGTTATCAGAGGTCTGATACTTCGTCTTTGCGGCAAACGCCATTACGGACATAGTTGAGAAAATCATGACAACTGCCAAGATGACACTTAACAATTTGGTAGATTTTTTCATACGTGTTTTTTCCTCCTAAAAAGATTTACATTAAAACCATGTATGCGTACCTGATTTTTTCTGCGGGCGGCACTCCCCGCAACAATTCCTCGCACAAAATCCGCTGTACTTCTGACCGCTCTTTGATTTACAAGAAAGCAAACCGATTTCGGCACGTTAACTCGGTCGGTTTCCACCGTTTCCACTTCCGTAAAAATGAATCGGTGGAAAACTGATGATACACACCCGAGCATATTACCGTAGGATGTGTATCAAAACGGGATGGAAACTGCACGGTAAATCAGCCGTGCGGCAGCGCTCCCTCAAAAAAGGGGGCACTTCGCCCTATTACACCATTCCTATGGTTAGTTAAAGTATAGAATTTTAAACGAAAAAAGTCAATAAATTGTTCACACAAATTTGTTGATTTTCTGTATTGAACAAATAGAATTGTTATTTTTGGGCAAAAGTGGCAAACAAAATTGGCAATGTTGTTGTAAAATTATGAATAAATTGTTAACGTTTTCGAGTTTTGAACTTTTTGACAAGTATTGAACACAGTTTTGAACATTTTTACGGTATTTTCGGGTAAAAACAGAGGGCTTAAATAGGCTCCCTCAAATAGGGTGATTCCCCACAGTGTGGGGAAATGTCGCGGAGCGACAAAGGGGACTCTCTCCCGTCAGGAGCTGGCTACGAACGAAGTGAGTAGACTGAGGGATTTATTCAGGCTCCCTTGAAAAGGGAGCTGTCATCGAAGATGACTGAGGGATTAAACAGCGAAGCACTTTCTTTTTAAAATCTATTTTTTTGAGAAAATCCCTCCGGCTTGCCTTAGAGGCCCACCTCCCTTTACAAGGGAGGCATAATCCCTCCGGCTTGCCTGCGGCAACCCACCTCCCTTTACAAGGGAGGCAAAAAGCGGCTCCCGAGGCAAATACCCCGTGAACCGCTTTGCAAATGCAATGTTCTTTATTTGAACTCTTATTTAATTGTGAGATTTGCGCCGTACATTGCCGCCAAATCAAGGCTTCCGTCAAAGGTGTTGCCGTCCTCGGTAAAACACTGCACGTGGTAAAGCCCGCCGTTGCAGACAAAATCCATGGTGAGCTGATATGCGGAATATGTTTTCGGGTTTTTGTCGTCCGCCTTTTTGACCTCGACTACGTATGCGGTGGCTCCGCATTTTTCGAGAGTTACGGTACGCTGCTCAACGGTTACGCCTGTTACCGCGTCGCCTGCCTGCGACAAAATCTGATTCCACTGCGAAACGGTGTTATTTGCCTCATTTTCCGCTGCGCTGTCATCAGTCGCCGCGCCGGAATACATAACCTGCGCGTCGAGCCCCTTGTATTTCTTTGAGGTGGCTATACCTGAATTGCCCACGGTCCAGCCGTTGGGATAAACCATTTTAAAATACTTTGTCTCGTGAAATACGCCGTCGGTTATCTGATCGGGGAACGGAACGGCACCCGTTTTAATTTTGCCGTTTTCGTCCGTGACCTTTTTGCCGTCCTCGTCGGTGACATATATTTCAATCTCGCCGTTCTCATTGAGAACAGTGTTGCCCTCTTCGTCGGTAACAACCTCGTATGTGGCGTCCTTGGCGTTTATAGTCGGCTTCTTTTTTCCGCATGAGGCAAAAACCGCCGATATTACGATTAAGGAAGCGCAGATAACTGCGATTATTTTTTTATCCATTTGAAATCCTCCGTTTTATACATAAACAGATTATAAATTCTTTGCCTCGGAATGTCAACTGGGGGATGTTAAAAATGTCCGGAACGCAAAAAAACAAAAGACAAATCGGAACAAATCTTTGTATAAACAGTTGTTTTTATTTGTCAGAGCTTACCATTTGCTCCGAATCAACCTCACCCTCGGAGTACATTCGTACGCCTTCGGGCAAGCCTTAACCGCCGCAGCCGCGCCGCTTAAGGTTCGGTTAATCCGCTCCGAGCATTTTTTCCTATCCCCCGAAAAAAGAGGGTAAAAATGTCCGGAACGCAAAAAAACAAATGACAAATCGAGACAAATCTTTGTATAAACAGTTGTTTTTATTTGGCAGAGCTTACCCTTTGCTCCGAATCAACCTCACCCTCGGAGTACATTCGTACGCCTTCGGGCAAGCCTTAACCGCCGCAGCCGCGCCGCTTAAGGTTCGGTTAATCCGCTCCGAGCATTTTTCCCTATCCCCCGAAAAAAAGAGGTTAAAAATGTCCGGAACGCAAAAAAACAAAAGACAAATCGAAACAAATCTTTGTATAAACAGTTGTTTTTATTTGTCAGAGCTTACTCTTTCTCTTGGGCGGAGAGATTTATCCGGCCGTTTCTTGGTACACATTTGTGTATTTTATTCTTCATATTCATCTCATTTTGCATTTTTGTGCACCTCGTCTAAATTTTTTAGAGCCAAAATGGAGCCGGATATACTCTTAAAAATATACGTTATAACAATGAACTCACATATCAAAAATACTTAGTTGTGTTTCTTTTAATGACTCAACTTTTCTAATCGTTATTTTGTCATCTTCTTGAACTTGCCCACATAGAAGAGGTGACGAAGGATCATATTTGGCAGCGTTTGTTTCTACACTTTTTGAACTATAATTTGCATAGCAATATACACATCCATTTTTGCATGTATTATAAGTACCTATTTCAACACTTTCAACACATCCACATTCTTTACGCTGATTTTTGTCTTTGCCAACATTGAGTTTACATCCGATAATTTTTTCAATTAGTTCTCTATCTATGCAACAATTATGAATTATACCACATTCATCCAAATCAATTTTTTCTGCACAACTTCCAATCTTAATATTATAATCCGCAGCTATCTTACTTAATTTCTCAGCAAATTCTCGTAGTTCATCATCATTTAATTCATTACTTGACAATCCATCCATATTTTTTTTATTTTTAGGATATATATCAACAAAACTAATCACGCATTTTTCCGTGTATCCACTTAAAGCCTCAGCAATGCTTTTAAATGCCTTCAAATGATATTCTTTCGTATATCTATCAGAAAAGAATATAGGATCATATCTCCAAATCACTTTTTGCTTGCCGATTTTTTCGGACAGTTCTTGAAATACCGGAATCATTTCTGTTTTTTTTGGTAAATTAACCTCAACATCATTTCCGTATCCAGTCAATGTGAATTGAAAATAGTAATTATAATCTTTTATCTCGTTTAACCTTTTCATCATCGGCAACGGATTCTTTGTCCAAAACACTATGCAATCTACAACATCCGGAGTAATTTTTATTTCACTTATCTGATGAGCATTCATCGGATTACGAACATATAAAAATCCTTCTTTTATTCTATTATAGAACCATTCCGAATAATAATTGGGAATATCAGTTCTTCTACTTACACTTAATATCATCTAATTCACCCTTTCAAACATGATTACCTGATATCTAATTTGGGGCAAAATCCTCTTTTCCTTGCTTCTTCTATCAGTTTGGGTTGAATTTCCGGGTAAGTCCAATTAATCGGTAGTTCATCCATAATTGCTATTTTTTCAATTTCACTGTGAAGCTCTTTTTCAAATGTATGTATATCTGAGAAGAATAATTTTCCAAAAGTCTCCGTTCCATCGAAATTATCCGGTGCAGTCACAGAATATATACAAATTGGAGTAATATCAAAAGTTATTGCTCCTGTTTCTTCATATAGTTCTCGTTTGGCTGTTTCAAGAATATCCTCACCATCTTCTCTATGTCCCCCCGGTGCCTCCCATGTATTTCTTTCCTTGTGCTTGCAAAATACCCATTTACCATTATGTCTGGCAATAATAACTGCAAACTTCAGCATTGAATCATTAATACTATCATAAAAATTCACTTTTGTCATATAATGCTCCTTATTAGATTACATCTATTTTCTTGCCATTATTGCTCTCACAAATAGAGCCAAACCGGAGCCATTTGATAAAAAATGCCGGAAGCCCGCATAAATACAGGCTTTCGGCATTTTAGTCCGTTACTCTTCCTCTATGAATGCTACTACGTCTCCCACCGTTTTCATCTTTTCAAGCGCCTCGTCCGGCACCTCTTTTCTGAATTCGTCCTCCAAAGTCATAGCGAGGTCGATAAGGTCAAGGCTGTCTGCCGATAAATCATCGCGCAGCTTTGACTCGGCGGTTATTTCGTCGAGCGGTATTTCAAGCTGCTCGCTCAAAATTTCACATATAGTATCGTATACCGTAAACAAGCACCTCCGTACATATTTAACGCGGTTATAAAATCTGTTTGAGCGGAGAAATGTCCACTCCGTCGAAATCTTTTATAAATTCATAGAGCGAGTTTGCGGCTTTTTTCACTCCGCCGTTTTGGGCACTCTCGAAATTTATCGGTATAACCGGGTCGTGGACGCTCTGCCTTAAAATAAAGAAGCTCTCGGTCTTTGGGAAAATTATTTTGATTCCCTCGTGGCTGTCGGGTGCAATTTGCCAGTCCTCGCGCTTTGCGGCAAAATCTGCGAGCTCATTTAAAAGCCTGTCGCCGACGGCTCTGAAGTCCTCCTCGGTTATTTTAAGGCGGATTTCCTTTTCCTCCGCCGGATATTTAAGCTCTGATATGAGGTCGTAAAGCTTTTTACCCTGCTTTTTCATATCGGCGGCCTTTATAATTATTTTCGTTATGAGATATGCGCCGTCGTCAAGATAATAATTCTCCCTGAACGCCGCGTGACCCGAAGTCTCTATGGCAAGCGGAGCGTTTATACCGTTTTCCTCAAGTCTTATCGCCTCGTCAATGACGTTCTTATAGCCGCGCTTAAAGCGCAGATGATGTCCGCCCAGCGTTTTTTCTATAAACTCGGTAAGCCCCGCAGACGTTACGGAATCGGTGACAACGGTGCCGCCAGGATTATTTTCGAGCGCAATGACCGCCGCCAGGGCGACAAGAGCGTTTCTGTTTATCTCTCTGCCGTCGGAGCTTACGCAGCCGCCGCGGTCAACGTCCGTGTCAAATATTACGCCGAGGTCGGCTTTCGCGCCGAGAGTTGCCTCTCGCACGGAGTTCATCGCCGTCTCGTTTTCGGGATTCGGGATATGATTCGGGAACATACCGTCCGGCTCCAAATAGCGGCTGCCGGTTGTGTCCGCTCCGAGGGGGGAGAGTACCTTTTCGGCGTAAAATCCGCCTACTCCGTTACCTGCGTCAACAACGATTTTCAGTCCCTTTAACGGTCTTTCGTAATCGTCTGACTTAACACCCTTTCTTATCATATTGCAAAGGTGCTCGCAGTAGACCGACATAAAATCGACCTCCTGCAAATTTAACCTTTCGGGGCAGCTGCCGCTTTCGTGCTCCTCAGCATATTCGAGTATACTCTTTATTTCATCACCGGAAAGGCCTCCGTCGGGAGTAAAGAATTTAAGCCCGTTTCTGTCCCACGGATGGTGACTCGCGGTTATCTGAACAGCTCCGTCGCAGCCGAGCATTTTAGTTGTCATAAACATAGCCGGGGTTGATGCGAGCGCACAGTCCTTGATTTCAAGGCCGAAGAAAGACAGCGCATCGATTACGTCGGATTTTATCCGCTCCGCCGAAATTCTCGAATCATGCCCGACCGAAATCACAAGCTCTTCCTCTTTCTTACCGAGCTTTTCGGCGAGAAATACGACAAACGCTGCGGAAATTCTCTTTACCGCCTCATCGGTCAAATCGATTTTTTTCGGATCGTCGGGATTTACCGCCGTGCCTCTGACGTCGGTTCCGCTTTTAAGATGTCTGAGTTCCATAAAATCAACCTTTCCGTAAGTTATTCCGTAAATTATTCCAAAAGACCTCTTTTAATTATCTCATCTGCCGCCAGCATAACGCCGAGCTTTCCGCTGTGAAAATTGATTCCGCCCTGCATCCAAACCGCATACGGCTCTCGAAGCGGTGCGTCAGACGACAGCTCTATGGACGAGCCGGACGTAAACGCCCCTGCGGACATTATAACCTGGCTGTCGTATCCCGGCATATCCCACGGCACGGGTGAAACGTATGAATCCACCGGCGCGCCCTTCTGCATTCCCTGACAAAAGGCTATCAGTCTGTCGGCATTCTCAAGGCAAATCGCCTCTATAATATCGTGTCTCGTCTCATAGGGACGCGGAGTCACCCTAAAGCCGAGCAAATCGAAAAGCGCCGCCGCAAATACCGCGGTCTTGAGTGCCTCGCCGGTTACGTGCGGCGAAGAAAAAAGACCCATATAAAGACTGCGCGTTGTTCCGAGCGTTGCGCCGACCTCTCTGCCGAGTCCTGGAGTGGTCATTCTGTATGCGCAATCCTCAACAAGGTCATGCCTGCCTACTATATAGCCGCCGCAGGGAGCTATCGCACCGCCCGGATTTTTGATAAGCGAGCCTGCCGCCAAATCCACTCCGACGTCGCACGGTTCTTTTTTCTCCGTAAATTCGCCGTAGCAGTTGTCTGTCATAACAACCGTATCGGGGCTTACACGGTGTGTAAGAGTCGCGATTTTCTCTATTTCGTCAATCGAAATCGAATGGCGCAGCGAATACCCGCGCGAGCGCTGGATATAAACCATCTTAATGTCTCCGCGGCCGACCCTTTTTTCTATTGCGTCATAATCTATCTCGTCATTTTCGGTAAGCTCAATATATTCGAATTTCACGCCGAAGTCGGCGAGTGAGCCGTGACCCTTGCTGTTTTTGTCAATACCGATAACGGAATGTATGGTGTCGTAGGGGACTCCCGTTACGCTGAGCATTATATCGCCGGGCCTCAGTACGCCGTAAAGCGCGGTCGCTATTGTGTGGGTTCCGCAGGTTAAGGTGGTGGCTCTTATTAAGCCGTCCTCCGCGCCGAAAATCTCGGCGGTGAGCTTGTCGAGCTTTTCTCTGCCCTTATCATTGTAGCCGTAGCCGGTGGTGGAGTTGAAATCCGTCTCGTCAACACGATTATTTATAAACGCCGCGAGCACCTTGCGCTGGTTGTATTCGGTTATTTCGTCTATTTCCGAAAACTTCTTTTCGGCGAGAGTCAGCGCCTTTTTTGACGCCTCCTCGGTTCTTTTTGTAAATTCAAAAAAATCTTTCATTTCAAGTCTTTCTTATTATGTATTCTTTTTTTATGAAGCCGCATTTTTCATACAGCTTTGCATTGTCCGGCTTGCACATTAAAAATATGCAATCGGCACTCTTTTTAAGCTCTCTCGAAAGAGAAATAACACAGTCCGCGGCAAAGCCTCTGCCTCGATATTTTTCGCTTGTCGCAACGTCGCGTATATACGCGTCTTTTCCGACTATATCGCCTACGGCAAGAGAAGCCGTTTTGCCGTTTTGCCTTATGCACATAACCCTTGTGCTTCCGCCGAACACACCTCTGCCCGTCCTCGAAAGCCATTCGAGATACGCCCTGTCGTCCGAATCGGGCGTTTTACCTGTCAGCACCTTGTATTCGTCCGCGGTTATGTCGCAAAGCGGCTGTGCGCAAGTTTCTTTTTGCGGTAATTCGGAGAGCTCCATAAGAACGGCTTTTGCGTCCGCGCAATCGTTCCCGGAGCAAAAATATATATTTTCACCGAAAAAAGAGGCAAACTCCGAAAGCTCCCGTAAATCGGCAGAGCTTGACGGGCAAATTATCGTTCCGTCGTTTTTATTTAAAAGCACAGCCGTCACTCTGCCGCCGCAGTCCGTTTGAAGCCACGCCTCTCCGAGTGACAGCCGAAAAGCGGCAAATAAAATATACTTTACCGCAAGACAGTCTTTAAATTCACCGTCCGTAACAATGGCTGCCTCTGTCGGTCCGTCAATCGATTTCAGCACTGCGACAGCTCCGCAAAAAGTGCTTTTACAAGCTCAAACGTGCTCTTTATATCCTCTTTTTTCGCAACCGAGCTGCCCGAGTGAATGTATCTGCACGGAACAGATACGGCAAGAGTTTTTATGCCGCCTGCCGCCTTGTGTATTGCGGAAGCGTTGTTGCCGCCCGCCACAACGGTTTTGGTCTGACACCCGATGCCGTTCTTTTCGGCGATTTCAAACGCCTTTTTATAGAGCTCGCTGTCATAGACGGTTCCCCTGTCCATAAAGCTGACAACGGCACCGCCGCCCAAACGGCAGACTTTTTTTTCGTCGGGAACGCCCGAAATGTCCGCCGCCGTAGTGCCCTCAACGACTATTGCGAAATCGGGAGCAACCGAATAAGCCGCGGCAGCCGCTCCGCGAGTGCCTATTTCCTCTTGAACCGAGAAACAGAAGGTCGCCGAATACGGCAAATCGGAATTTATAAGTCTTAATAAAATTTCACAGCCGACGCGGTCGTCAATAGCCTTCGCCTTGATAAAGCCGTCGCCGAATTCGCGATAGCTCGAGTCAAAATACACTGCGTCGCCGAGTGAAACGTGAGACAATGCCTCTTTTTTTGAACTCGCGCCGATATCGATATACATATCCTCAACTGACGGCAATTTACCTCTCTCCTCGGAGGTCGTCTGATGTATAGCCTTGCCGCCTATAACGCCGGGGATAAGCTCCTTGCCCACCTTTACCGCTCTGCCGAAAATAACGCGCTCGTCAATTCCGCCGACCGTGGTGAACTTCAGATACCCGTCCTCCGTTATATAAGTTATTATGAATCCGACCTCGTCCATATGCGCGTCGAGCATAACTTTATTTTTCGGCTCGGCTTTGCCCTTTTTATAAACTATGAGACTGCCGAGCGGATCTATGCGATATTCCGCGTCCGACGGCAAATGCGAAATTATATAATCTCTTACGGCGTGCTCCCTGCCGGAAATGCCGTTTAAATTACAAAGCTCGTTAAGCATTTAAATCACCTCCGAGAATGTATGCGGCAATGAGCCTTGCGCAAAGCTCAATATCCGTAACGGACACAACCTCTATTCCGGTGTGCATATATTTTTGGGGTATTGATATAAGCGCGCTCTTAATTCCGCCGCGCTCCGTGGTCATACCGTCCAAATTAGTGCCGGTTCTGCCGCCCATAACCTCAAGCTGATACGGAATGCCGTTTTTCTCGGCAACGCGCACAAGCTCCTCGCCGAATTCGTATGAAAGCGACGGTGAAATACCTATCATGGGTCCCTTGCCGAGTATTCCGCATTCCTCCGCCTTGCTGTCCGGAGTCTTTGCAAAGCTGACGTCAACCGCAATTATCTCGTCGGCATCTGAATTAAATGCCGCGGCTTTTGCTCCGCCGCCGCTCGTCTCCTCGCGAGAGGAACACACAACGGTAACTTTTTTGTGCGGCTTACCCTTAATAAGCTCAAGCGCGCGAAGAAGCACGGCAATTCCCGAACGGTCGTCAAGTGCCCCGCAGGACACGCTGTCGCCGCAGAGCGAGAGGAAAGAGGAATTGACAACCGCTCTGTCTCCCGGGGAAACGAGCTTTTCCGCCGACTGCTTATTTTTTGCGCCTATATCAATAAGGATGTCATCGATTTCCGTCGCCTTCCGCTCGTTGTCACCGCTTGCAAGGTGCGGCGGAGTGCTTGCTATAACTCCGAATACCGGCTCACTGCCGTAAACGGTCACCTCTTGACCGTTCAATGTGCGACGGTCAACGCCGCCGCAGGCGGCAACGTGCAAAAACCCCTCGTCGGTGACGGAGGTTACGATAAGACCTATACGGTCTATATGAGCGTCAAGCAGGATATGCCCCGCCCTGTCTCCCTCGATTTCGCATATTGCGGAATGAAGAACGTCCTCGCGCGTTTTGCCGAATTCGGACAAAAGCCTTTGCGCCGTTAAAACCGCGTCGGTTTCCTTTCCGGATACACCGACAGCCGAAGTCAGCTCTTTTAATATGTTTTTTATATCCATTTTTCTCTGCCTTTCGGACAATTTGTCAACGTGTAAAACGCTAAATGCAAATGCTGTAATCTTATCGAAATTTTGAATTATAATCGTCGCTCTTTGTAGGTGGAATATGATGTAATTTCCAATTACCGTGTCTCAGCCGCCTCACAAAAAGAGCAGCACCATATTTCGGCAAGCCGGAGGGATTATGCCTCCCTTGTAAAGGGAGGTGGGTTGCCGCAAGGCAAGCCGGAGGGATTTTGCCTCCCTTGTAAAGGGAGGTGGGTTGCCGCAAGGCAAGCCGGAGGGATTTTGCCTCCCTTGTAAAGGGAGGTGGGTTGCCGTAAGGCAAGCCGGAGGGATTTTCTCAAAAAAATAGATTTTAAAAAGAAAGTGCTTCGCTGTTTAATCCCTCAGTCATCTGCGGTGACAGCTCCCTTTACAAGGGAGCCTGAACAATCCCTCAGTCACCTGCGGTGACAGCTCCCTTTACAAGGGAGCCTAAACAATCCCTCAGTCACCTGCGGTGACAGCTCCCTTTACAAGGGAGCCTAATAAGGGGAACAAGTTGTATCTCTCAATCGCCTGTGCGACAGCGGGATTTCAACACACTGTCCAAATATTCACAAACACCGTCGAAGTTGCGGTTTATCTCATTATTGGGAATTCTTACAACCGTAAGTCCGTTTTGTTCAAGAAATTTTGTCCTTTCGGCGTCATATTTAATTCCTTTATCCTCGTAGTGCTGTGAGCCGTCAAGTTCAATTACCAAGTTTGCTTTTGCACAATAGAAATCAACAATATAGCTGCCTATTATTTTTTGACGGAGGAATCGTACATCCTTGTTTCGCAAATAATCATACCACAAGTGCCGTTCTTCCTTGGTCATATCTTTGCGAAGCACCTTTGCGTTTTTAACAAGATTTTTGTTATGATTATACTTCATCTTTAATTCCTCGGTCGGATTTTGCCTCCCTTTTTGCCCTAAACAGCCTACTTTGCAATACAATTCAGCCTCCCTTGTAAAGGGAGGTGGGTTGCCGCAAGGCAAGCCGGAGGGATTTTGCCTCCCTTGTAAAGGGAGGTGGGTTGCCGTAAGGCAAGCCGGAG
>ERZ772863.420-NODE-420-length-51385-cov-4.044944_pt1 | contig 51385 bp, 37 predicted proteins | sample MGYA00512134_ERZ772863 | MGnify/ENA primary metagenome ERZ772863 (study PRJEB29015, sample SAMEA2737659) | human gut metagenome | biome: human gut; feature: human-associated habitat; material: faeces | place: China | collected 2012 ...
CTGGCTTACGCCAAGGCTCTGGGCGCTCTGCGCGCAGGCGCCATCAAGACCACCTTCACCGAGGAGACCGAAACCGATCTGTTCGGTGAGCAGGACGTGCTCATGGGTGGCATCAACCACCTGTGCGATATGGGCTTCGATGTGCTGACCGAGGCTGGCTACCAGCCGGAGATCGCCTACTTCGAGGTGTTCCACGAGCTGAAGATGCTGGTGGATCTGGCCAACGAGGGTGGTCTGAACAAGGCTCGCTGGAGCTGCTCCGACACCGCTCAGTACGGCGATTACACCTCCACCGTCATCACTGAAGAGACCAAGAAGCGCATGCAGTACCAGCTCAAGCGCATTCAGGACGGCTCCTTCGCCAAGGAGTTCATGGATGATCAGGCCGCTGGCGCTCCGAAGTTCAAGGAGCTGCAGGAAGAGTACAGCCACCCGCACCTGGAGACCGTTGGTCCGAAGCTGCGCGCCATGTTCTCTTGGAACAACCAGACGGACGCCGATGCCGATATGGCCGAGTCCTTCAACGGCAAGATCGCTCGTACCCAGGTTCAGTGATTTCGCTGTAGCGGCTGCATGTTAAGGGCCGCTGAATAACGTAGTAGCGCAATATGCGCGAAACGTGTTGGAAGCCACCGTCTCACCGCGGTGGCTTCTTTTTGTTGCTGTGTTGTTTTATGACTGGGATATTTCGTATGCGGGATCGCAGTACTGATTGTCGGGGGAGCCGCACGGCTAGGCGTTGGCCCACTTTGTGGACTCAATGCTTATTTAGGAAGGGACGGGAGTAGGATAGACCCCAGTTTGCAGGACAAAATCCATGCACAAAAACACGCGAATTCATCTGCGAATGGTAGAAACCCGAGCGCCGGGAGGCGTTCACCCCACTACATAAAAAGGAGTGCCAAGTACAATGGCTGCACAAATCTGGTACGAGAACGACGGCGATCTCTCGGTCCTCGAAGGTAAGAAGGTTGCCATCATCGGTTACGGTTCCCAGGGTCACGCTCATGCGTTGAACCTGCGCGATTCCGGTGTGGACGTCGTCGTTGGCCTGCGTCCGACCTCCAAGTCCGTCGAGCACGCCAAGGAGCAGGGTCTGGAAGTCAAGTCCGTTCCGGAAGCTGCTGCTGAGGCCGATATCATCATGATTCTGGCTCCGGATCAGTACCAGCGCACCATCTGGGCCAATGACATCGAGCCGAACATCAAGCCGGGCGCAGCTGTTGCTTTCGCTCACGGCTTCAACATCCACTACGGCTACATCAAGCCGTCCGAGGATCATCCGGTGTTCATGGTCGCCCCGAAGGGCCCGGGCCACATCGTTCGTCGTGAGTACGCCGCCGGCCGTGGCGTTCCGGTCGTTGTGGCTGTGGAGCAGGATCCGGATGGCAAGACTTGGCCGCTGTGCCTGGCTTACGCCAAGGCTCTGGGCGCTCTGCGTGCAGGCGCCATCAAGACCACCTTCACCGAGGAGACCGAAACCGATCTGTTCGGCGAGCAGAATGTGCTCATGGGCGGCGTGAACAAGCTTGTTGAAATGGGCTTCGAGGTCCTCACCGACGCCGGCTACCAGCCTGAGATCGCCTACTTCGAGGTCTGCCACGAGTTGAAGATGCTCGTCGACCTCATGAACGAGGGCGGTCTGAACAAGGCTCGCTGGTCCTGCTCCGACACCGCCCAGTACGGCGACTACACCAACACCTGCATCGACGAGCACGTGCGTGAGCGCATGCAGTACCACCTGCAGCGCATCCAGGACGGCTCCTTCGCCAAGGAGTTCATCGAGGACCAGGACGCTGGCGCTCCGAAGTTCAAGGCTCTGCAGGAAGAGTACGGCAACGTCCGCATCGAGACCGTCGGTCCGAAGCTGCGCGCCATGTTCTCCTGGAACAACGGCAAGGATGACGACGCTGATATGGCCACCTTCACCGGCAAGATCGCCCGTGGCTGATGTGGCTCATTCGGCTAATCGCTGAGTCTTTTACAAGACCGCTGCCCTTACGGGTGGCGGTCTTTTTTGTATGTTCTGTCGCATATTGTTCTAGGATAGATACGTACGGTTTCTTACGGTTTTTCTATAGGAAGAGATGTCATGGTCACTGCGACTGGTCCCGCACCTGGTTCTGAAATGACAACGTCGGCTGAACCTACCGAAGACCGTAGCACGTCAGGAGTTCTGCACGTCGCCGCGATTTTCGCCTCGCATATGGTGTTGCAGCGTAACAAGCCCATCGCCGTGTTCGGCGCGCTTGATGCCGATTGCGCCGGACTTGAGGTTTCCGCGGAAATCCGCGATTTCGATGGTTCCGTGATCGTGCAGGCGCATGCGTACGCCTCCAAAGAGATCAAGAACGGTTTTTCACCGTGGCGCGTCATGCTGCCGGCACAGCCCGAAGGTGGCCCTTACACGTTGCGCGTCACCGCAGGCAACGATTTCATCGAATATTATGACGTGCTTATCGGCGAAGTATGGCTGGCCGGCGGTCAAAGCAATATGGAACTTGAATTGCGCAACAGTGAAGACGCCGAGGAAGCCCTCGATAACTGTGCCGATCCGTTACTGCGCTTCTACAATGTGCCGAAAACCGGTGTGATCAATCGCAACGCCGAACATGCGGCAAGCTGGCAGGAATCATCGCCTGAAAATAGTGGCGTAATGAGTGCGGTAGCGTACTATTTTGCGCGAAAACTGCGTGATGAACTTGATTCCGACCTTCCGATCGGCATTATCGACTGTTATATCGGGGGTACGTCGATCAGTTGCTGGACGAGCGAAGATGCACTGAATTCCAGCGAATCCGGGCGCGGCTATCTTGCGCGCTATGAGCAGGCGATCGCAGGTAAAACGCAGGAACAGTTCGATTTGGAGTACGGCGAATGGCAGTCGCGTTCTGATACGTGGAATGCGTCGATCGCAGCCGCCCGCGAAGACGATCCTGATGTGACGTGGGATACGCTGACCCAACAGTATGGCGAATGCCCGTGGCCGCCGCCGATGACGCCGACCTCGCAGTGGCGTCCGTCAGGCGCGTTCCATGCCATGCTGGAGCGCATTGTGCCTTACTCCTTGGCGGGATTCCTATGGTATCAGGGCGAGGAAGACGAGCCGTATTGCGGATCCTACCGTGAGTTGCTGGGCATGATGATTGGTGAATGGCGTGCGCTGTGGAGCGAAAGCCTGCCGTTCCTGATCGTGCAATTGCCGCAGTGGATTGACAAGAAGGTTGACGAGGGCGACGGCGATCCGATGCTGTGGCCGGTGTTGCGCGAGGCCCAGTGGGATGCCGCGCAGTCCATCGACAATGTGTTCGCCATCTGCACTATGGATTGCGGCGAATACAACAACATTCATCCGGTTGATAAACGTACACCGGGCGAGCGTCTAGGCAATTGTGCGCTTCGCCAAGTGTATGGTATGAGCCGTATTCCGGTGTATGGGCCGACTGTGCTGGGTTTCCGCTGCGACGAAGGCGGCCGCGTACGCCTGTTCTTCCGGTACGCGCACGGCCTGCATTTCAGCGGTACTACGCCCGACAGTTTTGGTGACGAGTTCGCCAAGAGCCTGCCTTCGCTGGTGCGTCTGCCGGAACGTTCCGGTTTCGAGCTTGCCGGTGCCGATGGTGTGTTCCATCCGGCCTACGCCGCGATTTTCGTGGATTGCGATATTGACGATCTGGTCAACGCAAAGGTCAACGTGGTCGATTACAACGCCACGGAATTCGGTATTCCGATCAACAGCCGCAGTATCGGCACGATTACGTTGGCCACGCCGGAAGTGCCAGCGCCGGTGATGATGCGCTACGCATGGCGTAGCTGGGGTCCGGCACCGTTGTTTAATGACAATAATCTGCCTGCTCACCCATTCAAGCTGGACCTGACCGATCACACCGACTCTGATCACGCTGAATAATCACGTTAGATAGTTGCGTTGAACGGCTGCGTCACATGATTGTCGATAGTTGACGATGAATAGCGTGCGATTGCTGTGCTTATAGTGTGCTGCAATCGCACGCTTTATATTGCGATTGAAGTCCTGCTGATCGCACGTCAGTCAAATACGAATCAAATACCAGTCAAATAAAAAATCGTTGGAAAATCAACGTTTCTGCGATTTGCGCCACCAAAATCGCAGAAATGAATCAAATAAAATGCGCTGCACTGCGAGCGCATAGGCTATTGCCAGAGGTCCGGGCCGAATGATTCCAGGTATGCGGTCAGTTCGGCGGCCATCTGTTCGTCTTCCGGAACGCGCGGATGGCCATCCGTGCCGCAACCATTGCGTGAATACAAGAAATGTTTTACGTGAAACTCGCCCTCAGTGCCGCGGCCGTTGCCGTGGAAGATGGCGTGGAACTTACCGTCACAGCCAAGAGCTACGTGCGCGACCTGTTCTGCATGGCAGATAAGGTCGACGCGAAGGCTTCGGTGGCCGAGGGCATGGTCTCGCTGCTTCCGGGCGAAAGCGTCGTGCTGCATATCGCCACTGCCGATGCCGCAGCGCTTGCCGCTCCGGGTGCGTTCGCAGCCGCCAACGTGCTGCGTTCCGCCAACGATCCGAAGCGCGAATGGTGAGCTTCCGCGAGTACGCCGTCTACTGAAGCGGTAGAAGAGTGGATAGAGGACTACTGAAATTTCAGTTGACGTGTTCGGTTGAGTAAAAACATAAGTTGAAGCGCCGCCAACCTTAAGAAACGAAAGTGTTGTGAACGCTGACTTTTCAAGAGGTTGGTCGGCGCTTTTACTGTACGATGTAGATGAACCGTTTAAGTTGCGATTTAAGTTAAGAAGAAGGACACGGACATGCCTATTCAAAAAAGCAAGGTGACGATTTTTGACGTTGCCAAGGCTTCGGGAGTCTCTAGTAGCGCCGTTTCGTATGCGCTCAACGGCAAGTCTGGTGTTTCCGATGTGACTCGAGACAAAGTGTTGAAGGTCGCACACGAACTGGGATGGAAGCCGAATGGCGTGGCACAGGCGCTGGCCAAGGCGAAGACGCAGCGCGTGGGTCTAGTGTTGGGTTACGACCCGAAGCTGCTTTCCGTCGAATCCTACATGATGGAACTTATTTCCGGTCTTGGCGCCGAGCTGGAAAAATACGATTATTCTCTGCTGGTACGCATGGCCGTGGGTGAGGACGCGAAGCTTTCGATCATCGATGATTGGATTGCTACTGGCAACGTCGACGCCATGCTGCTCGTCAATGTCGAGCTTGGAGACCCTTGCGTTGCCTTGCTTGAGGAGCATGAGGAGATGCCGGTGCTTGCCATTGCCGATGCCTCCGTGGTCGGCAATCTGCCGAGTCTGTCAAGCGCCGACGCCGATGCCGTGCGCCGAGCGGTGCGATACCTGTATGATCTCGGGCATCGTCAGATCGCCCGCGTCGGCGGTCCCGAATCGCTTGCGCACTCGTATATTCGCGATTCCGCCTTTGCGGACGTCGCTTCCGAGCTGGGCATGCGTTATCGTTGCCTGCACACCGACTACACGCCGGAAACCGGTCGCGAGGCCACGAAGCGCCTGCTGGCGTTCTCTGAGCATCCGACGGCGATCATCTACGACAATGATGTGATGGCGTTGGCTGGCCTTGGCGTGGCAGCTTCGCAAGGCATCAAAGTACCGGAGGAAATCTCCATCATGTCGTGGGATGATTCCCTCATGTGCACCGCGGCGTATCCGAACCTGACCGCCATGGGCCGTGACGTGGTTGATACCGGTAAGCAGGCCGCCGGATTGCTGCTCAAGCTGATCGGCGGCGAGCGTGTGGGGCATCTGATGGAAGGGCCGTACGAATTGCGTGCCCGCGCTTCGACCGGTCCCGCTCCGGCAGCGGAATAAGATGCGATGATGAGTTAATGCGATGATGAATTAAAAAATTGCGATTGCGCATTTGCTGCGCCCCGACAAGGGCAGGATGAAAGCGAGCAGCGAGCCGGTCGCGGCGATCGCCGCAAGGGTTACGCCATACAGGATTGCGACGGTGTTGCCGGACTGCTTCGACAGGTACCACAGGTCGAACGGCGCGAGTCCCCAGAACAGCCCGGGAATCGCGGATTGGAAATCAAAATCTGAAATCTGAAATCGTAATCTGAAATCAAAAAGCGCCCGTGCCCCTCGCTTGAGGCATGGGCGCATTGTTGCCTTACGACTTCAGGCGCGCTTCTGTGTGATCTGATAGGCGGCGAACAGCACGACCAGCCAAATCACGCCGGCGACCACTGCGATGCGATAGCTTGCGGAGAAGCACATCAGCACCACGACCAGCAGCATGAACGCGATCACCACATACGGCGTCACCTTGGCGAACGGCAGCTTGAACGCAAGTTTGTCAAGTGCTTCCTGGCCCTTCAATCCCTTCAAATCATTCGGACCGTCGCCGGCGGCGACAACGCGACGGAACTTAATTTCCGTAATCATGATCATGATCCAATTAATCGCAGCGGCAATCGTGGCAATCGACATCAAATAATTGAACGCGAAATCAGGCCACACGAACACCACCACCACGGCGATCGCAATGATGATGGCCGACGTGATCACACCCCCGACCGGAACGCCGCGCTTGTTCAGGCGGCCCAGATACGCGGGCGCATTGCCCTGCTTCGCCAACGAATACAGCATGCGCGAGTTCGCGTACAGGCCGGAGTTGTACACGCTCATCACGGCGGTCAAGCACACGAAATTCAGAATGCCGGCGGCCGCATGCACGCCCACCGAGTCGAAAATCTGCACGAACGGGCTGGAATTGCCGTCGATCGTGCTCCACGGCACCACGGCCATAATCACGCCGAGCGCGCAGATGTAGAACACGAGAATACGCCAGATAATGCCGTTCGTGGCCTTCGGGATGGTGGTGCGCGGATTTTCGGTTTCGCCCGCGGTGATGCCGATGAGCTCGGTGCCGCCGAAGCTGAACATCACCACGACCAGCGCCATCAGCAGGCCGGTCCACGTGCCGTCCGCATTGCGAGACATCAGGCCATGCGGCAGGAATCCGCCGTCAACGGTAAACCAGTTGGCGAACGACGCGCGAATGCCCGAAGCGGTCGGCACATTCGCGATGATCACATACAAACCGCCGAAAATCATGGCAAGCACGGCCACGATCTTGATGATGGCGAACCAGAATTCAAATTCGCCGAACTTGTTCACGCCCATAAGATTCAGCGCCGCGATGGCCACCAGGAACACCGCCGCCGACACCCACTTCGGAATGTTCGGGAACCAGTAATTCACGAACGAGCCAACCACGGCCAACTCCACCATGGCCACGAGCACGTAGTTGAACCAGTAATTCCAGCCGGAAATAAAGCCGGCTCGCTTTGACCAGTACTGCGTGGCGTAATAGCTGAACGCGCCCGCCTTCGGATCCTCGACCGCCATTTCGGACAGGGCGCGCACGATCAGGAAAATCGCCAGACCGCCGATCAGATAGGCGAGCAGAATGGCCGGGCCCGCCAGCTGAATCGACTCGCTGGAACCATAGAACAGGCCGGTGCCGATCGCGCCGCCCAATGCGATCAATTGAATATGACGATTCTTCAAAGACTTGCGCAGCGTCGGCGGAACCGGCACATCGTCGGTTTCGCGCGGTTTCTTCGCAACGGTTGCGTCGCTCATGAATGCTTCCTCTTCTTGGGTGCCTCGGCAATATTCGGCAAATTCGGCAAAAGTTTGCGATCTTGGCGATGTTGCGTTCGGCAGTAGTGGTAGGTGACGCGCCTATGGTTTTTGGTATGGCGCGTCTTCCCCGATTGTAGCTGTAGCGCGTGGATTCGGTTTCATAGTGTTCAATAGTTCGATAGTTCAATAAAATGAAGGTTTTGGGAGCAATGGTTGGTGCTGCTTGAGCGCTACGGGCTGGAGGTCGTCATGGCATTCATCAAAGACATGGTGCGTATGTGGTTGCATGCGTGGAAGCGATTCATCTCCATCGCACTGATCTCGTTGCTGGGCGTCGCCGTGCTTACGGGCATTTACGCGGGTTGCCGAGACGCTTTTCTTGCGACGGATCGTTTTTTCGACACCCAAGGATTGCACGACATTCAGGTGTTGTCGACGGCCGGATTGACCGATGACGATATTGCCGCGTTCCGTAAGATTTCCGGTGTCGCGAAAGTGCAGGGCGAACGTTCGCAAACCGTGACCGTCGATCTGAACGGCAAAAAAACCGTGACCATGCAGGAGATCGGCACGAACGGCATTGACCAGCCGTATTTGCAAAGTGGCCGTATGCCTGAAAAGTCCGGTGAGATTGCGGTGACGCGCAAATTCATCAAGGATTCCGGATATAAAAAGGGCGACCATATTACGGTGACACCGCAGGATTCGGCGTCTTCTTCTGTGTCCGATTCTGCAGAATCGGACAACCAAACGGGCGAAAACGGGTCCCAGATGTCCGATTCTGCAGAATCGGACACGCAGGATGGCAAACGTGCCGCACGGGTGACCGATTCTGGTGAATCGGACAATCAGGCACCGAGCTTCCCCACCGAACTGACTATTGTGGGCGTGGTGCTTGACCCGCAGGATCTCACCAATCCAGACGGCTATTCGGGTACGAACGCATTCCGTTCCTCCGCCACCAGCGACTACACGTTCTTTGCGCCGTCCGACGGTGTGACCGGCAGCATGTACACGGCCGTCACCATTCTCGTGAAAGGCGCCGCCGACAAGGACTCGTTCAGTGACGTGTACGACGACACCGTCAGCGAAGTAGCTGACCGCATCGACGGCACGGTGCGAACCAATCGCCAGAAAGCGCGTCATCAGGAACTACTCGACGCTGGAACCAAACAAATCGACGAGGCGAAAGCGCAAACCGACAAACAGTTCGCCGCAGCGCAACAGCAGATCGACAGCAATCGCAGCCAGCTCAATCAGCAAATCGACCAAATCGTCAATATGCAGGCGGGCGCGGCTGCAGGATCCCTCGACGAAACAACCCGTGAAACACTACGTGAAACGGTAATTGCCGCAAGCCCGCAATTAGCGGAAGCCAAAGCGCAACTCGACCAGGCGCAATCGAAATTGGACCAGCAGAAAAAAGACACCGAACGGACACTGCAATCCAAGCAAAACGAGCTGGAAGACAGCATTCCGCAAGTGCGTTGGTATGTGCAGGACCGGTCGCAAATCGGCGGATTCAGCTCGCTGAAATCTGATCTGGAATCCATCCAATCGCTGGGCAACGCATTCCCGATCGTGTTCTTGCTCGTGGCGGTGATGATGAGTCTGACCGCCATGGCGCGCATGGTCGAAGAGGATCGCGGGCTGATCGGCACATACACAGGGCTCGGCTACGGGCGTCTTGCGGTCGCCTCACGATACCTGTTGTTCGCGCTGTTTGCCTGCCTGATCGGCGGTGGACTCGGCCTGATCGCAGGCTTCCTTGGCATTCCGGCGTTCCTGCTCGTCGTATTGCGAGGCTTGTATGTGATGCCGGACGTACGCTTGGCATACGACTGGCTGTACGGAACGGCCGGAGTCGCGCTGTTCGTGGTCGGCGTGCTTGCCGCAACCGTGTATGCGTGCGCGCAGGAAATGCGACAGAAGCCGGCCAGTCTCATGCGTCCGAAAGCGCCGCGTGCAGGATCGCGCATTCTACTGGAGCGTATCAAGCCGTTGTGGAATCGCATGAGCTTCCTCGGCAAAGTCACGGCGCGCAACATTTTCCGTTTCAAATCGCGTCTGATCATGACGGTCGGCGGCGTGGCCGGCTGCACCGCGCTGATTGTGTGCGGACTTGCGATCAACGACACCGTTGCCGCATTGGGCGCGAAACAGTATCAGGACGTGTATCAGTACGATTTGATGGTGGTCGCGAACGATGATGACGCTGATGCGATGCGGCAGAAAGTCGCTTCGGATGGTCGCGTCACGTCGAGCATGGACGTGCGCGTTGAATCGGGTGATTTGACCGGCGATTCGGGGAGCGAAAGCATTCAGCTGGTTGCCGTGCCCGACAGTGAACGCAGCGAGTTCGGCAAGATGGTCACGTTGCAGCCGGTGCGCTCCAGTTGGGTGGACGCTGCGAAGTCGTTGTTCAGCGGGAAGTCCAGAGCGTCTTCCTCTGCGTCTTCGGTGTCCGATTCTGGAGAATCGGACAACCAGACGGGTAAAAACGGGTCCCAGATGTCCGATTCTGGAGAATCGGACGCGAATGGTACCTCCGGTACGAAGGGCGCGGTAAGTCTGGGCGATGACGGCGTGATCGTATCGCAGTCCGCGGCAAGCGCGATGGGCGTCAAAGCGGGCGGTATGGTAACGCTGACCAACGGTGACGATATGCAGGCCGAAGCGCATGTCAGCGCGGTGATCCGCAGTGTGATCGGATCGGACGTGTATGTGAGCGAAACCTATTATCGCCAGCTGTTCGATACTGCTGCATCCGGCACGTCTTCCGCATCTTCCGCGTCCGATTCTGGAGAATCGGACAATCAAAACGGCGAATCCGGTACCTCGAATGGCGCATCGTCAAACGGCCAACAATTGGTGTGGAACGCCATGTATGCGAAGCTCAAAGGTTCAGGCGAATCCCAGGCCGCCTATGCGGAAAAGCTGGAAGACGACGATGCGGTCATGAAAGCCGTGAGCTGCGCGCACATGGCGGAAAGCTTCAAATTCGATCTGATGGGTGCGGTGGTCGCGCTGATCGTGGCGCTCGCGGGCGGGCTCGCGCTCGTGGTGTTGTTCACGCTCGCCAACACCAACGTGTCAGAACGTGAACGCGAGATGGCCACGCTCAAGGTGCTCGGATTCTTCGACAAAGAGGTTCACCACTATGTGAACCGTGAAATGATGGTGCTCACCATGATGGGCGTGGTACTGGGCTTGCCTCTCGGCCGTTTCGTCGGCGGATTGCTGACGGCTGCGTTGAATATGCCCGCACTGTATTTCGAAGTGGAATGCACGCCGTTGAGTTATGTGATTGCGGCCGGCGCGACCATGGCTTTCGCGCTGCTCGTGCAGTTGTTCGTGAATCCGGTGTTGGATCGTATCGACCCGATTAGTTCGCTCAAATCCGTCGAATAGGCGCATGTCTGAATGTCCGATTCTCCAGAATCGGACATTCAGACGGGTAAAAGTGCGTTACGGTTGTCCGTTTCTCCAGAATCGGACACTTAGAGTGCCGGAAAGGCTCGGATTCGCGTTTCAGTTCTTCGGATAACGGTAGTTGTGTGGCAGTTGCGTGGTGAGCTGCGGGTCCAGGCCGAGTTCCTTCAACTGCCGGTCGATTTCGCGGCGCGCACGTTTCACAAGTTCGGCTCGATATTCATCGCCATGTCCGGCATTGCTATGTGCCGCATCGCCATGTCCCATCGTTCCCATCTTCTCCAGTGCGTCCAATGTTTCCGCCATACGCTTGAGCCGGTCCTGATGGTGCAGCAGCGCACGCACCTGCGCATGTTCGTGCACGATCGTCCGCCAATCGGATGGTGTGTGTGCAATCTCCCGAACCGCGGTGACCGGATGTACGTCGGCCACCTGATATGTGATCGAGCCAAGCAGCGGCATTAGGAACACCGTAATCGCGCCGGCTGCGACCAGTGTTGACGCGGTGTCGCCTTGCATGGTGCCGACCTTCACCGCCAGTGACGTGACGGCGACGATGATCGGCAGCGCGGTCGTGCAATACAGCGCTACGGTGACGCGATGATGCGATGACAGCGGATTCTCGCGTTTGTCGAGCGATAGCGCAACATATACGGGCACCGCGCGAATCAGCATGAGCATTACGATGAACGCGACGAGCAGCGCGGGTCGGCCTGCCACGGCGCGCACGTTGATCGCGGCTCCTGACACCACGAAAAACACAGGAATAAGGAATCCGTAGCCGACGCCTTCCAGCTTCATTTCCAGCGACTTGCTGCCGTCGGGGATGATGTAACGCAGGATGAAGCCTGCGGCGAACGCGCCGAGCACCGCGTCAAGTTCGAACAGTGCAGAAATGGTGACAAGGAAGATGAGCAGGAATGTGGTCAGTCGCATGAGCGTTTGCGATGACGTGTTCGCGTTTTCCGTAAGGAAACGGTACAGGCGATGGCCGGTTTTCAGTGCTTTCGTGGGTAGCATTGCGCACAGTAGACAGATGGTAAGGAACGCGCCGAGCACGAGCATGGTCTGCCAGCCGGTTCGGGTGGATAGCAGGATGGCCATGGCAAGGATTGGGCCGAGTTCGCCCCACGTTCCGTACGAGATGATGGCGTCGCCGATGGGGGTGCCTTCGAGGTTGCGTTCCTTGAGAATCGGCATGAGTGTGCCGAGAGCGGTGGTGGTAAGTGCTATTACCGTGGCGATGCCGTTGATGCCTTGCTTTGCGAAGAATGGAAGCAGGGTCACGACGAGTCCGGCGAGCCCCAAGGTGATGATCCATGTGACAAGGCCGACTTTGCCTTGATGTCCGGCGAGTCGTTTCGGGTCGATTTCATAGCCGGCGAGCAGGAATAGGAACGCCATGCCGAGCTCGCTCAAGAGTTTCACGGCGTCGTTCACCTCGATTACGCCCAGTCCGTACGGACCGAGTGCGGCTCCGGTGACGAGCAGCAGCACAGTTTGTGGAATGAACCTTCCTGGAATCAGCTGCGCCACAATCGGGCTGACGGCCGCCACCGCCATGATGATAGTCAATGAAACGAGCTCTTGCGTCATGTTTCTAGCCTAGTGAGTCTGCATGACGGTGTTCAAGGACGTGATGCCCCATGATGAGCCAAAGGGCACTCTGGGGCAAGGTTAAGTTTTTGTAAATTTTATGGGGGGGGGGGTAATTCTATGAGCGTTACTATCTGTGCAAAATGGCGGAACTGTTTTGTTTTGAAGATGGAACTCCTTCTTTTCATTGGGGGAAGGGTGGGCTTTATTCGAGGGTTTTAACGAGGGTGCCAATGGGAAAGCTCCGATACGATTCTGAACCAAGCTGTTTAGGCAATATAGGGGGAGGGAAGAATGGTTGATGGAAAATTCACCGCAAAGGAGCGCGCGTATTTGGCCAGCCTTCCCGCAGTGGAAAGCGTGAGCGCGTCGCATATCCGGTATGCCGACAGTTTCCGCATCGAAGTCATGTGCAGATACAATGCGGGCGAATCGCCGGCCGCCATCTTCCGCGAGGCGGGTCTCGACCCGAAACTCATCGGATACAAACGCATTGAGCGGTGCATTGCACGCTGGAAAAAGCAGGAGGAACGAGACCGCCGCAACAGCAAGCGGGTGGACCGCGACGACCTGCGCGTCATTCGGCATCATGATCTTATGCGCGATGATGCGCAATCGTCGGCAACGGAATCGCAGGATGCGCTTTCGAAGCTCGCCCAAGCGCAACTCATCATCAACCAATGCGACGAATTGATCGCGAAACAGGCGTTGCGCATCGACGAACTGGAACGTGTGCTGCGAAAGCTTGTCGGGTGACGGCACGGTTGCGTGAGATGGAGGAAACGGCGGAATGGCATGACGGTCGTTGGCCGTCACCCGAAGAGGCTCCGATGGGTGGTCGACTTTCGTTGGAAAGTCGCTTTCCGTCGTTCGAAGAGGCGATTGACGTTGCCGACGAAATGCGTCAACGACGTCACGCTCGCGGCAAAACGCTGGCGATGCGTGCGATTGCGGCGCTGTTGATTGTCGCTGCGATCTGTATTGGCGGTTTTCCGGCGATGTTGCAGTATCGGTCGGCGCGTGATCTGTCGGGAACGTCGGTAAGATCCGCGCAGACGGTTGCGGGCTGGCCGTATCCGCAGGCGGATGACGCGTTCGCCGCGGCCCAGGACTATAACAAGCGGCTTGCGCAGTCCGGACAGCCGATTTTGGGTGAGGCGAAGGATCCGTTCGCTGATGTGCGCGGCGGATCGCGTGCCAGTGTGTCCGATTCTGGTGAATCGGACAATGAAGCGGGTGAAAGTGGACCACAGTTGTCCGATTCTGGTGAATCGGACAATCAGAGTGGTGCGGGTACAGGCGCGGACGCCGGTTCCGCGGACGCCGGTTCCGCAAGCGCCAGTTCGGCGGACGCGGAGTACCGGAGTCTGTTGGATTCCGGCGGTGGCGTGATGGGTACGATTCGCATTCCGAAAATTTCCGTGAGACTGCCGATCTACCATGGCACTTCCGAATCGGCGCTCGCTTCGGGCGCGGGCCACCTGTACGGCAGCAGCCTGCCAGTCGGCGGCAAGAGCACGCATGCGGTGCTCACCGGGCATCGCGGACTGGTCGAGGCGGCCATGTTCACGCGGCTCGATGAAATGCGTGTCGGCGACTACTTCTACATCGAAGTGATGGGTCGAACGCTCGGCTATCAGGTGGACCGTATCACGGTGATCGAGCCGAACGACACGTCGCAGCTGAAAATCGTGCCTGGTGAGGATCGCGTGACCCTGATGACCTGCACGCCGTATGGCGTCAACACGCACCGTCTGCTGGTTTCGGCCACACGTTCCGCCATTCCAGATGAGATTCCCGCCGAAAACGACGCGGTGAAGGATGCCCGCGCGATTGGTGCGATCACAGGTATTGCGACTCTCGTAGTGGGCGTGTTGTTGGTTTGGTTGCGACGCAAGCCGTGGCATATTCGCAGGCATGCTGCTTGGTGGCCGAAGCGCGGCTGATTCGGTTACATTTGCGTGAATAATCGCGCTTTTCGCACGTTTTTCCTTTTGTGATGTCGGGTGATTGCGCCGTAGGAAATGTGTTGCAGGGATTTTGTTGTTGCGCTGTTGCCAAACCCCGACTTTCCCGCACGTAGGGTGTGCGCGCGATTGTTTGATTTCCTTTAGTTTTCAGAGTCGAAGCAGTGTCGGATTGCTCCAGGCGAGTCAGTGGCGCGATTCGATGAGAGACGTGAATTAAGGGGATGCATATGAGACATGCGCACAACGAGGCAAAGCCGAGGGGAAGCTTTGTTCAACGCATGGTTGCGGCGCTCGCTGCGATTGCCATGCTTGGCGGCTTGGGCTACGTCACCACGTCTTCCGCCATTGCGGAAGACGACCAGAATCCTTCCGGTGACACTTCCACCTTGCAGCCTGCGAATAGTAAAAGCATTGCCAAAATCGAAGGTGGAGACGGTGATCAGTATGCGTTGCATTTGACTGCGTCCGGCGATAGTTCGTCGTCCACGGTTACGACCGCGGTGCCTGCTGATATTGTGCTGGTGCTTGACAAGTCCGGCAGTATGAAAAACAGCAACCGTGACACGAATGCGAAAAACGCTGCCACGGCCTTGGCGAGTAAGCTTCTGACGGCCGCGAATGCCGCTCTTCCGGCTGAGCAGCAAGTACAGATGGCGGTGGTGACGTTCAGCGACAGGGCGCGAACAACTTCGCAGTTCACGACTTCCCCTGGCGCTATCGGCACGGCCGTCAGTGCGTGGCCAAATGGCGGAACCAACTGGGAAGACGCCCTGAAAACAGCGAACGATCTGTCGTCGGGACGTTCCGGTGTGCAGAAGCATATCGTCTTCCTGTCTGACGGCAATCCGACCTTCAGAATCACATCCTATTCCGGATGCTTCAAGTGGAGTGGGTTCGGTCAGGGATGGGAAAGCCATCCTGAATACGGGACACAGGCGGAGTGCGAGGCTAACAATAAGTGGTTGGACCAGTCCTACCAGTGGAAAACCGACCCGGACGGCTCGGACGGAAACATCCACGGCGAGGGCGATGACGATAGCTACGGCTACAACTATGCGGCCGCTCTGTCGGAAGCCAACGAACGCGGGAACGCAGCCCTGTATGTGGTGAAGGTTTCGGCCGACGCCAATAAGATGAGCGACCTAGCCAAAGAAGCGAACGCCGTCACCGGCAAGGAATACGACGGAACGTCCGCGGAAAATCTGACGAAGGCATTCGAACAGATCTACAACACCATCACTACAACCGCGAAAATCAGAGCGTATTCCATCACCGACACCCTGTCTCAATGGGTTGATCCGGTCGCTTTCGCCGATGTGGCAAACGGCACCGATATCACGCAATATGTGACGGCAACCAACAATGGCACAACCGTAAGCGGATATACGGCCGTCTACAACGTCGACGACAACGGCAATCGCACGATTACCGTGACATTCAACAATAGGAACGGCATGATCGTCGACAAAAACGAAACCATCGACGTTTCCTTCAAGGTAAAACCAAGCGACGCCGCATATGCGGATTACGCAAGCAAGCAGCAATACCCGGACACGGGAGAAGCCAATACCGGCAATGAATCCGCAGGAAAGCAAGGATACTTCTCCAATGCCGGAGCGCATCTGAACTACTGCGTGGTCACGTCCGTTAACGACCAGGAATCGGAATGCACCCAACAGACGCTCGACTATGCCAAACCGGTCGTGCAAGTCAGACTTGGCCAAATCACCATCAACAAGGTGTGGTCCGACGGTGCGAGCAAGCATGCGAGCGACGCGGTGACGGTCCAATTGCAGCGCACGAAGACCGGGGAAGCGGCCGCACAGGCTGAAAAAGTAGGCGATCCAATCACGTTGAACGCGTCGAATAATTGGACGGCCACGATCGGCAGATTGCAGCCCGGATACACCTACAGCGTGGCTGAAACGTCGGAAGACAGCCGCTACGCGGTCTCCTACCAGTATGGCAATGCTGCGAGCAACGCGACCGGCGTGGACCTCACCAAAGCCATGGTCTGGCAGAGTGACGGCAACGGCGGCAACATGACGGCCACATTGACCAACACGTTGAAGAGCGCGACGCTATCCAATGTGATCACCGTGCAGAAAATCCTAGAGGGGCGCGACTGGAAGGCAGGCGATTCGTTCGATTTCGAACTGACCGCAGACGGCAACGCGCCGCTGCCGGCCGATTGCGCGCAACAGGCGCAACAGTCGTGCAAGGTGACGGTCGCCTATGATGCTGATTCCCCGGATAGCCAGCATTCCGCAACGTTCGGTGACATCACCTACAACGCTGGAAAAGCCGACTACACGTACACCATTACGGAAGGCAACGGCAATATCGCAGCCCTGCACTATTCGGGCGCGAAATACCAGATTGTGGTCGCCGTTACCGAAACGAACGGCGCATGGACGGCTTCGGTGAAATCCGTGACGAAACTGCTCGACGACAACGGCAAGAACGTTTCCGAATCGCAGAAAATCGGCGATCCGATCGCATTCACCAATACGTATGTGGCGGTGTCGGCGTTGCCGTTGACGGGCGGAACCACGGATCGTCAATGGCTGCTGGTTGGCGGCTCGATCGGCGGACTCGCAGTACTGCTGGTTGGCGCGGCTGGCGTCTGGAACAGCAGGAAGCGTCTCGTCTGAGACGGTTCCTCGGGCTGGACTGCCCTACCAACCTTCACGGGGCGGTCCAGCCGCACATCACAAATTTGTGGATCCGGAGCATGTTGGGCTTCAGATCCCGTTAGCAAAAACAAACACAGCATCAACAACACAATGAGAGGGGATTCTCATGAAGATGAGGAAACTTTTCGCCGGTATCGCCGCAGCCGCGACGTTGCTGGGCGGCATGGCCCTGAGCGCGGCAAGCGCACAGGCTGACGGCAGCGGCACTGTCGTCACTAGTAAGGTGAATTTCACATTCACTGCTCAGGACGCCAAGCAGCTGACCAATCGTAAGCTGGACGCCTACAAGATCGCTGACTACGTGCAGTACGGCACTGGTAGCAATGCAACGTACGGTGTGCAGACTGCCGGCACGGTGACGGATAACTCCGGCATCAAGGCTGCGCTCGAAGCTGCTGTTGCAGGCACTAATAAGACGGTTCCGACCGATGGCGGCGATCTGATGGCTTGGGCGCTCGCCGAAGGCGTGCTGTCTGTGGACAATTCTGCAGATGGTGCATGGAATAATAGCGCTTCCCGTAAGTTTGTGGAATCGCTGAAGACCACGACTGACAAGCTTGGTACCGCAGAAGAGGTTGATTTGGGTGCTGCCGCTAATGGCACTTCCGCTACTGTGACGCTCCCTGCAGGCCTGTACCTGTTTGTGGACGCGGATTACTCGGTTGGCACCAATGGAGCTGCCACTCCGTCTATCGCAATCCTCGTTGGCTCCGGTAACGTTAAGGATGGCGTGCTGAATCCGCTCACTGAGGCAACTGTGGCCATTAAGAACCAGACCACTGCCGTGACCAAGAAGGTGAATGGAGAGGACGTCATCACCGCTTCCGTTGGCCAGAAAGTGACATACACCATTACGAGCAAGGTGCCGCAGAACACGCAGTACTACAGCGATTACGGCTACACCTACACGGATACCCCGTCTGCTGGCCAGACTGTGGATTTCGATTCCCTTAAGGTGACGGTCGGCGATAAGAGCCTGAACAAGGGTACGGATTACACCGTGGCCCAAAACAAGAATGGCACCTTCACCGTCACCATCAGTTCCATCCAGAAGCAGACCGCAGGTGCACTCATTACTGTGACCTATGCTGCCAAGGTTACTGAAGCGGGAGCCTCCGGCAGCAAGGCCGTGACTAACGCGGTCGTGCTCTCCGACAATGGTGCTGAAGCTACTGACAGCACTACCATCACCAATAGCGGGTTCTCCTTTACCAAGACCGACGCTCAAGGCAATCCGCTGGCCGGTGCTACGTTCACGATCTGCGTTCCGGGTGTGGATGGTTCGTTCACCGCCACCTCTGACAAGACCGGCACAGTGACCTTCAAGGGTCTTGCAGATGGCACCTACGAAGTCAACGAAACCACGGTTCCGAATGGCTTCCAGCAGAGCCTCAAGGCCAAGTTCAATGTCATCATTGAGAATGGTGAGGTCAAGTTCAAGGGTACGGATGTGTGGGGCCTGGCTCCGAAGGAGTCTTCCGATAAATACCAGGTCAAGAACGTGAAGAACGTCACCCAGCTGCCGCTCACCGGTGCTGCGGGCACGACCCTCTTCACCGTGGTGGCGCTGCTCGTGGCAGGTGCCGGCGTTACCGTCGCACTCAAGTCGCGCCAGCGCGTGCACTGATACGCGCTCAATCGCTGAAACAATAAGCGAAAAAACGAAATAAGCGGGCATTCGCGGAAACCATCCGTGGATGCCCGCTTTTCGTGTCTTTTCGTGCCTTTCCATACTTTTTAGGGGTGAAGGTTTTGCACGGGGCAATACGGGAGCGAAGCGGGTGAAATCCGGTACCAAACGGCGAAATCTGGCATGAAAAACATCCGCAAGTGGCAAAACAGGCATCAAAACATGCGTCAAACAAAGCAATCATGCAGGGGTTGCAGGTGGGGGCATCTCACGACAATGGCACCCTACAATCGCAAGCACATCCATGAAAACAGTGGAAAGGCGGGTGTCATGGCACGAGGTGGGGGAGCATTCAGCGACGAGGAAATCCAACTATTGCGCGGACTGCCAGCGGTCGCCAACGTAACGCGCAATCGCATCACCTACGCCGATTCGTTCAAGCAAGTGTGCACCATCCGCTACTTGACAGGCGAATCGCCAACCAAAATCTTCCGGGAAGCGGGACTTCCGCCGGATCTCATCGGATACAAGCGCATCGAACGGTGTGTGGATCGTTGGAAAACGTCGGCCATCAAATCCGTGACCGGCAGCGGCAACATGAGCGACAGCGAGATCATCGCGCAACTCGTCAACCGGTATGAGCATGCGTTCGTGATGAGGCGCAACCTCGATAGCATCACCAACAGGACGATGGAACATATTCCCGTCAAAGCGCAAGGCGACGACGGCATCGACGTGGGAACCGCGAGCATCATCATCAAACAGCAGGCACGCCGTATCGACGAACTGGAGCGCGCGAACGCCGAACTGCGCGGGCAAATCGCCGCCACCGCCTGACCCAGACCATCGTTATGCCATACGCAAGCGAGAAAGTAGCGGTCAACCTCGTGAATCTGCCATATATAGGCGAGATAGGGCGGCAGGGGGTATGGCGAGGCGAAAATACGGGAATAAGGTGGTCGGCTGGGCACGGTTGACCACAAACGGGATGCGCCAGTGCCGCAAAATCTGCGTACGTGCCCAAAAACAAAGCTTCGGCGGGCGCAATGTGCGGTTCGCGGGGTAGGGTAGTGAACATTATGACTTCCGAGAACACCAATTCCGCGGGCTCAAGCGCCGCGCACATCAAATCCGTCGAAAGCCTCGACCAAAGCAACGAAATGGAGCGAGGCCTGAAAAACCGCCACGTCCAGTTCATCGCCATCGGCGGCACCATAGGCACCGGCCTGTTCCTAGGCTCCGGCAAGTCGATCGCACTGACCGGCCCGAGCATCATTTTCGTGTACATCGGCGTTGGCCTGATTATGTTCCTGCTGATGCGTGCCATCGGCGAAATGATGTACAGCGATCCTAGCCAGCACACGTTCATCAACTTCATCACGCGCTATCTCGGCCGCGGGTGGGGCAAGTTCGCCGGCTGGACGTATTGGATCGTGCTCATTCTGACCGGCATGACCGAAATCACCGCCGTAAGCACATATTTCGTAACGTTCTTCGGCACATTCGGCATAGACCTGAACTCGTGGAAGTGGTTGATCGAACTGTGCTTCCTCGTAGCGCTCACCGGCATCAATCTGATTGCGGTGAAAGTGTTCGGCGAGGCGGAATTCTGGTTCTCCATGATCAAGATCACGCTGATCGTCGGTCTGATCGTCACCGCCATCGTGATGCTGATCATCGGCTTCAGCTACCCCGCCACGCACATCGAAGGCGTGGACGGCACGGTGTCGGGTGCCACGGTGAGCCTTACGAATATCACCGACGGCTTCCAGCTCGCGCCGAACGGTTGGATGAACTTCTTCATGAGCTTCCAAATGGTGTTCTTCGCCTACCAGCTCATCGAATTCGTGGGTGTCACGGTGTCGGAAACGCAGAATCCGCGCGAGGTGCTGCCGAAGGCGGTGAACGAGCTGATCATGCGTATTCTGATCTTCTACGTGGGCGCGCTGATCGCGATCATGGCTATTGTGCCCTGGCGTAACTTTCACGAGAATTCCGATGGCTCGTTCGGTTCGCCGTTCATCATGGTGTTCAAATATGCGGGTCTTGATTGGGCCGCCGCCCTGGTGTTCTTCGTGGTGATTACGGCTGCCGCGTCGGCGTTGAATTCGCTGATTTATTCGGCCGGTCGTCACTTGTATCAGCTTGCTTCGGATTCCGAGTCGCCTGCGATGGCGCGTTTGGCTGAGGTTTCCGACCACAAGGTGCCTGCGAAGGCGATCGTCGCTTCGGGTTGCATGATTCTGTTCTCCCCGATCATCAACGCGATTCCGGGTATTTCCGGCGCGTTCGTGCTATTCGCTTCGGCCGCCAGCGCTGTGGTGATTTTCATTTACGTGCTGACGATGCTCGCCCACCACAGGTATCGTCAGAGCAGCGATTTTCTACCGGACGGTTTCGTCATGCCCGCTTGGCAGGTGTTTGATTGGATTGCGATCACGTTCTTTGTGCTCGTGTATGTCACGTTGTTCCTGTCGACGGACACGATTGGTTCTGCGATTGCCGGTCTGATTTGGCTGGTTGCGTTCGGCGGATATTGCCTGCTACACGAACGATTCCAGAATCGCGATCTTAAGGAAGCCTTGCAGCAGTAGCGTTTGCAGGTAACGCAGGATACAAGTAAGGGGCGTTCGCCGAACGTGAGTGCATCACGTACGTTCGGCAAACGCCCCTTTCAGCATGGTCTTTGCGCGAATCCCCATTACGGGATCCAGCGCAAATCAGCCGATATAGTCGGCCTCGTTCGTCGGGCTGGACGGCACGGCATGATCTTCCGTAACCTTGCCCAAGCCAGACAAATACGCTTCACGACCCGCTTCGATCGCCTTCTTGAACGCGCGTGCCATCAGCGGAATATTGCCGGCGGAAGCGATGGCCGTGTATGCCATCACCGCGTCCGCGCCCATTTCCATGGCTTCCGCAGCCTGGCTCGGACGGCCAATACCAGCGTCGATGATCACCGGAACATTGGAGTTCTTGATGATCACTTCAATGAAATCGCGTGCACGCAGACCCTTATTCGAGCCGATCATCGCGCCGAGCGGCATTACGCAAGCCGCACCCGCGTCTTCAAGACGCTTCGCCGCAATCGGATCGGGGAACATGTACGGCATGACCACGAAACCTTCTTTTGCCAGCTGTTTCGTGGCTTTGATGGTTTCCTCATTGTCGGGCAGCAGATACTTCGCCTCATGTTCGATCTCCACCTTCACGAAATCCGTCTGGCACACTTCGCGGGCGAGACGTGCAATACGCACCGCTTCCTCGGCATTGCGTGCGCCGGACGTGTTCGGCAGCATGGTGATGCCTTTCGGAATGTAATCGAGCAGATTGTTCTCGGTGGTACGGCAGCGACGCAACGCCATGGTGACGATCTGCGTGCCCGCGTTCTCAATGGTCGCCTTGATGAGGTTCAGATCGTAGCGGCCGGAACCGAGAATGAAGCGGCTCGTGAACTTGTGTCCGCCGAGGATCAACGGATCGGCGTCGCCGGTGGCGATTTCGTCATACGCGTGCGCATCCGGTTCCGGCAGCAGTGCGGTGTTCGTGGTGGTGCCGACCAGCTCGTCGAGCGTGGCGTTCGGTGCCGCCGCGAAGTCTTTTTCCGCGGTGGTGATCGTGTTTTCGGTGCTCATGGTTAATCCTTACTATGCGATTAGTGTTGTGTCATTCGTCGCGATTTGCGATTTGCGATTGCGATTGCGATTGCAATTGCGTTTGTGTTTGCGTTTCGCTGTCAGGCGTCTTCTTCGCCGAGAATCAAGCGAGTGATCATATTGGCTTCATGGCAGGCGACCACACCCACGCGCGGTGCCATCAGACCAGCGCCCGGCACCGGAGCGGTTTCGCCGTCGCCGCAGAAGTAGAAATTCTTCGAAACGCGACGAGTATTCACCAAATTGGAACTGCGGAATCCCGCCATTCCAGAAGCGCTCACCAGCTTCTTGTCCGGCAGATTCTCAAGCACGGCATTCACCAGCATCGTCTTGTTTTCCGGCACGTCGAACGCTTCGCAAATAATATCCTCATTGTCGAACAGCGTCGGCACGTTCTCGTCGGTCACTTTCACGGTATCAATGGTGATATCGATAAAAGGATTGATCTGACGCAAGTTACTGCGCAATGCTTCCGTCTTGTACTGCCCAAGATCCTTCAAAAAATACTGCTGACGATTCAGATTCGTCATATCCACGCGATCAAAATCAATCAGATGCAGGTGACCGACGCCAATGCGGGTCAACGCCACCGCAATGGTCGATCCGAGGCCGCCGCAGCCGCAAATGGCCACGTGCGCCGCGTCGAGCTTGTCTTGCGTGGCTGCGGTATGACGGTCGAGCAGGGCCGCACGGATTTCTTCGCGGCTGACGAGCGTGGTCGGGTCGGGCTGGTTGTCGAAAGCGTGCTGGCGGGCGTCGATCTGCGCCTGCGATGCGGATGGTTCAAAAGTCATGGTTGTTCTCGTATTCTCGTTTTCCGTTCGTGCGTTGTTTTTGCCGGGTTGGTTGTGTTTTGTATGTTCTTGCGATTGTTACGCGTGCATTGTGCCGGTCGTAATCGCAAGAAATTTTGAAAGTGGTTCAGCCGCCCTGCACGAACGTGACGATTTCCAACGTATCGGTGCCCTTGAGCTGCGTCTGCGCACGCTGGGTGCGAGGCACGATCTCACCATTGAGCTCGACAGCCACGCGGTCGGCGCGCAGGCCCTTGCTTTCGATCAGTTCGGCCACGGTGATCGGCGTGGCGATGTTCTCTTCCTTACCGTTGATGATCATTGCGGTTCCCTTCTGTGTCTGTCGTGACACATGCTTCCTGCACTCCAAATGTCCGTTTCTGGTGAATCGGACATCCGGAGGTTCATTGTTGGTCTTTAAATGTCCGATTCTGCAGAATCGGACACGCACGGCAGCTATTTCAGTCCACGGATGTCCGTTTCTGGTGAATCGGACACGTAGACGCTTGTTCGAGCCGCTTGTGCGTCCGTTTCTGCAGAATCGGGCACTCAAGGTTGGTACGAAAAAAGGGTCGCCGAAGGAACCGTACCCTATGAGGTGGTGCGCCCCTCCGTGACCCTAATCACGCGATATTCGGTTATCGCGAACGGAAGATGAGATACGTCTTGCGGCGTGAACAACCCGTCTCCTTACGGCGGCATTACCCGCATCAAGTCCTCGGTCGAAGCTCTATGAGCTCCCTCTCAGCCTTTCGGCTCCCGTTCGGTTGTGCCTTCATCTTCGCGCACGCGCCCGACAAGCTTGCGCCGGTTCACGTTGGGTTAGTCTTGATGTGAACATGTGCGAATCGGCTGAGTGCTTGCAAGGAAGGGGAAGATGATGATGGACGGCGAGTTGGCAGGATTTGCGATTCCTCGGCTTGGTATGGGAACGATGGCTTTGGCGATTGAGGGGCGCCCGGATCGCGATACCGCGATTCGTACGATTCATGCCGGTTTGGACGCGGGTGTTCGCTATTTGGACACGGCTTGGTCATATTATCTGCCGAGCGAGCCTGGCACCGGCACTGCGGAAGACCTTGGCTACGGCGAAAAGTTGGTGCGTGATGCGCTCACTTCGTGGAATGGCCCCCGAGATGAAGTGCTCGTCGCCACCAAAACCGGATATCGCCGTACTTGCGAAGCGGCCGCGGCCACTGACGGTACGCATGCGGTGGGCGCTGATGAGAGCCGCCCGCAAAGCCAGCGTTTGCAGGCCGAAGGCAGCCGCTACGGTTGGATTGCCGACTCTCGCCCCGAAACCATGATTCGTGACGCCAAGGAGTCCGCGTTGCACTTGGGCGTCGATACGCTCGACCTGTTGTATTCGCATGGCCCCGATCCCGCGGTGCCTTACGAAGACCAATGCGGCGCGTTGAAGCAGCTGCTCGACGAAGGCGTGATCAAATATGCGGGCATCTCCCGTGTGAATAACGAGCAGATCGACCTTGCGCGCAGCATTATCGGCAGCGGCTTGGTCGCCGTGCAAAACCAGTTCTCGCCGTCGCATCCCGATCCGGAACATACAATGAAACATTGTGCCGAATTGGGGCTCGCATTCGTCTGTTGGTCGCCGCTCGGCGGATTCCTCGATACGTTCGATCAGAGCGCGTACGATCCGTTCCGCACGGTTGCCGCGCAACGTGGTTGCTCCTACCAGCGTGTGGTGCTGGCGTGGGAATTGACTCGTTACGAACGTCTGTTCACCATTCCCAGCGCTCGCAATCCGCAGGAAATCAACGATTCCTTCGCTGCAACGCAACTTCAGCTCACTCAGGAAGAGCTTGCGATGCTTCCTTGCTGATTATCGTTTCCTTTTTTGGGCGTTTTCCTGTACTTGCACGTTGCGATCGAAAAAATGTTTACAGTAAAAGATATTATCGAGACATAACTGATGGGCATCGAATAAGGCGAGGTGAAGCGTGGGCTTCGAGCGGGAGTCGTTTGACAAGCTGATGAAAGTGGTCTGGGGTAAGAAGTCTCAGATGCAGCAGGCGATGTCGCGTGATTCCAAGGGCGAGCCATTCATTATTCGCGAGCTTGAGTTCAAGGGCGCGCAAACGCCCTCGCAGTTGGCTACCGCGTTGAAGGTCACGTCGGGCAGGATCTCCACACTGCTGGCTGCGCTGGAAAAAAAGGGTCTGATTGAGCGTGAGGTCGATCCCAACGACCGACGCATTGTGCATGTGAATCTTACCGAGCAGGGGCGGGCGAAGGCCAAGCAGCAGCGCGAGGATATGCGCGACGCCGTCTGCTGGGTCTTTTCGCAGATGGGGGAGCGTCGCACGCGCGAATTCGTGGATCTTACCGAGGAATTTGCCACATACGTGACCATCTGCATCCCTGGACAGCCCCGCCCCACCGCCGAAGAAGTAAAGCAAGCCTTCGCAAAAGCCGAATCTGAAGATCCTGCGTAGGGACTGCCCACCACGTAAGCGTGCGCCTCACATGTGCCGTTCGCGACTGTGAGCTTGGCCAAACGGCCTTGAGTGTGTCGCGAATGGTATATGTTGGCCGCGCGCGACCGAGCTGAGAAGAATCGCTCTCAGCAAATACACAGAAATATGAGATTGTCTTACACTGTAAGTAATTAAATATCGTAAGACAATTCAATAGGACTTATGTAAATCATTAATCGCAATTCGATCAACTCATGTAGTTGATCCAACCAATCCATCAATCGCAAAAACTTCAAACGCAACACAAGAGAAGGAATCCAAGCATGTTCCGCATTATGCGATACCTCTCCAAAGCGGAGATAGGCCAGATGCTCATTGCACTGGTCAGCATCGTCGGGCAGATCTGGCTTGACCTGACCCTGCCGGACTACATGTCCGACATCACCACCCTCGTGGAAACCCCTGGCAGTGAAATGCACGATATTTGGATCGCCGGCGGCAAAATGCTGCTTATTTCGCTTGGATCGGCAGCATGCGCCATCATCACCGGCTATTTCGCGGCACGCATCGGCGCATCGTTCAGCCAGCGTCTGCGTTCCATGGAATTCCGCAAGGTAGAATCGTTCGGACCGGCTGAAATGAGCCGATTCTCCACAGCCTCGCTGATTACGCGTTCCACGAACGATATTACGCAGATTCAGATGTTCATCACCATGGGATTGATGATGATTGTCAAATCGCCGATTATGGCGGTTTGGGCCGTCTGCAAGATTGCGGGAGACGGTCTCGAATGGACGCTCGCCACCGGCATCGCGGTAGTGGTGCTGCTGGTCTCCATCACGATCCTCATGGTTCTCGTCATGCCGAAGTTCAAGTCCATGCAGCGACTGACCGATAACATCAACCTTGTGGCGCGCGAGAACCTCACCGGCCTGCGCGTGGTGCGCGCCTACAATGCCGAGGATTACCAGGAAGCCAAGTTCACCAAGGCCAACAAGGAACTCACCGACACCCAGCTGTTCACCAACCGTGCCATGGCCTTCATGATGCCGTTGATGAACACCATCATGAACGGTCTTATGCTTGCCGTGTACTGGATCGGCGCCTACCTGATCGACGCGGCCGACGCGGCCGACAAGCTCACCACCTTCTCCAACATGGTGGTGTTCTCCAGCTACTCCGTGCAGGTGATCATGAGCTTCCTGCTGATGAGCATGGTGTTCGTGCTGTGGCCGCGAGCGGACGTGTCCGCACAGCGCGTGCTCGAAGTGCTCGACACCGAGCCGCTGATCACCGACGGCACCCGCAGCGACGCCGGCGAAGCAGGCAAGCAGGGCGAAATCGAATTCCGCAACGTGTGCTTCACTTACCCGGATTCGCGCGAAGCCATGCTCGAAGGCATCAACTTTACCGCCAAGAAGGGCGAAACCGTGGCGTTCATCGGTTCCACCGGCTCCGGCAAATCCTCGCTCATCAACCTCGTGCCGCGTTTCTATGATGCGACGCAAGGCGAGGTGCTCGTCGACGGCGTGAACGTGCGCGACTACACGCTCAAGGCATTACGAGACAAAATCGGATATGTGCCGCAACAATCCTTCCTGTTCAAAGGAACGATCGCATCCAATGTCAGCTATGGCGACAATCCGCTCGACACCACCGATGCCGGCATCGTCGACATGACCGATACCTCGACCGCGGCCGGCAGAAAGCGCGAAAAAGAGCTGATCGCAACGCAAAACGAGCATCGCACACTCACTTCGGAACAGCGCGCCGACGTGCGCAACGCATGTGAAGTTGCACAGGCGACCGAATTCATCGCAACCAAGGAAAAGCAGTACGATTCCGCGATTTCGCAGGGTGGATCGAACGTGTCGGGCGGGCAGAAACAGCGTCTGTCGATTGCACGTGCCGTCTATCGTCATCCGGAAATCCTGATTTTCGACGATTCCTTTTCCGCACTTGATTTCAAAACCGACCGTGCCGTACGCGACGCGCTCGCCAAGGAAGCGAAAGATTCTACCAAACTGATTGTCGCGCAGCGCATCGGCACCATTATGGACGCCGACCGCATCGTGGTGCTCGACGACGGCAAGGTGGTCGGCCAAGGCACGCATAGCGAACTGCTGGAAAACTGCGATGTGTACCGTCAGATTGCGCAGTCTCAGCTGAGCGAAGACGAATTGAACGGCGGCAAGTCGGGCGAAAGCAAGCTGCCGGGCGAAACCGGCAAACCGATTGAAACCGGCAAGCCGTCCGTCGAAAGCGAATTGAACGAAAGCGAGGGTCGCTGATATGCCAGGAGGACCTATGGGACGCGGCCGCGGAGCCGTTGAAAAACCGCAAGATTTCGGTGGTGTGATGAAGAAACTGGTGCATTTCTGCCGCCACTACATTCCCGCCATCATTGTGGCGCTCGTATTGGGCGCGATCGGCACGGTATGCCAGATCGTCGGTCCGGACAAACTCAAGGACATGACCAACGAGATCGCCAAAGGCCTGCCTGCGCTAGTCAATGGCAAGCCGGTGCTCGGTGCGATCGACATGGACGCGGTCACGCACATCGCATGGCTGCTGGTGGCGCTGTATGTGGGGTACGCGGTGCTGTGCTACGTGCAAAGCTGGATGATGGCGAACGTCACGCAGCGCACCGCACAGGAGCTGCGCGAAGCCATCAGCGTGAAGATCAACAAGCTGCCGCTCAAGTATTTCGACAAGGTCAGCTACGGCGATGTGCTCAGCCGCATCACCAACGATGTGGACGCCATCGGCCAGACGCTCGGCCAGTCGGTCGGCTCGCTGATCACGTCGGTCACGCTGTTCGTGGGCGCGCTCATCATGATGTTCTACAACAATGTGATTATGACGGTGTGCGCCATCGCTTCCAGCCTGGTTGGCCTGCTCATCATGGGCGCAATCATGAAGGTTTCGCAGAAGTACTTCTCCCGTCAGCAGATCGCATTGGGCGATGTCAACGGTCACGTCGAAGAGATGTACGCCGGCCACACCGTGGTCAAGGCGTATTGCGGCGAGGCTGATTCGATTCGCGCGTTCGAAAAGTACAACGGCGATTTGTACGATTCGGGATGGAAGAGCCAGTTCCTTTCCGGCCTGATGATGCCGTTGATGAATTTCGTCGGCAATTTCGGCTACGTGGTTGTGTGCGTGGTCGGCGCTGTGCTTGCGATGGATGGCAAGATCGAGTTTGGTGTGATCGTTGCGTTCATGATGTACATTCGACTGTTCACCCAGCCGCTTTCCCAGTTCGCGCAGGCATTCCAGAACCTGCAGCGTTGCGCGGCCGCTTCCGAGCGCGTGTTCAGCTTCCTTGAAGAGCCGGAGATGGCCGACGAATCCGACAAGCAGGCGCTGCTCGGCGTGAACGGCAAACCGGTGCGCGGTGACGTTGAGTTCAGTCATGTGAAGTTCGGTTACGATCCGAGCAAGACGATCATCAACGATTTCTCCGCTTCGGTGAAGTCCGGTCAGAAGGTTGCGATTGTTGGTCCGACCGGTGCCGGCAAGACCACGATGGTGAATCTGCTGATGCGTTTCTATGAGATTTCGGGCGGTTCGATTGCGATTGATGGTGTGGATACGAAGTCCGTGCCACGCTGGAACGTGCATGACCAGTTCTCCATGGTATTGCAGGATACGTGGGTGTTCCGTGGAACAGTGCGTGAAAACATCGCGTATTCGAAGCCGGGCGTCACCGACAAGCAGATCGAGGACGCATGCAAGGCCGTGGGGCTGCACCACTACATCATGTCGCTGCCGAATGGCTATGACACAGTGCTTGACGACAAGGCCACGCTTTCGCAGGGTCAGAAGCAGTTGCTCACCATTGCGCGAGCCATGGTTGAGGATGCGCCGATTCTGATTCTCGACGAGGCCACCTCTTCGGTCGATACGCGTACGGAAGAGCTGATTCAGAAGGCCATGGACGCGCTGACCGTGGACCGTACGTCGTTCGTGATCGCGCACCGTCTGTCCACCATCCGCGATGCGGACATGATTTTGGTCATGAACCATGGCGACATCGTGGAAAGCGGTACGCATGAGGAGCTGCTCGCCAAAGGCGGTTTCTACGCCGACATTTACAACAGCCAGTTCGCCCTCACCGACTGATTCGCCGTTCTGGCTGGCTGATTCACAGGAGCCGCACGTCCCCAAAGACGTGCGGTCTTTGTTTATTTCGGCTGGTATTCGGCTGTTATGCGGATCGCAGGAAGAGATCGGCCGGGAAGTTGCGGCTGACTGCGATTTGGCGGGATTCGTCCAATGTTGCGTATGTGAAATCGAACGTGCGTTGCAGTTGTGCTACGTCGGAAACGAACAGGGCCGTGGCCAGGCCGTCCGCAACGGCGGTGGGGTAGTCGCGTGCAAGATTGAGCGTTGCGTTTGCTGGAACGTATGCCCAGCTGGCTTCGGTTTGTTGCGCGGGCAGTCCGTCGATGGCATTGAGCAGATGATGAATGGCGATTTGGGTGCGCTCGTTGACTGCCACGTTCCAATGGCGTCGGCTGGGTGCGCTTGCGCACAACGCTCCGTTCGCAATATGTGCGATTCCGATTGCGTGGGACTGATCTTCCGGATCCTCAAGTGCGACGGAAATGGGCTGTTCCGCATGAATCAGCAAATCACCTCCCGCATCAATCACGAATTGTGACGACTGCAGCATGCGCCCGAGCAGATCGACGAGATAGCCTTTGCCGCAGGCGCCGAAATCCAACTGCACCGGCTCATGCGTTACCAATGTGGTTCCGTGGCGGGTCACATCGCGTCCCCAAACGGCGCGTCCGCGCAATGCGCCCAAATGCTCGGGCGCATCTTGCGTAACCGTGAAACTCAGCGACGCATCGTATCCAAGTCGAATCAAATCCTCGCCGACGCACGGATCAATCGCGCCGGAAGTGGCGGAAAATAGCGCATCGTACAGATCGAACAGCGGCGCGCACCAATCCGGAAAATCGAAACTTCCGCCATGCTCGGCCTTGCCGATCGCCGCAATCAGCGAATCATTGCGGAATCGAGACAGCACGTGTTCGTAATCCTCAATGAGCGATTCCATTGCGGAACGCACCTTGTCGTCGATCGGCGAATCCACGGAAATCACCATACCGGTGCCGAGCGCCCTATAAAACGCCGTGACAAACGGCATGCGTTGCGTCAAAGAATCCATGCCTCCGATGCTACCCGCCCATTTCCTCCAGCTACTGGGGGAAATGGTTCGCGATGGGGCGCATGGTACAGTTGCCGGCAGGGCGTCAACATGGAGGTTGATATGGGGAACGTCGAGAATGCAAGTGCAGCCACGCGCACAACAAAAACGGTGAAGAGCCTGCCGATGCCCAAAGTCTGGGCTTTCGCCGTCGGCCAATTCGGCTGGGCGCTACTTTCCGGCATTATTTCGAATTGGCTCGTCTACTTCTACCAGCCTGACAGCGAAACCATCTCGCAAGGGCAAACCGTGTTCGTACCGCAAGGTCTTGCCGTACTCGGCGTGGTGACCGTAGTCGGCGGCATCACCGCGTTCGCCCGCTTCTTCGACGCATTCGTGGATCCGGCCGTGGCAAGTCTTTCCGACCGTTGCACATCAAAATCCGGTCGTCGCATGCCGTTCCTCAAATTTGCGGCCCTTCCGCTCGCCCTCGTCACCGTGCTGGTGTTTTGGAGTCCAATCAACGATACGAGCTGGATCAACGGCGCGTTCCTGTTCGTCACGGTGATCGGCTACTACATTGCGCTCACGTTCTACTGCACGCCCTACAACGCGCTGATCGCCGAGCTTGGTCACGATTCCAAACAGCAGCTCACCATCTCCACCGCCATTTCGTTCACGTGGGTGGCCGGCACCGCCATTGCATACGTGGCACCGGTGATTTGGGCTGGTTTCGTGCCGGGCTTGGGGCGTGTGAACGCCATTCGTTTGACGTTCACCATCATGGCGGCCATCGCATTCGTGTGCATGCTGGTTCCGCCGCTCACCATCAAGGAACGCGATTACGTCAACTCGCAGCCCACGTCCGAATCGACCATCGAATCGTTGAAGCAGACGTTCGGCGACGGCGAATTCCGCAAGTTCGTCTGCTCCGACGTGGTCTATTGGGTTGCGATCACTACATTCCAGACTGGTTTGCCGTTCTTCGTGACAAGCCTGCTCAAACTTCCCGAGACCACGACCACCATCTATTTCGTGCTCATGACCGCAGTGTCGGTGCTGTTCTACATGCCGGTGAATGTATTGGCGAATCGTGTTGGCAAGAAGCGGATTCTGCTGGTCGCTTTCGTGATTTTCACATGTGCGTTCGCGTTTGCGGGCGCGCTTGGCTCCGGTCTGCTCGCTGCGATTCCGCCGATGGCGCAGGGCTTGATTCTCTCGATTGTCGGCGCGATTCCGATGGCCGCGTTCGGCATTCTTCCGCAGGCGATTGTTGCGAATATTGCCGACGCGAGCTCGAAAACGACCGGTCAGGATCGTCAGGGCATGTTCTATGCGGCTCGCACGTTTGCGATGAAGATGGGTCAGTCGGTGGCGATGCTGCTGTTTACCGGCGTGAGCACGATTGGCATGGCGTCGGGCGCCGGCTATCGCATTGCGGCTGTTTGCGCCGCGGTATTGTGCGGCATCGGCGGTGTGGTGTTCGCGTTCTACAACGAACGCAAGGTGCTTGACGTGCTCGAATCCTGATTCCGTCCATGCGCCCGCTGGCCTCACGATTTTGTTTTTCGTTGCTTTTTCGGAATCGTGAGGTCACCAGGGCGGAATCGTGAGGTCAGAAAGTCCAGCTCCATCCCAAATCCCCCAATTCCCGAATCTTCCAATCGCACGAATATGCATGGAGAGGAACGGCGAAAGCGCCTCAAAAAATCACTATGTGAGACGACTCGCGCGGATTACAGAAAAGAAGAATGGCGGAATTCCGCCATTTTAAAGGTTTCTACAACAAAACTGCCAAAAAATCAAGACTGTTCTTTCGATTTTTTTCGTTTTATCTTGTGAAGTCGGTGCGCACTGTGTGTATGGCAAAGGTGGCGCACTCGTGAATCGGATTGTGAATGGCTGAGAGAGGAAGCGGTCTTATGTCATCCTGCGATACGCAGCGGGCTACAAGTGTGTCCGGTCGCCTTGTCGCGTTCATTGCGGCATTGATGATCGCGTTGACCACGCTTTTCGCGACTACCGCAGTTCCGCAGCCGGCAATTGCCGCCGATGACGGTCAAACGAATTTCGATTCCTGGACTGCCGCTGCGAAGAACATCGAAGACCAGCTTGCGACTGCCGAAAAAGACTACAATGACGGCAATTACGGTCAGGCCGGCACCGATTTCCAGACCGCGCATTGGATCGGTTACGACGCATCCAACTTCTCGAAAGTCGTCAACGACACCATCAGTGCCGACAAGCAGAAGGAACTGCTGCGGCAATTCACCGATCTTGAAGGTCTTGCCTACCAGCAGGACCAAGGCGACGTCATCGCAGCCAAAATCGACGCGCTGACCGCCGAAATCAACGCAACCGCGCAAACGCTTGACGCGAACGCAGACCTCGCCAATCCTAAGGAATACGCGAAGCAGCGTGCCGCGCAAACCGCGGAAGAGCGCAAGAAGCTCGACGCGGCCAAGAAGAATTCATCCAAAGGCAAAGGCGACCGCACGTGGAGTGAGGTTGCCAGCGAAATGACCGTCATTCTCGATCAGGCATACGAGGCTGCCGCTGCCGGCAAGGGCGACGAAGGCGCCACGCTGGTCAACAACGCCTACTACCAGTACTACGAGAAGCTCGGCTTCGAAAAGAACGTGATGAACGCGATTTCCGGCGACCGTGTTTCGCAGGTCGAATACCAGTTCAAGATGACTCGTAAGACCATGCGCGATGGCGGTTCCGACAAGGAAATCAAGCAGCTCGTCGACGATTTGAAAAGCTGGCTTGTGAAAGACGCGGCCATCCTCGACGGTGGTGCGTCCGGCAATGTCAACGGCTTCACCAAACTCGTCACCAGCTCCGCCGGCCAGGCGTTCCTCATTCTGATCCGTGAGGGCCTCGAAGCGCTGCTGGTGGTGGCCGCAGTGATCGCCTACCTGGTGAAGTCCGGCAACGAGCGTTTCACTAGGTGGATCTACCTTGGTGTGGTCGCAGGTTTGGCCGGCTCCGGTCTGGTCGCCGTGCTTTTCACGTTCCTGTTCGGCGGTTCCGGCCCGATTCAGGAGATTTCCGAAGGCGTGTGCGCGCTGATCGCCACCCTCATGCTGCTGTGGACCAGTAACTGGATGCTCAACAAGAGCTCCGTGGAAGCGTGGAACAACTACATCAGGAATAAGACCGAAGCGGCTGTGGCCGGCGCGCAAAGCAAGGTCGAATCCGGCCAGGGCCTGGGCTTGGGCATGATCGCCTCGCTTGCCATGTTAAGCTTCCTCGCCGTGTTCCGTGAGGGTGCCGAAACGGTGATCTTCTACGAGTCCATCTACTCCATGAGCCAGGATGCGCACGGCATGTGGGTTGGCGGTCTGGCCGCCGCCGCGGTGCTGATCGTCATCTTCCTGATTCTGCGATTCACTTCGGTGAAGATTCCGATCGGCCCGTTCTTCCTCGTAACTTCGATTGTGATGGCCGTGCTGGTTGTGATTTTCGCGGGTGGCGGCATCCACGCGCTCATCGAGGGTGATCTTATTGAAGGCACCTACTTGAGCACTGTGCCAACTAACGATTGGATCGGCTTGTATCCGTACGTCGAAACGATTACGGCGCAGGTGATTGCCGCGATCGCGGTGGTTGTGCTGTTCGTGGTCGGTTTCATCAAGAAACACAGGATGAAGTTGGCCGCGCAGGCGGAACAGGCTAAGTAGACGCCAATCAATAATCACAAGTAAAGATTTAGAGATTTCCATAAGTTTCCAACGTTCCTCAAGGAACCAAAGAAAAGGAAGAGAACACAATGAAGAATAAGAAGATCGCCGCCCTGCTGGGCATCCTGCTGACCGGCTCCATGGCTTTCTCCCTGTCCGCATGCGGCAACTCCAACGATTCAGCATCCGACGCCAAGTCCGACACCTCCACTTCGAACACCACCGACAGCTCCAGCGATTCCGGCGCTGACGACAGCTCCAATGCCGGCTTCGAAGAGATTCAGGTCGATGAGAAGCACTCCGATCAGGATGTTGACGCTCTGACCGTCAACGCCGTGTACTTCCAGCCGATCGATATGGAACCGTCCGGCATGGGCCTGAAGGCCGCCGACGCGAGCTTCCACCTCGAAGCCGACATCCACGCCAACAAGAAGGGCACTGAGCTCGGCTACGGCAAGGGCGACTTCGTGCCGGACCTCACCGTGAACTACGAGATCATCAACAACGCGAACAACGAGACCGTTGGTTCCGGTACCTTCATGCAGATGAACGCTTCCGACGGCCCGCACTACGGCGCCAACGTCAAGCTCGACGAGGCGGGTTCCTACAAGCTCGTGCTGAAGATCGAATCTCCGGAGAAGAAGGGTTGGATGCTGCATGTTGATCCGGAAACCGGCGTTAAGGGCCGCTTCTGGACCGAACCGCTCGAGGTCACTTTCCCGGAGTGGAACTACACCCCGCAGGAGTGGTGATCTGAAACGTGAGTTCCGGCACATGCCAAGCGAAATGGTTTGGATGTAAGCCTGAATTCATGTTGAGATTCAACTCGTGGTTAACGCCGTTCACGTATCGCGAAACGTATGCAAGTAGCGCGAATATGGGTACGGCGTTCGCGGTTGCCTGGATAGTCGTTCGACGCACTCAAGGCCGTTTGGCCGAGCCTACGGTCGAACAACCATCCAAGCAACCGCTCTCTTGCGTTTGAGGGGATACGCTTTTGGGAGATAACGCGCTTTTGGGGGAATCTTGGTAAGGGGGTTCCTTTTGCGTGCCGAATTCACTAGGCTTTGACAGGGATATATAACGAAAGGTGTGAGATGCTGACGCAGTACGTCACGGTGTTGCAGGGAACGCTGGCACCGGCTTTGCTGATTATGGCGCTGAACGTGATGCTCACGGTCGGTGAGGGGCGTGACAAGCCGTTGAGCGCGTACTGGCGTCTTGCGGGCTTCATTATTGGATTCGCGGGTGCCATTGTGTTCGCCGCGTTGCGTGCATCCGCGATGATTAATCAGCGTACGTTCGTCAATTACCCCACGTTGTGGTGTTGTGTGATTTTCGATATCGCAGTGTTCGTTGTTGTGCTGTTCGCACGTCGCATCACTACGAATTGGCATGATCATCGCGCGTTGCTCGATATTGCGAATGCGATTGGCGCTCTTGCGATTGCCGCCACCACCTTCCGTGCGTTGCCTGATGTTATTTTGCGTTTGACGATTTTCGTGGAGCCAGGAGATCCGATCTTCACTTCGGATATGCTGCTTCGTGCGCTTGGTTTCGCATTGGGTGCGGCCACTGCGATTGTTGCAGCGTTGATTTTCCGTACGATGCGTTCCACTGCGATTCGTTGGTCGTTCACCACGGCCGTGCTGCTGCTGATTGCGCTGCTGTTTGTCTCGCATTTCACTGATCTTGCGCAGATTCTGCAGTCCAAGCGCATCGTTCATTTCCCTACGGAAGCGTTCCTGGCGTTGGTGTGGTGCATCAATCATCAGCGTCATATGGTCATTGCCATGGTGTTGGTGTTCATCATTCCGGTGGTCGCCAGCATTGTGATGGGCTTCAAAATCAAGCCGGAAGGCGCAAACGAGGCCATTGTGCGATCGCATATCGCGTTCCGTCGCCGTGCGAAGGCGGCCGGCGCATGGAGTCTTGTTGCGATGATCGGCATCACGTTCGCGCTCACGTATGGTGTGGCGCAAACGAAGAAGGTCATTACGCTGTCTCCGCCTGAGGATTATTCGCTGAGCGACGGCGTGGCCACCATCAAATTCAGTCAGATCAACGACGGTCACCTGCATCGCTTCCAATACAAGGCGAAAGATGGCACGGTAATGCGTTTCATCATCATCAAAAAGAATGGTGGAGCGTACGGTGTCGGTCTTGACGCATGCGATAACTGCGGTGACGCGGGCTATTACGAGAAGGATGGCAAGATCATCTGCAAGAAGTGCGATGTCGCCATCAACCTCGCCACTATCGGATTCAAGGGCGGCTGCAATCCTGTGCCGTTCGATTATCAGGTTGAATCCGGCAAAATCGTAATTCAAACTTCGACGCTCGACGCATTGTCGACGCATTTCCAGTGAGCGGAAAGAGGTAGTCATGTTCTTTTTTCGAATGATTTTCCGCTCGTTCAGCAGGCAGTTCAAACGCAGACTGCTGATCGCGGTCACCGTGTGCCTGTCGGCCACGGTCAGCGTGGCCATGCTGGGTGTGGTGTTCGACGTTGGAGACAAGCTGAACGCGGAACTGTCGACGTACGGTTCCAACATCACCGTGCAGCCCAAGGCCGATGCCGTCGTCAACGACCTGTACAACACGGGGGGTGACGCGAATAGCAACGCTTCCGGCACTTCCGAATCCGATCCGACCACATTTCTGAAGGAATCGGATGCACCGAAGATCAAAACCATCTTCTGGGCGTTCAACATCACGAATTTTGCCCCCGAACTTAATATCCATGCTGACGTGAACTGCGCGTCCGAATCGGTGGATTCCAGCTCCTGCAAGGCTTCCGGCGTGCCGATCGTGGGCACATGGTTCGCCAAGACCCTGCATATGGATTCCGGTGAATCCACGGTGGCGGGCATGAACGGCATGCGTTCGTGGTGGAAGCTTGACGGCTCCTGGCCGAAAGACGATAGCGCGCAAGGCCTGATCGGCACCACGCTCGCATCCAAACTCGGCGTGACCAAGGGAGATACCGTAACCCTCTACAAAACCACCGCCGACGGCAGCCGCAACAAGCAGCGGATCACCATCACCGGCATTTACGATTCCGGCGATAGCGACAACAATGCGATGTACATTCCGTCATCCACCGCGCAGGTGCTTGCGAATCTGCCTGATTCCATCGACAAGATCGAAGTCAAGGCTCTGACCACGCCAGACAATGATTTGGCGCGTAAGGCGTCGAAGAATCCGAATGCGCTCACGCAAGATGAGTGGGAAACATGGTATTGCACCGCGTACCCTTCGTCCATCGCCTATCAGATCGAAGAGGTCATTCCCGGTTCCGTAGCCAAGCAGGTGCGTCAGGTGGCCGCATTACAGGGCGATGTGCTGCAGAAAACGCAGGCGGTGATGGTGCTGATGACCGTGCTTTCGCTGGTTGCGGCCGCTATCGCGGTGGCGAATCTGATGGCCGCCTTGATTGGTGAGCGCGGTTCAGAATTGGCGTTGCTGAAGGCGATTGGTGCCACCGATGGTGCGGTTTCTCGCCTGATGCTCGCTGAGACGGCTGTGATTTCGTTGGTTGGTGCGATTGTCGGTGCGCTGTTGGGTTCCGGTGTTGCGCAGATTGTGGGACATGTGGTATTCGGTTCCGGCATTACGATGCGTCCGATGGTGTTTGTGCTGGTGTTTGTGCTGCTGACGCTTACCGTGCTGATCGCCTCGTTCTCGTCGATCCGTTCGATTCTGGGACTCAAACCTGCGGAGGTGTTGCATGGCCGCTGATGTCAACTTGAGTTCCGTAAACTCGGCCGCGGCTGCGGCCTCGGTCACGAACGGCACACTGTGCTGTTCGTCTGCGGAGGTGTTGCATGGTAGGTGAGTTCAAGACAGTCCGTAAGGGGCATGAGATGACTAATCGCAAGATGTTCTTCACCATGCTGTGGGGCGCGGTGTTCCGCCGTCGTTCGCGGGCCGTTATGGCCGTGATCGCCTCCATGGTGGGCGCTGCCACGCTGTTCTGCCTTGCGGCGACGTGTATTGCCGTTCCACAGCAGATGAACGAGGAAATGCGTGCGTATGGTGCGAATCTTATCGTCACGCCGTCCGAATCAGCCGAAAAGTCCCACGGCATCGACACCGATACCGTCAAAGCGTTGAACCAGATGGTGAAAGGCTCGTACAGCGCCCGTTCCGCCGCTTACCGGTATGAAAGCGTGCGCATCAATTCTGCGCCATACACGCTGGCTGGCATCACAACCAAAGACGTGAAGGCGCTCAACCATCATTGGAACGTGACTGGCGATTGGCCCAGCAAAGGCAACGTGATGCTCGGCCGTGACGTGGCAGACGCGCTCGGCGTCTCCATCGGTTCGACCGTAACCATCGGCTACCGCGCATCCGACGATGCGCAGGATTCCGGCGCTCTTAGCCAAACCGAAGCGCAAGCCAAAGAAAACGGCCGCGTTTCGTCCGACATTATGGAAAACACCGGCACTGAATTCCGTGTCGGAGGCATCGTCGATACGGGCGGCAGCGAAGACGAAATCGTCTACGCGGTCAACGCTGACGTGGCCAAACTGGCCGGTTCCAAGCGTGGCGCGGACGTGATCGAATATTCCGTCAATGCGGTAGGCAGCGAACTCAACGATGTCGTCAAATCGATCAATGCGAATCCGTCAACCGGCGTGAAAGCGCAGACCGTCACCAAAATCACCTCATCCGACACTCGTATCATCGCCATGCTGCAAACCCTGTTCTGGATCGTGTCGCTGGTCGTGCTCGTGCTGACGTTCGTGGGCGTGGGCACCACCATCAGTTCCATCGTGTCTCAGCGACGCAACGAAATCGGCTTGCGCAAGGCGTTAGGCGCATCCTCGCACGCCATCGGCATCGAATTCTATGTGGAATCCGCCATCTACGGACTGATTGGCGGCCTGATCGGCACTGCCATCGGCTACCTGCTGGCCCGCGTGCTGTGCGTATCCGTATTCGAACGTGCCATTGGCTTCAACTGGCTATTGGGCGTCGCTTCGCTGCTGTTGAGCGTGCTCATCGCCGTCATCGCATCCATCCCGCCGGTTCGCCGCGCAACCCGTATCGACCCCGCCATCGTTTTGAGGGAGGAATAATCATGAGTTCCGAACATACGTTGAATACGTTGCTTGAATTGGATCATATTTCCAAGATTTACGGCGATTTGCGTGCCGTCGACGATTTGACTTTGACCGTTCCGCAAGGTGAATGGCTTGCGATTGTCGGTTCGTCGGGTTCCGGCAAAACCACGCTGATGAACATGATTGGCTGCATGGACACGCCTTCAAAGGGTTCCGTCATGCTGGAAGGCCGCAAGTTGGAGGATTTGAACGCCAAGCAGCTTGCCGACGTGCGTAAGAACATGATCGGATTGGTGTTCCAGAAGTTCTATCTGGTACCGCATCTGACGGCTGTGGAAAACGTGATGGTGGCACAGTACTACCATTCCGTAGTCAACGAGCAGCAGGCGTTGGAAGCATTGGAGCGCGTCGGTCTGAAGGAGCGTGCCCACCATCTGCCCGGACAGCTTTCCGGCGGCGAACAGCAGCGTGTGTGCATCGCACGTGCGCTCATCAACTGTCCGAAACTGATTCTTGCGGACGAACCGACCGGCAATTTGGATGAGAAGAACGAGAAAATCGTGCTTGACCTGTTCCGTCAGCTGCACGAGCAGGGCACTACCATCATCGTTGTGACCCATGATGCGCTCGTCGCGTCTTGTGCCCAGCGCGAGATCATGCTCAACCATGGCGTGCTCGTCGGTGAGAAGTGGAATGATGAGGCCGCACGGAAGGTCTATGAGCAGGCGGGTGGCAAGCCGGCATACACCGGTTCCACTACGGAAGGCGCACAGAATGGCGAGACGGCCATCAGCTTCGCCGATCCGACCAAAGCCGCGAAAACCGGCGGTGAGGAATAAGCTGAAATCAGCCGAACAATCCAAGCCATAGCACTGACGAATCGTACGGAGCGAACATGAGCAACGAATCATCGAATGCGATCAAAGTGATCGCACTGTCTGCGGCAAGCCTTGCATTGCTGTCGGCATGCGGCGAACCCAAGGCGACGCCAATGGACGACGAATATGCCGGAAATTCCGGCGAAAGCGTGCAATCGCAGGAAGAAAATTCGAAGAACAGCGGTAGCGCCACCGACTCCGGCGATTCTGCGGATTCGGACGACAAAAACCATGCCGACGATCCGAACGGCACTACATCCGACAAGCAAGACACCGGCAACTATGCCGACGGTACCTATTCGATCAACGGCCAGTACGGGCCGGTGGGCGAAGACACCATCGACGTGCATGTGACGGTCAAAGATCAGACCGTCACCAATGTGGAGGTTATCGGGCATCCGTTCACGTCCATCTCCAAAAAGCACCAGAATGCGTTCGCCGAAGCCATCAACGGCGTGGTGGACGGCAAGCCGCTCAAAGATCTCAAGGTAGACAAGGTGGCCGGTGCCAGCTGGACGTCGGAAGCGTTCAACAAGGCGTTGGACGTGGCCCGTCAGGAAGCGTCGATCCAGTAGGCCCAGTAGCGGCGAAAAGTCTGCAAACGTACAATGAGCGCCCCGGCTACAGCCTCACCCAAAGAGTGATTAAAGGCCGTAGCGGGGGCGCTCATGAGTTTCAGATACTTCTACGTGCAACTCTGCTCTGCAATGCCTTTCAGACGGCCATAACGGGCCACAGAACAGCCGTCATGTTCTCAGGCCAAGGAATACTCGCGTCGCCATGCAACGCCTTACAGGCGAGCATGGAGCCGAGTATCGTGCTGAACAGGAATTGCGGGTCCAATCCATTACGGAACATTCCGGCTTTCATGCCGCGATCGACAAACTCAGAAAAACGCTTTTCCGCAGGAACAAGCACTTGATCGGCAATCGCATTCAACGAAGGATTATCGGAAGAAAGCACCACACCGACGGCTTTCAAACCAAGCTCACTGTCGAAAAAACAGCCCTGAATGCGTTGCAGTATCGTCAGCAGACCGTTTTTCGACAACTCGACATCGCTGAAATCCGGCAATCCCGCAACTTCCAACTGCACGCGGCGCAACAGATCGTCCGCATTCTTATAGCGACGGTAAATCGTGGTTTTCGCAACACCGGAACGACGGGCGACCTCTTCAATGGTCACCGCACCGACACCATCGGAAATCACAATCGCAAGCGTGGCCTTCATGATCTTATGATCGGTTTGCTCGCGAAGCTGCTCGCGGCGGCTCTGCGCCTTGCGAACGGCCTCATGCACGTCACTGACCGCGTCGGAAACCACATCGGAAACGGCTTCGGAAACCGCCTCATGCACTCCGGTAATCATGCGACCACCTTGGTGCTTTCCACCTTCGCCACGTACCACCTATTGAATTTGACCAGCGGAATACGCAGCAGCAAGCCAATCAGCAGCAGCGGAATCAGGAACAGCAACAGCGAACCGATCGCATGCCAATAATCATTGTTGTAAATACCGGCAATGGCCGCACGCAATGCCGTAATCGCATGCGTGGCCGGCAGGAACGGGCTGATATCGCCGATGATCTTCGGCAGCACGGCAAGCGGATACGCGCCGTTCGCGCCGGAAATCTGCAACACCAGCGTTAGCACGCCAATGGCCTTGCCCACGTTGCCGAAGCTCGCCACCATCGTGTAGGTGAAGAACGAGAACACGAGGGAGGCCACCCAGCCGGTCAACATGAACAGCCACGGGTGCACTGCCTGAATGTGCAGGAACAGCAGGCCGCCGCCCAGCGAGAACGTGCTCTGCAACAGTGCGATCACGGCGAACACGCCATAATGGCCGAGGAACAGCTGATGCGGCTTCGGATTGTCGAGCTCCTCACGATTCTTGCGCGACACCGTGGTCTTGAGTGTTACGGCCATAAGCAGCGATCCCACGAACAACGGCAGAATCGTGTAGAACGGAGCCAATTGCGAGCCGAAATTCTCCACAGGGAACACAGCCGTGCGCTTCACCTGGACGGGAGCTGCAAGAGCCGCCGCCAGCGAATCGGTGTTGTTGCCGAGCACGTCCTTGACGGTGTCCATATTGCCGCTGTTCAGCGCGTCGGAAAGCGTGCCATTGAACGAAGACAGCGCGGTGCTCGCCTTAGTGAGGCTTTCGGCGGTGGAATCCAACACCGTGCGAATATTGGTCAGCTGCTTGCCTGCCGACTTCGTGGTGCTGTTGAGATCTCCCAACGCGCCCTTCAGATCAGTGGCCGTGCTGCTCAGTGCGGTGGCCGTGCTGCTGATCGAATCGGAAATGTCGTTGAGCTGCGGCTTGAGCTGGCTGTCGAAATCGGTTTTGATGCCGTCGATGGAGGCCTTCGCCTGCTGGGCAAGCTGGCTCACGCGCTCGCGGTCGGCTGTGGTGTCGCTCACTTTCGCGTCGATATTGTCGGCGCTGGTGTTGAGTGAGTTCGCTAGATCGTTGAGTTGCGTAATGGTCGCGCCCACGTTGGTTTTGAGATGATTGATGGCGATTTTCGCGACTTCCGGCACCAGATTGTTGTTGCTGAGCTCGTCGAGGGCATCGTAGATGTTCTGATAGCCTTGCGCCTGCTTGGATACGTTCGCAGCCTGATTGCGCAGGGCGGTGGCCGTATTGCCGGCTTGGGTGCCCGCATTGTTGAATACGCTGTCAATATCGGTGGAGACAGCGCCGAAGCTGTTCGACGAGCTGCTCAACGCGGTGCTGAGCGCATTCGTGCTGGTTTTGACGGCTCCGGTCAGATCGTTGATGCCGTTCTTCGACTGTTTGAGCTCGTTGACGGCGTTCTTCGCGCTGCCGCTCACGTTGGAAAGCAGGCTGTTGGAGCTGTCGAGCAGGTTCTGCGCGCTCAACGTCAGCGAGCTGAACGTGGTCAACGCGGATGACGTGTCGTTCAGCGTGTTCGCGAAGTTGTTCATATTGTTGCTGAAGTTGGTGAGCGTGGCCTGCGATTTCGGTTTGTCAAGCTCATCGGCCAGCTGCGAGGCGATGTTGAGCGCGGTGCTCGTCAACGTTGCGGAGAACATTTCGTTGATCTGTGCTGCCACGGTGTCGGCTCCCTGGCCGGTGATCTTCGGAGCGAGCGCGTTCTTCTTCTCGTTGTTGTAGTAGGTGAGTGTGGCATGGTCGCCGTCCGCGGTGAAGAATGTCATCATGCGGGTGCTGAAATCCTTCGGAATCACCACTGCTGCATAGTATTTGCCGGATTTGGTGCCGTCGATGGCCTCTTTTTTGGTGGTGAAGGTCCAGTCCATCTGGTCGTTGGCGCGCAAGGCGTTGACCACCTGATCGCCGATACTGATCTTCACGGGAATGAGATCGGACTTGTAGCCTTCATCGTCGTTGGCGACGGCGAATTTCAGATTGCCGGTGTTGGCGAATGGATCCCAGCTTGCGCTCACGTTGAACCAGGAGAACAGGCCAGGAATTACCACCAGTCCGATGACGATGATGATGGAGACGATGTTGCTGGTCAGGCGTCGAACGTCGCCGACGAACAGTTTCCAGATGTTTTTCATGCGTTGCTCCTTTCGCTGTTACCGTTGGGATTGGTGTTGCTCGCTGTGCCGGTGTTGCCGGTCGCGTTCATGGCCTGTACCAGTGTTGCGATGCCGTCGGCATCGGCTTGGCTGGTGTCTGCGACGTTGGCAATCGCCTGTTTGGTTTCGTGTTTTCTTCGTTGTGCCTTGCGCATCAGCTTGTCTCGCCTGATTTGTTGCGCACGCTTCTTGCGGCGCAGCCTTGCAGCTTGGCGTTCCACCAGCTGTTCGCGAATCGCTTCGTCGCTGAGGCTGCCGAGTTCCACCTGGCGTTGCAGGCTGAAACGCATATATTCGATGACCATCAGGAATCCGATGATGAGCAGCACCCAGATGATCCAGGTGGCAAGCACCACGATCTTCTCGCCGTTGGTGAAGGAGAAGATCAGCACCAGAATCACCGGCACAATGAAACCGGCAACCAGCGCGCCACGCTTGAGCTTCGGATACAGTTCGGCGAAGCGGCTTGCGCGTTCCTCGATCGCCTCACGGTAGCCGCCCTTATCGGCGAGCACTTGAATGGCCTGGGACACGTTGTAGCCGCGTTCCGGAAGCTGTACCTCCTCGCCGATGATCATGTCGCTTTCCTTGATCTGACGGGCGAACAGGCGGTTGAGATTGGCCAGCAGCGGGCGAATCGCAAGTCCGATGAAGAACGCGACCACGGCGAACATCAGTAGCGCGCCAATCGACTTGAGCCAATGCCCGTCGTAGAAGCCGGCAATCGTCTCACGGAACGCGTCAATCGAATAACTGAATGGTACGAACGGGTAGACCATGCGGAAGAATTTCGGCATCATCTCAATCGGATACAGGCCGGAAGCGCCCGGAATCTGCACGATGATCAGCGCGACGCACAGTCCCTTGCCAATATGCATGAACGAGGTCGACAGCGCGAAGGTGATGCTCAGATATACCAGCGACGTGATGACGCCGGTAAGTATGTACAGCGGCGCGTTCACCGTCTGCACGCCGATGATGAGGTTGCCGATGGTGGTGATCGCGCCTTGGATGGCGCCCATGATGCCGAGCAGCATGTAGCGGGCGAAATATTTTTCGGAAGTGGTCAAGTCGAGGTCTTCGAGGCCTTCATCGTCGACCTCCACCTTGAAGATCACCACGAAGGCGAACGCGCCCACCCACAGGGCCAGGTTGGTCATGAGCGGAGCCATGCCGGAACCGTAGGAGTTCATCGGATACACGTTTTTCGTGTCGATCACCGTGGGGGACTGCATGAACGAGGCGATTTTCTCCGTGTTGAGGGAGCTGTCGCCGGTCAGGCTTTTCAGCATGTCAACGCTGCCGAGCGCTTTCAGGTCGGTGCTGACGGTGATGAGCTTGTTCTCCACCTGCTCGAGCTGCTTGTCGGTGTTCTGCAGCATGGTGCGGGTGTCGTTCGCCACCTGGTCGAGTTGGTCGAGCACGGCGGAGGTTTGGGTGACCACGGTGGTCTGGCTGGTTACGGTGCCGGACAGTGTGCCGGCGGTCATGGCGAGCGAGCTCAGACCGGAGTTGAGCTGGGGGAGCGCACCGGAATTCAACGTGTTGCGGGCATCTCCCATGCTTTTCAGCGAATTTTGCGTGCTGGCGTTGAAGTCGGTGGCGAGTTTGGACACGCTGTCGGACGTGGATTGTGTGTTCTCGCTCAACGTTTTGAGGTCGTTGAGCGTGCCAGCGGCCGTGTTGTTGGTGTCTTCGAGCTTCTTGATGATGTCTTGGTACTGCGCGTTGTCGCTGACGTTCTTGAGCTTCTCGATGAGCTGGGCGTTGCTGTCGGTCACGCTTTGCATGTTGCTGACGGCCTGCTGTGCGGTGCCGCTTGCGGACGAGACGGCCGTGGTCACCTTGTTGATGCTGGTGGTGGTGTCGCTGGCGGCCTGCGAAATCAGGCCGGAACCGTTCTCCAAAGCGGTGTTGGCGTTGGACGTGAAGGTATTGAGGCCGTTTTGTGCGGTGCCGATGGCGGTGGCGGTGTTCGCCAGTCCCTTGCCCGCACTTGCTGCGGCCAGCTGCACGTCGTTCATTGCCTGACGGGCGGATTGCGTTTGTTGCGGCACGTTGGCGAGCTGTGCGTCAAGATCTTCGATGGTGGAGCGGATGAGGCTTACGTTCTTCTGGGTTTTGTCGAGTTCTGCTGTGGTTTCGTTGACGAAGGAGTTGGTTTTGCCGTTGATGGTGTCATTCGCGGAGTTCACGGCTTTAGTGAGTACTTCGCTGACGGTGGAGACGAAGGTGTTGTTGACGGTACGGTCGACGGTGGTCGCGCCTTGGTCGGTGATTTTCGGGGAGATCGGGCTCGATTTTTCGTTGACATAGTATTCCAGCGTCGGCCGGTTCTTGCTGTCGGTCACGACGTTGGCGAGATCCTCGCTGAAATCGGAGGGGATGATGATCGCCGCATAGCAGTCGCCGGACTGTACCGCTTCCATCGCTTCGGCCTTGCCCATGAATTCCCAGCCAAGCTGGTCGTTGTCTTTCAGCGTGTCTTCGATCTGGTCGCCGAGGTTCATTTTGCCGAGCAGGGCGTTGTCGGTGCCTTTGTCGACGTTGGCCACGGCAACTTTGATGCCTTGGGTATTGCCATACGGATTCCAGAATCCGTAGATGTTGAACCATGCGTACAGCGGCGGAATGATGGTTATGCCGATCATGATGACCCAGGCGGCAGGTACGGTGACGAGTCGTTTGAGGTCACGACGCAGAATCTGCAGTACGTTGCGCATTGTCTCCCCAGTCCAATGGATGTTCGACCGTGTTCGCGCGTAGCGATACGTTATTCGTAGCGCTACGCCTCCCGTATCGTAATACCCGCTCTCGGACAAATTTGGGCACAGGCGTAAATGCGCTCCGTCCATGACTGAAATAAACACGACAAACCGCGGCAGGACTGTGAATCTTGCTGTTGGAGACCGCGCAACTTGCCTTCTGTGTCTGCGCAAGTCGAGTCTGCTGTCTGCGCATCTTGTGATTGCGGGATGACATGTGACTTGCGCAGGCAGAAATCGCAGGTTGTGCGCGTTGCGCGCAAACAATCATCTCGTGTAGCGCACTGCGATCGGGTTTTGGTAGCGTTGTGCAGGGAAGGACGAACAAGCATGAGCAAGATTGAAGATGTGAGCGAAGCCATCGCCGACGAAACCGAAATCGCAGCAATCGAAGAGGCCGGCATCATTGCGCAATCGCAATCGGCGGAAGATGACGGCAATCCTGCTGACCGCAGGCTGCCGCTGATTGCACGTATTTACGGCATCGTCATGTTGATCGAAGGCGTGGTGACGTTGCCGATCATCGTGATTTCCTGCCTGTATGCAGTCCACGCCGCGCTTTCCGGCAAACTGGCGTTTGGCGCGCTGAATCTCACCACTATTCTGTCGGTTATTCATGCTGCAGTGCTGCTGGTCTCCACCGCATGCCTTGCGATTTTCGGCATGCTGCTGATTCTCAACAAGCGTCGGCATATCGCGCAATGGACGTATCTGATGATTCCGCTCACGCTTGCGGAAGGCCTATTGTCGTTGTCGTTGCAGGGTTTGGGCGTGAATCTGATCAGTCCGACCGTGCAGCTGCTTGTATTGGTTGCGTTGCATATCACGGCTGATCCGTCGCTGCGCGAGGAGCGACGTTTGCAGTTCGCGCTTCGTCGTTTGGATGCGCGCAGCGAGTATGAGACGGCCGTTTCGAAGGGTATGGCCGGCCGTGATCTGACCGGCAAGGGCTATATTTCGCTTGATTTCTTCAACCTGTTTTGGCTGTTTGTGGTCGGATGCGTGTTCGGTCTGGTAGTGGAGACGCTATACCACTATGTGCTGTTCGGCGAATGGCAGGATCGCGCCGGATTTTTGTGGGGGCCGTTCTCGCCGATCTACGGCTTTGGCGCGGTGATCCTGACGGTATTGCTCAACCACTTGTGGCGGTCGAATTGGATGCTGATCTTCTGCGCCAGCGCGGTGATTGGCGGCGCGTTCGAATATTTCACCAGCTGGTTCATGGAGGTTGCGTTCGGTATTCGCGCGTGGGATTACACGGGTCAATGGCTGTCGATTGATGGGCGCACATCCGGCAAATACATGTTTTTCTGGGGAATACTCGGCTTGGTGTGGGTGAAGCTGATTCTGCCGCATTTGCTTGCGATGATTCAGCGTATTCCGTGGAAGATTCGCTATACGTTGACGGCGGTGTGTTTCGCGCTGATTTTCGTTGACGGCGTGATGACGTTGATGGCGCTGGATTCCTGGTATTCGCGTATGGCGGGTATTGCGCAGGATTCGCCCGTTTCGCAATTCTTCGCCACGTATTTCGACGACGACTTCATGGCCAATCGGTTCCAGACCATGACGCTCGACCCGTCCACGGCCAGCCGCATGTAGCGTCTGACTGTTTTATGGATGACTGCTTTATGGGCTAGATGGCGAAGCTTTGTGGAAGAACGTGTATGGTGCGTCCGCTATTGGTTGCGCCGTGCACGGCTGCATGTGACCTGTGCCCGCACTGCCTTTGTGGACTCGGTGCCCTGCGACTTCTACGCGCTTAGGCGGCGAAGCTTTGCGCGAGCTGGCGGATCAGATCCGGCCTATGTCCACTCCATGAGGAGTTCGGTGAGATGACGACCGGAATCTGCTTGAAGCCAGCGTTTTTGATCTGTTCGAAGGTGGACGGGTTCTTCGTCAGATCAACGGTGTCGTAACGCACGCCCAGCTTTGCGAGCTCTTGTTCGGTGGCTTCGCATTGCGGGTTGCTCGGATTGGTGAAGACGGTCACGGTCATTCGATTTCCTCCCTATGCAAAAATGGCTTCCGTCGTTTGCGAAAGCCGTGTCGGCCACGTTCTTCGGTTATGCTCGCTTACGCAAGCCACTATCTAGCATACACACTACAGGTAGTGGTGTGTCGTGAGTTTCCTCACTGTATATAGTGGGGAATTCCCCGGAATTCCCCAAAATACGAACGTTTGTTCGAATATGTCTAGTGTACCCCAAACCACGGAATTCACGTCCGCGCGCATGTCGTGCGTGTTTTATGGAGAGGGTTGTATATAGGGGTGGCTTGGTGACGTCAATGCCTGACTGATGGCACGGCGAAAACTGTTTATTCATATGTAAAACACCGGTAATATACCGCAAATGACCTCAGTTGTCACCCCCCCCCCTAAAATGATGAGTATGCGTAGCGCGAATTTGCGTGGGCGTGTTGAACAACCTTGATGATTCCGATTTGCCTACTGTCTTAAGGACTGTTGGGCTGACAGGAAATTCTGAGGGGGCTGTGAGCATATTCGCGGGAATTGGCTCTACGGTATGCTGAGGTTCGGCGGTTTTCCGCTGAATACAGGAAACCCCTGGAAATCGTACGATTCCCAGGGGTGGATGGTTGGTCGCTGGCTAGGGCAGCGCATCAGGGTGAAGAAGTGTTTTCGAAGGCTCTTCCTCACCTATCAACTGCGTTTGAGGTATAGCCCTCGCCGGCAGCCAGCCAAGTCTTATCTTATACACCCTTAGCTATGTCGGCGACCTTATTGCAGGGTGTGTTCAATGAAGCCATAACGTGCCATTAAATACGGCAATTTGGCTCCGCGCAAGTACTCCAGGAGAAGTCGTTGCACGGAGCCAAATTAATCGCTTTCAGGCGAATGCCACCTTGACTGAGTTAGACTCAGGCGCGCTTGCGGAGCACGGTGATGCCGGCGAAGCCGAGCAGGGCGATCACGGCGAACACCGCAACGCCACCAACGGTAGCGCCGGTGTTGCCGAGAACGGCCTTCTTAATCTTCTGGGCAACGGTCTTCTTGGTGTTGCCCTTGGTGTCATTCTTCTTGGTGGTGTCGGCCGGCTTGCTGTCATCCTTCTTGGAGTCGTCGGTCGGAGCGTCCTTGTACATGGCGTACACGGCCCAGTTGCCGGTCACGACCATGTCTGGATCGACCGGAACGTCGCCGTCGTTGGAGGCGAAGCCCCATCCGGTGAAGATCTTGCCCTCGACGGCCGGTGCCTGGATGCCCAGCGCGTACTGGGAGAACTTGACGTGGTCCTTGGCGTAGTAGCCGACGGTCTGGATGAGCTTGTCGGTGCCTGCGTAGAAGGAGACCACGTTCTGGGTGGTGTCATCCTCGGTCGGAGCGTCCTTGTACATGGCGTACACTGCCCAGTTGCCGGTCACTTCTGCGTCCGGGTCGACTGCGACGTCGCCGTCGTTGGAGGCGAAGCCCCATCCGGTGAAGATCTTGCCCTCGACGGCCGGTGCCTGGATGCCCAGCGCGTACTGGGAGAACTTTGCCTTGTCCTTGGCGTAGTAGCTGACGGTCTGGATGAGCTGGTCGGCGCCTGCGTAGAAGGAGACGGTGTACTGGGTGTTGTCATCCTGTGTCGGGGTATCCGCGTACGTCGCGTATACGGCGATGTCCGCGAACACCTGATCGGTGTCCTTGAGCATGGTGCCCTCGGAGTAAGCCCAGCCGGTGAAGGTCTTGCCCTCGATGGTCGGTGCCTGGATGCCGAGTGCGTACTGGGAGAAGGCGGTGCCTTTCTGCCAGGTGACTCCCTGGATGCTGTGTCCGTCAGCGGTGTAGAACGTCACCGTGGCGTATTCTTCTTCAGCTTGAGCGAAAGTTGCAGAATTCTGATTCTGGGCAGTATTAGCCATCGCGACTGCCGGTGCCAAGGCAGCCAGAGTCGCTACAGCTGCAACGCCCGCAATAATCTTTTTGCTAAAAGACATTTGGGGAAACCCTTTCTTAGTTACGTAACTAGTTGCCCCAAAGCGATGCCTTCGAAATACCGCCCTGAATGCGTGGAGTTCCCCCTCATAAGAATTCCGAAGGACCATGATAGCTGCCCCCTAGCGACTTTTTAAGAGTCTAGGGCGTGTTCGTTGGAATTGCAATCTTTTCTCGATTTCCCACTTTCCTATTGCCGCTGTATTGGCGGAAGCCTTTTGGAATCGGCAAGGCGCCATCCCGGCAAGGCGTCTTGCCTGTAAGGGTGAGGAATCCGATGATGGCGACGGCAGGGTGTTTACCGGCGCGGATGATGATGTGACAATCCGTGTTTGGGGCGCGAACAATGTGAGTGCGACTAATTGCGTCTGGAGCCAAAAAATCGCGGGAATTGAAAACCCTTGGAAGCTAATGTTTCCAAGGGTTTCGTGGTGCCCCCCGTGGGATTCGAACCCACAACCCACGACTTAAAA
>ERZ772863.422-NODE-422-length-51132-cov-7.996319_pt1 | contig 51132 bp, 34 predicted proteins | sample MGYA00512134_ERZ772863 | MGnify/ENA primary metagenome ERZ772863 (study PRJEB29015, sample SAMEA2737659) | human gut metagenome | biome: human gut; feature: human-associated habitat; material: faeces | place: China | collected 2012 ...
CTCCCCCGGGCCCCCACCCCTCCCCAAACGCATTTTATCCGGGTGGATGGCGGCCGGCGTGGCATGATGGCCGTGCCCCGTTGCCGGTCCCCCGGCAGGAAGGGCAAAAGAGTCTGAGTGGTATGAAAAATGAAAACGGAGGGGCTCCTGCTGGAGCCCCTCCATTGAGGGATGGCTGCTCCCGCTTGGCGGGTCAGCCGGGCATTCATCGGAGCGCTTTTTGCCGGGAGGGCAGACCTCCTTCAAACAAAGCGCGCTGGGGAAAGGGAGGGGGAACCCCTCTCGCGCTAGGCTCCCCTCAAGAAACATCCTCTACCGCAGCTGGGACAGGGCGTCGCCGATGCGCTGCAGGGCGTCGCGCAGGGTGTCGTCGCTGACGGCGTAGGAGAAGCGGATGCAGTTGTCGTCACCGAAGGCGGCGCCGGGCACCACGGCCACGCGGGCCTTGTCCAGCAGCCAGGTGCAGAGCTCGGTGGAGTTCTTGACCGTGCCGCCGAAGCACTTGCGCACATCCACGAACAGGTAGAAGGCGCCGTCCGGACAGGGGCAGGAGGCGAAATCCCAGCCGTTGATGATGTCCATGGCCAGGTCGCGGCGACGCTGGAAGGCGTTGCGCATCTCGCCCAGGAAATCCAGGGGACCGGTAAGGCCGGCCAGGGCGGCCTTTTGCGAGATGGAGCAGATGTTGGACGTGCAGTGGCCCTGCATGCTGGACATCTTTTTGATGATCTCGGGATGGGCCACCACATAGCCCACGCGCCAGCCGGTCATGGCAAAGCTCTTGGAAACGCCGTTAAGGATGGCCACCTTTTCGGGATTCTTGGCAAAGTGGTGCACGGCGCTGGCCATCTTGGCCGGAGCGAAGACCAGCTGGTCATAGATCTCGTCGGTCAGCACGTAGACGTCGCGGCTGTCGGCCCAGTCCAGGATGGCGGCCAGTTCTTCGGCATTGTAAACGGCACCAGTGGGGTTGCTGGGCGTGTTGAGCACCAGCAGCTTGGTCTTGTCGGTGCACTTGGCGTCCAGCATCTCGGGCGTGACCTTGAAGCCCTGTTCCAGCGAGGCCTGCACGATGACGGGCACGCCGCCGGCCAGCTGGATGGTGTAGGGATAGCTGACCCAGTAGGGGGCGGGCAGCAGCACTTCGTCACCGGGGTTGATGGAGGCCTGCATGAAGTTGTACAGGGCATGCTTGCCGCCGGCGGAAACGATGGTGCATTCGGGGGCGATGTCCTCGCCGTAGAATTTTTTGAAGTAACCGCCCACCGCGGCCCGCAGCTCGGGGATGCCGGGCACGGCCGTGTAGCGGCAGAAATTGGCGTCGATGGCGGCCTTGGCGGCCTCACAGATATGCTTGGGGGTGGGGAAGTCCGGCTCGCCCACGGCCAGGCTGGTGACTTGTATGCCCTGGGCCCGCAACTCCATGGCGCGGGTGTTGACGCTGAGGGTCAGCGAGGGCTTCATGGTGCGCACACGTTCGGAAATCTGCATAGGGTGCTCCTTGCCTGGAATAGGAGTGGCCGGACTGCGGCGCGCCCGCTCCGGTCACGGCGCAATAGCGTATCAGGTTCATATCTGACTGTAAACGAGGGCCCCTCCCCGCGGCCCTGTGTCCCTTTTAAGGATGATCCATGGAAAAAACACCGTTGCTGCCCCTTCCCCAAGGCTGTGTGGTGGGGCGTTTCATCAGGCGTTACAAGCGCTTCAGTGTGGAGATGCTGCTGGACGGGCAGAACGTCTGGGTCCACAGCAACAATTCCGGCAGCATGCTGGGCCTGACCCTGGCCGGGGCCCCGCTGCTGGCCTCGCCCGCGGCCAATCCGGCGCGCAAGCTGCCCTACACACAGGAGGCCGTCTGGCTGGCCGAGCGGGCCGTGCCGTCCCTGCCCGGCGGGGAGGAAGGCGCGGATGGCTCCGCCCTGGGCCGTGGCTTTTGGGTGGGCGTCAACACCAGCGTGCCCAACCGCATGATAGAAGTTGCCTTCCATGCCGGGCGGCTGGCCTTTGCCGCCGGATACACGCAATGCCGCCGGGAGGCCAAACGCGGCGAGAGCCGCCTGGATGCCTGCCTCACCGGGCCGGATCTGCTGCCGCTGTGGGTGGAATGCAAGAACGTGACCATGGTGGAAGACGGCGTGGCCTGCTTCCCCGATGCGGCCACGGAGCGCGGTCAGAAACATCTGCGCGAGCTCATGGACATCGTGCGCTGCGGCGAACGCGCGGCCATGTTCTATCTGGTGCAGCGCCCGGACGGCCATTGCTTCGGCCCGGCGGACGTGGTGGACCCCGCCTATGCGGCCCTGTTCTATGAGGCGATGGATGCCGGGGTGGAGATCTATCCCTACCGCGCCTCGGTGAGCCCTGCCGGTATCGAGCTGGAAGGCCTGCTGCCCGTGGCGCCCCGTCCCGCCGGACTGTGACATCCTCCTGTTGGGGGGGAATGTGATGCGGAGGGGCGCGGGGCCATTTTCATAGGGGCACCCCACAGCGCGTGAGCGCCCCTTCTCCACGCCTGTTCTCTCCCTGTTGCCCATTGGGACAAAAACGCGCACAATGACGAGCGGCAAACTGTGGCGAGCGCATCGGCCGTTCCCGGCCGGAAAGGGATTCGCCGTTTGCCGCTCCGGCACAGGCGGATACCGCCTTGCGGCGATGTGTCCCGGCGGCCCCCTGTGGCCCCTGTTGCCACGGTCCATGATCTCAAGGAGACAGTTCCATGACTCACCGTTTCATCCCCCGGCTTTCTCCCGAAGAGATCGCCCGCCAGCAGCTGGAAGGCCTGCGCTTCACCGTGCGCCAGGCTTTCAAGTCCCCCCAGTACCGCAAACGTCTGGAAGCCTGTGGCGTCACGCCTGACGACATCACCTCGCTGGACGATCTGCGCCGTCTGCCCACCGTGGACGTGGAAGACCTGCGCGAAGGCTATCCCCTGCCCCTGCTCTGCGTGCCCGAAGAGGAAGTGGTGCGCATCCATGCCTCCAGCGGCACCACGGGCAAGCGCAAGATCCTGGCCTACACGGCCAATGACGTGAATAATTTTACCTTGCAGATGGCCCGTTGCTACGAGATGGCGGGCCTGACCCCCATGGACCGCATGCAGGTGGCCGTGGGGTACGGCCTGTGGACGGCCGGTGCGGGCTTCCAGCTGGGCAGCGAGCGCTTCGGCATGCTCACCATCCCCGTGGGCCCCGGCAACCTGGAGATGCATCTGCAGCTCCTGCGCGACATGGGCTCCACCTGTTTCGGCGCCACGGCCTCCATGGCCCTGCTGCTGGCCGAAGAAGTGGAGCGCGCCGGTATCCGCGACAAGCTCAAGCTGCGCAAGGTCATCTGCGGCTCGGAGATCCGCAGCGAAAAGATGCGTCTGGCCATCGAGAGCAAGCTGGGGCTGGAAAGCAGCTATGATATCGCGGGCATGACCGAGATGTACGGCCCCGGTACGGCCATCGACTGCGACGAGCACAACGGCCTGCACTACTGGGCCGACATGTTCATCATCGAGATCCTCGATCCCGAGACCCTGCAGCCCGTGCCCGAAGGCGAAGTGGGCGAGATGGTGGTCACCAGCCTGCGCAAGGAGGCCGTGCCCCTGCTGCGCTACCGCACCCACGACCTTTCCCGCCTGCTGCCCGGCGACTGCCCCTGCGGCCTCAGCATGCCCCGCCATGACCGCATCCTCGGCCGCTCCGACGACATGATCATCTACCGCGGCGTCAACATCTACCCCGGCCAGATCATGGACGTCATCGGCGCCTTCCCCGAACTGGGCGGCGAATATCATGTGGAACTGACCCGCGACGACCGCTCGCTGGACCACATGACCCTGACCGTGGAGCGCGCCCAGGGCGCCACCTCCGGCGGCGATGCCCAGCTGGTGGCCGCGCTGGAGCAGCGTCTGCACAAGTCCCTGCTGGCCCGCGTGGCCGTGAAGCTCGCCGACCACGCCAGCCTGCCCCGTACCTTCAGCAAGTCCAAGCGCGTCACCGACCTGCGCTAGGCGGTGGTTGTTTTTTGAGGGGGGAAGGGGGCCCTTTTTGAAAAAAGGTCGCCCCTTCCCCCCTCAAGCTCCCCCCATCCCTCCCAAAAACTTTTGTCCTGATCAGTGACGGTCCGCCTGACCACGGCGGGCTCTCTTCGTGCGTCCGTCCCCAGGGCGCGCGGAAGAAGGGGACAGTAAGCGGGCCGGGGAGATATGATTGTTTTTTCATGGGAAGGGAACGGCCAGGAACTTCGATAAACGGTCGCCCAGTGTGGGGCACCTAAAAAGCCAATAGAAAAGGACGCCATGCGTGGCGTCCTTTTCTATTGGCTGAATCTATGATCCTCGCGTCTGCGACCGTCTGGCTGGCGGGGCTGCGGGCTGCCTGTCCTGTGCCGAATGCCTTGCCCTCTCAGACAGCGACGGGGACCATCCGGCCGGACCGGAGAAAAAGTTTTAGGGGGGAAGAGGGGTTCCAAGGGGAGAAGGGGGACCCTTTTCCAAAAGGGGCCCCGTCTCCCCTTGGCAGCATCTTGTCTTACTGCTTCAGCAGATCGTCCTGGCTGTCGCGGGCATGGCGCACGAAGACGGCGCGCACGCCGGGCAGCTCGCCCAGACCGGTGAGTACGGGGCGGGGGGTGAGGCCCAGGGCGCGGATCTGCGAGGCCCAGGAATCGGGCTCGTCACCGGCAAGGTCGTTGCGGGCGTGGTCCCCGGCCACCACCATGAAGGGCTGGAGCCAGATGACGGACGCGCGGCTGGTCTTGATGGCGGCAAGCACCTGGTCGAAACCGCGCGAGCCTTCCACCGTGGCCAGCACGGCCAGGTTGTCGGCATCGGCCAGGGTGGCGCGCATGCCTTCGATGATCATGTCGCCCCGGCCGTGGCTCTGGCCGTGGCCCATGAGGGCCAGCAGCTCGCCGGACTTGCGCTTGCCTTCGGTGGCGCCGAGGACGGCGCGGCAGACATCTTCGGCATCCTGCCGGGATTCCAGCAGCGGGCGGCCCAGATAGACGGCCTTGAAACTGTCGGGATGGCGGACCAGCCAGCTGACGAGCAGGCGCTCCATCTCGCTGAATTCCTCACCAGCCACCACATGCAGGGACTGGACGCGCACCACGTCCACCTTTTGCCGGGCCAGCTCTTCCAGACCGGCGGCCACGTCACCGATGTGCACGCCCTTCTTTTCCAGCTTGGCCCGGATGATGCTGGAGGTATAGGCCCAGATCACGGGACTGTGGGGGAAGGCGGCCTTGAATTCCTTGTCGATGGCGGTCAGGGCGGGCTGGGCCTCGGGCACGCTGGTGCCGAAGGCCACCAGCAGCAGGCCTTCCTTCTGGGCCGCCAGGGCAGGCAGGGCCAGGCAGAGGGTGAGCAGCAGGGCCAGCAGCGTGGAGCGCAGGGATGTTGTGGGGATACGACGCATGGAACCTCCTCAATGACGCGTTGAAAGGTTAGGGATGGAGCGGGTATTCGGACTTGAGGGAATGGGGAGGCATGCCTCCGGGCCTTTGCTTCGCCTTCACCGTGACGGCTGGCTGTCGTGGCGTGTCGCCAAAGAAGCTCCGTACCCTCTTACCGCAGCGCGACTGTTTCCGATTTGCACGGAATTCCCCGCATGGATGCGCCATCAGAAACGGTTTGGGGCACAAAAGTCAAGCCGGGCGGAAAAGTAAAAGCCTGCGCTGTCCGGGAGATGCGGGGGGAAGGCTCCTTTTGTCCGGCCGTTGCGGCACGGGCGGCGCTGGTCCGCGAGGGGAGGACGGCCCTGCTTTTTTTCGTCGCTCGCGCCATCCCCGTCGCCGGAGGAGGCTGGCGGACGCTTGGCCTTGTCCGGGCTTTGGGCTATGCTGATCACATGAGTACGCACAGTCGATCATTTCCCGCGCCCCGTCGTGGCGCCCTCCATGAGGAGCAGGCCCCGCAGGAAGCCGACAGGGAAGAGAAAAAACGTTCAGCGCCCCGCCGTCGCAGCGGGGGCAAGGCCAGCCCGGAGCAGGGCGCGGACAGGCAAGGCCCGTCCCGCCGTTCCGGGCGTCGTGTTTCCGGGGAGCCGGCAGCGCAGGCTCCCGCCCGGGCCAAAACGGGCCGGGGCAAGAAGGCGGAACAGCCGGAACATGCCGCCGGGGAGGCCCATGCCCTGCCCCGCTGGCGGCAGGAGCGCCGGGAACAGCGGCGCGAGGCCCGGCAGCAGGAGCAGGTGCTCCTGGCCCGTCGCTGGCCCGACCTGCCCCGTTCGGCCCTGCCCAAAGAAGATTTCAGCGTACAGGTGGCGGCGCGTGACTACATGCAGCCCCTGCTGGAAGAGTTGGGGGACCGCGTCATCACCGTGCGTGGGCGTCTGGTGCTGGCCCGGGGCACGGAGCCCGCGGCCTGGGCCCAGAACGTCTGGACGGAACCGCGCTGGATCCCCATTACCTCCATCGGCAGCGGGGCACGGCAGCTCTCGGCCCTGCAACGCAACTGGCGGGCGCACATCCCCACCCTTGGCGGACATGTGCGGCGTCTGCGCCTCATGCAGGAGCAGCTGCCCTACGTGGCGGCACGGCCCCTGCACTTCGGCACGCCCGCCCCGTCCGCGCCGCTGGGGGCCTTCACCCTGTGGGAAAAAGACCTGATGCTGGCCTCGCCGCGCACCACCTCGCCCTTTGCCGACGGGGAAGTGCAGTTCGTGGAGAACCGCGAGGACCCGCCGGGACGCGCCTACCTCAAGCTGTGGGAAGTCTTCACCCTGACCGGGCGCACGCCCGCGCCGGGGGAACTGTGCATCGACCTGGGCGCCGCACCGGGCGGCTGGACCTGGGTGCTGGGGCGGCTGGGCTGCCGCGTGTTCAGCGTGGACAAGGCTGAGCTGGCGCCCCAGGTGGCGGCCATGCCCGGCGTCAACCACTGCCTGGGCAGCGGCTTCGGCCTTGAGCCGCGCCATGTGGGCCAGGTGGACTGGCTGTTCTCGGACATGATCTGCTACCCCGACCGCCTGCTGGAGACCGTGCAGGAATGGCTGGCGGCCGATGCCTGCCGCAACGTGGTCTGCACGCTCAAGTTCCAGGCCCAGACCGACCACGAGACGGCGCGGGCCTTCGCGGCCATCCCGGGCGGCCGTCTGCTGCATCTTTCCTGCAACAAGCACGAGCTGACCTTCGTGAAGCTGGCCGACTAGACCGGTCGTGATCATCCTGTCGCCATGATGCGGGCATGCCGTCGCCGGACGGTGTGCCCGCTTTGCGTTTTTCCGGTCATCGCAAGGGCGGGCGGCGATGGGCCTATGCAGCCATGGCAGGCGGGAGGCGGAGCCCTTGCCGTCCAGGCTCTACAGGGCGGCAGCCTTGCGGTGCCGCGCCTTCCTTTTTCTTTTCAGGAACCATTGTCAGGAATGGGGAGCTCTTTTCCCTGTCCTTTCACGACGTTCCGTTCGCCGCCCATGGCGTGGAAAGGGCCGTTCCGCGTGCCCTGACACGTGTCCGGGCCATTTTCGCCTTGTGCTTTGCCTTTCCTTTTGCTACTTTCTTTCACCCCCGTACAGGGGACAAATTATGTTTGGAGGCATGTCAAGCATGGCAGACAAGGAAACCGGGCACGAAAACGAAATGAGTTTCGAAAGCGCCCTTGAAAACTATCTCAATCCCGACTTCGGCGACCTCGAAGAAGGCTCTATCACCAAGGGCGAGATCGTTCGCGTGGATGACGACAATGTTCTGGTGGACGTGAACTTCAAGTCCGAAGGCCAGATTCCGGCCAGCGAGTTCCGTGACGCCGCCGGCAACATGACCGTCAGCGTGGGCGACCGTGTGGATGTCTACGTCGTTCGCAAGAACGAAATGGAAGGCACCATCACGCTGTCCTTTGAGAAGGCCAAGCGCATGCAGGTCTTTGACCAGCTCGAAGACGTGCAGGAAAACAACCGGGTCATCAAGGGCCACATCGTGCGTCGCATCAAGGGCGGCTACACCGTGGACATCGGCGGGGTTGAAGCTTTTCTGCCTGGCTCGCATGTGGACCTGCGTCCCGTGCCCGACATGGACGCTCTGGTCAACCAGGAATTCGAATTCCGCGTGCTGAAGATCAACCGCCGCCGCAGCAACGTGATCGTTTCCCGCCGCGTGCTGCTGGAAGAAGAGCGTGATTCCAAGCGTCAGGATCTGCTGCGCACCCTGGAAGAAGGCCAGATCGTGCACGGCAAGGCCAAGAACATCACCGAATACGGCGTGTTCGTGGACCTGGGCGGTCTGGACGGCCTGCTGCACATCACCGACATGAGCTGGAAGCGCATCCGCCATCCCAAGGAAATGATCACCATGGGTCAGGACCTGACCCTGAAGGTGCTCTCCTTCGACCGCGAGAACAACAAGGTCTCCCTGGGCCTCAAGCAGCTGGTGCCCGATCCGTGGCAGGACATCTCCGCCCGCTTCCCCGAAGGGGCCAAGTGCACCGGCAAGGTCACCAACCTGGTGGACTACGGTGCGTTCGTGGAACTGGAACCCGGCGTGGAAGGCCTGGTGCACATCTCCGAAATGTCCTGGACCCGCAAGCTGCGTCATCCTTCCCAGATGGTGCACACCGGTGACGAAGTCGAAGTCGTCATCCTGGGTGTGGACGGCGAGAAGAAGCGCATCAGCCTGGGCATGAAGCAGGTCCGTCCCAATCCCTGGGAACTGGTGGCCGAAAAGTATCCTGAAGGCACCATCCTCGAAGGCGTCATCAAGAACATCACCGAATTCGGTATGTTCATCGGTATCGAAGACGGCATCGACGGCCTCATCCACGTGTCCGACATCAGCTGGACCAAGAAGGTGCGTCATCCCAACGAGATCTACAAGGTGGGCGACACCGTGCAGGCCAAGGTGCTGACCGTTGACCAGGAAAACGAAAAGTTCACCCTGGGCATCAAGCAGCTGGTCGATGATCCGTGGGGCCACGTGCCCAGCACCTACCCCGTGGGCTGCACCGTGAAGGGCGTGGTGACCAACATCACCGACTTCGGTCTGTTCGTGGAAGTGGAAGAAGGCATCGAAGGTCTGGTGCACGTTTCCGAACTTTCCAGCAAGAAGATCAAGAGCCCTGCCGAGCTCTACAAGGAAGGTCAGGAAATCCAGGCCAAGGTCATCCACGTGAGCGCCGAAGAACGCCGCCTGGGTCTGTCCATCAAGCAGATCAAGGACGACGAAGACCGCCGCAAGCCCAAAGAATTCCACGCTGGTCCCCAGGAAGCCGGTCAGAGCCTCGGCGACCTGCTGAAGGCCGCTCAGGAAAACAACTAGTCCTCACGGACCGGTTTGCGAATATGAAGGGGGAGCCGCAAGGCTCCCCCTTTTTGCGTCCGCAAGGCAGGTCGGAGGAACGGCAGGCCATCCTTGGGGCCCATCCTTTTTCCCGGGCAGGGAGCCCGCGGCAGCGGCGGCCCGGCTTGCCTCGGGACTGGCGATGCCCTACACTTGTCCTGTAGCCCGACCACAGGACAGACAGGCCATCGGAGGCGGATATGAAGCGCGTACTTTGCTGGATCGGAGGTATCGTTCTGGTACTGGCGGCGGTACTGGCCATAGTGATCAGTCAGCTGGATACCGAGTTCATCAGCGGCCAGATCTCGGCCGCGGTGGAAAAAGCCACGGGCACGCCCGTGCGCTTCGCCAGCCCGCCCGAGCTTTCCCTGCTGCCCCCCGGGGCCAAATTCACCGCCGTCAGCTGGGACGGCGTGCAGGACGGGCAGGGCATGCGCTTCACGGCCAAGGGCGGCGAGGCCCATCTGGAGCTGGAACCGCTGCTGCACGGGGAGCTGGTCATCGGCGAAGTCCGTCTGGACAGCCCCTCGCTGAGCCTGCTGCTGCCGGAAGGCAAGGCCGCCGCGCCTGCGGATGCGGCCTCCGGCAATGCCGCCGGCAACAAGCCCGGCAGCGAAGTGCTCCTGCCGCTGGAGCTGGGCCGCCTGACCCTGAGCAAGGGCAGCCTGCATGTGGAGAAGGGCAGCGAGCGCTACGACCTGCGCGACATCAACCTTTCTGTAGAGAACCTGCGCAACGGTCAGGACGCCGTCCTGCGCTGCGATTTCACCTATGATCTGCTCACCGCCGGGCGCACGCTGGCCGGGACCCTGGCCCTGGATGCCCAGGCCGGGCTCTTCGGCATGGCCCCGCGTGTGCAGAACCTTTCCCTGACCATCACACCTTCCCGCCGGGGCCTCCTGCCCGCGGGCCTCGGGCCTGTACAGCTGCAGGGCGATGCCTCGCTGGATACGGCGGCCCGGCAGCTGCATCTGTCCCGCCTGAGTCTTTCCGTGCCGCACGGCCGCGTGGGCCTCACCGGTACGCTGGGTCTGGACGGCCCGGCCTTCACGGGCTCCGTCCTGCTGGAAGGCGCGCCGCGCAAGCTGGCCTCGGCCCTGGGCGTGCAGCTCAAGCCCCATGCGCAGGACGCCCTGCTGTTCAAGGGCTCCGTGACCTGGGAAGGCGACACGCTGGCGCTTTCCCAGTGCAAGGGCAAGCTGGATGCCACGCCCCTGCGGGCGGAACTGCGCCTGCACTTCCGGGACGTGCTCGCCATGGAAGGCTCCCTGAGCCTGGGCAAGCTGCAACTGGACGAATATCTGCCCCTGCCCGAAAGCGGCAAGGACGCGGGAACGGCCAAGGGCAAGGAAGGCAAGGCCGTGGCGGCCGCGGACAAGGAAAGCGCCACCAACTGGCCCACCATCAACATGCGCCTGGCCATGTCGTCCCTGGGCTGGAAGAAGATGCATCTGCGTGACATCTCCCTGGCCCTGAGCGGCAGCAAGGGCGATTACCGCCTGACCTCCTTCCAGGGTGTGCTGGAAAGCGGCGGCCGCCTGTCCGCCGGCGGCCGTGCCGACCTCCGGAACCGCAAGTATGCGCTGGATCTGGATGCGGCCGAAGTGGCCCTGGGCCCCCTGCAGGAATCCCTGGAAAAGCCCCGCTCCGTGGAAGGTCTGGCGGCCCTCAAGGCCTCCTGCACCACGAGCGGCACAGGCGCCGACGCCATGATGGCCGCCCTTTCCGGTTCGGGCGACCTGCGGCTGCGCAACATGCATATCCCGGCCCTGACCTCCCTGTTGCATTCGGTGCCCGGCCTCAAGGGCGCTGTTTCCGATACCTTCGAGCAGGTGCATGTGCCCTTCGTGCTGCGCAAGGGCGAAGCCGACCTGGCGCCCATGACGGCCACCTCGCCCAAGCTCCAGGCCAGGGGCCAGGCCCACGCCAGCCTGCCGCGCCAGCACCTCAAGGGCACGGCCACCATCACCACGCTGGGCCTGAACATCCCCGTGAACTACGAAGGGCCCTTCGATAACCTTTCGTTCTCGCTGGATTCCAAGTTCGCGCTGGACGCGGTCAAGGGCCTCGGCAGCAATCTGCTGGAAGGCGGCAAGAAGGCGGGCAGCGCGGCCGGTGATACGGCCCGCGGCGCGGGCAACAGCATCGGCGGTGCCGTGCGTGACGCCGGCGGCGCCATCCGGGGGCTGTTGGGCCGTTAGGAAGGAAAGCGTTTTGCGGGAAGGGCTCCTTGCGTTGCTGTTGATCCCGCAAGTTTTTTATTGTTGAGGGGGGCCCCCTCATCTCTGCTGTCGATGCCCGTAGCTTCCTGCGTCGCAACGGGCACGGCCCTGCGGGCCGCCATCCGGTCGCTACTCGCGCGAGAGGGGTTCCCCCCCTCAAACTCCCCCTCCCCTTTGGGGCAGGTGTACGGCCGGAGGAAGCCTCTTCTTTTCCGGGCGTGTCCTGTCGGACAGAGTGAAGGGGCAAGGTCCTGTGCAATGAAATATGAAAAAAGGCCTCTTTCCCGCAGGGGAAAGAGGCCTTTTGCTGTCGTGTTGCGTCGCCTTACTTCTGGCGGCTCTTGAGCCAGCTCTTTTCGGTACCGGCACGCAGACGGGCGATGTTCTCCTTGTGCTTCCAGACCACCAGGGCCCAGATGCACAGCGACAGGGGCACCCAGGCGTACTTGGTTGCGGCCAGCAGGGCAAAGGGCAGCACCGTGACCAGGGTCAGGGAGCCCAGCGAGACGAAGCCGCTGCGCCAGATGACCAGCACGCAGGCCGCGCAGGAGAAGAGTAGGGGGAAGAAGGCCAGCGGCAGGAACACGCCGATGCTGGTGGCCACGGCCTTGCCGCCGCGGAAGCCCATGAAGCAGGAGAACACATGGCCCAGCACGCAGGCCAGGGCCACGCAGGTCACCAGCAGGGGCGAAAGGCCCAGCCACAGGGCCAGGGCCACGGGCAGGGCGCCCTTGCCCAGGTCACAGGCCAGGGTCAGCACGCCCCAGCGGAAACCGCACAGGCGGGCCACGTTGGTGGCGCCGGTGTTGCGGCTGCCGTCGTTACGGGGATCGATGCCGCAGAAGGTGCGGGCGATGACCAGCCCCCACGGGGCGGAACCCAGCACATAACCCAGAACGATACACAAAAAGGCCGTCATATTCCTCCTCCTTGAACCGGGGCTGTCCTTGCCCCGCCACAGCGGCTGCCATGGCGTTGTTTATCCCTGTAGTGTCCCGTTCCCGTACGGCCCGTTTCCCCTGATGAAGCGCATTTGGGGGAGGATGGGGGGCCTGGGGGGAAGGGACCCCCTTTGGGCGCTGGTTAAAGGGGGTCCCTTCCCCCCGGAAACATATCCTCAGGATCCCGCATCAGCCGTCCATGCTGACGGCTTCGAGGATCTGGATCTCGTTGTACAGCGGGTGCACGCGGCCGATGCGCACCTGCACGGCCATGCCGGGGCAGGTACGTTCGTCGAACATGCGGCGTTTGCCGCGCACGTACATGCCCTGTGCGGGCAGGCTCACGTTGACGAACATGTCGTTTTCTTCGGTGACCACGCCGTCCCACCAGACCTTGTCGCCCTGCTGGCGGAAGTAGAGCAGCTTCCAGTAGCGCGGGCGGAAGCGCTGCACCTGCCCGGCGGCATCCAGCACGGCATTGAGGCTGACCAGCAGGGTGGACAGGGCTTCGCCATCCCAGCGGGGCGTGCCGTGGGTGAGCCAGTGCAGCAGCTGGGCCTCGTTGATGAGGTCGGGATAGCGGCGCAGGGGCGAGGTCATGGGCGTGTAGCGCGCCAGGCCCAGGGCGGCGTGCGGCCGGGCCTGCACTTCGAGGCTGGAGGGGATCAGGGCGCGCATGATGCGCGTCATGTCCTGGGGCTCCTTCCAGACGCCGGCGTATTCCCTGGGCAGGGCCACGTCCTGGGTGCGGTGCAGCATGGGGATCTCGCGTTCCGCGGCCCACTGGGCCACGGCGGCGCTGGCCAGGATCATCATCTCGGCCACCAGCGGCTGGGAGTCCGGGGTCTCGTGGCCGGGTTCGATGGACACGCGCGTCTGCGCGCCTTCGCCTTCCAGCACGATGGACGGTTCGGGCCGGTCCATGATGACGGCCCCGCGCGCGATGCGGGCCTTTTGCCAGACGCGGGCGAAGTCGTTGCCGCAGGCCAGCATGGTGGCCCAGGGCGCGGCGGGGTTGTCCGCCTGCGGGGCCTCACCGGCGGCCAGGGCGTCGAGGACGGCCTGGGTGTCGTCATAGGTCAGGTTGGCGGCCAGGCGCACCCGTGCGGCCCAGGGCTCGCAGGAAAGGATCTCGCCCGCGGCCGAGATGCGCGTCCGCACACAGAAGGCCGGGCGGTCCTGACCGGCCAGCAGGGAGAAGGCGTCCGTGCCCAGGGCTTCGGGCATCATGTGGCTGTCGCCCTCGGGCAGGTAGATGCTGGTGCCGCGACGGAACACGGCCTTGTCCAGGGCCTCTCCGAAAGGCCAGCAGGCGGCCGGGCAGGCCAGGGCCAGGGTGAGATCGAAACCGCCGTCGTCCGTGGGCAGGATGTGGAACGCGTCGTCCACGTCGCGGGTGGTGGCGCTGTCGATACTGATGAAGGGCAGGTCGCAGGCGGGCAGCTCCACCTCGCGGGCGGCCCGCTGCAGGGCCTCCACGGCCGGGGCCAGAGGCTGCCACCAGTCGTCGCCGGGAGCGTAGCCCGCGCGGTCATACCAGAAATTGTAATGGGCGGGCACCTGTTCCCAGGCCATGAGCAGCTGTACGGGCAGGTGCGGCACGTCGGGCAGGCCCTTGGAGAGCATGCGCCACAGTTCGTCGTATTCCTGGCTCTCGGGGTCGGCCATGCGGGCGAACAGGATCTGCTTCAGACGTTCGGCCACTTCGGGGGCCGGCCATTCGGAGATGCCCCGGGTGTCCTCGCCGGGCTGGGGCGGCAGCGCGCGTTTTTTGCAGGCCACGTCCCAGAGCAGGCGGAAAAAGCTGTTGCCGCCCAGCACCAGGGCCTCGCGGGCGGCGCGTTCCTGCTGTTCCTTGAGGCGCTTTTCCACCATCTCGGCGGAAAAGATCTGGAAGACGGGGGGCTGGAAGCGGAAGTGGCTCTTGCAGGCCAGCAGGGCCCGCCCGCAGGCGGCGACGCTGTCGGCGTCCCCGGCCTGACCGGCCAGTTCGGCGAACCACTGGGCCGAGGCTTCCGGCACCTCGCCCTGGCTCATTTCCCACAGTTCCAGCACGGGCAGGGCCGCGGCCAGTTCTTCGCGGCGGGCGCGGTGCTGCTCCAGCACGCGGGCGGACTCGTCCTTGCCGGGCACGGAGCCCAGCGCGGGCCCGGCCCAGGGCAGCAGGCGCGACGTGGTGAGACGCGTCTCGCGCCGGTTGGGCAGCAAAAGACGCAGTTTGCCGCCAGATTCTTCGGTGACCAGCGCGATCTGGATGGCATTGCCTTCAAGATATTCCACAATGCAGCCCGCCGAGGGGTACTGCACACAAACCGACATAAAAGCTCCTTCAACCGGAGGATGGGCTCCGATAGGCGGTACAATCCGTCATTTTGCCTGTTCTGGCAAGTCCCGGCGGCGCATCCTTCGACACGTCCGAAGGCCGGAGCGCCGTCCCGCCAGCCCTTTGACGCGCCGTCGCTAACAGGATATGTTCCTTACATTGTACGTCACTTTTCAGGCCGGACGGAGTTCCATGAGCAGCATCATCCATCAGACGGGCAGCGTTCGCCCGCTTTCGCTTCAGGAACGGGAACAGCCCCAGCTGTACCGCGAGCTTTTTCCTTACACCAGCATCTGTCGCACGACTTTCGACGAGGTGCTCCTTGCCCCGCGTCCTGCCGAACAGATGCGCATCACGGACACCACCTTCCGTGACGGCCAGCAGGCCCGGCCGCCGTATACGGTCAAGCAGGTGGCCAAGATGTTCGACTTCCTGCACCGCATGGGCGGCAAGACGGGCCTCATCACGGCGTCGGAGTTCTTCCTGTACTCGGCCAAGGACCGCAAGTGCATCGACGTCTGCCGGGCGCGCGGCTACCGCTTCCCGCGCGTGACCTCCTGGATCCGCGCCAACAAGGAAGACCTCAAGCTGGCCCGGGACATGGAGTTCGACGAGACCGGCATGCTGACCAGCGTGTCGGACTACCATATCTATCTCAAGCTGGGGAAGACCCGCCAGCAGGCCATGGACATGTATCTTGACCTGGCCCGGCAGGCCCTGGAATGGGGCATCATCCCGCGCTGCCATTTCGAGGACGTGACCCGCGCCGACATCTACGGCTTCTGCCTGCCCTTTGCCCAGAAGCTCATGGAGCTGAGCCAGCAGAGCGGCATGCCGGTCAAGATCCGCCTGTGCGACACCATGGGCTACGGCGTGCCCTATCCCGGCGCGGCCCTGCCCCGCTCGGTGCAGCGCATCGTGCGTGCCTTCACCGACGAGGCCGGTGTGCCCGGCGAATGGCTGGAATGGCACGGCCACAACGACTTCCACAAAGTGCTGGTCAACGGCGTCACGGCCTGGCTCAACGGCTGCGGCGCGGTCAACAGCACGCTGTTCGGCTTTGGCGAGCGCACGGGCAACACGCCGCTGGAAGCCCTGATCATCGAGTACATCTCGCTCACCGGTGACGATGCCGCCGCCGACACCACCATCCTGAGCGAGGTGGCCGAGTTCTTCGAAAAAGAACTGCACTACAACATCCCCTACAACTATCCCTTCGTGGGCCGCGACTTCAACGCCACCAGCGCCGGTGTGCATGCCGACGGTCTGGCCAAGAACGAAGAGATCTACAACATCTTCGACACCAAGCAGCTGCTGGGCCGTCCCGTGCCCATCATCATCACCGACAAGACCGGCCGTGCCGGGGTGGCCTACTGGATCAACGTCAATCTCAAGCTGCCCGAGGGCAAGCAGATCTGCAAGAAGCACCCCGCCGTGGGCAAGATCTACGAAGCCATCGTGGCCATCTACGACACCGGCCGCACCACGCACCTTTCGCACGACGAGATGGCGGCCCTGGTGCAGCGCTACATGCCGGAACTGTTCGAGACCGAGTTCGACCACATGAAGGAACTGGCCGACGAGCTGGCCGCCCACCTCATCGCCCGTCTGGCGCGGAACGAAGACCTGCGGGACTTCGGCAAGCATGCCTGCGCCCGTCTAGACAGCTTCTCGCGCGAGTACCCCTTCATCCAGTACCTCTACCTCACGGATACCCAGGGCAGCCTCAAGTGCGCGGCCATCACCGACCCGGCTTACCGTGAAAAGTACGAGGCCCTGCCCATCGGCTTCGACTTCTCGCAGCGCGAATGGTTCAAGATGCCCATGCAGACCGGCGACATGCACATCATGGACGTGTACCAGTCTCAGTTCACGGGCAAGCTGGTCATCACCGTGTCCTGCCCGGTGACGGACGATGACGACAACATCGTGGGCGTCATCGGTGTGGACATCCAGCTTGAGCAGCTGCTCAAGCGCTCGCAGGCCCTGCAGCAGGAAGCCCGCGCAGCCGAAGACTAGACGCATGGCGGCGCGCCGGTTCCCCGGTGCGCCGTTTTTTGCCTACAGGCCCGCCCCCGGCGGCCGTAATCAGGAATACAGAAAAGGATGCAGACAATGAGCAGCAAACGAGTTTACTGGATCGAAGGCGACGGCATCGGCCCCGAAATCTGGCGCGCCGCCCGCCCTGTCATCGACGCCGCGCTGGCCAAGGAATCGGACATGCGCATCGAGTGGGTGGAACTGCTGGCCGGTGAAAAGGCCACGGCCGAGACCGGCTCCCCCCTGCCCGAGGAGACCATGAACGCCCTGCGCACCGCCGATTTCGCCATGAAGGGCCCCCTGGGCACCCCCGTGGGCACCGGCATCCGCAGCCTCAATGTGGCCCTGCGCCAGACGCTGGACCTGTACGCCTGCATCCGTCCCGTGCGTCACTTCGAAGGCCTGGAAACGCCGGTCAAGCATCCCGAGCGCGTGAACATGGTCATTTTCCGCGAGAACACCGAAGACGTGTACGCGGGCATCGAATACGCCGCCCAGACCCCGGAAGCCAAGAAGCTCATCGCCTTCCTGCGTGAAGAGTTCGGCGTGACCAAGATCCGCGAGGAAGCCGCCGTGGGCATCAAGCCCATGAGCGAGTTCGGCTCCAAACGCCTGGTGCGCCGCGCCCTGCGCTTTGCCCTGGATACCGGCAGCAAGAGCCTGACCCTGGTGCACAAGGGCAACATCATGAAGTTCACCGAAGGCGGCTTCCGCCAGTGGGGCTATGATGTGGCCGCCCAGGAATTCGGCGACCTGACCTGCACCGAGAAGGAACCCGTGGAAGGCCGTCTGGTGGTCAAGGACCGCATCGCCGACGCCATGTTCCAGGAAGCCCTGCTGCGTCCCGAACAGTACCAGATCCTGGCCACCCCCAACCTCAACGGCGACTACATCTCCGATGCCCTGGCCGCGCAGGTGGGCGGTCTGGGCCTGGCCCCGGGCGTCAACATGTCCGACTCCCTGGCCTTCTATGAGGCCACCCACGGCACCGCTCCCACCATCGCCGGTCAGGACAAGGCCAACCCCGGCAGCGTGATCCTGTGCGGCGCCCTGATGCTGGAACAGATGGGCGTGCCCGCGGCTGCCGAGCGCATCCGCAACGCCATGAGCAAGGCCATCGCCGGTCGCGCCGTCACCGTGGACCTGGCCGCCCAGGTGGAAGGCGCCCGCGTGGTGGGTTGCCAGGAATTCGGCGAGATCATCGGCGCCTGCCTGTAGGCAGCCGCGTCACTGCACTATCTTCGTATGTCCGGGAGGAAGGGCCATCCCTGCGGGAAGGGCCCTTCCTCCCTTTGTTTCCCGCCCCGTGATCGCGGGCGACCTACAGGAACGACGCATGGTCTCATTGGAAAACCTGCTCCTCTACATCCCGCTGGCGGCCCTGCTGGTCATGCTGCCCGGCCCGGATTTTGCCCTCATCGTCCGAACGTCCCTGGCGGAGGGGCGCAGCTCCGGTCAGGCCGCGGCCTGCGGCGTGGCGCTGGGCATCATGGTCCACACCTCGGCCGCCATGCTGGGCATCAGCGCGGTCATCGCCCAGTCCGTCACCCTGTTCACGCTTTTGCGCTATGCGGGGGCCGCCTATCTGTTCTGGATGGGCATCCATGCCCTGCGGGCCGGGCGTGAGGTCACGGCCGCCGTGGTGCGTCACGGAGGGCAGGAAGAGGAAGTGCAGCCTGTCCGCGGCCTGCGTCGCCGGGCCTTCCGGCAGGGATTTTTGACCAATGCCCTCAACCCCAAGGCCGTGGTCTTTTTCCTGACCATGCTGCCGCAGTTTTTGGACCCGCATGCCGCCCTCTGGCCGCAATTCCTGGAGCTGGGCGGCATCATGGCCTTTTTCTGCCTGGGCTGGTTCGTGCTGCTGGCCAGCCTGCTGCACCGCATCCGCCGCCTGTTCGCCCGGCCGTCCTTCCAGGCCTGGCTGCACCGGCTCACGGGCCTCATCTTCATCTGTTTCGCCTTCCGGCTGGCGCTGGAGAAGATCTAGGCGCCAGCCGCACGCCCGCCGTCATACCGGAAGAAAGGAGGGCAGCCGTCTCTTGCCGATGCCCGTAACGCACTCCGGTATGACGGGCATGGCTCCACTGCCGCCATCCGGCAGAGCCTTCCCCGCTCCCGCACCATCCCTGTCTTGATGCCTTTTGTGACCATTGCCCTCGCGGCCACTGCCGGTGATGTGCTCCGTCCTCTTTCCAGCGCCGGGTCGGGCGGCTGGAGTACAGACGAAAAATCTGTGCCGGATGCTGGGGGAAGTGGTAACATCTTGTAGAATAAGGCTATTTATTTTTTATTAAAACGGGGTGTTTACAGGTGTTGCCTGCTGTCCGGCTTGCAAGACGGCCCCTCCGGTGGCAGAGTTTGACTTCCTGTTCCTCCCCTTCCCGCTGAGGTACCCATGCACGAGATCCCCCTGCAACGTGTGGCCGCCATCCATGACCTTTCCGGTTTCGGGCGTGCCTCGCTGACCGTGGTCATCCCCATCCTTGCCAGCATGGGCGTCCAGACCTGCCCCCTGCCCACGGCGGTCCTGTCTTCCCAGACCTCCGGCGTGGAGGGCTTCACCTTTCATGACCTGACCGCCGAGATGGGGCCCATGCTGGATCACTGGCAGCGGATGGGCCTGAGCTTCGACGCCGTCTATTCCGGCTTTCTGGGCAATCCGCTCCAGCTGGAGATAGCGGCCCGCTGCATCGGCCATTTCCTCAAGCCCGGCGGCTTCGCGCTGGTGGACCCCGTGCTGGGCGACAACGGCACCCTGGACCCCACCCAGACGCCGGAGATGGTGGAGGCCATGCGCCAGCTCATCGGCCACGCCCACGTCATCACGCCCAACCTCACCGAAGCGGCCTTTTTGCTGGACGAACCCTACCGGCCGGACATCTCGCCCGACGGCCTCAAGGAGCAGCTGCGACGCCTGGCGGCCATGGGGCCGGACAGGGTGGTCATCACCAGCGCCCCGGCGACCCGTCCCGGCCATTGTGCGGCCGTGGCCTATGACCGCGAGCAGGGGCGCTTCTGGAAGATGGAGTCGCCCTACATCCCGGCCTTCTATCCCGGCACGGGCGATACCTTCTCCAGCGTGCTGGTGGGGGCGTTCCTTCAGGGGGACAGCCTGCCCGTGGCCCTGGAGCGCGCGGTGCGCTTCGTGACCCTGGGCATCCGCGTCACCTACGGCTACGACACCCGCCACAGCGACGGCGTGCTGCTGGAGCGCACCCTGCCCGCGTTGCAGGACCGTTGCGCCATCGGGGAGTACGAGGCGTTTTAGGCCATTGCTCCGGTTCCGGGCGCACGCAAGATGCCCCGGATGCCGGCACCGTCGCAGGATACGGCCTTGCCGCCCGGTGCGATATGAAGCGCCTCTTCTTGTCTTTGTATCATCGTGACGATCCTTGTTGCGGACGGCGGACATGTTGCGCCGGTGACCCGGTCGGGGCAGGCCAAAGAGGTCCCGCATCCGCATCAAGGCCCTTGGTGCCGCGATTCGCGGCGATATCCTGTAGCCCCATTCCCCTTTTGTCTGGCCGGAGGTGCCATGAAGAAATTCTTTTTCCTGCTCTTGGTCGCGTGCGCCCTTTCCACTGCCTTGCCCGGCATCGCCCTGTCCGCGGAGTCGCAGGCGGATACCGCTACGGAGAACAGTGATTCCGAAGTGTTTGTGGACGACAGTGATCGTTTCACCGCTTTTGAGGAAGAGCTGCTGGCCCGGTATGCCGACAAGGGGATCACGTCCGTGGATGTCTCCGCCTATGCCAAGGGCATCGACATCGTCTTCGTCGCGGCTGACCGGAAGATGACGCGGGCGGCGTTCTCCGCCATCGCTTCCCGCAGCGTCAGGGAATTAAAGGAACGTTTCGGTTTCGAGAAGGATCTGCCCATCGGGGCCGTCCTTGACTATAAAAAGGACGCAGCGAGCGATACCCGGACGCGCTTCGTGCTGAAGCTGCGGTAGTGCTTGGGGCGGGAGCCTGAAGGCTGTGGCAGAGCACAGGGCTTTGCCGCAGGACGGAAAAGAGGAGAGTACAAAAAAAGCCCTTGCGACATCCATCGTAAGGGCTTTTCCTTTCTGGCTGCGGGGCAGGATTTGAACCCGTGGCCTTCGGCCGTGAGCCTGGAGGGAGTGGGGCGAAATCCTTTTTTGACAGTATCCGGCAGGCACCGCAAAACAGGCTGGCCGTACATGCCGCCAGCCCACGGATGCCCGACATTTTTGATAGAATCGGCATTCCCGGCTATGCTTTCCCTGAAGGGTGACGACAAGGAAGAAGTCGGCAGCACGGACATGGGCGCGTGACACTTCCATGAGCGCATCGTCCTGGCGGGGAGCATCCCGGAGGATGAAAGGCCGGTTTCCCGGATGCGGTAACAGTCTTTTGCTGTCTGTCTTTCAGGCTCGTCCCTTTTTCACGGATACAACGTTCATCAAGGAGGGAGCCATGCATATCTATTATGCCACCAGGGGGCTGCGCGGCAGGCCCTATCACAGTGACATGATAAACACAGACCTGTTCGCATTTTTTCAGGGAAAAAGAATGCGCACCATCCCCTCCGCAGAAACGTTGCGCGCTGTCAACGCCTTTCCCAAATGCGATATTGATATGGGGGAAGACACGGATTCCGAATATGCGTGTGAGAAAGGGACGTTCTATATCCCCAAAAGCATCTGCATGGGGGAAGTCGTCAACGCCGGCTGGGCCGTCGATTATTACTTCGTGGTACTTTGCGGTGATGCCGTGGAACTGCGCTATGTGCGCTGGGACTGTCCGTGGTATGAGACGGTGGGACGGGATACCGAAGTCACTGATCCTGCCGTCATAGCCAAAATGGAGCGCACGCTGGCAATGCTCCTGGATGCGAATAAGCCCAGGATACCGGCGCCTGTGTCCATATCGCGCCCGGCCCTGCTCTCGTTCCTTACCCTGCTCGGCGTTGCCGATGCCGAAGCGCTGGCGGGCAAGATCCACGCCGCCGCCACGACGCCGGAACAGTGCGCCGCGCTCTGTGAAGAATTCGATATGGATGAAGCCTACACCGGCTGGCATGTTACGTTGATGCGATTGGCCCTGCGGGACCGGAAACGCCTGGATTGGGTAGACTGGAAGGAAGCGCCGGAAGAAGTTTTCGCCTCTCTGTGCTGCCTCTTGCCGCCGGGGGCAAAGGAACACCTGCCCCCCTGCGATGATGAAGACGCGTACCCCGAGGAGGTGCTCCGCGCTTGCAGCCCCGTCTTGCATGACCGCTATGGCCTGACGATCCTGCTGTGGGATACGGGCGGCGATGAATATGTCTTTATGGTCGTACCGAGCGACAAGGTATCGGAAGCGTTCGCGGCGGCCTCCGAGCTGGGCATTACCCTGCAACGTGTCGAGGACCTGTTCGACCAAGAGTAGAAGGCGGCAAAAGAGAAGGAGCGGCACGCCATGCGGGACGATCGTCCGGCGGTTTCGTCTTTTGCCGCCAGGGCATTTTCGTCAACGCTGCCATTCGTGACGAGATCGTCCGGTCGTCCGGGCCGGTATCTTCCTGCGGTAACAAGGCTTGCCGGAGCGCGCCACCGGCAAAAAGGGTGGGACAGCGGCGCAGGGCGCATGCCTTCCGCAAAGAGCGTACGGGGATTTCTGCGCAGCCTTGTAGAGGCGCGGAGTCCTGACAGGCAATAATGATTGGGGACAGGAACAGTGGTGGGAAAAGATCCCGCTTACGAAAAAAGGCTTCCGACGAAAATCGGAAGCCTTTGATCTTTCTGGTTGCGGGGGCAGGATTTGAACCTACGACCTTCGGGTTATGAGCCCGACGAGCTACCGAGCTGCTCCACCCCGCGACGCGGTAGCATTCGCACGTCATCCGTGCGAGAAGTCCTTTCTAGCTAAAAGCCCCCTGCCTGTCAATAAAAAAATCATTTTTGGGCAAATTTTTTTATTGCCGTTCACCGGACCTTGTTTGCAAGAAGCTCCATCTGTCTGAAATCGCTTGTGTTCCTTTCAGGATCGGGCCTATGCCGCTTCCCTGCGCATCCAGAGCGGCAGCAGGCAGAGCAACAGGGCCGCTGCCGCGAGGTAGGCAGCATCCATGCCCCAGAGGTCCTGCACGCTGTAGGCCAGTACCGGGCCCGCAGCCGCGCCGCAATCCACGATGAAGGCATAGGAGGCCAGCGTATGCGTGGGATGGCCGTGCCGTTCGGCCGTGTCCGAGGCGGCGGCATCGGAGAGGGTGGCCAGGCCCGTGGCGCAGAGCTGCGAGCAGAGCAGCAGCGGCAGCCACAAGGGTGCGGGCAGGTACAGGGCCACCAGGGCCAGCGCACAGGCGCCGCCGCCAAGGCAGGCGCACAGCACCGGGCCCCGGCCGCGCGGGCCGTCGGAAAGGCGGCCGAACCACGGCGCCAGCCACGGCTCCCAGAGCCAGCGCAGGGCCTGCAACATGCCGGCCAGGGTGGCGCAACCGATGACGAGGCCGCCGGCAAGGGCCAGCTCGCCCACGTGCAGGGCCACCATGCGGCTGAGGGTGGCGGCGTAGATGCCCTGGAAGACCAGGGCCACCAGCAGCCCGGTGATGAAGGCACGCCGCATGTCGGGGTGGCGCAGGTGCAGGCCCGAAAGCAGGGACGTGGCGGCCTGGCTTGCCGCTCCGGTGGCGCGGCCGCTGCGGGGGATGCGGGTCAGGGCCAGCGGCAGGCCCGTCAGCGTCAGGGCGCCGAAGAGCAGGGCCACGGTGGAGAAGCCCAGCAGATCGGCCAGGAGGCCGCCGCCGATCATGCCCAGCAGGCTGCCCAGGCGCACGAGGCCGTTGTAGCTGCCCATGAGATAGCCGCGATTGTCCTTGCGGGAGGCCGCCATCAGGGCGAACAGGGAGCCGAGGCGCAGGAGCGTCCAGGCCAGGCCCCAGAGGCAGCGCAGCAGCAGCCAGAGCGCAAAGGACTGGGCCACGCCGTACAGCAGGGTGGTCGAGGCGGCCAGCACCACGGCCAGGGCCATGCCGGTGCGCTGGTCGATGTGGGTATAGAGCAGGCGCACCAGCGGGTTGAGCGGCAGACGTACCAGCCGGTTGACGGCCAGCAGCACGCCCACCTGCCAGAGCGCGGTCAGGCCGCATTCCTGCCAGAACAGGGGCAGGGCGATGTAGAGCATGGTGTCGCCGGTCAGGCAAAAGGCCGAGACCACGGCCATGCTGCGGGCCAGACGCCGGGCTGCGGCGTCATCGGGGCAGGATGGGGAAGGAGCGCTCATGGGCCTGTCCTGTGGCACGGGCTCAGTCCGGACGCCGGGCCAGTGCGGCCACGGCCAGCCGGGCCAGCAGTTCCAGGCCCCGGGGCAGGACGCTCTCATCAAAGGTGAAATGGCTGGTGTGATGCCCGTCGGGCCTGTCGGCACCCAGCTGCAGATAGGCCGCCAGACCGCCGTCTTCCTGCACCTTGTTCATGAACCAGCCAAAGTCCTCCGATGCCCAGAAGTCGGCCTTGCGGCGCACTTCGCGGAAGCTGCCCATGTCCCGGGCCGTGCGTTCCACCAGATCCACCAGCTCGGGGCTGGACATGGCGCCCGGGCAGTGACTCTGGCAAAGGAAGCGGCTGCGGCAGCCGTGCATGCGCGCCGCGCCGTCCACCACGCGCCGGGCCTCGGCCAGCATGTAGCCGTTGATGTCCCCGTTCTCGCCTCGGGTCTCGCCGCGCAGCCAGGCCTTGGCCGGGATGATGTTGGGGGTCTCGTTGACGTGCATCTCGCCCACGTTGATGCGCGAGGCGCCCTGACCGTGGCGGGCGATGGCCAGCAGGTTGGTCACGGCCGTACAGGCGGCCAGCAGGGCGTTGCGGCCTTCGTGCGGGGCCAGCCCGGCATGGGCGCTCTGGCCGGTGAAGAAGACTTCGAAATTGGTGGTGGCCAGGAATTTGTCCGTACCGCAGACCAGATCGCCGCTGCGGCTGGCCTGCATGCTCAGGTGCAGGCCGAACAGGGCCCGGACGCCGTCCACGGCCCCGGCGGCCACCATGCCGGGCGCGCCTTCGCCCTCTTCCTCGGCGGGCTGGAAGATCAGGCGGATGCGGCCGCTCAGGTGACGTGACAGTTCGTCCCGCAGGCCGCCCAGCAAGCGGGCCAGTTCCACGCCCAGGGCCACATGCCCGTCATGTCCGCAGGCATGCATGCAGCCCGCATGGCAGGAGGCGAAGCCTTGCGCCGCAGGGAAGTGATCCTTGTCCGTGGCTTCGGTGATGCCGGCGTTGGCGTCCATGTCGAAACGGAAGGCCACCAGCGGGCCGCGCTCGTCTTCAGGGGTACCGGGGGAGTCCAGATCAAGGTCGCCCCACAATCCCGTGAGGCCGCCAGCCATGCAGGCCACCAGGGGGGGGTCGGCGCCCTCGTTGAGGGCCCGGCCGCTCTGGGCCGTACAGAAAGCCGCCTCGGGCTGGCGGGGACGGGCCGAAGGCCGCAGGGCATTGGCCCCCAGGGTGAGCCGGAAACCGGCATCCTGCAGGGCACGGGCCACCAGCGAAGCGGTCAGGTATTCGCCCCAGGCCGGTTCCGGGTGGCGGTGCAGGTGACGGCGCAGGGCCGTCAGTCGCGGGCCGGCCTCCCCGGCCCTTCGTCGGATCTCCTCCGCAAGACGTTCCATATGGGCATCTCCTTTGACGCGGCACATTGCCAAGGCCGCCTGCACAGGATATATGCCGGAGACACGTTCATGCAAGTCGCCGGATACCTTGCGGCGGCTTTCCATTTTTCACGAGGGACCTATGCTCACCCTGATTCTCGCTGTCAGTGTCGCGGTCGTCATCTCCTTTACCTGTTCCCTGACGGAGGCGGCCCTGTACGCCGTGCCCTGGTCAGCCATCGAGAAGATCCGCAACGACGGCAGGCCCGTGGGGGAAGTGCTCTTCCGCCTGCGCAGCAATGTGGAAAAACCCATCGCCGCCATCCTCACCCTGAACACCGTGGCCAATACCGCGGGCTCCGCCGTGGCGGGCGCGGCCTTCATGGCGGCTTTCGGCGCCGAATACATGGCCCTGTTCGCCGCCGGTTTCACGGTGCTCATCCTGGCCTTCGGCGAGATCGTGCCCAAGACCCTGGGCGTGGCCTATGCCACTTCCATCGCCGTGGTGCTGGCCCGGCCGCTGGAAGTGGCGGTCAAGCTGCTGACCCCGGTCATCTGGCTGACGGGCCTGCTGACCCGTTTGCTGACGCCGCCGTCCAACGGCCCGGACATCTCCGAGGACGACATCCGCGCCGTGACCAGCCTGTCGCGTCAGGCCGGGCAGATCAAGGCCTATGAGGAGGCCTACATCCGCAACATCCTGGCCCTGGACCAGAAGCGGGTCTACGACATCATGACCCCGCGTACCGTGGTCTTTTCCCTGCCCGAGGACATGACCGCCGCCGAGGCCTACAAGAACCCGCGCCTGTGGCATGTGAGCCGCATCCCCGTCTACGGCGAGGACAACGAGGATCTGGTGGGCCTGGTGGACCGCCGTACCATCCTCCACTGCCTGCTGGAAGAAAAGGGCGAGACGCCGCTTTCCGAGATCATGAAGCCCCTGCACTTCGTGCTGGAGAGCCAGACCCTGGACAAGCTGCTCAAGGAGCTGCTGCACTCGCGCTCGCATTTGTTCGCCGTGCTCGACGAATACGGCGGCCTTGCCGGTGTGGTGACGCTGGAGGACGTGTTCGAGGAGATGCTCGGCAGCGAGATTATGGACGAGAGCGACAGCGTGGCCGACCTGCGCCAGATGGCCCGGCAGCGGCGCCAGGCCCTGCGGGCGGCCGGTCTGCTGGAGCAGCAGAAAAAGGAAGAACAGGCGGAACAGTCCCGGTCATGACCGGGAGGTCGATACCTTTGTTCCCTTGATGGATCGATGTGATGACGAAGCCCCGGCCCTGCCGGGGCTTCGGGCGTTTTGGGGCACGAAGGGCTTGAGGGGAGGGGGACCCCTCTGCGTTGCTGTTGATGCCCGTTAGTAATGAATTTTTCTGTTAAGGATATAGCTATTTCAAAAATAAATATTTAGGCGAAGATAAATTAATCTCTAGTATTTTATAGAAGATAATTTGTCGTTGGCTTGAAAATTTTTTTTTATGATGATATGTAAATAAATTATATAATTAATTATATATAGGGCAAGTGCGTACAATAATATAAGATATTTCAGATAGTGCGTATTTGTTCTGTTCGTCTAAATGAGGTGTAATATGTCATATTCGACCATGATTCTTGAGGAAGAACTCAAAAATAGAGTTAGAAATGATTATTTTTCAAATTTTGAGAATGCGCTTATCATAGGAAAGATAGATTTCTGTATTTCTCAAAAACTACTTGGTGCAGATTATTCTTTTCTTTGGGCTGAGGCTAAAAAAGGAAATAATCATGATATATATGAATCTTTTATCCAACTTATCCTTACAATCGGTAAGGCAAGGACAATCGATTCTTATTCCCCTCCTATTTTTCTTGGAGCTTTTGACGCTGAAAAGATAGCATTTATTGAATATCATCATGTGATGGATATTTTTTCTAGAAATGATTTTAATTGGAATGTTGCGCCGTCTGATCATAACACTAAAGAATTTAAAGATTTGTATAGGAGGCTTAAATATGATTTGCAAAGTAATATACTATTGTATAAATTTGAAAGAGATTCAAAAGATTTAAAGAAATTTATTCATGATAATTTTGTTATTGGGAAAATGCCAATAAATAAAATTAGTATAACTAAAAATAATTTTGTGTCTATTTATTATAAGTGGCGTGAAGTGGTGAAGGCAACTATTAATATCCCATGGGAAAAGGTTAAGGCTCGGGGTATAATAGACGCTGATTTTTATCTTGCTGATATCCTTTCAAAGGACAACGCTACGATTAAGGATAAATTGTATGTACTTTTGAATAATAATCAATATATTTATAATAAACAGATGGATGATGATGGTCTATTGAGTTTTAAACATGCTCAATTTAATGATGGGCAGGTTGCACATACACAATTTTGGAATAAGTATACTCGTCCTCCTAGAGAAGAATTTTGGGATTATATTATAGAACGTCGAGATTTGCTTGTAGAGCAAGATATTAGAGAAAGGAAAGGAGCATTTTATACCCCGCTAAAATGGGTAGAGCTTTCTCAACAATACATGGCCAATTACTTTGGTGAAGACTATCAGGATGATTACTATATTTGGGATTGTGCTGCTGGAACAGGAAATCTACTAAATGGATTAACGAATAAATACAAGATATTCGCATCAACTATTGATCAAGCGGATGTAGATGCGCTGAAAGAGAGAAGTAGTTCAGCGAAAACGTTGCTTGAAGAGAATGTTTTTCAGTTTGATTTTTTGAATGATTCCTTTGATAAGTGTCCAAAAGAACTTCAAGATATTATTAAAGATGATAATAAACGTAAGAAATTGATAATTTATATTAATCCACCATATGCAGAAGCTGCAACAAGGGAAACTATTAAAGGTACTGGTGCGAATAAAAATAAAGTCGCAGTTATAACTAAAGTGTATAATAATTATATGGATAAGTTCGGTATTGCTGGGAGGGAATTGTTTATTCAATTCCTAAGTAGGATATATAGTGAAATACCTGGTGCGTACATAGCAAATTTTTCAACGTTAAAAAATTTGCTAGCTCCTAATTTCAAAAAATTCCGTATATTTTTTCAGCCAAAGCTTGAGAAGCTTTTTATTGTCCAGGCGGATACATTCGACAATGTTGCTGGTAAATTCCCTATTGGTTTTTTTATATGGAATAGCCAAAAAAAAGAGAGCTTTACAGAAATTGTAGCGAAAGTGTATGATAAAAATGGGAATAATATTCAAAATAAAAAAATTTTTTCTTATGAAAATATTAAATCTATCAATGATTGGCTGATAGAAACTAGAAAATATACGTCTTCAAAAAATATTGGATTTATATCTTGCAAAGGATGTGATTTTCAAAACCAGAATTTAATATTTATTATTAATGATAAATGTCAGTTACCAGCTCCCAGAGGGTCATGGATAACTGACGCAAATATCAAGGAAGTTGCCGTTTATTTCGCTGTTAGAAAAGTTGTATCAGCAGATTGGTTGAACGACAGAGATCAATTTATATATCCCCATGAGACATGGAAATCGGATAAGGTATTTCAAAATGATTGCCTTGCATATACTTTGTTTAATAACAATATTCAATCACAATATGGAATAAACCATTGGATTCCCTTTACTGAACAAGAGGTAGAGCCGCGTAGAGCATTTGAAAGTCATTTTATGGTAGACTATATTAAAGGGAAAAATAATCCAAAATCTAACATAAAGGTAGAGCAGGTAAGCCTTATTACTATGAATGCAGAATATAGAGTAAGCGAAGGACCTCTTATTTTTTCTGATGAGGCACAAGCAGTTTTTGATGCTGGTAGAGAGCTATGGCGCTATTATCATTCTAAAGTTGACTCTAATCCTAACGCCGCTTTTTATGATATCAAAGAATATTTTCAAGGTCGGAATGAAAAAGGGCGTATGAATAGTACTAGTGCTGATGAAAAATACAATAAGCTCATAGGGTTGCTGAGGAGTAAGCTTAAAATACTTGCTACTAAAATTGAGCCAAAGGTTTATGAGCATGGTTTTCTGATAAGATAACTCGTAAACAAAAAAGTAAAAACCTCATCAAGGAGAATAGTCCTAATGAGGTTTTTTATTTTATAAGATGACTAGAGCGATATCTCTCGCTACAGAGTGGGATATTAAAGTGGAATAATAAAAAAGGAAAGGTCAAAAGTTATAAGAATACTGTTATCTAAAAGAATTTTATGCTTGTTTCGAGGAGGGACTACAGATAGGGCGAGAACAGCCAGCAGGCGGCGTCACGCAACTTGAGGATCAGGTGGCGCTCCTGCAGGTCCTTCAGGGTCACTTCGCGGCTGCGGGCGATGGTCATGTCCATGTACAGGGCCATGGCGGTATGGAATTCGGGATCGAAGACTTCCATGTTCAGCTCAAAGTTCAGGCGCATGCTGCGGGCGTCCAGATTGGCGGAACCGATCTGGCAGTAATAGCCGTCCACGGCCAAGAGCTTGGTATGGGCAAAGGGCGGCGGCTGGAACCACACGCGCACGCCCGCTTCCAGCAGGACGGGCAGCAGGCGGAAGCTGGCCCAGTGGACGAAGGGCAGGTTGTTTTTGCCGGGCAGGACCACGCGCACGCTGACCCCGCGCTGGGCCGCGCTGCGCAGGGCGGCGATGAGCTCGTGCGACGGCAAGAAATAGGGCGTCATGATGCGCACCGTATGCTGGGCGCTGCCGATGACCCCGCAGTACAGGTCATTGAGCGGATCGGCCTCGGTGCCGGGGCCGTCCAGGACCATGCGGCACAGGCTATCCCCGGACATGATGTTGCTGCTGGGCGGCAGGCTGCGCTGGTCGAATTTGCCGGTGGCAAAACCCCAGTCCAGCAAAAAGGCCCGGCGCAGCTGGTCCACGATGGGACCTTCGCAGCGGAAGTGCAGGTCCTGCACACAGCCGGGATGCTTGCTGAGGATGTGGTTGTCCGCGATGTTCATGCCGCCGGTAAAGGCCGTATCATCGCAGATGAGCAGCTTGCGGTGGTTGCGCAGGTTCAGGCTGAGGCTGGGCGGGAAAAGGCGGGGCGGCAAAAAGCGGGCCAGCTGGCCGCCGGCCTGGGGGATGCGCTTCCAGGGTTTGCGCAGGGAATAGACGGCGCCGCCGAAGCCGTCCACCAGCAGGCGCACGTCCACGCCGCGCCGGGCGGCATGGCACAGGGCCTCGGTGAAGCTCTCGCCCACGCTGCCGCCGCGAAAGATGTAGGTGGAGAGGAAGACCTGCTTGCTGGCCCGGTTGATGGCATGCAGCATGGCCGGATAGGCCTCGTTGCCGTTGCGCAGGGGCAGGATGCCGTTGCCGCTGCACAGGGTCTGGCCTGTCAGGCGGCGGCCCAGGATCTCCAGGGGCCATTCCTGCGGCGGCGCGATGGCCGTCCGGTGGCAGACGACTTCGGGATGGTGGGCGTAGTCAGGTTCGATGGCGGCCATCTTGCGCATGAGGCGGGCCGCCAGGCTTTCGGCACGGCTGATGCCGAACAGGCAGTACAGCACGATGCCGACGCCGGGCAAAAAAAGGACCGTCACGATCCAGCCCAGCGCCGAGCGCGGATCGCGCTTGTGGAGCAGGGCATGGCAGACGGCCCCCCAGGACAGAAGGTGCGCTGCCACAAGGCCTAAAGTTCCCAGTGTCAGCACGGCGGATCGCTAGCGGCGGACAGCCAGCAGCGGAATGTCGGTATTGCGCAGCACGCGCTCGGTGATGGAACCGATGAGCATGTCGGCCAGGCCGTCACGGCCGTCGGTGTACATGACGATCATGTCCACGCCTTCTTCATGGCCCACGGTGACGATGGTGTCGGCGGCCAGGCCTTCACGCACGATATAGCGGCAGGCCACGCCTTCCTTTTTCAGGGCATCGGCCAGCGGCGCCAGCAGGGTCTCGGCCTTGGCGGTATTGGAACGTTCCAGTTCGGTATGGGCAGCGCCGCCCACCAGGTTGGGCAGGGCTTCGGTCACATGCAGCAGGATGATCTCGCCGGAGCACAGGGTCTTGGCATGGCGCAGAGCCTTGGCAGCGCGTTCGCCGGAATTTTTGCCGCTCACGGGCACGAGGACACGTTGGTAGATCATGTGGGCTCCTTGGATTGGGATGGCATTGCCCCAGAGGGCATTTCAACTAGGCATTGTCGCACGACAGGCCGATTTGTGCAAGCCTGCCGGGGCCGGGACGCCGTCATCAAAAAAAGCCCGTTCCGGGGAACAGGCTTTTTGATGACGATAGCGCGGCAAGGCCTACTGACGGACGACCAGCACGGGCAGCGGGGTGTTGCGCAGCACATGCTCGGTGATGGAACCGAACAGTCTGTCGGTCAGGTCGTCACGACCGTCCGAGAACATGACGATGGCTTCGGCGTCCATTTCCTTGGCGGCCTTGACGATGGTCTCCACGGGCAGACCGTGGCGGATGACGGTCTGATAGGGGATGCCGGCATTGTCCAGTTCGGCGGCGAGAGGAGCCAGGAGGGCTTCGGCCTTGACGGCGATGTCCTGCTGGTCGCGCATGATGTTGGGCATGGGGGATCCCACGCTGGGCGCCACGGCGTGCAGCAGGATGATCTCCTTGGGATCAAGCTTCCTGGCCTGGCTCAGGGCCTTGAGGGCGCGTTCTCCGGAATGCTTGCCGCTCACGGGCAGAAGGACACGTTCGTAACTCATGTGGACTCCTTGCATAAAATAAGAGATGGCCCTTGTGGGCGTTGAAGATTTAGTCTGGCACGACTTGCTCCTTTGTGCAAGAGGGCCTGTCGCGGCCTCCGCGCCGGGGCCGGGAACGAAAAAGGGCCGGTCAGCAGGACCGGCCCCGGTATGCGTATCAGGAGCCCATGGAGATGCGGTGGCGTTCCACCGCCGTGGCCAGCTCGGGCAGCAGGTCGGTCACGGCCTGCAGATCCTTGGCGCGTCCGGCGCTCTCCACACAGCGGGCCATGCGGCCCAGTACCCGGAAACCGTAGCTTTCGGCCTCGGCGGCCAGGCGTCCGGCGGCGTCGGCCACCAGATGCAGACGGCGCTGTTCCAGGGCATAACCGGCCTCCGCCAGATATTTGTCCATGCGCCACATGAGAGCGGGCAACGGATCCTCGGGGTCATCCGGCGGCTGGGGCCGCTGAGGCATGGGCGGCACGGGCATGCGCGGCGTGGGGGCCACGGGCCGGGACGCCGCGCGGCGTTCGATCCAGGGATTGGTCGTGGCGGGGATGTCCGCCGTGGTTCCCGGCGTCTCTTCCCGCGGAGCATCCTTCCTGGGCATGGGGCGCGGTGTGCCCTGCCGTTCCTGCGCGGTCGCTGCCGGAGCCTGCGGGCTCCTGGCTTCTTCCTTATCTTGGGGCTGGCCGTTGCCCGTGTGGAAACGGGAAAGGAAGCGCATCAGGGTGTTGGCCGCAGCCCTGGTCCGGCTGGTCTCTTCCCGGCCGCTGGCAAGAAGGGTGGTGCTGTCCGGCGTCATGTCCGGCAGGCTGGAAACGTCCTTGCTGCCGGGCACGGCCTGGGGCGCCTCTTCCACAGGCGCGCCGGGGAAGGCAGGCTGCGTCCCGGCGCCCGGGCCGGTACTGCTGCTCTTGCGGGGCTGCGGCGTGATGAGGGCCGATTTGTCCGTGGGCACCAGACTGGGCTTGCCCAGCTTGCGGGCGATCTCGTCCGGGCTGACGTCCCGGCGCAGGGGGCGGACCGTGACGACGGTCTCCACCGGAGCGGATACCGTTTCCTCCTGCCGGGGGGCAGGACGGTCGACCGGAGTGCCGATGGGCATGGGCTCGCCGACCCATTCACCGGCATGGCGCAGGCTGGGGCTCACATAGCCACCGGCAAGGGGACTGGCGGCCGCCTCGACAGACGGGAAGGCAGGAGCCCTCGTGGCAGAGGCGGCCTGTGCATCGGCGACCGGAGCTTCCGTGCGCTCCTTTTCGTCGACCGTGGCTCCCGTCGCGTCATCGGCCGGGGCCGCAGCGGCAGCATCCGCCGTCTCCTGCTGGGGCAGGGGCTCTTCCCGCGTCATATCGGCCACCGGTGCGACGGGTCCTGCTTCCTTCACCGGGGCTTCCGGCATGGCAGCCTCGTTCGTTTCCGCCATTTCCGCCACCGGCACGGACGGGAAGTCCGGCGCCGCAGGTGCGGGGGCCGGGGCGACGTCTTCGGCCGCCTCGGGAGCGTTTTCGCTCTCCTGCACAGGGCTGTCCGCAGACGCGGCTTCCTCCGGCTGTACGGCATCGGACACCGGCGCTTCGGCAGCATCCGTAGGCGCGTCGCCGGTCTGTACGTCGTCAGCGGGCAGGGTCTGCTCGGCCGCAGCCTCCCGGGCCGGAGCCGGGAACGCCGGAGTGCTCGGGGGCACCGCGGCGGCTTCGTCCTGTGCGGAGGGCGTCACGTCAGTGTCGGCCACCGTTTCCGCACCAGCTTCATCCGTGCTGTCCATTTCATCGGACAGGGCTTCAGCAGCGACATCGGCCGGGGCAGCATCCGCCGTCTCCTGCTGGGGCAGGGGCTCTTCCCGCGTCATCCCGGCCGCCGGTGCGGCGGTATCTTCTTCTCTCGCCGGGGCTTCCGGCATGGCAGCCTCGTTCGTTTCCGCCATTTCCGCCACCGGCACGGACGGGAAGTCCGGCGCCGCAGGTGCGGGGGCCGGGGCGACGTCTTCGGCCGCCTCGGGAGCGTTTTCGCTCTCCTGCACAGGGCTGTCCGCAGACGCGGCTTCCTCCGGCTGTACGGCATCGGACACCGGCGCTTCGGCAGCATCCGTAGGCGCGTCGCCGGTCTGTACGTCGTCAGCGGGCAGGGTCTGCTCGGCCGCAGCCTCCCGGGCCGGAGCCGGGAACGCCGGAGTGCTCGGGGGCACCGCGGCGGCTTCGTCCTGTGCGGAGGGCGTCACGTCAGTGTCGGCCACCGTTTCCGCACCAGCTTCATCCGTGCTGTCCATTTCATCGGACAGAGCTTCAGCAGCGACATCGGCCGGGGCAGCATCCGCCGTTTCCTGCTGGGGCAGGGGCTCTTCCCGCGTCATATCGGCCGCCGGTGCGGCGGGTTCTTCTTCCTTCACCGGGGCTTCCGGCATGGCAGCCTCGTTCGTTTCCGCCGTTTCCGGCATCGGTACGGACGGGAAGTCCGGCGCCGCAGGCGCGGGGGCCGGGGCGACGTCTTCGGCCGCCTCGGGAGCGTTTTCATTTTCCTGCACAGGGCTCTCCGCGGGCGCGGCTTCCTCCGGCTGCACGGCATCGGCCACAGGCCGGGCGGTCTGGGCTGCGGGCGTATCGAGGCGCATGTCGTCCGTCAGGGGGAGGGGCTCCGTCTGGGCCGTATCCGCTGCAGCGGCCGCCGGAGCGGCGAACAGGTCAGGCAGATCCGCGCTTGCCGCGGCAGGAGCGGCCGGGGCCGTCTGCTGCGGGATATCATCGGTGGACAGGAGCAGGTCGGGCATGCCCTGGTCTGCCTGGGGGGCCGCGGCGGGGCCGAACAGGTCGGGCAGAGGGGCATCGGCCTGTCTGGTCTCGGGCAGGGGCGCACCCAGGTCGGCCACATCGTCATGGCTGCCCAGGATCTCGAGCACGGTCTCGCGCAGGGCGTCTTCCGAGACGGGCAGGGTCAGGGCATGGCTGAAACCGGCATGGGCCAGCGCATCCCACTGGCTCTGGTCGGGCGTCAGGGCCACGGCGCCGAAGGGGCCGGTCCTTTCGGCAAGGCTGTGGTAGCGGCGCAGCAGCGGCGCGGCGTCCACGGAAGCCTCGGGGCCGCAGACCAGCAGCACGGCAGCCGGTGTCCGGCCCTTGCGGGCCCCGGTTGCCAGACCGTGGGCCAGGGTGCCTGTCTCGTGGCAGGTGCAGGGCAGGTCGCGCAGCATGGCGCCCAGCTCGTGACGGGTGGCGGCATCGGGAGCGCAGACCAGGACCGTGGGCAGGTCCTCGCCGTCAGAAGCTTCCGGGAGATGCAGCTGCAGGGTGAAGATGACGGACGTGCCGCGGGGGCCGCTCTCCACGCCCAGGAAACCGCCGTGGGACGAAGAGAGTTCCCAGATACGGGCCAGGAGCGATGCGGAACGCTGTTCCGGGGGCAGGCCCGTGCCCGTGTCGCGCACCTGGAAGAGCAGATGTCCGGGGTGCTTGCTGTCCGGCACACGACGCACGGCAAAATGGATCTTGCCCCCCTTGGTGGCCCGCAGGGCATCTTCCAGCAACAGGCGGAGAACGTCTTCCAGTTCCCCGGCGGGGCCTTCGTAAAGCTGTTCGAGGTCGGCCGGGACATGCCAGCCCAGGGCGATGCCGGATTTTTCCGCCAGCGGGCGGCAGGTGTCATGGGCCTGCCGCAGCGTCTTGCGCAGATCGAAGACACGCTTTTCAGCGCGGGCCGTATCCGCGGGAGCCGGTGCCGCGGGTGCGGCAGCATCCCCGGCCGGGTCGTGCAGCAGGTTCAGGGCTTGCCGGGCACGGCGGCCCATGTTCTCCACACGGGAGCGGACATCATGGGGCAGGGCGCATTGTTCGAGCTGGCGGTTCTGTTCCACGATCTCGCGCAGGGGCGCGGCAAGGGCCTGCTCCAGACGCCGGATGGCCGTGGCGGAGGCGCTTTCGGCTTCCACGGTTGCCGGAGCGGGGGCAGGCTGGCTGAGGCCGGTCATGAGCGGCAGGGTGTTGCCGTCGGTATCCAGCAGGCGCAGGTTGGGGTCCGTGATGGTCTGGTTCCGGGCGGGGCGGCCCGGTGCCAGAGGATCGGCAGGTTCGGCGGAGGTGCCCGCTTCACGGCCGGGGGCGCTCATGCCCGCGATGATCAGGGCGCTGAGGGCCGTCCCCCACAGAGGCAGGGTGCCCTGGACGAAGGGCGGGAGCAGCGTCCCGAGGTCAAGGACGGCCAGCCCGGCCCCCAGTGCGGCCACGAGGCAGCCCAGCAGGAAACGGCGGGCTCCCGGCACGCCCATGAGCCAGGCGCCGAGCGTGGTGGGCACGAAGATCAGGGCCAGCATGGGCCAGAGCGGCAGGAAGCGCCCCAGCCAGCTGAAGTCGGGCCAGAGGGGCAGCAGGGCCAGCACGGCGCCGGGCAGGGAAAGCAGCAGGTACTGGATGTCCAGCAGGCGGGAATGGCTGGCGGTCTGCATCAGGTGCCGGGCCAGATGGGCCAGGAACATGAGGGCCAGGCCGGGGGCCATGGCGCTGACGGCGTCGGCGGGCGTGATGTTGCCGGCACCCAGGTCAGGCCCGCCCAGCACGGCATGGGTCAGGGCGGCGCCCACATACAGGGCCGTCCAGAAGCGCCACTGGCCGCGCTCGGTGATGCCGCGCAGCAGGGCCAGCAGCATGACCACGGCCAGGGCCAGCATGACGCCGGGGCCGAGCAGGCTTTCCGGCGCGCCCGCCAGATTGTCCAGGCTGCGCAGGGTGGGCGCGAACCAGAGGGGCGGCTGCCCGTCCAGACGGATGAAGCAGACCTGCGGCGTTTCCGCGGGCAGGGGCAGCGGCAGCAGGTTGCGCCAGTTGGCCTGGCTCTCCTGCCAGGTGGTCTGGCGGGAAAGCGGGTCGATGTCGGGCGTATAGAGGACGGCTCCGGCCGGGACGCCCTGGCCGAGGTCGAGCATCAGGGACTCGATGCGCTCCGTCCCGGCGGCGGGGATCTCCAGACGCAGCCAGGTCACGCCGCTGCTGCGGGGCAGGGTCCTGGGATGCAGCGGCTGGAAAGAGGGCATCATGCCCGGCGTGGCCACTTCTTCCACGCTCATGTCGCCGTCCGTATCCAGAAAAGCCGAAAGGTAGGGCAGGATGCCCAGCTGTCCCGCGGCGGTGCCCTGGGGCGTCGCGGACAGGCTCACGGGCAGGGCGGGCGTGGGCGCGGGGGCCGGGGGCGGTGTCGGGACCGCCGGACAGGTGGCGGCCAGGCTCAGGACGAGCAGGAGCGGAATGACGATCAGGGCCAGCCTGCGGAAGCCGGCCTGTAGGGGAAGAAGGGGGTACGTCATGCTTTTTTACCTTGAGGGACATCTCCGCACGGGGGAGACGGCCCGGGAAATACCGGGACGGCAGCGGGGACGGGAAGAGCGGACCGGTGGTCTGCGGACCACGGAAGGCACAGGGGCCGGTGGGCTGCCCCGGCCCGGGGGCGGGGCAGCCGGAACCGGATCAGTGCAGATGCTTGATCAGCTCCGAGACGGGCGTCCCGTCAGGGGCGTGGGCGTTGGGATCGGCGGCCAGCAGCTTGCGCCAGGCGGCTTCGGCCTCGTCTTTGCGCTTGAGGTCGTAATAAAGGACGATGCCCTGATTGAACAGGGCGTTCCTGTGCCCGGGCTGGACGCGCTCCGCCTCGCGGAAGGCCTTGAGGGCATCCTCGAAGCGGTGGAGCTCGCGGTACATGATGCCCAGGTCGGTCAGGACGTTGGCATTGCCGGGCTTCAGGCGCAGGGCGTTCTCATAGGCCGTGACGGCCGCGGAGGGGTTCTGGTTGTCGAACTGGAAGTTGCCCAGCTTGATCCAGTTCTCCGCCTTGTTGGGTTCCTTGACCACGGCTTCCTGCAGTTTGAGCAGGGCGCTGTTCAGTTCGGGGGAAAGGCCGGCCTTGGCCTGCTGTTGGGGGGCCGCCTGCTGCTGCGTGGGCTGCTGGGCCGGAGCGGCCGCCTGGGGCCGGGGAGCGGGGGCCTGACGGCTGTCCATGAAGCCGGGCAGCATGCTGCCGATGCACAGGCCCAGGGCAAGGGCCACCACCACGCTGACCAGACAGGTGGTGAGGGAAACGGTGGTGACTCGGGCCGGGGCCGCCGTCCGGGCCTGATTCTGTGCGGGGGCCTGGGGCTTGTCCTTGACCGGCGCGGGCTGCTGGGAAGTCTTCTTCTTGGCCATGATCGCTCCTCTGCGTGCATGAAAGTGCCGCCGTCACGGCGGCTTCGTCCTGTGCGCTGTTCCTTGCGCTGTGAAAGTGGGGGCAAGAGTAGCCGCAGGCAGGTAAAGAGGCAAGTCTGCCCTGCCTGCGGCCCTGTCCGGCATCCTGTGCCGGGCCTAGTTGAAACTGAGGGTCGCCCGGCCCTGTTTGAGCATCATCCGGGCCAGCGGCAGGTCGCGCCACCACAGGGCGGCCTCGTTGCCCGCAAGGCCGGTCTGGCGGCTCTGGCCGCTGAGCAGGGCCGTGATGTCGCTGATGTCGTCCAGCACCAGGCTGTGCGCCGGGTCGGGGACGGCGGGCAGCAGGCAGCGCAGACGGGGCGCCATGTGCAGGCGGCCGCCTGCCATGCGGCCCAGCAGGGCGCCCTGCCAGGTGAAGCCCTGCGGCAGCAGCAGGTCGGCATGGGCCGGGATGAAGCGCACCTGCTCGCCGTAGATGCGTGCCTCACCGGCGGGCAGACGGTCGGGATCGCAGCAGGGCCCGGCCAGGGCGCTGCGGGGCACCACCTGGCCCTGGGGCAGGGCAGGACGGGCATCGCGACGGCTGCGGCCACGGGCCGCGTTACGGGCGGCCGTGCGGGCATCGGGCTCGGCGGAGAGGGGCGGCAGTTCGGGCAGGGGGGCGTCCGCGGGCTTGCGCAGCAGGGCCACATAGAAGCCCTGGGCCGCCGAGCGTTCGCCGTCCACGCGCAGGGTGTCCTCGCCGCCGGGGCGCTGTTCCCAGACGAAGCCCTCGAAGGGCGTCAGGTGTTCGCGCACCAGTCCCAGCTCTTCTTCGGCAAAGCGCACCTGCGCTTCGTTCTCGTCATCGTTGGTGGTGCAGGTGGAGAAGACCACGCGGCCGCCGGGGCGCAGCAGGCGCGCGGCATGGGCCAGCAGCAGCTGTTGCAGGCCCACCAGGCCCTTGAGCTTGTCGCCCTGCCAGAGCTTGAGGACCTGGGGGTTCTTTTCCACCGTGCCCCAGCCGGAGCAGGGGGGATCCAGCTGGATGGCGTCCCAGGTGCCGGGCGTCAGGGGCAGGGCCTGGCCCTCGAAGGAGCAGGTGCCCACATGCGGCAGGTTGCAGGCGTGCAGGTTGGCCCGCAGGGTGGCCAGACGGGCGCGGGAAAGCTCGTTGCCCAGCACGAAGCCGTCGGGGCCGGTGAGCTGGCCCAGGAAGCCCGTCTTGCTGCCCGGGCTCGCGCACATGTCCAGCACGGCTTCGCCCTGCCGCGGCGCCAGGGCCAGAGGCGGCAGCATGGAAGACCTGTCCTGGATATAGATGTAGCCGAAAAAGGCGGCCAGCGAGGAGCCCAGCGGCCGCGGTTCGCATAGCAGGCGGCGGCAGAAGGGCGAGAACGGCTCGGGTTCGAACTCATAGCCCTGGGCGCGCAGCAGGCTCTCCACCTGCGGCATCTGCTCCGGAGGGCAGACCAGACGAAAAGAACGCCCCGTGGGGCGGGAAGGATTGGCGGTACTCATGGGCCTTTCTTATCTGTTCCGTCTGGAGGGGGCAAGAGCGTCCGCGGCAGGGGGCCCCAAGGAGCGCAGGGCCGCGCCGGAACAGCGGATACGGCTTTCAAGTTGCGCGGCAGGCCAAGTGTCGCTATAGTTCCGGTGCCGCAGGCCGTACGGCACCTGCCGCGACAGCGGCAGAGACCCCGGCCGGGCGAGCCCTCCTGTGCGAGGGCGGTCGACGTACGCAGAGAACTGCAAGGAGATTTTGAATGAAATTTGCCATGAAGCTGGCGTTTGCCGCCTGCCTGATGCTGGTGATGGGCCTCCAGGCCCAGGCTGCCCAGGCAAAGTCTTTCGTGCTGCTGCCTTTTGAGGTGCACGCGCCCCAGAACTACAGCTACCTGTCCAAGGCCGTGCCTTCCACGCTGATGGGTCGTCTCAGTGCCACGGGCGCTACGGGCACCATGGGCCCCCGTGCGGCCGGCTCCGCCGCCGAAGCCCGCAAGTTCATCGGCGGTGCCGACTATGCCCTGTGGGGCACGGTGAGCGTCATGGGCAATGACTGCACCATCGTCCTCAACAGCGTGGACAAGAAGGGCTCCACCTGGACCAATACGGCCCAGGGCCCCATGAGCGCCCTGAACGCCACGGTGCAGCGCCTCGCGGGCGCCTTCTCCTCCGAGGTGCTGGGCGTCGCCGGTGCCGCCGCTGCCAGCCGCGGCGGCCGTTCGGACATCATCCGCAACGAGACCGGCCAGACGGAATCCTACCTGAACCCCCAGTTCCGCTATCAGGGCAACTCCGCCGACGGTTCCCGCATCCGCAGCCAGCGCCTCAAGGACGAGATGGTGGACATGGCCGTGGCCGACTTCAACGGTGACGGCCGCAACGAGATCGCTATCCTGCACGACCATCGCCTGGTCATCTACAAGTGGGGCAACGACGGCCGTCTGGGCAAGCTGGGCGAGATCACCATCTCCCGCAGCAACCTGAACTTCTCCATGCGTGCCATCGACCTCAACCGCGACGGCGCCAAGGATCTGGTAGTGGCCACCTTCGAAGAAGAGAACAACCGCCCCTACACCTACTTCTACGGCTTCCGCGGCAACAAGTTCACGGAAGTGGCCAAGCGCTGCTCCTACTTCGCCAGCGTCATCAACCTGCCGCCTTCCTACCAGCCCACGCTGGTGGGCCAGGGCTGGGACTCCATCAAGCTGTTCGCCCCCGGCGTGCACATCATGGTCAAGCAGAACGGCTCCTATGGGCTGGGCCAGCGCATCAACCTGCCCAGCGGGGCCAACGTCTTCAACGTGGCCTGGCTCCCCGGCAAGAACGGTGACCAGCTGGTCATGCTGACCGACGACGAACGCCTGAAGATCTTCCAGGGCGCCAACCAGACCCTGATCCATACCACCATGGAACGTTTCTCCGGTTCCGCCACCGGCATGGAACACTACAAGGGCATGCCGGGCCTGGGCGTGGACCGCAACTACCAGATGCCCAGCAAGTACTTTGCTCCCATGCGCCTCATCGTGGCCGACATCGGCCATACCGGCGAATACACCCTGCTGGTCAACAAGCCCATCTCCACGGCGGCCCAGATCTTCGACCGCTACCGCTACTTCCCCCAGGGCGAAGTGCACGCCCTGTTCTGGGATGGCGTGGGCCTGGGCCTGAAGTGGAAGACCCGCCGCATCCGCGGTTCCGTGGCGGCCGTGGACCTGGCCGACTTCAACAACGACGGCATCCTGGACTTGGTGGTGGGCCTGAACACCTCGCCCGATCTGGGTGTGGGCAGCCGTCAGTGCATCGTCACCGCCTATCCGCTGGACGTGTCGCAGATGAACCCCAACGCTCCTGCCGACCTCAGCGATTTTGAAGTGACCCCCAACTACTAACACGTAAGAGGATGCAGCCCCGTTCCGTGTCGCAGCGGCACGGGACGGGGCTTTTTCAGCAGCTCCGGCTGCCGGAAAGTTTTCCGTATGTCTATTTTTCAGGGAGGAGAGGTTGTGCGCATCCTGGTTATCGGTTCTGGCGGGCGTGAGCACGCCCTGGTGTGGAAGCTCAAGCAGAGCCCTCGGGTAAGTGAAGTTTTTGTGGCCCCCGGCAACGGTGGTACGGCCCGTGAGGGCGCCATCAACGTGGCCGTGGACGCCGGAGACCTGGACGGTCTGGTGGAACTGGCCCGCAAGGAAAAGATCGACCTGGTGGTGCCCGGTCCCGAACTGCCCCTGACCAAGGGCATCACCGACCGCATGCGTGAGGCCGGCATCCCCTGTTTCGGCCCGGATGCCTACTGTGCCCGTCTGGAAGGCAGCAAGGCCTTCGCCAAGGACGTCATGAACCGCGCCGGTGTGCCCACGGCCCACAGCCAGGTCTTCACCGATCCCGACAAAGCCAAGAACGCCGTGGTCAAACTGGGCGCCCCCCTGGTGGTCAAGGCCGACGGCCTGGCTGCCGGCAAGGGCGTGGTGGTGGCCATGACCACCCAGGAAGCCCTGGATGCCGTGGACGACATCATGTGCAAGCGTGCGCACGGTGCCGCCGGTGCCAAGCTCGTCATCGAGGAGTTCCTCGTGGGCGAGGAAGCCTCCTTCCTGTGCCTGTGCGACGGCAAGACCGCCGTGCCCCTGCCTTCCGCCCAGGACCACAAGGCCGCCTATGACGGCGACCAGGGCCCCAATACCGGCGGTATGGGCGCCTACAGCCCCGCCCCCATCCTGCCCTACAACGAGGCCGAAGCCATGGCCGATACGGTCATCCGTCCCATCCTGGCCGCGCTGGCCAAGGACGGCCATCCCTTCGTGGGCGTGCTCTATGCCGGTCTGATGATGACCGAGAACGGCCCCAAGGTGCTGGAATACAACACCCGTTTCGGTGACCCCGAATGCCAGCCCCTGCTGATGCGTCTGGAAGGCGATCTGGTGCAGATCATGCTGGACTGTATCGAGGGCAAGCTCCGTCCCGAGAGCCTCACCCACACCTCCCAGACCGCTCTGGGCGTGGTGGTGGCCGCCGAAGGCTATCCGCACGCCTATCCCAAGGGCATGGTCATCGAAGGTCTGGACGAAGCCGACGCCCTGCCCGGCGTCAAGGTCTTCCACAGCGGCACCAGCATGGACGGCGACAAGACCCTTTCCAGCGGCGGCCGCGTGCTCTGCGTGACCGCGCTGGGCGATACCCTGGCCGACGCCCAGGCCCGTGCCTATGAGGGCGTGAAGGCCATCCGCATGGACAAGAGCTTCCACCGCAGCGATATCGGCCAGAAGGGCATCCGCCGTCTGGAACAGCTGGCGCAGGAAGAAAAGTAAGCAACCGCGGCCCTGTGCCGCCATAAAGGAACATCTATGGCTCAAGTCGTCATCATGATGGGCTCCAAGTCCGATGAAGAAAAGGTCAGCCCCTGCGTGGACGTGCTGCGTTCGCTGGGCATCTCCTATCTCTTCACGGTCAGCTCCGCCCACCGTACCCCCGAGCGCACGGAAAAGATCCTGCGCGAACAGGAAGCCGCCGGCGCCAAGGTCTTCATCTGCGCCGCCGGCATGGCCGCGCACCTGGCCGGTGCCGTGGCCGCCCGCACCACCCGTCCCGTCATCGGCATCCCGGTCTCCGGCGGCCTGATGGGCGGTATGGACGCCATGCTCGCCACTGTGCAGATGCCTCCCGGATTCCCCGTGGCCACCGTGGCCATGGACAAGGCCGGTGCCCGCAACGCCGCCTGGCTGGCCGCCCAGATCCTGGCCGTGGCCGATCCCGCGCTGGATGAAAAGATCCGCGCCGCCCGCGCCAAGATGCAGGCCGGTGTGGAAGAAGCCGCCGCCGAGATCGAAGCCAAGTACGGCTGCTAGCCGGCCGGTACACCAGCAAACAAAAAGCCCTCCGTTCGCGGAGGGCTTTTTGTTTGGCAGCGGCCTGGCTGCATCACATATCCTGAAACAGAAAATCCCGCAGACGGGGAGCTGCCCGCTTCCCATACCTGTCCGTCATGCCGGGTCGTCCCGGTCCATGCCCGGATGGCGGCTCCTCCGGCCAGTGACGGGGACCGGCCGGTCAGACCGGAAAAAGGTTTTTTCGGGGCGGGGGAGAGTTTGAGAGGGGGAGGGGCAGTTTTGTCCAAAAAACGCCCCTCTCCCTCTCAACGAAGCATCATTGCCCTAAAAACAGCATTTGCCGTCCAGACCGCAGGCAGCGCCCTGGGCGACGGGGCTTTCGCGGACACCGCGCAGGGCATCGTCCAGCTTGGCCCGGACGCTGGCGTAGTCGCTGTAACCGCGGGCCAGCAGGGTGCGCTGGCCGTCGTGCTCAAGATACAGGGTCGGATAAAGGAGGAATTCGCCCATGACCTCCTCGGCTTCGGCGGCGTCATGCCGGGCGGCGCTCTGGATGGCGGGGTCCGCCATGGCGGCGGTCAGGGCGTCGGCGGGCGTCCCCGCAGGCAGCCAGGCGGCCGCGATGGCAGCCTGTTCCCCGGGGGCCATGACATCACGGCCCTGGGCATAGAAGGCCATCTGGAAGGCCTCCATCTGTTCCAGCTCGTGACCGGGGGCCAGATGGCGCAGGGCGGCCAGGGGCAGGTTCATGGCCGGGGAATGCATGAGCAGGTCCGGGCCCGTACCGGCCACGGCCTGTTCCAGGGCCTGGCGGAAATGTTCCGTGGACTGGCCGGTGGTCTCCTGCAGGCGGGCGAAGAATTCCCGGATGGTGGGGTATTCTTCCAGCATGCCGGTGAGGGTCTGGGGCTCGTCCATAAGGTTGCCGCCCAGCACGCGCACGGGCAGTTCGGGATGTTCCGCAGCCAGGCGGCGCATGACCGGCGCGAAGCCGTAGCACCAGGGACAAAATACGTCGGTGAGATAGAGGAGGTTCATGGCCGCAGCATACGCTTTTGGCCGGGGAAGGAAAGGCCCGGCCGGGAGCCGTGCGGGCGGGGAAGGAGGGGCGGCCCTTTGCAGTGGTGGGGAGATGGAAAAACTTTTTTGATTTTTTTGTTGACAGAGGGGCTGCTTTTTGGCAATGTACCTTCTTGCCGAGGGGCTGTAGCTCAGTTGGGAGAGCGCTTGAATGGCATTCAAGAGGTCAGGAGTTCAATTCTCCTCAGCTCCACCAAAAAGGAAATCAGGGTTTGCGGAAACGCAGACCCTTTTTTCGTTTCTGGCCACAGAAACACAGACAGCAAAAAGCCGGGGCTCTGATGAGCCCCGGCTTTTTTGTATCCGGCTGAAAGAGCCTTCCGCAAGCGTATGCGCTGCAGTGCTTGGCAGTTTTCTTGTCTGGTACCCTTTGGAATACCATCGGCAACCCGGCAGAAGGGGCCGGAGTGTGCGTGCGCGCACACTGGATTCATGCGGCTTTGCTGTCCTATCAGGAGCGATTCTTACTTGTCAAAAAGGCAGGGTTGTGCTAGGGTATGCAGCAGCTTCGTGCCGGGAAAGGCACGTTTTTTCATGCAAGGAGACCCCATGCCCCGCAAGAAAAACACCTGTATGTATCTCGTGGCCGCCCTGCTGTTCCTGGGTGGTCTGGGCTATCTGGTCTTTTCCGGCCTGTCGGAGAATACCGTCTATTTCCTCAACGTCTCCGAAGCCAGGGCCGCCACGGCCGACAAGTTGCAGGCGGCCCGCCTGTTCGGCACCGTGGCCCCCGACAACCTGCTCAAGAACGTGGACGGCCCCGGGGCCAGCTTTTTGCTGCAGGACAAGGACGATGCGGGCCTGACCCTGCCCGTGGTCTACAAGGGCGCCGTGCCGGATACCTTCAAGGCGGGCGCCGAGGTCATCGTGGAAGGGGGCCTGCAGCCCGACGGCCGTTTCATGGCCAAGACCCTCATGACCAAGTGTCCTTCCAAGTACCAGAAGGAAAACCGCAAGAGCTAGGGCGGCGCAGGCCGTACCCTTCCTGACGCACGGCCGGGCCTCGGGGCCGGTCGCGTCCTCACCGGAAATGTGCCGCCATGGCTGGTCGTGGCGTGCCCAAAGGAGCCCCATGTATTTCATTGCCTATGCCATGCAGCTGCTGACCCTGATCTGTGCTCTGGGCGGCAGTGCGCTGGCGCTTCTGCAGCTCTGGCAGCAGCGCGGCGACGCCCTGGCGCTGATCGAAAAGGTCCACTGGGCCATCACCGGCGCCCTTTCCCTGGCGGCGGCCCTGCTGCTGCACGCCCTGTTCTGGAACGACTTCAGCCTGGTCTATGTGGCCAGCTACACGGACCGTGTGCTGCCCGCCTTCTACCGCCTGACGGCCTTCTGGGCCGGGCAGCCGGGCTCCATGCTGTTCTGGGCCTTTTCCGTGGCCATCAGCGGCAGCATCTTTGCCCTGACGCCCGCCTACAAGCGCCTGACGCCCGCCACGCGGCTCTGGTACTGGGGCTTCTTCTACGCCATCATGGCCTTCTTCGCCCTGATCCTCTCCTGCTGGAGCAATCCCTTCGAGATGCAGTCGCCCGTGCCGCCGGACGGCAACGGCCTCAATCCCCTGCTGCAGAACCCCGGCATGATCTTCCACCCGCCGCTGCTCTTCCTGGGCTACGGCGGCTTCACCGTGCCCGCCTGTCTTGCCCTGGCCCAGAGCCTTTCCGGCGGTGAGGGCGAGGACGGCTGGCACCGTGTGACCCGCCCCGTGACCCTGCTGGCCTGGGCCTTTTTGACCGCGGGCATCATCCTGGGCATGTGGTGGGCCTATATGGAACTGGGCTGGGGCGGCTACTGGGCCTGGGACCCGGTGGAGAACGCCTCCCTCATCCCCTGGCTCATCAGCACGGCGGCCCTGCACACCCTCATCGTGCAGGAGCGCCGCAACAAGCTGCATCGCGTGAACGTGGCCCTGATGTGCCTGACCACCATCTCCGCCTTTTTCGCCACCTATCTGGTGCGCAGCGGCGTGGTGCAGTCCGTGCACGCCTTCGGTGACGGCAGCGTGGGCACGCCCCTGACGGTCTTCGTGCTGGGGGGCCTGCTGATCTCCTTCTGGGCGGCCTTCTCCGTGCCCGCGCGCGGGCGCGAGCTGGCGGGCATCGTCAGCCGCGAAGGTTTTTTGGTGATGGTCTGCTGGCTGCTGCTGGCCCTTTCGGTCATCATCCTCGTGGGCACCATGTGGCCGGTCATCAGCCTGCTCTGGACGCCGGAGCCCCACGGCCTGGACGCCAATTTCTACAACCGTGTCTGCGTGCCCCTGGGCATGCTCATCATGCTGCTGCTCATGGTCTGTCCCTGGCTGCGCTGGGACGGCGGCCTGCGTGACGCGCCGCGCTTCTGGCTCGCTCTGGGGGCCTTCGTGGCCTCGGGCGCCGCTTTCTTCTTCCTGGGCTACCGCCAGCCCGTGGCCCTGCTGGCCGCGGCGGGCTCCGTGGCCTGTCTGGCCGGGCTGCTGGCCAGCCTGCCTTCCCTGCCGGGCAAGGGCGGCTGGCGTGCCGTCGGCGCCGCGGGCCTGCATGTGGGCCTGGCGGTGCTGGTGCTGGGCATGGCCTTCTCCGGCCCCTACAAGCAGGAATACGACCTGCTCTTCCAGAACGGCAAGGGCGTGCAGCAGGCCGGCGCCTACCGCGTGGAGCTGCTGGAGGCCCAGCAGGGCCGCGCCGTGGACCATGACTATCTGGAAGCGCGCCTCAAGATCTATGAAGGCGACACGCTGCTGGGCGAGCTCAAGCCGCAGCGCCGCATGTACGACAAGTTCGGTACCATGCAGTTCTCCGAAGTGGACGTGGTCCCCGGTCTGGGCAACGAGCTGTATGCCTCCTTCCTGGGCCTGGACGAGAACGCCTCGGTGCTGATCCGCTTCAGCGTGGAGCCCCTGGTCAACTGGATGTGGATAGGCGGCACGCTCATGTGCCTGTTCCCCTTCCTCATGCTGGCCCGCGGCCGCAAAAAGCAGACGCCCGAAGCGGGGAGCGACGCTCCCGCCGACAACGGGCCGCAGGCCTGAGGCCGCCATCATGCTGCGTCTTGAGAACCTGGCCAAGCTCTACGGCCTCAAGGTGGTCTTCAAAGGGGTGAGCTGCCGCTTCACGGCGGGCAGCATCACCCTGCTGGCCGGGGGCAACGGCGCGGGCAAGAGCACGCTGCTGCGCATCATCGCCGGCCTGTCCCGTCCCTCGGCGGGCGAGGTCATCTTCGACGGCACGGGGGCGGGCGGCGTCGCCCGTGAAGACGGGCCGCGCCTGGCCTATCTGGGGCACGCCACCTTCGTCTATCCGGGCCTGAGCGCGCTGGAGAACCTGCAGTTCTGGGCCCGGGCCCACGGCCTGCGCCCCTCGCGGGCGGAGCTCCTGGCCCTGCTGGAGCATGTGGGGCTGGCCGCCCATGCCGAAGAGCGGGCCGGGGTGTTCTCGCGCGGCATGGCCCAGCGCCTGAATCTGGCGCGGGTGCTGCTGCTGGACGCGGACCTTGTGCTGCTGGACGAGCCCGGCACCGGCCTGGACGTCAATTCCATGGCCCTGGTGCGGCGCGAGATGCTGGCCGCCCGGGAGCGCGGGGCCTGCGTCATCGTGGTCAGCCACGATCTGGCGGGCGACAGTCCCCTGGCCGACCGCCTGCTGCTGCTGGAGAACCGTCGCCTGGCCTATGACGGGCCGCCGCAGGGCCTTGCCGCCGTGGATTCCGTGCTCAACGCGGCCACGGGGAATGTGGCGGCGCCCACTGCCGGGGAGGTTCCCGCATGATATCCTTTGCCTTGACCGTGGCCCGCAAGGACCTGCTGCTGACCTTCACCCGCGGCAGCGGGCTGGTGCAGGGCCTGCTGCTGGGCCTGTTGCTGCTGTTCGTGTTCAGCCTGTCGCAGGGCGTGGGCGAACGCATGAGCCCGCAGGGCGCGGGCGCCGTGTTCTGGCTGGGCTCGGCCTTCTGTCAGGTGCTCATCTTCAATACGCTCTATGCGCTGGAAGAGGCCAACGGCGCGCGTCTGGGCCTGTTGCTGGCCCCGGCCCCCATACAGGCCGTGTGGCTGGGCAAGGCCCTGGCCGGGCTGCTGCTCTTGCTGGTGGCCCAGATGTTCTTTTTGCCCGCCGCCGTGGTCTTCCTGTCGCAGGAGATAGGCGCGCTCTGGCCCGTGGGCCTCGGCACGCTGCTGCTGGTGGACGTGGGCATGTGCGCCCTGGGTTCGCTGCTGGGCGCGCTCTCGCAGGGCGGCGCGGCGCGCGAGTCCCTGCTGAGCATCGTGCTCTTCCCCCTGCTGGTGCCCCTGTTGCTGGCGGGGATCGGCGTGGCGGCCCAGGTGTTCGGTGCGCCCGCGCCTGACGGCCCGGCCTCGTGGATAGGGCTGGCCGCCGCCTTCGACGGTGTCTTTCTGGCTGCCGGACTGCTGCTGTTCGGCTTCATGTATTCGGGAGACGAATGATGCAACGCGCCTTTTCCGTGTGGCCCCTGCTGCTGGTGTTGCTGGGCGGTGCGGCCCTGGCCGTGTGCCAGTGGCTGATCTTTTTCTATGCCCCTGTGGAAGCCCAGCTGGGCCTGATGCAGAAGGTCTTCTATACCCATCTGCCGCTGGCCTGGTGGGCGCTCATCAGCTTTCTGGTGGTCTTCGTGGCGTCCATCGTCTACCTGATCCGGCGTTCCCCGGCCGCTGACCGCGTCTGCGCGGCCGCTGCCGAAGTGGGCGTGCTGCTGGCCGGTCTGGCCCTGGTCACGGGCATGATCTGGGCCCGCCGCTCCTGGGGCGTCTGGTGGACGTGGGATCCCCGCCTGACCACCACGCTGGTCATGTGGTTCATCTATGCGGGCTATCTGGTGCTGCGCGGCCTGGACCTGCCGCCCCAGCGCAAGCGCATGATCTGCGCCGTGGTGGGCGTGGTGGCCTTTCTGGACGTGCCGCTGGTCTTCCTTTCGGCCCGGCTGTGGCGCTCCATCCATCCGGCGGTGTTCGCCTCCAAGGGCGGCGGGCTGGAACCTGAGATGAAGCTGACCGCCATCGCCTGTGTGGCGGCCATGGGCCTGTTCTGGGCGGGCCTGGTGTGGCTGCGCACCCGCCAGCTGGGCCTGCGCGACCGGCTGGACAGCCTGCGCCTGCAGGCGGAAGACTGATTTTCGGTCCCCGGTCTGTCCTGTCCGCCGCATGCGGCGGGATGACGGCCGCGGATGCGCCGCTCCCGGGGAGCGGACAGGCGGAGCCGTGCTCCGTCCGGGCTCGGTGAGCCCTGTTTTCAACGGATACAAGCGGGATCCCCGCTTTCAAGGAGTGCCCTATGGACAGCAATTTCCTGTGGCTGGTGGCGGCCGGTGCCGCCGTCTGGCTGGGTCTGGCCGCGTACCTGGTCTTCATGGGCTGTGCCCAGCGTCGTCTGGATGCCCGTCTGCGCCAGATGGAGATCCTGCATGACTGATAGCCGTCTTTCCTTCACCGCCCGCGCCATCATCCTGCTGCTGGGCCTGAGCCTGCTGGTCATGCTGGGCGTCACCATCAAGGAACGTGTCAGCAATCCGCATCTGGTGACCGAACGTCCCACGGCCCCGCAGGGCATGGGACAGGAACAGAACCTGCTGGCCAGCCTGATGCAGAAGGTGGCCGCCGAGCCCACCAACAAGGATGCCCTGATGCATCTGGCCGAACACCTGATGGCCACCCAGGAATGGGATGCCGCGGCCACCTTTGCCCAGCGCGCCGTGGCTCTGGACGTCAACGATCCCCAGCCCCTCTACATGCTGGGCGTCATCCTGCACAATCAGGGCAAGCCGCAGGAAGCGGCCGCGACCCTGGAAAAGGTGGTGGCCCTGCGGGACGACGCCACGGTGCGTTACAGCCTGGGCGTGCTCTACAGCTACTTCCTGCAGCAGAAGGACAAGGGGCGCGCCCATTGGGAGGCCGGCCTCAAGGATCCGAAGATTTCGCCCGAGATGCGGCAGGCCATCGAAGAAGAGCTGAAAAAATAACCCCTTCCCCATCAAACACAAAAAGGGCGCCCTTGGGTGCCCTTTTTTCATGCCCTGTGGCCGACAGAGATGGAGGCTACGTTGAGGCCCCCTCCCCGCCGTCACCAGCCTTTGCCCGGCATCCTCTCCTTCCGGCCCGTTCCGGGGCAGGCAACCTGCCTTCTTTATTAAAATTTCCTTTGTGGTTTGAGACCTCTCCCTTCAGGGGGACAGTCCGCACGACCCCTGTCCGTCGGCTGCGGAGGCGGTAGCCGTTGCCCGCTCCAGCGGGCTTACGGATAGCAACAGCGCTTTCATGGGCTGTCTTGCCGCGTAACACATTGCTGTCTTTATCCGTAGCTTCCTGCGTCGCAACGGCTAAAGCTCAACCGGCGGATGGGGCGACTGTGGATTGAAACATCAGGTCTTGCCTTTTCCCGGTGTCCACCACGAAAAAAGCCGCTCACCATGGAGCGGTCTTCCAGCTTTTCCTCTCTTGTTCCCTTTCGTGCCCATGCCGGGAACACAGCGCCATCCCTGCCCTCCGGACAGCGGCGGGGACAGGCGACATCACCAGAGCAAAAGTTTTTTCGGGGATGGGAGCGTGGGGGAAGGGGCAGTTTTTACCAAAAA
>ERZ772863.426-NODE-426-length-50986-cov-5.003318_pt1 | contig 50986 bp, 49 predicted proteins | sample MGYA00512134_ERZ772863 | MGnify/ENA primary metagenome ERZ772863 (study PRJEB29015, sample SAMEA2737659) | human gut metagenome | biome: human gut; feature: human-associated habitat; material: faeces | place: China | collected 2012 ...
TTTTGTCCACATGCCTTCTTGTAACTATAAAAGCTGAAGTTTCCAAACACGCTCTTAAAAATGGTGAAAGAAGTATCACCAGATGAAAATGACTTAGATACAGAGCTTTTTCAAGTATTTATAGAATATTCATTACTCAAAAAATTCTATCGGATAGCTAACCATAGTGGATTGAATGTTCCATGTATTAATGATTTTATTTTTAATGCAAGTATTGAGTATCTAAAAGAACAAATGGAGTCCCCTACTTTTTCTTGGCTGCATAAAGACCTTGTAGAATTAGCAGCTCTAGCACAACATTACGGCATACCAACACGGCTATTGGACTGGTCGTTTGATATTTATGTCGCATTATATTTTGCAGCGAGGGGAGCTTGCAAGAAAATTGATAAATACAATAAATTAGATAATAATCTTTGTGTTTGGGCAATAAATTATGATTTTTTTTCAACAAAACTAAAAGAATCTATTCCTCTTAAATTTATAGTTCCTACATATCATAATAATTTAAATATTTGTGCACAAAAAGGAATACTGTCTTACTTTGAGATAGGTCATAAAAATATATTTAGCGATGGCTCCTTTGTAAAAAGAAATACTGCCTCCTTGGATACTCTTTTATCGCCATATGACAATATGTTCTCTGGGGAGAAAATATTATATAAGATAATTCTGCCATACTCATGTGCAAAGGATATATTTATATTTTTAAATGAAATAAATTATAATGCGGCAAAAATTTTCCCTGGGTATGGGGGTGTTGTCAAAGAAATGAAAGAAAAAAAATATTTTTATCTATAGATGACTCTTCGTTACAGCAGTCTGCCCTCCAGCTCGGCCATGAGGGCAAGGGCCTCTTTTTTGCCCATGCGTGGCCCTTCGTGTCTGGAGAGACGTATCCACCAGCGGTTTTTATAGCAGTGGGCGGCACTGACCGTGCCGCCCTGGCTGGCGGTCAGGCCGCGGCACACGCCGGGCAGGAGCCAGTGCAGGGGATTCCGGTCCCCGCGGTTCCAGCTCCAGCCGATCCAGTTGGCCAGATCCACGACCAGCCCGCGCAGCCCGGCCTGCAGAAAGCGGTCCTGCCAGAAGACGCAGTCCTCGGCCCGGATGCTGGCTCCGTCATGCGCCCATGCCGCGAAGGCCCGCACGGTGAACCGGCTGCGGACGCCCCAGTTGCGGATCACGCAGCGGCGCATCAGAACACGTACGCCATCCTGTGCCTCCGGAGCGCGGCGGCCGATATCGCGCACGATGCAGTCCTCCAGCACCAGCTCCGCGCCTGGGTCCGTCTCCGGGTAATCGCCGTTGCCCCACAGGATGCCCTTGCCCACCCTGGCCACGCGGGTCTCGCGCACCACGGCCCGGGCCCCATCCACCCCGGAGAGGCCCTCGTCGAGCCTCTCCAGCGGCCAGCTGCCCAGATCCACCACACAGCGGCGGATGACCACAGGCCCATCGCTGCCATAGACGGTGATGCCGTCACCTCCGGCGCTTATGGGCGCCGTGATGTACTGGTCCTCGATGATACGGCCGGAGCTGCCGGGCCCGTCATTGCTTGTCATCCAGAGCACCTCCCGTTGCATGCTTGACGCGATCCCGTTCTTCGGCCCGCTTGGCATTGTTGAATCGTTTCAGCGTGCCTACCAGGTAGCCGGTGATTCGCCGCACGCGCTCGAACGGCACGCCCTGGCCGCGCGCTTTGGCGGTTGATGTCTCATGATCCATAGCGCCTCCTAGATGGTACGGGCCTCCGCCAGCACCGCCGGGAACGCTGGCGGATACAGAGCATCGCGGATGCCCCAGGCCATGGCAGCGGCGGCCTCTCGGGGAGCGAGACATCCCGTCCCCGTCCCCATGCCCGGGATGGCTACGCGCTCCAGTCCGGCATCCAGCGCACAGCGCACCGCAGCCCGTGTGGCCAGATAGGCTGGCTCTGCCGTCTCCAGAACGCGCGGCACACGCATGGTCGGCGCACTGATGCACCAGGGAATGGGCGGATAGTCCGTCTTCACCAGCAAGGCCTGCCCCACCAGAAGCTCGCCGTTCGCCTGCTCCCGGATCATGCGCTGGAGCCGCTGCTGGAGCTGCGGACCGAAGAAGCGCGTATAGAGGGCATCCAGACCGCCATCCATGACCCCGTAGCTATTGGCCGGGCTGACCACAGCCAGCACGTCCAGGGAGAGGATGTCCCCCTCCACCACCCGCACACAGTTGGAGAGATCAGCGCCGATACGCTCTCTCCAAGCTGCAGCCAGATGGGGCTGTACCGCACAAAGGACGATTTCCATGCCGCCTCCCTGACTTAGATCCCGGCGGGGAGATCAGGCCACGGGGTGGACTCCCCGCCGCCATCCCAGGGTGCGCCCTCCTGAGAAGGCAGATCACGCAGGGCCTGGCGGTAGACCTGGACGACTGTGCGCTGGCCCTCGGAGAGGGGATAGTCCTGCATCAGCAGGTAATCAGTAGCGGACAGACGGCGGTCACGCTCGGCGCGCAATCGCTCGAAGCGGGCCGCATCGCTGTTGTACTCAGCCAGACGGGCGGCCTCTGCCTCGGCAGCGGCCTTTTCCAGTCGGGCTTTTTCTTCCTCCCACAGCCTCACATACGGCATGACCCGCTCCGAGTAGCTGTCGGCGGCCAGAAGTTCATTGCGAGGCGGCTCATGGCCGTTGCCTTTCCATTCGATGTGGCCCTGCTTCCCATCCCATTGGAGCGCGTGCATCCGCCACGGAGCGTTGAAATCGAAAGTCAGAGCCTTACCGTCCACGATCACGATCCTGTCATCAGGAACAACAGTCACTCTCGGCATATCAGAATCTCCTTGTTTTATGCCGCATTGCGGCGGGTTAAAAAATCTGTCCGGCACTGTCGGGGAAACGACCCTCACGGAAGCCCAAATGCCGAGCCATACGCATACGTTTGGCATAGGTACATACGGATCGTCGGCAGAGGCCAAAGGCAACACGTCCAGCAAGCAGCGCACAGATGCTACCGGTGGCAGCCAAGCCCATACTCACACTCTAGAGGGGACATCGGACGAAGTTGCCAATATCCCCCCGTACTATGCGCTCTCATTTATTATGCGCACCGCATAACAAATGAGAGGGCGTAGTATGGGGGCAGTATCTTAGCCTCTCCAGACGCTCCGGAAAGTGTGTGCGTGTGAGGCTGCGAATTACCGGATTGTGACGATGTCGCTATATTCCCTCCTCCCGTATCCTGAGCGTTTAGTACCGACGCACTACCAGTGGTTACGCCGCTCCCTCGGTAATAGGGATATGTATGCCCATGTAATGTCATCTGAGCCTCTGACAGTGTTGTCTCCCCGACAGTGCCGGACAGGCTGGCCGAAGGCCCTGCAAGCTACGTCAGCCGCCGAATCAGGCTGTCCGCATGATGTACGCCAGCGCATAGTACGGGGGCAGGCCGTTGGCCTCGCCAGACGCCCCGGTCAGATCATGGGTGTGGGGTTGGGAGCCACCGGTCGCAGAGGTATTTCCCGACTTGGTATTGACCCACTGTCGATAGCGGGTCCCCTCGCCGTTATATTCGGTCGGGATATTGATGCCATGCCCATGACTGGCCAGCTGCGCTACGGTGAGGGTCGTGTCCCCCACAGTGCCGGACAGACTGTGCGAATGCTTCGCGGAGCCGCCAGTAGAGCCAGCTTTGTAGGCATCAGATACCCCCATGATCATGCGCCCGCGCAGATCAGGTACGGTGCCGCCTTTTCCGTCGCTGCCGCCGTCACAGAGCACCCATCCGGTATCGGGCTCACTGCCGCCCAGGGGGATGGGGTGGCGGTTCCCCTCGCCGCCGAACGTGCCCGCGAACGCCACGATGGTCCCCGGGATGGCAGCGGAGACCGTCACATCCAGTGTGCCGTCTTCTTTGACAGACAGGCCGGATCCTGGTTTGACGATACCGGCCTTTTCCTTGGTGGCGACGGCCACCTTTTCCGTGAACAGTTGCTGGAGGGCTTTCCACAGCTGGCCAAGGTCGTCGCCACTGGGCTCCAGACCTGCCTGCCGGATGACCTCCACAATCTCGCGCTGGGGATGTTCCACGGCCTCGGCAGGCACGGCGCTGCCGCGGACCTTGCCGGGCTGGCCGGTGACGTACTTGGCATCGGGGTCCTGGGATCCGGCGGGGGGATTGTATTTCATGCTATTCTCCTTCTTCGTAGGTAAAGGTCAGCAGGGTGTGGGCCAGCTTGTCGCGCAGCATGACGCACTCCAGGGAGGCGGCGGCGCGCCAGTCCATGAGCAGCTCACCGCACAGGCTCTCGCCGCAGCGGAAGCGGAGCAGCCGGTCGCCGTGGACGATGACGTTCCACCACCAGCGGATCTCCGGCACGGCCAGATAGCCGATCTCGGGATGGGCCTGGATCTCCTCCGGCGTCAGGCCGGACGGGTCAGCGCACTGGTGGATGCCGCAGCAGAAAGGCCAGTGCTCCTCGATGGTCACGTCGTACTCCAGCGAGTCGGCCACGCCGTACCAGTAGGCCAGATCCTGACGTCCCTCGTCGCGCAGTTTTGCCAGCACGGCGCTGCGGCGCTCCTGCAGGGTGGTCCCGGCGGGCAGGCAGGCATCAGGCAGGCCAAGGACGCGCTCCCAGTCCTCCAGCCCGGCGATGGCGCTTGTGGGCAGGATCTCCATGAGCAGCAGGCGCATGGCCATATCCAGGCGCTCCAGCTCATCCGCCGAAGCCTGCAGCACCGCGGTCAGCACGGCGCCCGGAGCACGGGTCCAGGCCTGGCCCTGCGGCAGCAGGTGCTGGAGCATGCGCAGGTAGTCGGCAGCGGAGCGGGCGCGCAGATCAGTCTCAGGCATGGCTCTCCACCTCGCCTTCAAAGACCACCTGCGTGAGCCGCGGCAGGTAGGCCGCAGGCACCACCACGTCCTCGGCAGGCTCCAGCAGTTCATGATCCTGCTCGCCGGGGGTCAGGGACACAGCCTCGGAGATATGCGAGCGGTAGAGCACGCTGTCCGGAGCGCCCTCACGGGAAAAGACGTCCTCGATCTCGGCCCGGACAGCGTCGCGCAGAGCCTCCGTGTCCGGAGAGATGCGCAGGCGCACGGTCACATCCAGCGGCTCGGGGGCGAACACGGCCAGTTCTTTGACCGTGGCCGGGCGCAGCGGCTCGATGTGCTCCTGCACGCGCTGCACCATCTCTTCCGAGGGGAACGGGTCCTCCTGGGCGTCACAGACAAAGCAGACGCCCACGGTGCCGATGCCCATATGCATGGGATAGCACCAGGCCCTGGTCACGCCCGGCACCTCCCTGGCCCAGCGCACATAGTCAGCCATGCTGCCGCCGCGGGGCGGCTGGCGCAGGCGTTCCAGGACCCGGGCACGCAGGGCATCGTCGCTCTCGGCATCCGCGCCGCCCGTCAATCCCCCTGTCTGCACCACGGCCACGCTCTCCACACCGGCGATGGGAGAGAGCAGCTGCAGCTGTTCCCCGGCGTCCAGGTTACCGGCGGCGCCGGTCTCCACGGCGATCACGCGCACCAGGGCGCTGCCGTCGGCGATGACAGCCCTGTCCTCCAGGCCATACTGCAGCCCACTGGCCTGATGCTGCAGCAGGGTCCCGGCCGGGATCACGGCGCCGTCCTGTCCGGTGAAGACCACGTCGCCCGCGGCCGCGGCGGCAGGCAGACGGGAGAGGTTCCAGACCCCGGCCCAGCGCTCCATGTATTCGCCCTCGGCCGTGTCCACAAAAACCTGCAGGTAGAGCCAGGCCAGCACGCTGTGCAGCGTATGACAGGCCCCGGCCCAGACTTTTGCCAGCACCGCCAGCACGGAGCGGCGGAGCAGCGTGGCGCCATCCAGCAGGCGGCCAGAAAAATCACGGGCGATGCGCTCGTGCAGACTGGCGAGGGTCGGACGGTCCCAAGCCATGGCAGCCTCCTATGCCTCCAGCCGGACGCTTACCGGCTGGGCTTGCTGATAATCGTAGGTGAAACGCCACTCGCGGCCCGGGTCATCGCTGCCGGAGGGCTGCACGGCCACACTGATACCCAGGTGCCCCGGCTGCACACGCTCCACGCTGACACTCAGGGAGCTGACATGCCCCTCCCTGGTCAGCCAGGCCAGCGCCTCTTCCGCATACTGCCGGGCACGGGCCACCACGCTGTCCAGATCTTTCTCCCGCCAGAGCAGCCAGAGCCGGGAGCCGATGCTCTCCAGCGTCTGCTCGCCCTGGGCATCGGGCAGGCAGTCTCCCCACCAGCCTCGCCGGTCGCTGGACACGCCCACACGCTCATCGGGCAGGGGATCGTCGTCATGTGCCCGTGCGTCCGTAAACAGAGAGATGATCACCGCCGTCATCAGGCCATCGTCGCCCTGCAGGTCGGCCAGAGGCCCGGAGAGCAGGGCGTCGAACAGGCCGTTCTCCTGGTCGAAATGCAGACAGATATCCATGCTATCCTCCCACGGGGCTGGCCGTCGTATCGCTCCCGGCCTGTACGCCCGTATGCACATGCCGGGTCAGGGAGACGGCACCGCCATTGCTTTGCAGATCCTGCGAAGCCACGATGCCGCCGGTGAGCTGTGCCGTGACGGCGCCGTCGCCCTGGCCGCCAAAAGCCAGCGCCCCGGTGGCAAACCGTGTACTGGCGGTCTCTACCTGCACGCTCTGGTCGGCCTGGATGCTGAAATTTTTGGTCTCAATGCGCACGTCATCCTCGGCCTTGACCACAAAATGCCTGGTGGTCACCTCGATGGTGCGCTCGCGCTTGAGGTGGATGCGGTCGCCTTCGTCCGTGTAGATCACCACCTCGCCGTTCTTGAGGGCCTGCACGCGGTAGCGCCGGTCATCCACGGCCAGCACCACGGGATGCGAGCGGTCAGCGCCCACGAACAGCACCACAGCCTCGGCTCCGGCATGGGGAACGGAGGAAAAACCGTACTGCTGGGCACGCTCGGCATCGTCCAGGACCTCGCCGTCCAGCAGCTCCAGCTGGGTGGACTGCCATTTGTGGGCATCACGTACCAGCGAGATGACGCCACGCGCCACGATGTTGCGCATGCGGCGGGACAATCGCTCCAGAAGACGAATCGTTTGACGGTCGCTCATTTGATGGCCTTTTGCCGTGCCGCGGCGTCTTGAGCCAGACGGGTCTGCAGGTCCACTTCCTTCTCCATTTTGGCATCGCCGCCACCGCTGCCGGAGCCGCCCTTTTCCTCTTTTTTGGGCTCGGGCTTGAAGGCGGCCGGGTCGCGCAGGGTGAGGCGGGTGGTACTGCCTGACGTGGCGTCACGCCGGAACTCCACCCCGGCCACCAGCAGGCGCTGGCTGATGCGCAGATAGGGAAGGTCCACATCGGCCATCTGGTTGAGCTGCCAGAGGGGGCCGGACTGCTCCCGCCCCACGCCCTGCTGCCGGAAACCCTGCACCGTGGCCGTGACGGTCACGGCCCGGGCGGCCCGCACGCTGCATTCCCATGCGGCCCGCTGGTGCGCGTTGCTGCTGTCCCCGGACTGCTCGGCCCGGATCAGCATGGGCCGGTAACGCTGCACGGCCTGGTCGCGGTACTGGCCGCGCACGGCGCAGGCATCCTTGCCCCAGCCCTTGTCCGTGCCGGGCTTCTGGCCCTTGACGATGTAGTCGCTGAAGCGGTCGGCCATGTCGAACTGTCCCTCGGCCGAAAGGATGTTCTCTCCCTGCCGCAGGCTGCCGCTGGCTGTGCCCGCTCCGGCCTTGAGCAGCACGATGCCGCCCTTGCCGTCCGGGCAGGCCATGAGCTCCCGCTGGCGCAGGGCGCGGTCCAGGGCTTCGAAGGCGGTCTCGCCTTCCTCGAGCTTGAAGCTGGCAATGGGCGCGCCCACGTCGCCCTCGGCCGTGACGTTCACCCCGAAGGGGCTGGCCAGAGCCTGGGCCAGCTGGAGCACGGTGCAGTTGAGCCACTGCCCGGGGCTGTGGATGGCAGCGCAGTCCACCAGATCGGCGCTCCTGTCGCGTCCGGTGACGCTGATGCCGTGCGCCGTGGCGGAGAATGAGGGGCGGACCTGGTCGATGTAGCCATCGATGACCTGCTCGCCGCCGATGAGGATCTGGCAGGCCATGCCCGCAGCGATGGGCAGCGCCTGGGCGCCGCCGATCCATTTGTCGGCCAGCGCGAGGGAGAATGTCCCGGCGATGGCATCCATCTGGCGGGTGACCTGCACGGAGGTCCAGTAGGTCCAGTCCACGCCATCGATGCGCAGGGTGATGTCGTCAGCCACGCAGCACCTCCAGCGCTTCTACCGGCACGAAGCCCGGATGGATGAGGCGGTTACGGGCCACCAGATCCGCCTCCAGGTCCACGCCGCCGCTCTGGCGGTAGCAGAGGGCCAGCGAAGGCAGCACACAGGCCGGGGTGATGGTCACCACCTCCGGTGCCCGCCGGGCGGCCTCGGCCAGTGTGGCCAGAGTACCGGAACGCAGGCTGGCCAGAGAGGCGGCCAGTTGGATCTCCGTGCGGCTCACGCTGCTGGCCTGCGTCATGTCCGGGATAACCGGCTCCAGCGCCGAAACTTCATCCATCGCATCAAGGAAATCGTAGCGCAGCTGTTGTGCCTCGCTCCGGCTGGCGGGCTGGGCCGTGGTGGCGGCACGGGCCGATTCCACCAGGGCCAGACGGCGCACCAGGCTCTCCACAGCCTGACCGTTGCTCTGGATCACCGCACGCTGGGAGCCCACGTTGTCCGGCACGGTCTGCAAAAAGTCAGTGCGGGCCACACTGGCCCAGCGTCCGGACACGGCCGCATCAGAGAGCCCGGACTGCCCGCCGATGTCCTGCAGCACGCTCCAGAGATGCTGCCCCACGCTGGCCAGCGGCATGAGGTCATAGCCCGTGGCCGCGCCCAGCAGATCCGCCACAGTGGAGACATCGCCGTGCATGATGGCCTGCACCGTGCTCACGGCATCCACGATGAGGCTGTAGGTCTGGCTGACAGCCCATTCAGCCTGCCCGGCCAGGCGCAGGACGCTGTCGAAGCTGTCGCAGGCCAGCAGGCCCGCCGTCCCCGCTTCCAGGCGGGCCCGGAGCCCCTGGTTGACGCTGGCGGCCGGGCTGTTGGGCTCGGTATCGCGGCAAAAAAAGAGCTGGAAGACGGCCATGCCGCCATCCTGGGCGCTGTGCCGGACCTTGTAGGGGGCTGTCTGGCTGACCTGCACCTCGCCGTACCAGGGATGCACCAGCGTACCCGGCCCCGGCTGTTGCAGGGCAGCTTCCAGCGCGTCGCGGCGGCTCATGTAATCACTGCCCAGCACGAAGGCCTGGACCGTGAAGCGCCGCGGCGCACCGCCCAGATCTTCCACGTAGGGAGCCTCGCGCTGGGGGAATTCATGCGTCACCGTGCGGCGGCCGCCCTCGCTTTCATCCGCCGTGACCCCGAAGGACACGCCCCGGAAGCTGGCGGCCCGAAGCTGCATTTTCCACAGATCCATCAGATGGCTCCTGCGTTGAGGACCCCGGCCTCGGCCACATCGCCGCGCACATCCAGGCCGCGGCCCTGGCCTTCGCCTTCAAGGCGCATGCCCTCGGGGGCGATGATGCGCACCGTGTTTTCCTGCCGGATGACCTGCTCGCTGTGGCTGGATCGCATCAACGGACGGACGCTGTTGCCCAGGTCGAGCGGCTGCCCGGCTGTGGGGAATCGCTGTTGTGCCGCCATGTCCGGAGCGTCATCATCGCCGCCGAACCAGCTGCCGATTGCACTGACGCCCTTGTCGATCCAGCCCGTGAGCTGCTGCCACCCCTGCTTGACGCCTTGGAGTAGTCCATCGATCCAGCGCACGCCGATGCTGTAGAGGTCCAGGCCGGTGAGGGGGGCCACCAGCTCACTGAGACCGTCCATGACCCAGCGGGCCGGGTTGAAATTGAGCAGCACCTGGACGATGCCCTGCAGCCAGCCTTGCTCGAAGGCCTTCCGCACGCCTTCCCAAAGCCCCCGGAAATAGGCCACGAGACCATCCCAGTTTTTGTAGATGGCATAGGCCGCTCCGGCGATGGCAGCCACGGCAGCCACGAACCAGCCTACGGGAGTGGTGAGCATGGCCATGCCCAGCTGACCGAAGGCCAGAGCCAGCGAGCCCAGGGCCAGCAGGGCCTTGCCGGAGATGAGGACCACCAGTGCCGTCAAAACATTGCTCCAGCCGCCGCAGAGGTCGGCCACGCGCTGCAACAGGGAGGCAAGCCGTTTCAGCCCTTCAAAAAATCCTTCCACAGAGGCCCAGACCTCGTTGAGGTTGAGCCCGTTCACCCATTCTTCAAATCCGGCGGACATGATGTCGCGCTGCACCTGCAGCCAGGCCTGGAATTTGTCCAGCAGTTTGGTCAGCGAGGGCAGGAAGGCAGTGCCCAGCGTAAGACCAAGCCCCCGGAAGGTGGCTTTGACACGGTTGATGGCGGAGCCGTACTCGAGGGCGGATTCGAGGGCCTTATCCGAGAGGACGAGCCCCAGTTCCCGAGCCTCTTTGCGCATGGCCAGCAGACCCTCGCGGCCATTCTTGAGCAGATCCAGGAGGCGGGCGCCTTCCTCGCCGCCCAGCTGGTTCATGATGCCCGCGGCCTTGCCCATCTCGCCAGCCTCGCGCATTTTTTTGACGCGGTCGGCCAGTTCCAGCAGGAGCGTATCCGCGTTCTTGAGCTCGCCCTTGGCGTTTTTGGCGCTGATGCCCATGAGCTTGAGCATCTCGATGTCGCCCTTTTCGCCGCGGGCCGCATTGACGGCCCGCTCCTGCAGGGTGAGCATCAGGCTGGCCAGCTCATCGGCCTCGGCTCCTGCCAGATTGGCAGCACCGGCGTACTCCTGCCAGTTGCCTGTGGACAGGCCTACCATACTGGCGAATTTGCTGGCCTCGGCGGCTGCCGTGGCAGCTTCGGTGCCCAGAGCGAAGGCGCCCCCACCGGCAGCGCCGAACAACAGGGACAGGCGCCCCGCCAGAGCGCCCAGACGCTCCAGCCCCGCCTGTCCCTGTTGCACCATGCCCTGAAGCTTGTCCCGCACGTTGCCGATGCTGCCGGAAAGGCGCTGCAGGCCCGTTACCCGGGAAAAGCGGCCCAGGGCCTGGCGAGCCTTCTCGGTGCGATCCCGGACCCCGTCCATAGCCTGCTCGATGCGGCGGAACGGTCCCGAGACACGCTCCACGGCATTGATGATCAGGTCAAACCGGCTCTGCTTGCCCTCGGCCATCAGTCATGCTCCATGAGTTTTTGCAGTTTTTTGGTTCGCTCAGCCCACCAGGCCAGATCTCGGGCGGTCATCCGCTCCAGCTCCGAGGGGGGCCAGTGGTACAGCCAGGCCAGCAGGGTCAGAGCGTCATCCCAGTCGGCTGGCCACTCCCGAAAAAAGCGCCGATAACGCCGGAGAGCTCGGTGAAATCGGACAGGTCCATAGTGTTGAGCACACTGGGCGGCAGGGCCACCAGGCGGGAGGCCACGGTGATGATGTCGTCGAACGTGAGCTCGCTGATCTTGACGCCGCGCAGATCGCCCGCCGTGGGGCGGCGGGTGATGCGCAGCTCGGTGATGGTCTCGGCGCCGTGGGTCAGCGGCACGGTCAGCTTGATGACGATGGGTTCCATATGACGCTCCCTAGTTGCTTTCCACGGCCTCGCGCCGCGATTCGAAACGCACGGCGATCTCGCCCTCATCCGTGCTGCCGCTGCCTTCGGAGGCAAACCAGGCATTGGAGAGGGTGACCACCTTGCCGTTGTTGAGCTCCAGCGTGACGGTGACGTTGTCGGCCGTCACCAGGGTCGCCAGATCCAGCTCATCGCTGTCCGTGACGGCCCCCTCGATAAAGGCCACCTGCGGCGTTTCCTTGTAGCCATGCACCCCGTCGGCGCCGATGATGGCGTCACGTTTGGGCTTGCCCAGATTGTAGGTATAGGCGCCCTTGGCGTCGTACTGCTTCCCGTCCACTTTGACGTAGATGATGCCTGCCCGCCGATTGTTGGTTCCGTTTCCCATATTCCTCACCTCCCCTTAGACGATGTGCCGGATCAGGGTCCCGGCCACCTCGAACTGGTTGACCAGATCAGGCCGCAGCAGCCAGTCCAGCCGGTTCTCGTTTTTGGCGTTGCGCTCGCAGAGCAGCGCCGCCTTGAATTGCTCGCTGCCTTCCACCAGCCCCATGGGCAGCCACGCATCCATGAAGCGGGCGATGGCTTCGGCCCGGCCCAGCTTGGGGGTCATGATGGGCTGGCTGGCGTCATAGCGGGCGGCATCGGCATCAGAGGCCAGCTTGTGGCGCGGATATTTTGTCCTCAAATAGTTGTTCCAGTCGTAACGCAGGTAGGAGAGCGTCAGCGGGCTGTTGAGGGAGAGAAAAGCCTTGTCCTCGGCGCCCAGGTCGTTGAGGCGGTAGGTGGTGATGCACTTTTGCAGGCGCACCGTGCCATCCGGAGCCACATAGCGGGTGGATACGCCCTCGAAGAGAGCCTGGTTTTTCTCGGGGAAGTCGGTCCAGCGGTCGGCCGGAGCTGGAGCCAGGACGCCCGGCACCAGCAGGGTGTTAAAGCCCCGGGCCGGATCGCTGTTGCCGTAGTAGGCGATGACGCCCGCCGTGGCGGCCGCGTCCTCCCAGGGAGAGGTGGGGCTGCCTTCGGAGGCGAAGACGGTCAGATGCTTGTCGTTGCGCTCGCCCGCGAAGGTGGTCACGTCGCCATAACTGCCGCGCTTGACCACGATGGCCTGTCCGTCGATCTGACGCAGGGGGCCCCAGCGGTCCGCCAGCTCATCGCGCAGGGCGGCAAGGCTGGCGCTGTCCGTCCACGGCCAGGCGATGACGTGGTACTGGTCGTTTGCCATGGCCGCGATGACCGGAGCCGGATCAGGATTGCCGGCGCCGCCGGTCATCTGGGTGAAGCTGAAGGTCAGGCCGCCGGGCTTGTCCTCATCGTAGTACGAGATGCGCAGGTCGATATCGTTGCCGCACTCGCCCTTGTGCCGGGCGGTCAGGCTGACCTCGCCACCACTGAAGGTGGCCGTCACGGGCAGGCTCTTGTCGGCATTGATGGCGTTGGTCAGATTCTCGGCCACGGCAGAGGCTTCCGCGGCAAGGGGCGCGGCGGCACGCACCAGCTTGCCGTTGATGTAGAGGCAGAGCGGCGCGGCGTTGACGCAGGTGCCGTTGATGGTCAGGGCACCCTTGGCGGCCGTACCTTCCTCGGCATCCTTGACGCCGATGGCCAACATCTTGGTGATGCTGTTGGCATTGAGGTAGGCGGCGCACATGGCGGCCAGCTGACTGCCCTCACCAAAGAGGGTGGCGGCCTGGGCAGCACTCATGGGACGTTGTACGGTCCCGGCCTCGGCCGTGCCGCTGTCGAGCATCTGCCCTACCATGAGCACGGTGTAGGGCATGAGGGCCGGATCATCAGACGCACCGGAGCCGTCGAATTCGGCATACGCAAAAGGCACGCGGACGGTATCGGGCAGGACGTTAAAGGCGATGGACATTTAGACCTCCTTGGCAGCGGGCTTGAGCTGCACATCACCGTCCTTGAGACGGCGCAGCCAGAACGCGGAACGGGGGACCACGGCACCCGTGGCCGGGAGATACTGGCCGGACTGCGGATCAGCGATACGCAGGGGACGGCCATCGCGCACGGCGGGCACGACAAGCATGGTGGTGGGATGGGGCATCAGATCACTCCTGGTCAAAGTTTACCTGTGAGATCATGTCCACCCGGTCATCACCGGGGTGGACGTACCAGTCCGTGTGGGCCAGCAAAAAATCGGCCAGCTCCGGGGGGACCGTCGGCCATTGGTATTCCAGGTCGAAATTCAGGACGGCCGCACCGTACTCGCGAGCACCGTCGGTCACGATGCCCAGCTCGGTGCCGGTGTGAGTGATGGAGAGCAGCGTGTCCGCCGGGTGGGTACCGCGGACCAGCGGCAGGGGCTCGGGCAGACTGGCGTCCACGATGGCGCCCATGGCCCGGCCGATGGCGTCCAGGCGCAGCACGGCCCGCTCTGTCTGGAGGCAGAGGGCGTCCAGCGTATCGTCCACGGCCTCCAGCTCCCCGCCCAGCAGCTCAACAGCCAGGGAGATGATCCGCTCCTGCGGTTCGGGCCGCGTATCGGACTCCACGCGCTGCTCGCTGACGGTATAGACACCGGCCGCCGGGAGCTCACTGCGGAACCAGTGCTCCATGCGGTTGGGCCAGATCCGGGCACCAATGAGAGCGGCCAGACCGTCATGCTCGCGCATGACCTGACAGACGGCCCGACGGATGAGCGTGCGGGGATGGACGCCGCCCCAGGCGAACAGGACATCAGACATGGGCGGCCTCCAGCAGCCTGCACTCCATCAGGCCGTAACCGTCGTCCTGCGGATGCAGGACGCGGTAGGCGCGCCCGCGCACGATGACGCGGTCCCGGGTGGAGAGGGGACGCCCCAGCGCCGCCTGCACATCGCGCAGGGGCACGTGCAGGGTGGGAGCCACGCTGACCACCGGTGCGCTGGCAACGCCGGAGAGCGGCTCTGCTCCCGGGGTGGCGAACATGGCCCGCAGCTCGTGGGTGCTGCCGTCCTCGGTCACCAGGGTCACGCTGATCCCGGCGCCCAGAGGGGCCTGGAAGACCAGCTCCATGTCGCGGTCCAGGACCTGCTCGAATTGCGTAGGCATTTAGTCCTCCTGCAGACGCCGCACATGATGGTGCAGGCGCTTGAGCATCCATGCGCTCTCTTCTCGAGCGATACTCGCCTCGTTCTCCGGAGAGCGGAAAAAGGCCATGAAGCTGGGGCCGTACAGGGGCAGCGGTTTTTCCCGGCCTTCCACGCGAGCCAGCACATGCCCCCTGGCAATCCACACCGCGGCCCGGCCCTTTTTCGTGGCCAGGATCTGTTTCTCGCCGCCGGGCTGGATGCGCCGCGCACGATTGGCCTTTAAGACCTTGACCGAGACATAGGTCTTGCCTTGCCGGGCGCCGAACTGCGACAGGGGCAACGATTGCCGGTAACGGAAGCTCAGACGGCCCTCGATGTTCCGGCCGCGCTGGCGGGCCTTGACGATCTTCATGGCGGCGTCGATATCGGCCTTTTTGACGTAGTAGGTGGCGCGGATCCCCTTCGAAAGGAAACTGCGCATATGCGTGAGCGTGTCATTTGTGGCCCGGACCACAGCCTGCCGGAGCCTGGACTCGGAGGCGATACTGTCTACCTCATCCCAGATCTCGGACAGCCAGTCCTGCCAGTCGGCATCGACACGATAGAGCTCAGGCATAGCTGATCTCGCTTTCCAGCATGGCCTGCATGACCTCGGCCCGCTCCTGGGCATGACCACGGACTACGCGCCAGTTGCTGCCCCAGAGGGTCACCCGTTCCTGGCCACGCAGACGTCGCCCGAGCTCCGTGGTACTGTACGAGATGCGCACCCGCAGGCGGGCATCCTGCTGGCCGATATGGTAGGCCAGCACCCGCAGGGTCTTGCCGTCCTCCGTCTGGAGCTCGCTGAAGCCCTTGTGGCCGCAGGCATCGAAAAATTCCTGTTCCGTCATCAGTCTTCTCCGTCACAGCGCGGTCTATGTTCCTTTTCCAGCAGGGTCACGCGCACGTTGAGATCCTCCATGCCGTCGTAAAATTCCTTGTGGGCCTTGTCGTTTCGCTCGCGGTCCGCATAGAGCGTGGGACATTCACGCTGACGGGTCAGGATCTGGCGCATCAGTGCGATGAGCTCGCGCAGGCTCAGGCCGACAAAAAGCATCAGGAGGGCCCCCATGGCGGCAGAAACTTCCGCATAGGTCAGAGGTGCGGCCATATCACATCCCCAGGGTAAACAGGCCGGACAGACGCAGGAGCGGCCCCAGGATGAGCTGGGCCACATGCATGGGCCTGTCGGGATCAATGATGGTCAGGGCCAGATCGACAGCGGCCAGCAGCGCGAACAGACACAGGATCGCCAGCAGCGCGATACGCAGCGGCCGGGGCAGGCGCATCCGGGGGCGCGGTCGCCCATTCCAGCCGCTCTCCTGCCAGCCATCCCAGCCGCAGCCGTCCCGGCTCCAGCGGTCATCCTGCCAGCCACGGGGCATCCGGTCGCGCCTGGTATCATCATCGGGATCAGGACGGATCATGCAGGGCCTCCATGCGGCGCACATAGGCACGCAGCGCACGTTGACGATCACGGCAGGCGTTCCACGCCGCCTCTACGGTCAGCACATAATCGACATAGGCCCGCCCGGCGTCATCCGCCCGGCCCGCGGCAATGGCGGGCAATACCTCCCGGGAGATGGCCGGGGGCGGACAATCTTCCAGCAACTCAGGGGGCGGGCTCGCCACGACCAGCCTCGATGGCGTCGAACAGGCGGTCATACTCGCCAAAACGCTGCTCAAGAGGCAGATCAGCAGCAGCCTTTGCAGCACGGGCATATTCCCGCTCCTTTTCAGCCGCCTCCCGGCGGGATTTTTCCAGCTCGGACAGGGCGCTTTCCGTGGCCCTGGTCTGGGTCGTACCTATATGCAGGGACTCCCGCAGTTGTTCGGCCTCTTCCCGGGCCACTCCCAGGTAGTAGACGGCAAGCCCTGCTGCCAGCAGGGCGCCGACCAGCCCCATGGTCTGCAGCGGGCTCACTGGATCTCTCCCGACCAGATGCCCAGCGCTGTACGCAGGCACCATACGGACCGGCGATCCCAGCCCAGCCCGTACTTGGGATACTTGGAGCGTGTGCCGTAGTAGCGCAGGCGTTGCGCAGTCAGCTCCACCAGCAGCTCGCCGGGATCACAGCGACCGATGGCCTCCCTGGTCTCGGCGCCGATGATGCCATCCACGGCCACGGAACAGCCCAGCCCTCGCAGCGCCTGCTGCAGCAGCTTCGGGGCCGCCCCCGGGCCGGGATTGAAGACCATGTCCGCATAGATGAAGGCCAGCGCATCGGGCAGCAGGTGGCAGCCATTGCCGCGCCAGTAGACGCGCTCCCATACCTGGCGGGCGTCCTCGCGTTCCAGGAGACGCACATCGGCGGCATTGATGTAACCATCCCCATTTTTGTCCGGCAGGACATCCCGGTTGTAGTTGAGGGCCAGACCAAATTTGGTGGGCCCCCCCGCGTCGTCGGGGTCATCGGTGTAGGTGGCGTTGCCTTCCGCTCGCATGCAGAAATCGAAGGCCAGGTCTATCAGGCGTGATTGATCCATAAGGACTCCTGTGAGGGTCGCGTCCCCGGAGGCACGCGACCCGGTGCGAGGAGGGGTGGTGGGTTAGCTGCCCTGTTCGGCTGCGGCGGCAGCAGCGGCAGCCGCAGCGGCCACGCCGTAGCCAAAATTGATGCGGCAGAGCACAGTGGCGTCATTGGCCTGGGCATCGGCCCAGGCCGTGCCCACGAACTGCGTCCCGGACGTCGTGGTCAGCGTGTTGTCACTGGCCAGGTACAGGGGGGCGCCCTGTTTGGGGGTCTCGCTGGCCTTTTTGGGCAGGGCAAAGACGCCCTCCACTTCGCAGGCCCCCTCTTCATTCGCCGGGATATCGGTACTGGCCACGGCCACCATGCCGGTGAGCACGACCAGCTCACCGCCCAGCACGGCCTTGCTGGGAGTATGGTGGATACAGCGGCCCATGGAACGGGAGTTTTGCATGTTGTCCTCCTTTGCTATGCCGTGGCCTTGGCGAGAGTGATCCAGCGCAGGGCCTTGGCGCCCACGTCCATGCGGACCTTGGTCTCGAAGCCATCGGTGTCAAAATTGTCGCGGCTCTCGATGTAGGGAGCCTGCACGCCGCCCAGGAAGAAGACCTTGACCGTGGATCTGGCCGCGGCCAGATACCATGTGGTCGCCGCATCCAGATCCAGACGACGGTCATAGATGCGCCGGAAGAATTCACCGCCATAGGGATTATGGACCAGCGGCTGTGCCTGCGTGCCCACCACCGGCCCGCCGGTGATCTGCGTATTGAAGAACGACTCGCAGGTGGTCTTGAGGGCGATGGGCGCGATGAAGAAGCGGGGCTGGATGGTGACCACCCTGCCGAAGCTGTCCTGCTGCAGTTCCATGCCGGTGACCACAGCGCCCAGATTCTCGACCGTGGGCGCGCCGCCCTTGCCGGTGAACAGGTTGTGGTGGGCGCTGTCGAACAGGGGCTTGCCGTCCCCCATCTTGAGGGCCACATCGATCAGGGCTGCGTAGGCCACATCACCCACCAGAGCGGCGCAGGCTTCGCCGTACATTCGCGGCATGTCGGTAAGGGCGCCCAGATCGTCGTTGATGATGGCCTGACGGGAGATCACCAACTTGCGGCCGAAGGTCTCCACGCGGTATTCCTCGGCATTTTCAGCCAGACGGCCGTCGGTGTATTCGCCGTACTCGGGGATCTTCTTCAACTCCACGTCGCCTTCCAGGCCCAGGGCCTTGCCCGCCTTGAAGTCCGTGGCCGTGCCGGTCTCGCACCAGTCGCGCCAGGTCTCGGGGGCTTGCTCGTAGGCCTCCATGAGCGTGCGGCGGCTGGTCTCCACCAGCAGCTGGGGCATGTCCGTGGTGGTCAGGGCGCGGCCCACGATGGTGCGGATGTCACCACCGGCACGCTGTCCGGAGCGGATCACCATCTCGCGGGCGATCTCGCGCAGGGTCAGGCCCTGCAGTTCATCAGCACCGGGCGCGGGCTTTTCCAGCTTGGTACCGCAGCGCAGCAGCAGGCTGTCCTGCACGGCAGCACGGAAAGATTCCTTTTCAGTGCGGCCCACGCTCACGACCTGGTAGCCGGGCCCGAAATTCTGGCGCTGTGCCACGATGTCCTCCACCTGTTTGCGGGCACGGCCAAGGCTCATGCCCGAGGAAACCAGTTTGTCCTCCTGATCCGGGGAGAGCTGGAAGCTCCGGGCCAGTTCCCGGATACCGCGGATGCGCTGGCGCTCCAGCTGCTGGCCAAAACGCTGACGCTGCCCCGGGGTAAGGCTGGCCATGAGCCTGGCCAACACGGCGCTGCGGCAGGCGTTTTTGTCATCACCGCCCTCGCGCTGGGCATCTTCCGGCTGCTGGGGATCTTCACGGCCCTCCTGTTCGGCCTCGGCTTCGTCCAGCAGGGCGCCCAGGTCGTCTACCAGCTGATCCAGCTCGGCATCGTCGAGCTGTTCAGGCTCCACCGTGGTCCCGGAGCCATCCGTGACCACGGCCTGGCGGGGCTCTTCTTCAGGCGCAGGTTGTTCTTCAGGATCTTCACGCAGCCCCAGCAGGGCGCGCAGTCTGGCCGCGATCTTGCCGCGCTCATGCTGCCCGGATTCCTTGGACATGACTCTCTCCTTTTTGCCCTTCCGGGCAGGTTGCAGGTTGTTGATGGCAGAACGCATCTTGGCAAAACTGTCCGCGCCGATGGGCACACAGGACAGCTCCAGGAGGCGCCACTGCGTGGTCACACGCAGCGGACCTTCGTAGGTGACCCCTTCGATGACGGCCACCTCGCCCGCCCGGATGCGCTGATACGCGATCACGTCGTAGCCCACGGACACATCGGTGAGATGCCCCTCCACCACCTTGCGGAACGGGGCCTCGCCGTCCGGGGTGGCCGAGAAGACGGCCCGGCCCACCAGCTGCGGGCCCTGCGGTCCGTCTTCCACACGGATGTGGTCAAAGCTGCCCACGATGTCCCCGGCATGTTCGCGGCTGTGGCAGTCCAGCAGGGGCACCCGGCCGGACTCGGGTATCTGGCAGCCGCTCATGAGCAGGACCTCGCGGATGGGCTGCCATTCCTCAAAGTCAAATACGGTGACGGGTGCCTGGGTGGAGGCCACCACCTCCACGGATCGGGCTGATTCGTCCAGCGTCAGCGGGCGCCCATCGCCCAGAGGGGTTGCACGGGTGACAAACGACATGGAGATGCCTCCTATTTTTCGGCGCTTTCGGCAGCGCCCAGCTTGGCGGGGTTGTTGGCCAGCGAGGTACTCACGGCGCCGGTGGTGGCATCGATGCCGTGCGCGGCACAGAGACGGGCCCAGGCGGCGCGCTGTTCCACCACTTCCTCGGGATCGCGACCATCGCCAAGGATGACCATCTGGGGAGACAGGATGCCCGCGTTGATGCCGTCGATCTGCGCCTTGCCGTCGCGCAGGGGGTCCACGCTGGGCATGCCTGCGGGTATCCACATGGCCCGCTGATAGCGGCTTTTGTCCTGCCAGTAGCCGGGCAGGTAGTCCTGGGTCAGCGCCTCACAGTCCAGCCAGCGGCGGAACACGGGGCGGATGAGATGCTGCTCGGCCCGGAACTGGTGGGGCACCAGGAACATGGCAAAGTCGTTGCGGCTGGCCTTACTGGTTGAATAGTTGATGGACGTGTAGTCGCCGGAAAGGATCTCGTAGGGCAGGTCCATGCAGATGGCGACCATGCGCAGGGTATGGCGCACGAAACGGTCGAAGCTGTCGCCAGGGCGCTGGCTGGGCGGCGCGAAATTTACCTGCTCGCCGTCATTGAGGTACTCGACGGTCATGTCCTCGAGGCTCTCCACCTCTTCGCGCAGCGCCCCGGAGAGGCCGCCCGGCGTACGGGTGAGCTGGGAGAACTGCGGATCGCCGCTGCTCACGAAGGCCAGCCACTTGGCGGCCATCTTGGCCGCGCCCAGCTCTGCCGTGGTGTAGTCGCCCATGTCCCTGGCCATGAGGATGGCCGGGGCAAAGGGGGTCACGCCACGCAGCTGACCGGGACGCAGGGTCTGAAAACCGTGCAGCACGTTGAAGGCAGGCTCGCGCCACGTCCGCAGCTGGCGCTCCCAGCCGAAGACGGTCTGGAAATGGTAGGCCAGGGGCTCACCGGTCCAGATGTCGTACTCGATGCCCTGCCAGATATCGCTGTCCGGCTCCTGGCCTTCGATGCGCCAGCTGGACAGGTTCTCCGGCTCGTAGAGCTGCAGGCCCAGCAGCCCGCGGCGCCTGTCCCGGGGGCGGGCGAAGCGCAGCAGGTACTCGCCGCACTCGCACTCCTGCCGCTTGCAGAGCTGCTGGATCTCGTAGAAGTGCAGGCGGCCCGCCACATCGGCATGCTCCATCCATGCCCGGAAGCGATCCTCGATACGCTTGCGGGTGGGGATGTCCGGCGTGCCGTCGGGCAGCACGGCCAGCGACTGGAAGCGGGCGCCGCTCCCCACGGTGAAGGCCACCATGGCATTGACGGCGCGGGCGAAGGGCGGGAAGTTGCGCACGAGGTCACGCACGCGGGCACGCATGCGTCCACTGTCCATGCCCAGCAGCTGGTTGAAATCCGCGTTGGCGGGCATCCAGTTGCCGATGCCCCGCGGACTGGCCGCTCCGCTGTAGCCGGAGCGAGCCTGCCGGGCCTGCCTGCCGATGCAGCTGAGGGGTGGCCGCCGGGCGGCCCTGCCGACAGGACGCATCATCCCCGCCCTCCGTTCCGAGCCACGCGCCGAGCCCGATAGGGCGCGATGCCGTCTTCCTTGTCCGCCTCGCGCTTGACCCAGTCCAGGAGGGCGCGGAAGTCGTCAAGGCTGCGATAGGAGAAACTGCGACCGGCGATGGAGTAGCTGCCGAACTGGCGGAACGCAGGAGACTGCAGGTCCTCCCGCATCTTTTCGTAGAGATCTCTCCAGTATCCGGGCATAAAAAAACTCCATGCAAAAATCTTTCAGACTTTTGCATGGAGTTAGCAGATTCTAGCGAGAGATGTAAACGATTTCCGATTTTGTCCGGTTTTGTCCTATTTTTTCCGTTTTTTCCGGTTTGGCGCTGTCAGTGTTGTTCCCTGTGCGGGTATTTGTCTCAAGAGGGGAGAGCAGGGCCGCATCAGGAGGGGAGAGCTTCCTTGCTGGCAGGGATTATCACCAGTTGGGAGCCGCAGCCCAGGGCATGGTGCAGGTCTTTGCTGCATCTGGTCAGACGGTCGCGCTGGGCTTCCAGTTGCGCGGCAGTAAGTGTGGCGTAGGAATTCAATAGCCGCCCCACGCCGTCAGTCTAAAGCTTTACCGACTTGTGGTGTTAGTGCTTAGACTAGCTTATTTGCTGGAAAATATACTTGCAGCTGGACAGGGGCCTGACTCTGCATCGCGGGTCAGACTACATGTGAATGCCAGCCTGTGCTGTCAACATAATATACTTAAATCTCGTGCCGGAAACTAGCTATAGGGGGAGGTCTTAAATGCCAAACTGATGCGGACTAAAAAAATTTACTGTTTTCGCGCATATTTGTATTTTTTTCTTTTTATTTCAAATAATTGAGACATGCCTGTAAAAAACCTATGTTGACATCTAGGATTTGATTCGGCATATATTTACTCAGAAGGGTCACTAGGGCCCTTTTGGGGCATACCCCCGCAAAGGGGGATATCCTCATGAAGCACCTCCTGCGGGATATGCTAATCGGTATTGCGGCCTCCGTACTTGCGAATCAGGTGATCGACATCATCTACATCCTGTAAACGCAAGGGCCCCGGTGAAGCTGCAACTTCGCCGGGGCGTAACCTTGTGAACACATTCTACCGCGGGGGATGTGCCCCAAGGGCAGTGGATGCTGGTAACATCCACTGCCCTTTTCATTATTTTAGTCTACACGTTTTTGCATTTTTTTGCAATCTCATTTCTCGGAAAACAAATGTTTTCACTACAAATTGATTGATTCTTTAAAAGGAGAAGAAATCCTTTTTTTTTAGCATATTATTAAAAACTAAGTCATGGATTAACCGTAAAAACAAGGCTGCGACGCAAGCTAGAGCACTTCCTTGGACAGCTACCTTTGGGAGAATATGGTGCATGCCTATTGCTGCGAAGTTCGGCGGATTACGAAGAGCGAGGTGGTTTGTGCCAATCGGAGAAGCATTCAATATTTAACCGAGAGGTAGGATTCTTCTACTTCCCTTCTACTGCAATAAAATAGGCTGTTGTTCCTAATAGTCCGGGGAAAGTAGTTGTATTTGCCACTCCCGCAGGCGGGCTTCGTCGGCACACCAGCGGCCGCCGATTTTGCCTGCGGGCAGGCCGTACTGTGCCACGTAGCGCAGCACGCTTTTTTCCGAGCAGTGCAGGGCGGCCGCGATCTCGCGCAGACCGTAGAGCATCCGTCCCTGTTCCACACACATGGCCGAAGCGCCGGACGTGTGTCCGTCCGTGGTCGTGAAAGCCATAGTTCCCTCCCTTACCATCTGTGGCCCGCAGCTTCGGGCTGCGGGCGTTTCTTTGCCCTGGGCCTCGGTGTTTCGCTCTGTATCCGGGCCTGTGCCTGCAATTGCAGTATGTAGTGCGGCAGGCTGGGCGTCCACGACGCATCCGCTGCAGCGGCAGACAGCACAAGGCAGTCCAGAAGGTGGTTGTCCTTGTGCTCCCGGACCCAGACGAGGTTCCCATTCTTGCGCACCATACGCTCTGCCGACAGCTGCGAAGCCAGCGTTTCATCAGCCCCGGCATGGAAGCGCAGGGGCTGGCGGCTGTCCTGGTTGAGCATGCGGCCCATGTCCGTGGTCTTGAAGGCGCCGCTGTCGATGAGGTAGAGCCGCAGGCCGCCGGGGATGGGGCGGCCATTGTGCGGCATGCGCTCACGGACGACCCAGCGTACCGGCGCGGCCTGCGGGCGGCTGGCGCCTTTGCAGGCATGGACCACGCCGCAGCCGTTGGCCCGCACCCACATGTAGACTTCTTCCGTGCGGGTATAGACGCCCTCGGTCTCGGTACCGCCGGAGTCGATACAGGCCCGCCAGATGGGCATGCGCTCGCCCACGTCGCTGCCGTCAGGCCCCTGCACCGGGTAGTAGGTGTCAAAGACCAGGGCCTGGACGTCATCCCAGCTGCCCAGGTAGCCGTAGTCGATGACATAGCTGGCCATGGTCGGCATCCACGCCCGGACAAGATACCAGAAGCCACGCTTTTGCACGTCGATGCCGCAGGTCAGGGCCACCGCGCCGTGAGGCACCGTGCGCGGCGGCAGGTGCGGATCACGGAGCTCCAGCAGACGGTCCACATCGGTCTGGAGTTCCACCGGCGACCACGGCATGCCCAGATCGTCATTGTGGTACTGGCGCTGCTGGGCCGGGTCATCGCTCCCGGCCAGGATGCGCCGGGCCGCCAGATCCGAGAGACTCACGAAACGGGACAGGACCGCGGGCAGGTGAAAACCGATGCTGCGGGCATCGCGGACGTCCGGACCGGGTTCGAAGGCCGCCCCGGTCCAGACGTAGGGGCGCCAGCGCCCGGAGGCCACAGCCAGGTCGCGGGCATGATCGCTCCAGAGGTACTGGCAATGCGGGCAGCGGTACCGCGCCAGTTTGCGGGAGCGGATCAGGCGCGGATCCGTCTCTCCGTCGGGGACCACGATCCGGTCCACGTCCATGAGGTGCTGATGACGGCAGGCAGGGCAGACCACCTCGTAGCACATGAGCTGGTCCACCTGTCTGGTGATGCCTGTCCAGATGGACGAGCTTTCGTCCCCCTTGGGCTGGCAGGCCCGGATGATCTTGGCGAAGTCGCCGTAGGAGCGCGTGCGGCCCTTGAAATCCTCCAGAGGGGAGGAGTCCCCGCTGCGGCTGTAAAGGTCCTCTTCGTCCACGAACAGATCCTGCACGGTGATGGACGCGCGCTGGCTGGGAGATTCGGCCGTGGCCAGCTCGATGCTGGTGCCGTCCTTGAGCAGGATGTTCTCCCGCCGGTACTTGGCTACCATGCGCCGCAGCACGGGGCTGCCCTGGAGCATGGGCCGCAGTTTCTTCTCCACCACGCGGTCGCGGGACTCGCGGGTGGGCATGGCCAGCATCTTGATGCCCGGACGGTAGTCCATGGACCATCCCAGGCAGGCATAGAGCAGCAGCGTCTTGCCTACCTGCAGGGAACCGCAGACCACCACCTCACGCACACCGGGACGCGAATAGGCGTCCATGGGACCGCGCAGGAAGGGCGATACATCCAGCCGCAGCGGGCTGCCGCGGTAGATGCCGTCCTGCACGATCAGGTACTTGCTGGCCCATTGCGAGACGGTCAGCTTTTCACGCCGGGCAAATACCCGGCGTTCGGCCTCACAAAACCGGATCTTCACGCATCCTCCTCACCCGGCGCGTCCGCATCCGCGCCGTCGTCTTCTTCGTTGACCACAAACTCCCTCTCGCCGCTCCAGGCATCCATCCAGATCTCCGTGGTCTCCATCCACCACTGCACCAGCTCGCGCAGCCGGCCTTCATCGCCGCCCACCAGGTGGATCAGGGTGGCGCCATGCAGGTGGATGAAGTTGCGCACCTCGTTCCTGAAGAACAGGGCACGGGCGCCCAGATCTCGCTCATGTTCAGCCCGAGGCATGAGCAGGCCCTGCTCCTTCTCCAGCTTCAGGCGCGCCCGCTCCGCCTGGTAGCGCTTGAGCTGCGCGTCTGCCGACAGGCGGCTGGTGGTGGCATCGGCCAGCTGCCGGTCCGCCACCTGACCGGCTGGCGTCAGATTGGCATTGGCATAGCCCAGCAGGGCAGTCTCATCGAACCAGCCTTCCGGTGTCCGGGGGACCTTGCGGGCCTTCACATCCCGGTTGAACTGGCTTTTGCTGCACTTGTAGCCCGCGTCCTTCAGGTAGGCCACGGCATCCAGCTGGGTTTTATAGACGCGGGCCGTGCCTCTTTCCCTGTCGTTGTGTTCCTGCATGGTGCCTCCCTTTATGAGCCTTTTGCATCGTCGTACAGCGCTTGCCAGACCCACTGGCCGAAGCGCCGCAGCCAGCCCATGAGCCGGGCCTGATCTCGCGGGGGCCATCGCTCCTGCCCGTAGATCTCGTAGTCGCCGTCACTGGTGGGCCGGGCCTCCAGCCCCGCCCGGGCCAGTACCTGGAGGCTGTCGCGCGGGCCGATGGGGTGGGTCAGCCACTCCACACCGCCCCATGCCCCGGCAGCCGTCGCTTTTTTCTTCCCGCCCCCCTTGTCGTCCATCCGTCCAGCGCCCATGGTCTCACGGGCCTGCTTTTTTTCCGAGGCAGGGGCCACAGGGAGGGGTGCTGGTGCCTCTTGTACAGGCGCAGGCGCGAAAACAGGGGGCAGCCCGATGCGTATCCAGTCCGCCAGATTCCAGCCTTCCCGGAATGCGTCCCCGGGGTCTTTGCCCTTGGGGACCGGCCAGCGGCGGGCCGTGCGGTAGGTCCTTGCCCAGAAGGGCATGCCCTTGGCCCCGGCCCGCTGTCCCTTCTCGTCCGGCTGGTCGAAGTCCAGCGCCACGAGGATGCAGAGGGCACGGCGCAGCACGGCATGGGCTGCCGCATCCGGACGCCCCATGTTGGTCCCGGCAGCGAAGGCGCCCACATCCAGCCCGGCGTCCATGGCCGCCGCCACGCAGGCCATGGCGTCCAGCTCCACCTCCACCACCACGAAAGCCCGGGCCTCGGGCCGCAGCAGCAGCGGGCGCATGCTGGAGCCCGGCACCACCACGTACTTCATCTCCGCCCCGAAGCGTTCCCGGGCCTCATCCGTGCGCCGGATGCGCAGGCGCCGCACCGCACCGTCTTCGGTCAGGGCAGGGACTACCAGCCCCGCGGGTATCCAGAGGGACTTCTTTCGGCCGCGGGCATTGGTCTCCGGCGGCAGGCCCCAGGCGCCGCGATCCCGGTGGTAGCAGTCCTTGCCGTTCTCTCCAGGGAGCCAGCCCAGGCGGAAGCGTTCCACCGCATCGGGGAAGATCCCGCGCATGGCCAGCCACATCATGCGGTCCTCGTCGGCCAGCAGCCGGGCATGGGCGTAGTCCAGCAGCTTGGCGGCGTGCTCCTGCCAGACGGGGCCGGGATCGGCAGGCGTGGGGGAAGGCTCCCACGGGCGCTCCGCCTTGTCGGCCCTGGGCATGATACTGGTGGGGGCCGCCGCCCGTTCAACGCCCAGACGGCGGCAGGCTTCGGTGTAGCTCAGGCCCTCGAACTCACGCAGGAACTGGATGCTGTCGCCGCCCTTGTCGCACTGGCGGCAGTACCATGTCCCGCCTTCGCCCTGGGCAGGCCAGAAGCGGAAGCGGTCCTTCCCGCCACAGGCGGGGCAGGGACACGCCCATTCGCCGCCGTGGGTCCCGGCCACCTTGATGGCCTTCAGGCCGCGATCCTGGATGAGGCTTTCAATCATCACCAAGCTCCTGCCAAGGTCTTGCATGGTCATGGTATTCAACATGCTGTTTTTTAAGTCTGTTTTTTTAAATCAGGAGTATGGGACCATGATGGTGTAAATTCATGATGAAAAAGCGCTGGCGCGCATACAGGGGAAATTCACAGCCGAAAGGTCACATACTCCTACAGCCGAAGAATCTGCTTTGATGCCAAGCAGTTAGGTAAAGGACGGTCAAAAAAAGCCGCCCGCGATGGGCCTGCGATGGTCCTGTTACTCTTCCTGGTCCAGCTCCAGCTGGGCGTGCGGAGAGACGCTCACCCCAAAATAGTAGTAGGTGCCCCCCTTCCGCTCGCGCTGGAAGCGTTCCAGCATCATCTTGCCGAAGGCCTTCTGAGAAATGCTCTTTTTGGCGGACACGTTGCGCTTGAACCACGCGCAGAAGGCATCGTAGAGGTCTGACGCCTTGGACCGGATCTCGGGCTGGCCTTCCTGCTGCAGGTCGCAGCATTCGTCCACGAAGTCGGCCAGCAGATCCTCGTCGCGCCGGTACTCCGAGGTTGCCTCGCGCACCTTGGCCGGAGGTGCGATGCCCACGCGCTGCCACTCCAGACAGCCGCGTACCAGCCATGCCGCTATGCCCGGCAGCTCCTGCAGCAAGCGGTCCTTCAGCCCCTTGTCCATGGGGCGCTCGTTCTCGTTCTGCGGCTTGCGATCCACAAAGGACAGGGGGAAGTCCACCAGCAGCAGGCGCTCCCAAAAGGCAAAGTCGCTGGCCGGAGCATGGGGCTTGTGGTTGGTCAGCAGGGCCAGAAGGTGGGTGGGCGCGAAACTGACGTTGCGCTTGTCGTGCGGATAGCGGCCCGTCAGGGTCTCGCCGCCGCTGAACCACTTCACGCGGGCCGGGCTGAATCGCTGGCCCTCGTCAGTCTCCGAGGCAAAAGCGATGCGCAGACCGCGCAGGGACATGATGTCCGGGCTGGGCCCGGCGGCACTGCGGTTCTTGCCCTGGTCGAGCAGCATCTCGGACTGCACCGGTCCGGCCAGAGCCGTGGTGGCGTTCTGTCCACCGAGCACGGTCTGGATCACCTCGGTCATGATGCCCTTGCCGTTGCGGCCACGTCCGAACAGCACCAGGAAAATGTGCTCGCGGGCCAGACCGGTGACGCCATACCCGAAGACGCGCTGGAGGAAGGCGGCCATCTCCGGGTCATCACCCATGATCTCGGTGACGAAGTGCTCCCAGTGAGGGCAAGGGGCATCGATGCCCTGCCACTCTACCGGGCTGCTTTTCACCAGCCAGTCATCGGGACGGCCCGGGCGCATCTCCCCCGTGCGCAGGTCCACAACGCCATTCGCCATGGGCAGCGACCACGGGTCTCGGTCGATCTCATCACCGGCGATGGCCAGCGGGCTCTCCAGATTGGTCTTGGCAAATTCGAGACAGCGCTTGCGCCCGGTCTCGGTTCGCAAGCGGGCAGCCCGGGCCTTCATCTTCTCGGCCTTGGCCTTGAGACGTCCAGCCGACTCCTTGTCGCCGTCGCGCTCGGCATCCTTAGCCAGCCGGTCAAAGTGAGCCCCGGTGGTGTAGTAGGCCTGAGCCACATGCTCCACATCCGCCCGGGCCCGGTGTCCCTTCTCGATGAGATCCACAGACCAGTGGTGCCCGGACCACCAGATCCACTCGTCAGCCTGGCCAACATAGGCATGGCGGCCCTTGAAAAGGTAGGAGAACAGGAGACCGTCGCCCAGCTCGTTGGCATAGAGGCAGCGCTCCACAAAGTCCGGCTTCGGTATGGGGAGGCCATGCTTGTCCAGCTTGGGGCCGTCGTTGGAGGGCTGGCCTTGCTGTTCTTCGGCGATGCGTTCCTGTACCTGCTGCAGCATTTCCTGATCGGTCATTGGATCACCTCGGTGGCGTTGTTATCGGTCAAAGGGCGTGCGTGGAGACGGGGAGCCGCCGACGCTACAGCGCCGGAGAATCTTCCCGGATTCCCACGGAAAATTTCCAAAAAAATCCCGCGATTCTTAGGAGTCGACAGCCCCGCATGAGAGGGGGGCCGGAAAAGGACCCGGAGCCGCTGCAGCAGCGAACAATGCCGCAGGACCATGCTGGCCAGCTTTTGGGTCAGGGGGGAGAGGGGGGCCGGGGGAAGGCGCTCCCCCTGGGCGGGCTGCGCCCGCAAAAGGTCGCGCCCGCATACTCCTATGGACGGGGCGCCTTCTGTGAGCACAGAGGGCACCTCGCGGCGGAAAGCTGCGGGCGCACAACAAGATGCCAACCAAGTGCGCAAGGCGAAGCCACTGCACATGGGTGACAAGTGGGTGACAAAACTCCAAGCGGAGCCAGAAAAGAAAAAGACGGTTACTCGCGAATGGCGCGTAACCGTCTGATATTCTTGTGGCGCGCCCGGGAGGATTCGAACCCCCGGCCAAGAGCTTAGAAGGCTCCTGCTCTATCCACCTGAGCTACGAGCGCGTGCTGTCCTTATAGGTGGCAAGCGTCTGTCCGTCAAGAGGGGGCAGCCTGCCATGGTCTATGCGGTGGGGCAGGGGGCGGAACTCCTTGCCTGCCCCTGTCCGAAGCCGAAGCGCCGGCCGTCCATTTCTTCCTGCCCCGGGAAGGAACGGGCAGTATGTGCGCCATGTCCCGGCCGCCCTTGTGTTCCGCATCCAGGCGTGGCAAATTCTGTACTTACCGATAGTTTTTTACTGTTCCAGGCACGCGGGAGGTCCCATGAATTTTCAGGAAAAGTGGCGTAAATTGCTCCTTCCCCTGCGCTACGGGGGCAGCGGGGTGGATTTCAAGAAGCTGGACCCGGCCCGCAGCCCGTTTTTGCAGGATCGGGACCGCATCATCTATTCCAGTTCGTTCCGGCGTCTGGCCCGCAAAACACAAGTGCATCCGCTGGTGCGTAACGATCACATCCACACGCGCCTCAGCCATTCGCTGGAGGTCAGCAGCGTGGGGCGTTCGCTGGGCGCCATGGCGGGCTATTTTTTGCGCCGCCGGGACGAGCTGCCGGAGTATGCCGCGCCGGAATTTCCCGGCCAGATCCTCGAAGCCGCCTGTCTGGCCCACGACATCGGCAATCCGCCTTTCGGCCATGCGGGCGAGTTCGCCATCCGAGACTGGTTCGGGGACCCGGCCAACCACACCTATGTGAATGCGCTGGAGGAGACGCATCAGAGCGATTTCCGCTGCTTCGACGGCAACGCCCAGGGTTTCCGGGTGGTCAACGTGGTGGAGAACAACCGCGATCAGGGCGGGTTCCGGCTCACCTATCCCACGCTGGCCAGCATGGTCAAATATCCGTGGGATTCCTGGCAGTCCCGTACGCGGAGCGGCAAGTGCAAGTTCAACTACTATCAGGCCGAGGCGGGCATCTTTGAAGAGGTGTTTTGCGCTCTGGGGCTGAAAACGCGCCGGGGCGACTTTGCCCGCCATCCGCTCTCCCTGCTGGCCGAAGCGGCCGACGACACATGTTACCGCATCGTGGACATGGAAGACGCCCGCGAGCTGGACATCATCACCCTAGCGGACATCCTGAAGGTGGTGGAGCCTCTGGCCCCGAGCCTGAAGCTCGACCCGCAGCGGTTGGAAGATATGGGGTCCGACCGGGAGCGGGCCGGGTATGTGCGGGCCCGTGTCATCGGCCACGTGACCGCGAGCCTGTTCGAGACCTTCGCCGCGCAGTACGAGCGCATCATGCGGCGGGAGTTCGAAGGTCCGCTCATGGATATGGCGCCGGAGGACGTCCGGGCCTATATGGACAGGGCCAAAGAGATCTTCAACGGGCGCATCCTCAAGAACAGTCACAAGACGGCGCTGGAGATCGGGTCCTACAGTGTCTACAAGCGCCTGCTGGATACCTTCATCCCGGCCTGCCATCGCCGCATCTGCGATCCCGGGCGGCTCACCTACAAGGAGCAGCAGGCCTTGCAGCTCATGGGCGGCCATGCGCCGCGCCGTGAGGATGACCTGTACGTCTCCTATCTGCGGGTGCTGGATTTCATCACCGGCATGACCGACCAGTACGCCAGCTTCGTGTCCACCCAGTTCCTGGGCACGTCCTGCTAGCGGAGGCATCTTTTACAGGGGGCAAAGGCCCCGAAAGCCGGAGGGCAGGGACCAGATGGCCCGCCCTGCCGGTTTCCTGCCGTTGCGCCCTGAAAAGGGCGCTTTTTTATCAGGGGCTGCCGCCGGGCCGCACGTTCCCGGGGCGCTGGCGCGTCCGGGAGCCCGCGGCTAGTCGTCCGGACGGAGCAGGGGAAGCGGATCGCCTGCGGACGGGGAAAGCTTGCGGGTCAGGCGGCAAAGCTCGTCCCGCCCGTTGTCCGTCCAGTCCGTCAGGAAGGCCATGGCATGGCGGTGCATCTCGTCCTCGCACCAGCGGGCATATGCCTCCAGACCGTCGGCATCCTCCGCATGCTGCCGGGTCTCCGGCATGTGCTGCAAGTGGCGCAGGGCCGTGGCCGCGGCCACGGCGTTGTCGTGCATCTGGCCGAGACTTTCCTGACAGCGACGGCACAGGCGGATCAGGCGTTCGCCGTTCTTGCCGCCCTGGCTGCCGAAAAAGGCCATCAGATAGCGTAACTGCTTGAACGCGATGCGCATGTTGTGCAGCAGGTCTTCGGGGATCAGGTGCCCGTGCGTCCAGCGGTCATGGGCAAGAAGGTCGCGTGTGGCCTGATCCACACCGGCCGCCATGATGTCCGCCAGCAGCATGGGCCGGGCGCGGCCGCGGCGGTCCAGCATGGGGCGGCAGGTCTGGGCCGCGGCATTGCCATCCAGCTTGTGCAGCAGCTCCCGGTAGGCGTCCGAGGCATAATGGGCCGCGGCACGGGAAAGGGCCGTGGCGCGTTCTTCCTGCAGGGCGGCATACAGGCTGCGCAGACCGGCGGGCAGATCCGCCGGCCGGAAAAGGGGGGCAGTACCTTCCGGGGCCTGTCCGCTTGCGGCGGCGGTCTCGGCGGCACCGGCAGGGACAGGGCGCAAGGCATAGTCCCTGATGTGTCCCAAAAGCACGTCCGTATCCCGCACACCGCCCAGCAGCTTGCGGGCCGTACGCAGGTCGGATTCCACAGAGGCCAGCCAGTCCTTGCGCAGATAGGGCTTCAGGCTGCGGAAGACGGAAAGCAGGCTGCGCAGGATGACGCGGGCATCGTGGATGGGCTCTTCGTCCAGGGCGCTGTCGCTGCGGGCCAGCTCATGCAGGGCCCGTGCCTGTCTTTGCAGATACGCGCTGAAATGGCTGCTGAACAATTGCCCGGAAGGCGGCGCCTGGACCGGGACGGGCGCGTCGGCATCGGCATCGAAGGTCCAGAACCATTCCAGGGAGGACTTGCCGAACAGGCGTTCCCAGAGCGGCGCATGGATGACCAGCTGCTTGCGCAGGCGCAGGGGCGTGCGCACCCGGATGAGGAAGAGGACGGGGGGCTCACCGGGCAGGCGTATCCCCAGCGGATCGAAGCGCAGGGTGAAACGGGCCACCTGCACGATGGCCGCCAGCACCACGGCGGTACGCCGCCGGGGATCGTCGCTGGCACAACCCATGGCGGTGAGCAGGGGCTCCACCTTGTCCGTACGGCCCCTGCCCACGGTGAGCAGGGTCAGGACCATGGCCAGCAGCCGGTTGCCGGCGGCATCAAGGCGCTTGAGAGGATGGGTGAGCAGGATCTCGCCCGCATCGGGCATCCCGTCCCCCAGCTCCACCAAGGTATGGGCCAGCACGGCCAGAGGGGCCAGGTCCCTGTCCAGACCGTGCTGGGGAGCCAGCCCGGCGAAGATGGACAGGACAAGATCGGTTTCCCGCTGGCGGGCGGCCAGGTCGATGCCGAACAACCGGCAGAGGCGGCGGAGCCCGCAGGGGCGCAGGGCGGGAGAATCATTGCGCAGGCAGCGTGTGCCGCGCCAGAGCAGGGTGCGGGGCGTGGTGGGGGGAGCTTCGTCCATGCGGCGTCTCCTTGGCAGGCGTCTGCCGGAAAAAGAGGCGTCCCCGGGCCGGAAAGGCAGGGATGAAGGCCCGGAGGCTGCTTGGAGCATAGCCTTCCCGAAACAGGCGCGCAAGGGGGCTGAGCGTCATTGCGGGGACGTATGCCAAGGGACGGCGGGACAGTGAGCGTTGCGGCAGGAGGACGGGGCGCGGCCGTGTCTTCTCCGGGATGGGGGGGGCCGGGGAGAAGGCGGCCGCCGGCAAGGCCTTGCCGTACGGCCCGGATATGCGGAAGGCGGGCCCTCCCGAAAACGGGAAACGGCGCGAAAGCCGGGGCAGGGCCCTGCTTCCGCGCCGTGCGATGACGCTGTTTGCGGCGGTATCGCCTAGACTTCGAAGAGCATCTCCAGATCCTCGCGGGTCAGGGACTTCCAGGTGTCCTGACCGGGGATGATGGCCTCGGCCACGCCACGCTTGGCTTCCTGCAGCTTGAGGATCTTTTCTTCCACCGTGTTCTGGCAGATGAGCTTGTAGGAGAACACCTGCCGCGTCTGGCCGATGCGGTGGGTACGGTCCGTGGCCTGGCTTTCCACGGCGGGGTTCCACCACGGGTCGTAGTGGATGACGTAGTCCGCGCTGGTCAGGTTCAGGCCCGTGCCGCCCGCCTTGAGCGAGATGAGGAAGATGGGGATGTCCGGGCTGTTGTTGAAGCGGTCCACCTGTTCGAAGCGGTCCTTGCTGGCGCCGTCCAGATAGCAGAAGGGGATCTGCGAGAACTCCAGCCACTGGCGGATGATCTGGAGCATCTGCACGAACTGCGAGAAGACCAGCACCTTGTGGCCGCCCTCCACGATCTCCATGACCATGTCCTTGAAGGCGTCGAACTTGCCGGAAGGCAGGTTGTTGGAGAAGCCGGGCAGGTCGATCTTGAGCAGGCGCGGATGGCAGCAGATCTGGCGCAGCTTGAGCAGGGCGTCCAGGATGGACATCTGGCTCTTGGCCAGGCCCTTTTCGTCCACGTCGGCCAGCACCTGGGCGCGCAGCTTGCGGGCCAGGGCGGCGTAGAGCTCGGCCTGGGCCTCTTCCAGCGCGCAGCAGGTGACGCTTTCCACCTTGGGCGGCAGGTCCTTGGCCACTTCGGCCTTGGTACGGCGCAAAATGAAGGGCCGCACGCGGGTGCGCAGGTAGTCCAGGGTCTCGGCGTCGCCGTCCTTGATGGGCTTGACGATGCCGCGCTGGAAGGCATGCTGCGAACCGAGGAAGCCGGGCATCAGGAACTCGAACAGGCTCCAGAGCTCGAAGAGGTTGTTCTCGATGGGCGTACCGGACAGGCACAGGCGCATGCGGGCATGGATGCGGCGCACGGCGCGGGCCGTGATGGTGTTGGGGTTCTTGATGTTCTGGGCTTCGTCCAGGATGACCGTGTTGAACTCGTATTTCTCCATCTCCTCCAGGTCACGCCGCAGCAGGGCGTAGGTGGTGATGATGAGGTCCGATTCCGCGATATGCTTGAACATGCCCTCGCGGCGCGTGCCGTAGATGGTCAGGCGGCGCAGGCCGGGCACGAACTTTTCCGCTTCGCGTTCCCAGTTGGGCAGCACCGAGGTGGGCACCACGATGAGGTTGGGGCCCTCGAAGCGGCTTTCCACCATATGCTGGATGAAGGCCAGGGTCTGCACGGTCTTGCCCAGGCCCATCTCGTCGGCCAGGATGCCGCCGAAGCCGTATTCCGACAGGAAGTTGAGGTAGGACAGGCCCTGCAGCTGGTAGCTGCGCAGATTGGCCTGCAGCGCCTTTGGCGGCGGTACGGGCCGCACCTCGCGGAAGGAGCGGATCTTCTCGCGCAGGTTGTTCCAGAAGGAGTCCGTGCGCGCGCCGGGCAGGTCTTCCAGCAGGCTGTCCAGCACCGGTGCCTCGAACTGCTTGAACTTGGTCTGCGGCGGCTTGCTGGGGTCCAGGCCCAGGGCCGTGAGCTTGTGGGCGATCTTTTCCAGCCAGGATTCGGGCAGGCTGGTGTAGGAGCCGTCCTTGAGCTGCACATAGCGCTTGCCGCGAGTCCAGGCCTTCCAGATCTTGTCCAGGGGCAGGGACTGGCCTTCGTAATCCACGCTGATCTCCAGCGAGAACCACTTTTCCTTCTCGTTGCTCACCACCTCGGCCGAGATGGAGGACTTGGCCGTGCGCATCTTGTAGCGCGAAAGGGCGCGCTCGCCGTAGACGCGGTAGTTCTCCACCAGCGTGGGGTAGGAGTCCAGCAGGAAGGCGATGGCCTCTTCCGGCTCCAGGAACCACAGCTTGCTGGAACGGGCCTGGAAGTCCATGCCCGCCAGCTCGTTCATGAGCTGGGCCTCTTCTTCCTGATGGCGGCGCACCAGATAGGTCTGGCCTTCGTAGGTGTAGCTGCCGGTCTGGAAATCGGGGTTGGGGCCGTTGAGCGTGAACTCGCCGTGACGGGTCTGGTAGATGTTGTCGATCTCCAGGGTCAGCAGGCTGCCTTCCTCGTCCAGGAAGAGCTTGGGATTGTAGGTGGCCGGCTGGAACACGGGCTCCATCATGCGCAGGAACTGCTGCGGCTCGTAGAGTTCGGACGAGGGCAGGCGCGTCCAGACGCGGTCCAGGAACTCGGAGATCTCTTCCTGCGGCACCACCGGGCGTTCGTAGATGAGGTTGTGCACCAGCGACGGATACAGGCCCGTCTGTACGGGATAGAAATTGTGCTGGTAACAGACCCAGAGCGGCATCTGCCCGTGGAAGGTGATGGGCGCGTCCTCGGGGGCCTCGGCGCCGTGCAGGTGGTCGCTGGGCGCCCCGTTGGTCCGGATGGGCAGGGGCGGGCGGCCTTCACGCTTGAGCAGCACGTCGAAGCTGAAGCCGTTGTCATCGAAATTGGGCTTGAGCTTGAGGGCAAAGGGCGTGCTCTCGATGCGGCAGGGACGGTCGGTATCCTTCCAGAGCAGGTAATATTCCTTGCGTACGGCCCAGAAGAACCACGAGGTCAGACCGTCGGGGATCTCCACACGATGACCGTAATAGTCCAGGTGCTGGCCTATCTGGCGGGCCACATGCGGCAGCTGGGGCGAGAACTCGCACCAGTCGGGATTGTTGATGATCTGCTGGAGCGTGATCTCGTTGTGCACGCTGGACAGGCCGGACTTGTTCTGGCGGCCCCGGAAGAAAGAGACCAGCAGACGGCCCTGCTCCGGCTGGAAGCGGAAAATAAGGTAGTGCTTGCCGGGCTCGGGCTCCATGTCTGTGGAGAAGAAGGAGCGGAAGCTCTGCTTCCAGTCCTTGGCAGGGGGCGTGACTTCTTCGGCGTCGCCCTGTTCCTTGCGCAGTTCCTCCAGCAGACGCAGGGCCAGGGCCGCCACGTGACGGCATGTGCTGGTGAAGGATTCCGAACAGTTGCACTGGTGGCGGGTGCTGCGATCCGTGATGGAGAAAGTCAGGCTGGGCGTATAGACCTGGAGGTCTTCGCCCTGGATGACGCCTTGCGCCTCCCAGGTCTCGCCCTCCTGGATATTTATTTTTTGCACCCCGCCTTCGGACAGGATATAGTAAGCCGTATCACGGATATACTCCGGAACGGCGTCGTGCAGGAAGGCCTGGCACATCTCCCTGACGACGTTCTGCTCAGATCTGCTCATGCATACTCTCCGCGGCCCGGTTTTCTGCGCGGGCTCCGTTGAAAAATCGCAGTAATAGATTTGGGAGTAATATCACAGGCATCACTTCAATGGCAATAGACGCGCGTAACTTATGAAAAAATATTTTATGAAAAAAAAGTTGGTATTTTTCGCCGCTTCCCGGGCAGCGGGCAAGGGCTCTCCGGCAGGGGGCAGCGCCACCTGGAGAGTTTTTTTTCTGCTCCTCCTGCTGCTTTGTCTGCCGCTGTCCGCTGCCGCGGATGATGAGGAGGGCAGCATGCCCCCTACGGACGGTGACCGCATTTTGCTGGGCAGTATCGGTGAGGCCTCCAACCTCATCCCGTATCTGACGGCGGACTCCGCCTCCCACGAAGTGGCGGATCTGCTTTATGTGGCGCCGCTGCGCTTCAACAAGGATCTGGAGCCGGAATGCTGGGCGGCGGAGTCCTTCAGCATGGAAGACGAGGGCCGTCTGCTGCGCTTCCGTCTGCGCAAGGGCATCCTCTGGGAAGACGGCACCGAACTGACGGCCGCGGATGTGGAGTTCACCTACAAAATGGTCATCGACCCGGCCACGGGCAGCCCCTATGCGGACGACTTTCTCCAGATCAAGGAATTCCGCGTGCTGGACCGCTACAGCTTCGAGGTCCGCTACGAGCATTTCTTTGCCCGGGCCGTGTCTTCCTGGATGAATCCCATCCTGCCCAGGCACATCCTGGAAGGGCAGAACATCCGTACCACCTCCTTCGCCCGCAAGCCTGTGGGCGCCGGGCCCTACCGTCTCCAGCGCTGGGAGCCGGGCGTACGCATCGTGCTGGAAGCTTCCCCCACCTACTTTTTGGGCAGGCCGCACATCAGCGAGGTGGTCTTCCGCATCATCCCGGATACGGCCACCATGTTCATGGAGACCCGCGCCGGGCGTCTGGACGTGATGGAGCTGAGCCCGCAGCAGTACCTGCGCCAGACATCGGGGAAAAAATGGGCGGAATCCTTCCACAAATACCGCTATCTGGCCTCGGTCTACAATTTCCTGGGCTTCAATCTGGAACATCCTTTCTTCAAGGATAAAAAGGTACGGCAGGCCATCTCCTGCGCCATCAACCGGGGCGACATCGTCAAGGGCGTCCTGCTGGGGCTGGGGGAACCGGCCTTCGGGCCCTACAAGCCGGGCACCTGGGCCTATCATCCGGGCCTGCGCCCTGTGAGCTTCAATCCCGACAGGGCCCGCAAACTGCTGGCCGAGGCGGGCTTCACGGACAGTGACGGCGACGGCATCCTGGACAAGGACGGCAAGCCGCTGGCGTTCACCATCCTGACCAACCAGGGCAACGAGCCGCGCATCCTCACCGCCACCATCATCCAGAGCCAGCTGCGGGCCGTGGGCATCGACGTGCGCATCCGCACCGTGGAATGGGCCGCCTTCATCCGGGAATTCGTGAATACCGGCCGCTTCGATGCCATCATCCTGGGCTGGACCATCACCCAGGACCCGGACATCTTCGCGGTCTGGCATTCCTCGCAGGCCGTGCCCGGCGGCCTGAACTTCATCCACTACAAGAACCCCGATCTGGACAAAGTGCTGGAAGAGGCCCGCTCCACGCCGGACCGTCAGCGCCGGACCGCGCTGTACCACCAGGCGCAGGAGATCCTGGACGAGGATCAGCCCTACTGTTTCCTCTATGTGCCCTATGCCCTGCCTGTGGTGCAGAACCGCTTCATGGGCATCAAACCCGCCCTGGCGGGCATCATGTACAACTTTGAGGAGTGGTGGGTGCCCAAGAGCCTGCAGCGCTACAAGGTGACGCCGTAGGAGGGCCTTGAAAGAGAGAAGAAGACTTGAGGGGAGGGGCCCCTCCCCTCAAACTCCCCCTCCCCAAAAAACGCTCATGAGGTCTTACTGACAGCCACGTCGCTGGCTAGAGAGGCAGGAAAAAAGCGGACATCTCGACTGGGATGTCCGCTTTTGTATCTGGAACGTATCGTTGGTGAGACCGCCGTTTCATGATGGTCTGGAAAAATTCAGCGGAGAGCGTCCGGTAGCGAGGTCATCGGCAAAAAAAGGGGACATGCCGTTTTTATATACAGGAATTGCGCGATTACACATGGTGAAAATAGCTGTTGCCTGCTGTCGTCCTCTGGGATATCATCAAAATATATCTCGTTGCAGATATGTATATCAAGATAAGTTTTCTCTGGGGAAAAGAATATGATACACAGACTTTGCAGGATATGCAAGAATACAAATCAATGGTGCTCACCAACAGGTGACAAATTTGGAAATGGAGAAAGTTTTTCTGATAAGCATAATTTCGGCATTGAAGAATGGATTAATAGAAAAGAATGGCTGCTTAAAGGGTATGATGGGACAGATATAAATTGGCGCTATGCACATATCACTGCTTTATGTACACCAAATCATGCGTATTGCGGTCAGGATGCCAGAGTCTTTCTTTTTACCTATACCGACGGGCAAGCACTGCTGGTCGGATATCTGGATAAGGTTCATATCCTCGATGCAAACGAAGCTGCATGGGCTGCCCGACGATTCCAGAAAGAGGGCTGGCTGGCTACAATGAGGGAGGAAGTACAAGAGGTCGGAGGGAAAGTGGCCCCTTTGTCAGATAAGAAGGTAAACGAAGATCCCCTTTGCCTTGTCAATATACGCTTTCTTCCGAAAAGTTTGCACTTTCTTAAAGAGCCTCGAAAAATTTCTGCTCCTTGGCGGTATACCAAGGCCTATAAATGCGCCAAGTTGGAGGCGGCGCTTTTGTTGGACGAGTTGCCTGCACCGGCGGAACCTACAGCACAGGAGATAGCCAGGTATTCGGAAGCGGCTCGGCTGCGTCGGGCCATCAGTGCCAAGGAGTTCTTGCCCCGGCAGGCGCCCATCCAGAATCGTCTGTATAGGCAGCTGGTGCGTGACTATGGCCCTGAGGGCTATCAGGTACGCTGTGAAGATAACAGGGTGGACATCTCAATCCGTAGAAAAGACTATACCGGCTTTCTGGAAATAAAACCGGCGGACAGTGCCCGGGAAGCCATCCGTCTGGCCTTGGGACAATTGCTGGAATATGCCCACTATCCAGAGACGGACAAGGCGCAGAATCTGGTGGTGGTCAGCGATGCCGCTCCCGGGTCTGATGACGAGCGGTACATCCAAAAATTGCAGCAACGTTACGACATTCCTTTATGCTATGTGCACTGGCCCAAGAGGGCCCAAGAAATATCGTCGGGAGAGCTGGCGAAGTGTGTGGAGGTTCCCGGCCGGAAATCCTGATGCCCGGGAGGGAGAGTTCCCCCCAATTGGGGGGGACTGCTCCTGTCTTTCCCAACCTCTTTTTTTGCTAGTTGCGTCGCGCGTTCTCCCCAGTAATCAGCGACAGGTCCTGCCATCCTGACCAGAAGAAAGTTTTTTGGGGGCGGTCCTCTCAAGATGAAACCATGTTCTCGTCCTGGAGGACAAAGTCCTGCCCCTCTCAAGCCGCACCGTCGGCCTCTGTAACAAAAAAGCATACAAACAGAAAAAGCCCTTGCGATTTCTCGCAAGGGCTTTATCGTCTGGCTCCCCGAGACGGACTTGAACCGCCAACCTAGTGATTAACAGTCACCCGCTCTGCCGATTGAGCTATCGGGGAGTGCTGCAAAAGCAACGAAAGTCTTTCTACGGAAAACAGGCCCGTTCGTCAAGCGGAAAAATCATTTTTTCAGGATTTTTTTATCAGGCGCTGCAATTTTTTGTCATAACGCTCGGCTTCGCTGTACACACAGCCGCAATAAGGCTGGCGGTACACGCCCCATTCCCTGGAAAGATCGATACCTGCCTGCCAGTCGGTGCGGAAATCGCGGTAGACGAAGCGGGGGCCTTCGCTCAGGGGGGCGTCCTCCGCCGCTGCGGCATGTTCTCCGGCGGCCCGGATGACGTCGTGCGGTTGGTAGCGGGAGTAGAGCAGGCTGCTGCTCACGTGGGCATAGCCGTTGGCGCGGGCATAGGCCACGGCGGCCTGCATGCGGCTGCTGCAACACCAGGCGCAGCGCTGCGGGGGCAGGTCACGTCCGGCCACGGAGCGCAGCCAAGCCACCAGATCCCAGGTATCGTCCTGACAGATGAGCTCGATGCCCAGACGGGCGGCGCATTCCTCGGCGGCCTCGCGGCGGCGCAGGTATTCCATCAGGGGCTGGATGTTGGGATTCATGTACCAGGCCGTGACCGTGAAGCCCTCGTCCTGCAGGCGCTTGACCGGCATGATGGAGCAGGGACCGCAGCAGATGTGCAGCAGCAGGCTACGCTCGCCTTTGACGGGTTCAAAAACAGGGGCCTGCCCCGAAGGGCAGGCCGCGGAAGTTTCGACAGGGGCGTCCGTTACGGACGGATGCTGATTTCCAGACATTTGCCAAAATCCTGTTCCATGTCGCGCAGGCTGTCGCGCTTGTGGTTGAGCAGATAAAGGCCCAGTTCCCGCGTGGTCTCGAAGACGTACTTGTCGCCGCCGTGGGTCCGCAGGGCACGGCGCATCTCGCGCAGGGCCTGCAGGGCCTGCCATTCAAGGTTGCGCCGCTGGCCTGTGCCGCCGCAGAAGGGGCAGGGCTCCATGGTGATGGAAAGGGCCGAGGAGCCCGTACGCTGGCGTACCAGCTCCAGCAGGCCGAAGGAACTCATGCGGCCCACGTCGTGGCGGGCGCGGTCGTTCTTCATGGCCGTGCGCAGGGTCTTTTCCACTTCCAGCACGTGTTTCTTGTCGCGCATCTCGATGAAGTCGATGACCACCTGGCCGCCGATGTCGCGCAGCTTGAGCTGGCGGGCGATGGCTTCGGCGGCTTCCATGTTGGTGCGGTGGGCCATGGACTCGAAATTGACCTTGCCGGAGATCTTGCCGGAGTTGATGTCCACGGCCATGAGGGCCTCGGTCTGGTCAAAGACCAGGCGGCCGCCCGAAGGCAGGGTGACCTCGCGGGAATAGATCTGGTCCAGCTGGCGGCGCAGGCTGAAGCGCTCCCACAGGGGCATGCGCACGTCGGTATGCAGGCGCACCAGCTCCTTCTTGCGGGGGAAGAGCAGGGAGACGGTCTCGCGGATGCTGTCGGCCACTTCCTCGTTGTCCACCCAGATCTCGCAGACATCGTCGGTCAGGTAGTCGCGCACGGCCCGCTGGGGCAGGCCCGGCTCCTGATAGATGAGGGCCGGGGCCGAGACTTCGGTGGCCTTTTTGCGGATGTCCTTCCAGACGCGCTTGAGGTACTGGAGATCGTTCTTGAGCGTGGTCTTGGTGGTGCCGGCGCTCACGGTGCGCACGATGACGCCCAGGCCCTGGCCGGGGTCGATGCCGTTCATCATCTCGCGCAGGCGGGTGCGCTCTTCATCGCTGTCCACCTTGCGGGAAACGCCGATCTGCTCCTGACCGGGGGTCAGCACCAGGAAGCGGCCCGCCAGCGACAGCCAGGTGGTGAGGAAGGCGCCCTTGTTGCCCGTGGGTTCCTTGACCACCTGCACCAGCACTTCCTGGCCGGGCTTGAGCACTTTCTGGATGGGCGGGAATTTTTTGCCCTTGCTGGGCTCGTGATGGGTCAGCCAGTATTCGGGGTGGATCTCGTCGATCTGGAGGAAGCCGTTCTTGCCCGCGCCGTAGCTCACGAAGGCAGCCTGCAGGTTGGTGTCGATATTGTGGATGACACCCTTGTAGATATTGCCCTTGAGTTTGCGCTGGTGGAACATGTCCAGGTAGTATTCCTGCAGACGGCCTTCCTCGGCGATGGCCACTTCCACCTGCTCGCCGGGCAGCACGCTGATGAACATGCGCCGCTTGCCCGCGGCCACCTTGGCCTTGACCGCGGCCGCACGCACGCTGCCCTTCTTGGGGGCTTCGCTGTCCTCGCCACGGCGGCGGGGACGGGCAGGGGCGTTTTCCAGACTTTCCACATCACCGGTGGCCGCCTGCCACAGTTCCTCGTCACTAAGATCGTCCGGCAGGTCGGCAGGGGCGGCCGTTTCGGCGCTCTCCTCGGTATCCTTGTCGGCAGGTTCGGCACTTTCCGCCTGGGCCTCACGGTTCTTGCGGTTGCGCCCGCGTCCGCCGCGACGGCCGCGACGGCTCTTGCGGCGGGGCTGTTCCTCGCCGTCTTCCTGGCTGCCGGTATCGGCAGCGGCCGTTTCGCTGCTCTCAACAGCCGCAGCGGTCGCCGCATCTTCGCTATCCGGGGCGGCCTTGGCGGCAGGCGCCGCAGGCGTCTCGGCAGCGGGGGCTTCAGCCGTCACGGCAGCAGGCTGATCGTCAGCGGGACGGGCCGCGGGCGTTTCGGTGGTCTGGTCGCCGCTTTCGGCAGGGGCAGCTTCGGCCGGCTGGCTCGCAGCTTCGGGAGATTTTTTGCGGGGGGTACGCTGGCGGCGCTGGGCACCGGGCGAGCGGCGGGTCCCGCGACGGGGCGCGGCGTGCTGTTCGCCGTCGGTATCGGCGGATGCTTCGGCAGCTTCGGGGGCTGCGGTCTGGGCGGGCGCCTCTTCAGCGGATGCAGCGGCGGGAGCGGTCTCGGGGGCCGTATTTTCGGCGGCAGGGGCCGTGGTTTTGCGGCGGCTGCTCCGGCGGGCAGGCTTGCGGGGCGCGGTGGCTGCCGCGTCGGTGGCCTGGGCATCGCCGTTGTCCGCAGCGGCCTGGGCGGCATCGGTGGCCGGGGAGGCCGTCAGCGTGGCCGTTTCTTCCGCGGCAGGGGCGGTCTTGGCGCGCGAACTGCGGCGGGTGGTACGGCGTTTGGGGGTGGGGGTTGCTTCAGCGACATCAGAGGAAGCGGCCGCGTCAGACACGGCCGGCGTATTTTCCTGCGTCATAAATATCCTTTTGGACCGCCAAAGGCGGCGAAATTTGTCAGCCGTTATCCCGACTGAGGGAACAGGCCGGACATCCGGCAAACACCGGATGGCGTGTCCGTGAGCGGGCACGGGCCTGGGGATGCCCGGAAAGGGCAGGGCACGGGGGATGGCAGGAGAAAACGCCCGTCACGGGACGGCGTTTTCCAGGCGGCCGGAACAGCCGCCGGAGGGGCAACGTCAGAGAGCGCGGCACCGGGCCGCGCCATGACGGGCGGGATCAGACTGTCTGTCCCCCGCGGAAGCGCTGGGCTTCGCTAATCACAATTTTCAAGGACGCGCAGCTCCACGGACAGCTTGCCGCCGCTGGAGCGCAGCAACACATAGCCGCCCTGGGCCAGAGCGCCCGGATTCACCACGATGGTGCGGCCCACCCTGTCCACGGCGCGCGCTTCGTGGATATGTCCGCACAGGCAGACATCGGGTTGGGCTTCTTCAAGGAATTCGCGCACGGCAGTAGAGCCCACGTGAATATTGCCCGGGATGACGTCACAGGCGCTGTCCTTGGGCGGATTGTGCGAAACCAGCACGGTGTGGGGGTACTTGCGGGCCTTCTGCCAGCTGTTCTCAAGCCAGCCGGCGAAGGTGGATTCAGGAAACTCGCTGGGCGTCCCGAAAGGCGTGAACGTGGAGGCCCCGATGCCGAAGATGGCCGTATCGGGCGTGAGCTCGTGCACCTGCGTGTGCAGGTTGCAGCCCAGGCCGCTCAGCCATTCGTCCACTTCGGGCCGGTCCATGTTGCCGATCTGGGCCCAGATGCGGGGATTGTGCGCCCGCAGAACGTCCATGACCATCTCGGCCTGCTTGACGCCGCCTGTAATGGTCAGGTCGCCGGTGACGATGATGCCGTCTGCCTGCGCCAGCTCGGGGATACGGGCAAACAGCCCGGGCTCGTCGTGAATGTCCCCAACGGCAATCCAGAGATGATCCTGTTCGTTGACGCTTGGCATGGCGGTGTTTCCTTTGTTATAAAGTCACTCCGCGAACTATGGCACATTTTAGCAAGGATGGAAAGACCTCCATGTCCCTTTCCCCCGATGAGCAGAAGAAGGAATTGCGCGCCCGCATGCGTGGGCTGCGGCGCGGTCAGGACCCCGACCTGGCACGGCAGCGGGCCCGTGCGGCCCAGCAGGCCCTGCTGGACTGGGACGTCTGGCAGCAGGCTGCTCGCGTGGCCCTGTACGTGGCCCTGCCGGAAGAAGTGCATACCGGCTACCTGCTGGCCGATGCCTGGCAGCGCCGTGTGCGGGTCTATCTGCCCCGGGTGCGCCTGGAGCGCGGGCTCATGGACTTCGTGCCCTGTTCCCGGGTGGGCGACATGGCCGCAGGGCCCTACAAGATGCTGGAGCCCCATGCCGGTCTGCTGGGCATGGCGCCCCCGGTGCTGGCCCATCCCGATTTTTGTCCCGATGTGCTCATCCTGCCCGGTGTGGCCTTTGACCGCGCGGGCAACCGCCTGGGCTTCGGCGGCGGCTACTATGACCGTTTCCTGGCGGCGTTCGGTGCCCGGGGCAGCGGTCGGCGGCCCCTGCTGGTGGGCCTGTGCTATGCTTTCCAGGTGGTGGACGCGCTGCCTTCCCAGGACTGGGACCGGCCCGTGGACTGCCTGTGTACTGAAGAAGGACTCGTATGCCTGTAAGTTTCATCCCCTTTGTGTTCCCTGGCGTGGACAATGTGCGCTGCGCCTTCCAGACCCGCTGGCAGGAGGCCGGAGACGGCCCGTACGCCGGTGGCAACATCTCTCTCGCCACGGCCGATGACCGGCAGAGCGTCATCGGCAACCGCCGCGAACTGCGGGCGGCCCTGGGCCTTCGGCGCATGGCCGAACTCAATCAGGTGCACGGCGATGCCATGATCTTCGAGCCCGATGCCGTGGAGCCCGACGCCGTGCCCCGCTGCGATGCCGATGGCATGGCCACCGCTCAGGCCGGGCTTGGGCTGGTCATCAAGACCGCCGATTGCCAGCCCATCCTGCTGGCCCACAAGAGCGGCCGTTTCGTGGCCGGTATCCATGCGGGCTGGCGCGGCAACCGTTGTGACTTCCCCGGTTCCGGGGTGCGCCGCTTCTGCGAGCACTACGGCGTGGAACCGCGCGAACTTCTGGCCGTGCGCGGCCCGAGCCTGGGCCCGGCCCGGGCGGAGTTCATCAACTTCGAAAGCGAGTGGAGCGACGAGTTCCGCCCCTGGTTCGACGTCCAAAGCCGCACCATGGACCTGTGGGGCCTGACCCGCTGGCAGCTGGAGCAGGCCGGGCTGCTGCCGCGCAACATCTACGGCATCGATTTGTGCACGGCCAGCTGCAACCGCCAGTTCTTCTCGTACCGCTGCGTGAAGGCTTCCGGCCGTCAGGCCAGCGTCATCTGGCGTCTGGACTAGCAGGCCGGAGAGCTTGCTTGTCATGAGGGGGGAAGGGGGAGACCTTGGCTCACGCACAAGGTTTTCCCCTTCCCCCTCAAGCTCCCCCCATCCCCTTTCCAACGCGCTTTTTTCTGAAGGATGGAACCTGTCCGGGCTACGGGGAGGCAGCCTCTGTCGCCGGTCCCCGAAAGATGGGGTATCAAAGCGGTGGAGGCAGTCTCTTCTGTTTGTCGTATTTATGATAGTTGTGTTTTTAGTAAAATGCAGGGTGTGAAGGGCATGGTCTTTTCGTGCCGTCTTTGTTCTCCGGCATGAGAGCCGTCGGGGAGAGCACACTGCCCCTGCGAGACTGTAGCGCGAGATGGCAAGGGCAGCCTTTGGGCTGTCTTTTTTATGTGCCGGGGACGACGGGCGCCCACAGTCCCGGTTGCCGTGATGCTGCGTGTTGAGGAAAAGACTTTTTTAGCGCGGGGAGCCGCTGCGGCACGGGATCCGGCTACAGCCCGCCAGGCAAGACCACCGTCCGCGCTGTACTGCCGGGTATCGTCCCGGCCCTGCGGGAAGCGCTTGTCGCGAAGCTGAGGACATCGGCAGCAGCCACAAGCGGTCTTTACCAGGTCTGTCTGTCACATCTCCCTCTTTCCGTCACACGTTGACAAGCCGCAGCTCCCTGCCTAGAGTAGCGCGTCCATGGTCGCCGGAACCTGCCGGCGTCAAAAGGGAATCCCGTGAGAATCGGGAGCGGACCCGCCGCCGTAAGGCCCGCATACCAGCTTCCTTCATGTGCCACTGGCAACGGGAAGGCCGGAAGCCGGGGGCCGAGCCGGAATACCTGCCGTGGACCGTGGCCGCTGGCCGCGACCGGTATCGGCACGGGTCTTGCCGAGGGGAGCAAGGGAATACGGGCCTCTTCCATTGGTGGAAGGGGCTTTTTTTGTTTCCGGGCCAGTGAGCCCGGCCACTGATGGCCATGACAGGACGGATCATGCCGGAGAACACCCCCACTGCCAAGGATGCCCGGAGCGCGCGCCGCTGGTGCTGCTGCGTGCTGCTGGCCATCCTCTGGTGTGCTTCGTTGCCGCTGGCCTGTCTGCCCGGACCCGTACCTGTGGCTGTGGCCGATGTCTGGCAGGCGCTGGGGGCCGTGGTGGGGCTGTGCCCCCCGGCGGACGGCAGCGTGCAGCTGGTGGTGGGACAGATCCGTCTGGCCCGCGTGCTGCTGGGCCTGCTGTGCGGCGGTGCGCTGGCCGTGGCCGGTGTGGCCCTGCAGGGCGTGCTGCGCAATCCGCTGGCGGACCCCTTTACCCTGGGCATCTCCGCCGGAGCTGCCTGCGGCGCCAGCATGGCCATCGCACTGGGCGGTAGCCTGGGCATCTGGGCCGGAGGTCTTGCCGTGGGCCTTTCCGCGGCGGCCACGGTCTCCCTGGCGGCCTTGCTGGGCTCTCTGCTGGCCCTGGGCGGCGCGCTCTGGCTGGGCAGCGGGCAGGGGAGCTTTAGGCGCGAGACGGTCATCCTGGCCGGTATCGCCGTGGCGGCCTTTCTGGGTGCCGTGGTGGCCCTGGTCAAAGCCCTCAACGAAGAATCCGTCACCAGCATCGTTTTCTGGATCATGGGCAGCCTGCAAGGCCGTGGCTGGGACAGCGTTCCGCTCCTGCTGGCCACCTTGCTGCCGGGGCTGCTGGTGGTGCTGCCGGGCTGGCGCAAGCTGGATATGCTGGCCCTTGGCGATGAACAGGCCGCGCATCTGGGCCTTGCCGTGGGCCGCACACGCTTCTGGTTGCTGGCCGGCGCCAGCTGCATGACGGCCGGTTGCGTGGCCGTGGCCGGGGTCATCGGCTTCGTGGGCCTGGTGGTGCCGCATGTCCTGCGCATGCTGCTGGGCAGCGCGCATGGCCCTTTGCTGTACGGTGCGTTCCTGGGCGGCGGCATCCTGCTGGTCTGGGCGGACGTGCTGGCCCGCTGTGTGCTTTCCGGCGGGCAGGAATTGCCCGTGGGCGTGGTGACGGCCCTGCTGGGCGGCCCCTTTTTCGCTTTTCTGGTGCGGAGGCGCTGATGCTGCGGGCAGAAGGTATCCGGGCGGCCTACGGCACGGACGAGATATTGCACGGCGTGGACATCGACCTCCATCCCGGTGAGGCCGTGGCCCTGCTGGGGCCCAACGGCAGCGGCAAGACCACACTGCTGCGGGTTCTGGCGGGCAGCCTGATGCCGACGGCGGGCATGGTGCAGGTACAAGGCGCGGACATCCGCCGTCTTTCCCCCCGGGAGCGGGCCCGCCGGGTGGCCGTACTTTCCCAGCGCAGTGCCGCACCGCAGGGCATGACCGCCCTGCAGATGGTCCTGCTGGGCCGCTATCCCTGGCTGGGCTGGTGGGGCAGCTACAGCGCCGAAGACCGGCGCATCGCCCACGAGGCCCTGGAGGAGACCGGTGCCTTGCCGCTGGCCGGGCGGCAGGTGAGCGAGCTTTCCGGCGGTGAATTGCAGCGTGTGGCCCTGGCCCGGACGCTGGCCCAGCAAAGCCCCGTGCTGCTGCTGGACGAGCTGGCCGCCGGTCTGGATCTGGCCCGGATGCTGGAACTTTTCGACCTCTTGGAGCGCCGTCGCCGGGCAGGTGCCGCGCTGCTCTTGGTGATGCATGACTGCAATCTGGCGGCCCAGTATGCCACCCGCCTGCTGGGCCTGCGCGAGGGCCGCGTATTGTTCGACGGCCCGGTGCGCCGCTGCTTCACGGCGGAGAACCTGCGCGCTCTCTATGCCGTGGACTTGCATATCGTCCCGCATCCCCGCAACGGTCTGCCCCAGGCCCTGCCCCTGCGGCCTCGTGGCCCTGAATACCGGGAGGACCCTCCGCATGAAGCCTGATCTTTGTCGCCTGCGGCAGCGCATTGCCGCTTGGGGCTTTCGTCCTGGCCTGTGGCTGGGGCTCTGCCTCTGCCTGTTCTGCTGCTCCGTACTGCCTGCCCGGGCACTGGAGCTGGTGGACAGCCGGGGCGTGACCGTGCGCCTGGAACGGCCCGCACAGCGGATCATCGCCCTGTACGGCGCGTTCAACGAAATATTGCTGGCGCTGGATGCCCGCGAGACCCTCGTGGCCCGCACGGCGGCCGATGCGGCCATCCCCGGCCTGCAAGACCTGCCTGCCGTGGGTACGCACATGCGCCCCAATGCGGAGCTGGTGGCGGCCCGGCAGCCTGATGTGGTGCTGCAACTGGCCGGGCGGCAGGAAGTGCTGACCCAGACCGAGGCCCTGGAAGCCGTGGGCATCCCGGTGCTGGTCTACGAGATGCAGTCCTTTGAACAGCTTTTTGCCGTGACCCGCGCTTTGGGGCGGCTCACCGAACGCGAGACCCGCGCCGAAGCCCTGGTGGCGGACTGGCAGCGGCGTCTGGCGGTCCTGGAGCAGCGCTATGCGGGGCAGCCGCCTGTGCGCGTGTTCTATGAGGTGCGTTATCCCAACCTGCTGGCTGCCGGACGCGCCAGCATCGTGGACGAGATCATCCGCCATGCCGGTGGCCGCAATGTGCTGGACGCGCCGCAAAAGCTGGTGCGTTGCAACGAAGAGATGCTGGTGGCGCTGGACCCGGAAGCCTACATCCTGCAACAGGGGCCCATGAACCCCGCGCCGCAGGCTCCGGCGGAGCGTCCGCATTACCGGGGCCTCAGTGCCGTGTGCTCCGGGCGCGTGCTGCTGGTGGACGAGCATCTGTTCGCCCGTCCCGGCCCCCGTTCCGTGGAGGCCGCCGAACGGCTGGCCCGCTGGCTGCATGGCGAGGAGCAGGGCAGCGGGGAGTGAGCCGGGTATTTTGTTGAGGGGGGAAGGCCCCTTTGGCCAGAGCTCAAAGGGGCCTTCCCCCCTCAAACTCCCCCCCATCCCCCAAAAGCTCTTTCTTCTGGTCTGTGGAAGGCAGCGGGGCTGCAACAGGTGGTGCTGTGCCGCCGGTCTCCGCAGGGAGAGGGCCGGAGCTGACCGAGGCTGCGGTCTCAGGACAGCAAACGCTGCTCTCCGCGAGGAGAGGCAAAAAGGCGGAGGGGCGGTCTCCAGGAGAAGGGGATGGAGGGCGATGTATCTCAGTCTCCGGGGAGAAATCCAGGACGGCGGCAAGCCTTCTGGGACCAGACAACCGGATCCCGGGGAGAGAGCGGCCGGATTTTTGAGGGGCCGTATCACGGACAGGTATTTTTTTGCCGGACGGTATGCCGCCTCTGAAGGGATGAACGATGGAGGGGTGCCGTGCCCTCATGCATTGGTAGTCGGTAGTGTTTTCCCTGTGGAGAGATGAAGGAATCAGTCTGTAACCGGGCATGAGCCCGCAACGATACGAGATGACCATGACAGGAACCCTGTACGCTGTGGGCGTGGGCCCCGGCGCTCCCGATCTGCTGACCCTGCGTGCCGTGGAGGCCCTGCGCCGGGTGGACGTGATCCTGGCGGCGGCCTCGCCGCGCAACGACTATTCGCGGGCGCTGGAAACGGCCCGTCCCCATCTGCGCCCGGACGTGCGCCTGCAGCGGCTGGAATTCCCCATGACGCACGACAAAGCCACCTTGCGCGCGGCCTGGGAAAAGGCGGCGGGCATCACGCGCGACGTGCTGCGCGGCGGCGAGAACGCGGCCTTCCTGACCATCGGGGATCCGCTGGTCTACAGCACGTTCGGCTATCTGCTGAAAACGCTCCGGCAACTGGATGATTCGTTGCCGGTGGAGATCATACCGGGCATCACGTCGTTCCAGGCGGCGGCCGCGCGTACCCGCACCATTTTGTGCGAGAGCCACGAGACCCTGTGCATCATCCCCGGTATCCGTGACGAAGAGAGCCTGACCCAAACGCTGGAGCAGGCCGACTCCGCCGTCATCCTCAAGGCTTACCGCAACTTCCCGGCCATCGTGTCATCCTTGCGCCGTAGCGGACGCCTTGAAAGCGGCCTTATGGCCAGCCATGTGGAGCAGCCCGAAGAGCGTCTGGCCCCCGTGACCACGGTGGCTGCCGAAGAGGGGACCCCGCCGTACATGTCCCTGATCTTGAGCCGTAAAAAATAACCTCTCCCAGCCTCATGCACACAAAAAAAGGACGCCTTCCGGCGTCCTTTTTTCGTCATCTGTCCCCAACGACCATACGGCCTTCAGCCGGAGACCTCTCCCGGTACGGGCACGAAGTCCCTTCCCGCCGGTCAGCGACGGGGACCGGCCATCCGGACCGGAGCAAAGTTTTTTGGAAGAGAGGGG
>ERZ772863.427-NODE-427-length-50867-cov-49.001496_pt1 | contig 50867 bp, 44 predicted proteins | sample MGYA00512134_ERZ772863 | MGnify/ENA primary metagenome ERZ772863 (study PRJEB29015, sample SAMEA2737659) | human gut metagenome | biome: human gut; feature: human-associated habitat; material: faeces | place: China | collected 2012 ...
ATAGCTCTTTGTCTATCTCTACGTACATATTTCTATATACGCTGACTATTTTGTTCGCCTAACTCATGATTTAAATCACAAGTATGCGGCTCACAATAATCAAAAAGCATTTTGCCAAATAGTCTATAGATGGTATAATATAGCTATTGTTTTTAACTATTTATAATTTGTATATATAAGAAAGGATGGAAATGAATGGTTGAATCAGCATGGTCGCTATTGCCTCCGATAATTACCATAGTATTGGCTTTGGCGACAAAAGAAGTATACATGTCGTTGATTGTGGGTATCTTTGTAGGGGCTTTAATGTTCACAGGCTTTGATTTATTAGCTGCTATTGATACATTTTTTGCAATTATGTCCGATAAAGTTGGCGGAAATGTATATATTTTAGTATTTTTGGTCTTATTAGGTATTATTGTAGCAGCTATTGCTCGCTCTGGTGCTTCTCGTGCTTATGGTGAATGGGCAGCAAGTGTAATCAGAGGAAAACGCAGTTCCTTACTCGTTACTTCTATCTTAGGGGTAGTTATCTTTATCGATGACTATTTTAACTGTTTGACTGTAGGTACAGTTATGCGACCTGTTACTGATAAATTTAATGTAACTCGTGCAAAACTCGCTTATATCATCGATGCTACAGCAGCACCAATTTGTATTATCGCTCCAGTATCTAGCTGGGCAGCAGCAGTTAGTTCTTCACTTCCAGAAGACAGTGCTATTGATGGTTTCTCCTTATTCTTGCAGACAGTTCCTTTTAATATGTATGCATGGTTTACTATTATCTTTATGTTGTTCTTGATTTGGACAGGTAAAGATTTTGCCGCTATGAAGACTTTAGAACAAAGAAGCAATGGTAAATTAATTATTCCTGAAGAATATAAAGAAGAACAGATGGAAATAGTAGGTAATGGTAAAATCTTAGATTTATTATTGCCACTTATCGTTTTAATCGGTGGCTGTATCTTCGGTATGCTTTATACTGGCGGTATTTTAGATGGTGCTAGTGTATCTGATGCTTTTGCAAATTGTGAATCTGCCAGAGGTCTAGTAATTGGTTCCTTTATCGCTTTAGTGTTCACATTCTTACTCTATGTGCCACGTGGAGTACTCCGCTTTGGCAAATTCTGTGAATGTTTTAACCAAGGTTTTAGAGCAATGACACCTGCTATCTTTATCTTATGTCTTGCTTGGAGCTTATCTGGTGTTTGCGGTGAAGATTATTTAAATATCGGTGGTTATGTTGGCGGTATCGTATCCAATAATGCTACTGTAGGTATGTTCATGCCAGCAGTATTCTTCCTTGTAGCTATCGGTCTTGCTTTTGCTACTGGTACTTCTTGGGGTACATTCGGTATCTTGATTCCTATCGCTCTTGCTGTAGTATCTACTGATCCTCATCTTTTAGTAGTTACAGTAGCAGCAGTATTAGCTGGTGCTGTAGGTGGTGACCATGTATCACCAATATCTGATACTACTATCTTGGCTTCTGCGGGGGCTCAATGTAGTCATATTGACCATGTAAGTACACAGGTTCCATATGTAATCGTAGTAGCTACATGCTCTTTCTTAGGATATTTAGTAGCAGGTATTGCAGGCAGTGGCTGGAACGGTGTAGTAGCTGGTTTTGTTTTATTAGCTATAGCTATGACTTATATTTATAAAGTTTTAATGAAAGATTAATAAAGATTAATTAAGAAAACTCTAGGATTTATATTCTAGAGTTTTTTATATCTAAGTTTATATTTGATATTATTAGGAAAATTATATTTTTTGAAAAATATAAATATAAAATAAGGAAATAATATAGTAGTGGATTTTTACATATATATGATATAATATAGAATTAGTTAAGAATGGATTTATAAATTAATAATAAAATTTGTGGAGGATTTTATGGGAAGATTTTATAAAAAAGCGATAGTTACAGCTTTATTAGTATCAGCATTATCAACTACTGCTTTTGCAGCGCCAGAAGATGTATATACAAATATTGCTGATAGTGCAGTGATTATGGATGCAACAGATACTTCAGTGTTTAAACCAGCATCAATAAAATCATTGGATGATTATGATGAACATTATCGTTTATATAAATATGATACGATATCAATTAGAATTATAGGCTACAAAGATGCTCAAGGCTTGGATAGCATTATGATCGGTACAGATGGCTATGTAAATTTACCTTATGCAGGTAGCGTGAAATTAGCAGGTCTAACTATTGAAGAAGCAAAACAAGTATTGACTGCGAAATTTGGCAGATATATTAAAATACCAGATATGTCAATAATCGTCACTAACTATGGACCTAGAAAAGTACAGGTATTGGGAGAAGTGAATGCTCCAGGAACAGTGGAATTAGCTTCTGATGATATGAATGTATTAGCAGCTATCTCTAAAGCTGAATGGGTGACTACATATGGTCGTATCAAAAAAGTACAAGTTATTCGTATAGATGATGGCGTTATGTATGTGAAAGAAGCCAATATTAAAGATTATATAGAAAAACATGATATCAGTCAGAATTTTGCCTTAGAAGATGGAGATATCTTATATATTCCTAAATCCAATAAAATTGACTTCCATAAAGACGTATTACCACTTATCAATGTATATAGTACGTATAGAGCATTGACTGATTAATTAGGAGTGAAATAATGGATATAAATAATGCAAATGATAATGATACAATTGATTTAAAAAAATTGTTTTCTTTAATGATAGAAAAGAAAATGATAGTTATAGCGATAATAGTAATTTGTACTATTATTGCCACTATAGTAGCTTTTGTTTTACCAAAATCTTATCAATCTACTACACTTGTGCGTGTAAAATCTGGTAGTAGTTCTTCTATGGCTGGTTATGCAGCTATGGCAGCTGGCTTTGGTATAGATATAGGGGGAGGAAGTTCCGGTTCACCTGAATCTTATATAGAACTTATGAAATCTCGTGAAGTTTTAGAGCCTATTATTGCTGAATTAGATTTGCCAGAGGAAACAAAGGAGAAAATGACAGCAGCAGGTTTTGCAAAATCTAATTTAGAGATAACTAATATTAAAAAGACAGAATTAATAACTATAGCTGCTTATGGTAAAACACCAGAGGAAGCACAGATGATCTCTCAAGGGGTAGCAGATAATTTCTTAGCATTGATGACTAAATTAAACAAAGAAGATAATTCCACTACTTTGAAATTCCTTGATGAACGTATAAAAATCGCAAAAGAAGAGATGGAAACAGCAGAGAATAAATTAGCTGCTTATCAGCAAGAGCATAAAATCTATGCACCTGATGAACAAGTAAAAGCTATTATTGCTAATTTAAATAATTATGATACAACTATTGCTCAGCTTCAAGCGCATAGTGAGGGTGATAGTGCGAAACTTGCTGGTGTGACGAGTCAATTAGAACAGCAGAATGCTTCTTTATTAGAATATAATGTATCTGATAATACAAATATCGGCAATATTCGTGAGTCTATAGTCAATAAACGTGTAGAACTTGTAGGACTTCAGCAACAATTTACTGATGAACATCCTGATGTGATCAAAGCCAAAGAAGAATTAAATAGCCTAGAAAAATCTTTATCTGATGAGATAGCAAAGGCTGTAAATTCTCAATCTGTGACTTTAAGTCCAGTGCAATCTAATCTTTTAAAAGATAAAATCAGTACAGAAGTACAGATATCTGTAAATAATGCTTCTCTAGAAGCTTTGAAAGCAAAACAAGCTGAGGCGCAAGAAAATATAGCTACATTATCTGCTGATAGTGTAGAATATATGCGTTTAGAACGCAATGCTAAAATTACAGGTCAAGTGTATACTTCGCTTGTACAAAACTATGAACAGACTAGAATTCAAGAAGCGAAAGACTCTATGGATATTCAGATTATTGATGCAGCAGATCTGCCAAAAGAAGATATGCCAGCTAAGCCAAATAAAAAATTAATTGTGGTTATTGGTTTTGTTTTAGGTATAATGATCAGCTTTGGCTATACTTTATATAATTATAGTAGAAGATATGGTTTATAATAGGAAATAAAGATAAAAGGAGAAGTATAGATTTGAAGATAAATATAGCTTCTCCTTTTATACTATAAATAAAAATAAATGCAATGTAGGTGAATTTATTGGCACAGAATTATAAAACGAATCTAAAACAGAATATCCGCATAATTTGGTCCGGTATATCACTGATGGCAGATTATCTGGCGATATTATTAGCAGAGATGATAGCGATATATTTTAGTGAGGAAAATCTTCGCTATATAGATTTATTTATTGTTATACCGTTTATTTATATAGCTTTTATCGCCGCTGCAAGAACTTATCGTCGTATTATTCCTTTTTGGCAGAGAGTGGAGTCACTTTTTTATAGTAGTATATATAGTATTATCGCAATCTTATTATTCTTTTTTGTGCGAGCAAATTCCAGTGAACATAGTATAGCTTTTCTAGCTTTATTATGGCTAGCTAGTTTTATTTGTTTAGTGATAATGCGTTATTTATTAAAACGTAGTTTAGATGAAAGAAATATATTTCAAATTCCTTTACTTATCATTGGAGCTCAAGAAGAGGCATTAGCTTTTACTAAGGCTATTAATAGTGATATAGGAATGACTTCTTATAAGGTGATAGGTCTAATCAGTGATAAAACTCCTATAAAAGGATTAGAAAATTATCCGCTATTAGGTGATTTTAAGGATATAGAAAAGATAATCAAAACTACAGGAATAAATAATGTATTAATAGCCGTATCATATTTAAAACAGGAAGAAATACAAAAAATAATACATATGGTTCAACCTTTAGTTAAGAGTGTATGCATTATACCTAATTTACAGGAAATTCCAATGGGAGGAGCTGATTTAGAAACTTTTTTTGATGAAAAATTTATGTTGATAAAAGTTCGTAATAATTTAGCTCGCAATATCAACAAATTTATTAAATTAATTTTTGATATAATAGTAGGTTTATTGATATGTATACCAGTAATTCCGATAATAATAGCTTGTGCTATATGGGTAAAATTGGATTCCAAAGGACCTATTTTTTATAATGCAAAACGTATTGGTAAAAATGGTAAGGAATTTACTTGTTATAAATTTCGCTCTATGTATACAAATGGTGATGAATTATTAGCACAGTATTTAGCTGAAAATTCAGTGGCAAAAAAAGAATGGGATGAATTTCAAAAGCTTCATGATTTTGATCCTCGTGTTACTAAAGCTGGAAAAATTATGCGTAAAACTAGTCTTGACGAATTACCGCAAATTCTCAATGTATTAAAAGGTGAGATGAGTCTTGTAGGTCCTAGACCATATCTTCCCCGTGAAAAAGAGATGATGGGACATTTTTATAATATTATTATCTCTACAGTGCCAGGGATAACAGGTTATTGGCAGGTAAATGGTCGTTCTGATGTGACTTTTGAAGGTCGATTGAGAATGGATGATTGGTATATACGCAATTGGTCTGTATGGATAGATATTATATTATTAATAAAAACTATTAAAGCTGTATTTTGTAGTAAAGGAGCAGTCTAATAAATGAAAATTATTATTTTAGCAGGTGGTGGAGGTACTAGATTATTTCCTTTATCTAGAGATTGTTATCCTAAACAATTTCTGCATGTAATCGGAGATAAATCTTTACTTGCACAAACAATAGGAAGATTTTTAGGCTTAGTTGAAGCAAAAGATATTATTATAGTGACTAATGAGCGTTATATTTTTCATGTACAAGCAGAATTAAAAACTATAAATGCACAAGAAGCACATATTATCACTGAACCTATGGGAAAAAATACAGCTCCTGCTATTGCTTTAGCACAGAGTTATTGTCAGGATGTACTGCAATGTGATAAAGATGAGGTTTTATTTGTAAGTCCATCAGATCATTTAATTAAACCGATAGATGCTTTTCAAGATTTAATTAAAAATGCTCAAGATGTAGCTAAAGATAATATAATTACTTTAGGAATTAAACCTACAAAACCAGAAATTGGTTATGGTTATATTGAAGCAGAGAAAAATAATAATGTAGCTAAAAAAGTTATTTCTTTTAAAGAAAAGCCAGATTTGGCTACAGCTAAAGAATATATATCTTCTGGTAATTATTATTGGAATGGTGGCATGTTTATGTTTAGCATAGCTACTATGCAGGATGAACTAACTAAATATATGCCAGCAATAATAGATATTACTCAGAATGGTTATCAGTATACAGTGGATAATTTTGTAAATATGCCAGATATTTCTATTGATTATGCAGTAGCAGAAAAATCACAAAAGATGATGATGATACCAATGGAGAATATCTATTGGAATGATATTGGCAGTTTTGATGCTATCGCAGAAGTACTTTCTGATAAGGATAAAAACGTATTTAAAGGTGATATTTTAGCGGAAAATTGTACAGATACCATGATTATTGGTGATAATCGCCTAATAGCAGGTATTGATTTAGAGAATTTGATGATCATTGATACTCCAGATGCACTTCTTGTAGCCAAAAAAGGTGAGAGCCAAAAAGTAAAAAATATAGTGAATAAGCTTAAACAAAATAAAAGAAAAGAAGCAAAAGAAAATGTCACTATGTATCGCTCATGGGGAAAATACACTTTACTCACTGAGAATGAAGGTTATAGAGTGCGTAAAATAGAAATGAATCCAGGGGCTTCGCTTACTATGCAGATGCATTATCATCGTAGTGAGCATTGGACAGTTATTTCTGGTACAGGTAAGATTATTATCAATGATAGAGAAAGTATTTTTACAGAAAATCAAAGTACTTATATTCCTATGGGAGTAAAACACAAATTATCTAATCCAGGGAAAATTCCTTTGATTATTATAGAGGTTCAATCTGGTAAATATATTAATGAAGATGATATTGTAGTTTTTGAATAGTTTAAAGAAGATGTAGGTGAATTATTAAATGAAAATAGCAGTGGTATGTGATTGGCTTGTAACTTATGCAGGAGCTGAAAAAGTTTTAGAGCAGATATTAAATATTTATCCCGAAGCAGATTTGTTTTCTTTAGTAGATTTCTTAGATGAAGGTAAACGTGATTTTATTAAACATAAGAAAGTAAAAACATCTTTTATTCAACATTTACCAAAAGCTAAAACTAAATATAGATCTTATTTGCCTTTAATGCCACTTGCTATTGAACAATTAGATTTATCAAAATATGATTTAATTATATCTAGTTCTCATTGTGTAGCAAAAGGAATTATGACAGGACCAGATCAAGTACATGTATCATATATACATTCCCCTATTCGTTATGCTTGGGATTTACAACATCAGTATTTAAAAGAAGCAGGTTTAACGAAAGGGTTAAAAGGCTGGTTAGTAAAAATAATACTTCATTATATGAGAATATGGGATACAAGAACAAGCAATGGTGTAGATTATTTTATAGCTAATTCTAAATTTATAGCGAAACGTATTTGGAAATGTTATCGAAGAGAAGCTGATGTAATTTATCCGCCAGTTGATGTAGAAGCATTTGAGTATTGTGATCAAAAAGAGGATTTTTATTTAACAGCATCTAGAATGGTTCCATATAAAAAAATGGACTTAATAGTAAAAGCATTTACGCAGATGCCAGATAAAAAATTGATTGTAATAGGTACAGGACCTGACTTTAATAAAATACAAAAGATAGCTCAAGGTCATAATAATATAAAATTAATGGGATATCAGCCGTTTAGTGTATTAAAAGAACATATGCAAAAGGCAAAAGCTTTTGTTTTTGCAGCAGAAGAAGATTTTGGCATAACACCAGTTGAAGCGCAGGCTTGTGGAACACCTGTTATTGCTTATGGAAAAGGTGGAGCATTAGAAACAGTAAGAGGATTAGGAATAAAAGATAATCCTACGGGTGTATTTTTTGATAAACAAAATAAAGAGAGCTTAATAAAAGCGATAAGTTATTTTGAAAAGAATATAGAAAAAATAAATGTTGAAGATTGTAGAAAAAATGCTCTTAATTTTAGTATAGATAAATTTAAAAAGGATTTGGAAGAATATATTAATAATAAATTTTATGGAATAGATAAAGATGAAAAAAATATATATTAATGGAAGATTTTTGACACAAAATATAACAGGCGTACAAAGATATGCTATTGAAATAGTAAAAGCTTTAGATAAATATTTAAATTATAACAAATTAAATGATGAATATAAATTTGAAGTTGTATGTCCTAAAAATATAAAGCAAAATCTTAATTTAAAAAATATAGAAATAAAGAAAATCGGTAATTTAAAGGGACATTTATGGGAACAAATAGAATTACCATTATATGTAAAAAATAAATTTTTATTTAATTTTTGTAATTGTGCTCCATTAGTGAAAAAAAATCAGATTGTTACAATTCATGATGTTGCAGTTTGTGATGTACCTTATGCATATTCAAAATTTTTTAGAATATGGTATAAATTTATGTATAAAGTTTTAACAGCTAGATTAAAGAAAATATTCACTGTATCAGAGTTTTCTAAAAAAAGATTAAATAAATATTTTAATATTCCATTAGAGCGAGTAGAAGTTACATATAATGGAATAGATCATATAAAAAATATAAAACCTGATGAAAATATTTTTTCTAGATTTAGTATAGAGAAAAATAATTATGTTTTAGCAGTTAGTAGTTTAAATCCATCAAAAAATTTTAAACTAATATTAGAAACTGCTAAAATTTCACCAGAAATTAATTTTGTAATAGCAGGCGGCACTAATTCTAATATTTTTAAAGAACAAGGTTTAGAGATAACTTCAAATGTTAATTTTATTGGATATGTAAAGGATGAAGAATTAGTAGCTTTATATAAATATGCTAGTTGTTTTGTGTATCCATCTATTTATGAAGGTTTTGGAATACCGCCATTAGAAGCGATGTATATGAGCACTCCAGTAATAGTATCAAATATAGAGTCAATACGAGAAGTTTGCCAAAATAATGGAATATATATAAATCCACTAGATAAATTTGAGCTTAAAAATAAAATAGAGATGTTTTGGGGAAAAGTATTTAATAATAATAAAGAATATGACATATCAAAGTATACTTGGGAGAAGAATATGGAGATAATATTTAAATCTATCATTAAACAGTATAAATAAAGGAGTTAATAATAAGTTAATGGAAAATAATTTAGATGTGAATAACAAATTAAATATAGCAGATAAATTTTTTATATGCTGGTCTTTTTTTATACCTATAACAACAGTGATATTGATACCTAGTATAAAAATGTCAGTATTATCAAGTATATTTGCATATATTTCTCCTTTTTTGGTTATTTTATATTTAAAGAAAGTTAGAAAAAAATATTTTTATGATTTAGTAAAATTTGCATATATTTATATGTTGTTTGTAATTATATCACAATTTAGTAATTCTATTATATATATATCATTGAATAATGTAACATTAGTGCCATCAGATCAAGAAATATCAGTAAATGTCTTTAGATATACATTAATAAATCAGACTTTATATATTTTACCTGGTATTTTAACATTATATTATGTAAAATATTTTTATAATAAAAAATGGAATAAATGGATAGTATATAGTGGATTATTGATTGCTATTTATGCGTTATATAAATGGGGATATTTTATTATATTTGGAGAAGATGGGGATTTTTTAACAAATAAGGTATATAATGATTTAAATAAAGAAGAATTAGGTGGATCAGGATATTTATTTCAATTGATTAATATAGGCGGTGTAGTTATGCAAAGAGTGCAAGGTTTATCAGGAGAGCCTTCTATGTATGCTTTTACTATATTGCCATATTTTATATTTGCAATTCAAAAGAATGTAAATAAGTTATATATTTTTATTATTGGTATATCAATGATCTTATCTATGTCAACAACAGTATATATAGGAATGGTACTATATTTTATAATTTTATGTTTGTATGGCAAGATAAAAAAGAAATATTTGGTATTATTTATATTATTAAATATAATAGTATATATAATATTTAAAGACTTTATAGATGATATTGTTATGTATATGATTATTGATAAATTATTTTATACACAAAATAGTTTATCTGGAGAAGATAGAAGTTTTGCTTTATTTAGTAGTTTTTATTATTGGCTAGATTTAGATATTATTCACATGTTATTTGGAATAGGATATGGTTATATTAGATCTTTAGATTTTTTTACAACACTATTAGTAAATGTGGGGTTAATAGGAACTATTATATTTTGTTATTTTATTTTAAAAGAAATAAAATGGAAAACAAGTTTATTCGAAGAAATTAATAATAACGCTATTATCATTTGTTCATTTGTTTCATTAATGATAGCAGTACCAGAAGTATGGTTTCCGTCTTTTTGGTTGTTTATTGGTATAGTAAAAAATATGAATATAAAAAATAAATATTTTAATGATTAGGAGTTTTTTTATGGCAATATACGATTGTTTTACTTTTTTTAATGAAATTGAATTATTAGAGTGGAGATTAAAATTATTAGATGAGGTAGTAGATTATTTTGTTATAGTAGAGTCTAATATGACTCATCAATATAAGCCTAAAGAATATATCTTTTTAAAAGAACAGTATAGATTTAAAAAATATTTAAAGAAGATAAGATATATACAGGTAGATGGAAATGAATGTAATAAAAGTGAATCTAAAGGAAAATATGATTGGAAACTAGAAAATTATCAACGAAATTGTATTATAAGAGGTCTGTATGACTGTAAGGAAGATGATATAATTATAATAGCAGATATAGATGAATTTATAAATCCATATATATTAAAAAACTTATTTAATAATAATTTGACTTTCCACCATATAGCAAATACAACAGAATATAGATCTAAGAAATCAAGAATAAGACAGTTTTTTAGATGGTTTAATCATCCAACATTAATATTTAATCAATATATAAATAAAAATGTTTTATATAAAACACCTTTGGTATGTGAACAAGAAATGTATTATTTTTTTATTAATTACAAAAGAAAGGACAACTTATGTGCTTCAATTATTACTATGTATAAACATTTAAAAGAGCCAAATGCTTTAAGAACATTACGAAATGTTTTACCATCTATAGATAATGCAGGATGGCATTTATCTTATATGGGAGGAATAGAACGAATAAAACAAAAAATAGATAGTATTGTTGAAGGTGTAGAAAGTGAATTTGCAGGAAATGTATCAAGTGAAAAAATGAATATGATGAATGATTTTGTAAATAAAGGTATAGTTTTTTGGTCAAATGAACAATTAGAAATTTTAGATAGGGAGCAGCTTAATATAAAATATATAAGTTGGTTTATTGAAAAATATCCATATATGTATAATAAAAATGAGAAAGGAGAATAGAATTAGTGAATGAAAAGTTAGTATCAGTGATAATACCATCATATAATAGAGGTTTTATTTTAGAAAAAACTATTCCGAGTTATTGTCAAAAAAATGTAGGTGAAATTATTATAATAGATGATGCATCCACAGATAATACGGAAGAAGTAATAAAAAAGATACAAAAAACTATTTCCATATTGAAATATATAAAATTAACAAAAAATAGAAAACAAACATATGCTAAAAATAAAGGAATAATAAATGCTAAATATCCGTATATTTATTTTGGAGATGATGATTCTTTTTTAATAGAAAATTCTATTAGTATTTTATTAGAAACTTTAATAAAAAATAATGTAGATGTGGTAGGAGCAAAGGCTTTATATTTAAATAAAAAAGATGATTTATTAGATATTAATAAATTTATACAAGAAAAAAATATTTTTGCTAAAAATATATATGACATAGTAGATTTAAAACATTGGAAAATTAATTTTTCATATAGTGTTAGAAATCCTATAGAGGTTCCTTTTTGTCAAGCTTGTGCTTTAGTGAAAACGAATATAGCAAGAAAAGTAATGTTTGATACTATCTATAAAGGAACAGCATTAAGAGAAGAAACTGATTTTTTTACAAGAATAAATAAAGCGGGATATAAAATATACTATAATTCTAATGCAATACAGATAAATTATCCTAGAGATATATTGAATAAAGGTAAAACCGATAATAGAAAAAGTTTTAAATACACAATAAAAGCCAATTTTTATGATATTAAAAATACGATGATTTATTTTTATAGACATTATGATTTTTTAAAAAACAAATATTTATTAAAAGATAGTAAATATAGATATATGGTAAAATATGTATTATTACATATTCTAAAAAAGATGAAACGTTTAAAATCTTATATTAGAGAGCGAATAATAAATGAATGAAAGAAAAATAGGAATTATTATAGGATATATAAATATGGTATTACAAGCTATAATAAATTTTATGTATGTACCATTATTAATATATTATATAGGAAAAAGCGAATATGGTTTATATCAATTAATTGGTTCAATAATAGCATATTTTAGCATAATGGATTTTGGATTAAGTGCTTCAATTGTACGTTTTTATAGTAAGTATAAAGCATTAAAGGATAAAATAAAAATAGAAAATCTTTTGTTTATAGCATTAATAGGATATTTTTTTATAGCAATTTTAATGTTTTCAATAGGATTAATAATATATAATAATATTGAAAATATATTTAATAATAGTATGTCTTTAAATGAATTAGAAACAGCTAAAAATATATTTATATTATTGTTAATAAATATATTAGTCACGATGTCGACGATGATTTTTAGAGCAATAATAAATGCAAATGAAAAATATTTTTGTTTAAAAGGTTTAGAGTTTATACAGTTAATATTGCAACCATTATGTATTATTTGTGTTATAAAAGAATATCCAACAGCATTTTCTGTTGCATTAGTGCAGACAATATTAAATATTTTATTAAATTTGTATAGGGTATATTATTGTTTTTTTTCGTTAAATGTAAAAATAAAATATCATTATTGGGATAATAAATTATTTTTAGATTTTAAAAATTTGGCATTAAGTGTTTTTTTAGTAAGTATAGTAGATCAAATTTTTTTTAAAACTAATCAGGTTATATTAGGTGTTATATATGGTACAGATATTGTTGCGATATATGCTGTTGCAGCTACAATATATGTAAGTTATATGTCTTTTTCAATGGCGATATCTGGTGTATATTTACCATATATATCAAGAATAGTAACACAAAATTGTAAAGAAAAAGATTTGACTGATTTATTTGTAAAAGTTGGTAGATATCAATATATAATATTAGTTCTAATACTTACAGGATTTATTATTTTAGGTAAAAATTTTATAATAATTTGGGCTGGTAAATATTTTATAGAAGCATATTATATTGCTGTAATAATAATGATACCATTTACTATAGATTTAATTCAAAATATAGGATTATCTATATTACAAGCTAAAAATAAATATGATATAAGAGCTAAAGTTTATATTTTAATGGGAATAATAAATATAATATTATCTATTTATTTAGGCAAAAAATATGGAGCAATAGGATGTGCTAGTGCTACAGCTTTATCTATGTTTATTGGAAATGGTATAATAATGAATTATTATTATTATTGTATAGGTATTGATATAATATATTTTTGGAAGAATATATTATATATAACAATGTATGTACTACCTTATGCTATAATATCAAATATTATTATTAGCAAATTTGGTAATAATATTGAATTATTTGTATTTGATATAATAATATATATATTATTATATATTATATTATTATATATATTTATTTTATCTAAGAAAGAAAAAGATAAAATAAAATTATTATTAAAAATAAAAAGAGGTTGTTAATGAAAAAAATAGTTTTTAATGGGAAATTATTATTAAGAGATGAAAAAAGAGGTGTATATAGATACACTTATGAAATATTAAAATCTATTGATAAACTAATAGATAATACAAATATAGAAATAGAAATTATTGTTCCAAATGTAAATAGAGAAATTCCTAAGTTCGATAATATAAAAGTTATTAAGTATGGTAGAAAAAATGTTTTTAAATGTTGGCAATATATTGATTATCAATATTATATATTGAAGAATAATGTAATTCCTGTTTCGTTATCTCCTGATTTAGCTTCAATTGTAAGAAAAGGTATAAATACTTTTCATGATATGAGAATAGAGCATAGAATGAAAGAAAAAATGGATATAAAATCTTTTTTTAAATATTTAATATTTTTTATTAGAAATTATATAGTAATAAAACGATCAAAATATTTAATATTTGTTTCAGATTTTGTTAGAAATGAATTCATAAATTATTATAATATAGAAAAAGAAAAGACAGTTGTTGTTTATAATGCTTGGCAACACTTATTAAATGTTAGTTTTGATGAAAAAAAATTAATCATTAAATATAAAAAAATATTAGAAAAAGATTTTTATTTTTATATAGGAGGTCAAGAAAAGAATAAAAATATAAAATGGATTTTAGAAGTAGCAAAAAAAAATAAAAAGGATTTATTTATAATAGCAGGTCCGGTCAATAGAATAATAGATAATAATATTAATAATTTAATTTATATAGGTTATATTACAGATGAAGAAATGGCGTTTTTTATGAAAAAGTGTAAAGCATTTGTATTTCCATCAATTTATGAAGGTTTTGGTATACCTCCATTAGAAGCATTATATTTTGGTTCAAAAGTAATTTGTTCGGATAGAAGTTGTTTGCCAGAAATATATAAAAATTATGTAATATATATTAATCCTTATAATTATAATATAAATTTAGATGAATTAGTAGATATGAAAGTAGAAGATGCTAAAAATCTATTAAAGTTATATTCTTGGGATAGAAGTGCTGAAATTATATTAGATATAATAAAAAGACAATAGCTAGAGGGTTACAATGAATAAAATTTTAACACATAGAGAGATTCAAAAAGAAGAGTTAAAAATATTATTGGAATTTGATGATTTTTGTAAAAAAAATAAATTAAATTATTATCTTTCAGGAGGTACATTGTTAGGAGCTATCAGACATAAAGGCTTTATTCCATGGGATGATGATATTGATGTATGTATGCCTAGACCAGATTATATGAGATTTTTAGAAATTTTTCCAGAAAGCTATAAAGATAAGTATTTTTTAAGATGTCCTGAAAAAAATAATTTTCCATTACCTTTTATAAAATTAATGAATAAAGATATAAAAATAAAAAGTTTATCAATAAGTAAAGATATGGAATCTAATTTATGGATAGATATATTGCCGATAGATGGCTTACCTGAAGATATAAATGAGGTTAAAAAAATATATAAAAAAAGATATATATATGGAACATTATTATTATTAAAATTTTCTAAGGTTGGAAACTTTAAATTAAAAAGAAGAATTCAGAGATATATTGGTAAATTAATAGCGCGATTATGTAGTGATAAATTTTTTAGAAATAAAATCAATAAGTTAGTAGATATAAAAAATTATGATCAATATAGGTATGTTGGTGCTGTAACTTGGGGAATGTATGGTATTGGAGAAAGAATGTTAAAAAGTGAATTAAAAAAAACTGTCTATGTTGATTTTGAAGGACACAAATTTCCTACTTTTTCATGTTGGAAAAGTTATTTAACTGGTATTTATGGTGATTACATGAAATTACCACCAGAAGACGAAAGAAAAACACATTCTGTAGAAGCATATAAAATAAAGGAGTGAGATTATGGTTGTAGGATTAATAATTGCAGGTGGTGTTGGACAAAGAATGGGACAAGAAATCCCTAAGCAATTTATAAATGTTAATGATAAACCAGTAATCATATATACATTAGAAGCCTTTCAAAATAGTGATAATATAGATGTCATTGCAGTAGTTTGTTTAGATGGATGGCAACATATTTTAGAAGTTTATGCAAAACAATTTAATATAACTAAATTAAAACATATTATTACAGGAGGGGATTGTGGTCAATCTTCTATAAGAAATGGTGTATTTGAATTAGAAAAATTATATAGTGAAAAAGATATAGTATTAATACATGATGCTATTAGACCTATGGTGACAGAAAATATAATTAATGATTGTATAGAGACTACTAAAAAATATGGAAATTCAATAACTGTAATACCTTGTGCAGAAGCAATGTTAAAAACAGAAGATCAGATATCATCAACAGAATCTTATCCAAGAAATAATTTAAAAAGAACACAGACTCCACAAGGATTTTTCATAGGAGATATTTGTGATTTACATCGAGAAGCATTAGAAAAAGGAATTACAGATTCAGTAGCGTCTTGTACTTTAATGATAGAATTAAATAAAAAAGTATATTTTTCTAAAGGAGCAGAAAAAAATATAAAATTAACAACAATTGAAGATATTGATATTTTTAAAGCATTATTACAAGCAAAAAGATCAGAATGGTTGAGGTAAATATGATGAAAAATATATATGATAATGATATTTATCAAGAAGATATAAAAAATGGTTTAAAAAAAATAAAATTATTTATAGAAGATGTAGAAAATAAAAGTATATTAATTACAGGTGCAACAGGATTAATAGGTTCTTTCATAGTAGATAGTTTATATAAATTAGTAAAAGATTATAAGTTTAATATTAAAATCTATGCTTTGAGCAGGAATTTAGAACGGTTAAAATGTAGATTTATTTATGATAAAGAAAATATTATAACTTTTATAGAGAAAGATGTTAATGATAATTTAGATATAAAAGAAAATATAGATTATATTATACATGCTGCTAGTAATGCATATCCTTCAATTATGTATAATGATCCAGTAGGAACAATAATGTCTAATATAAAGGGAACATATAATTTATTAGAGTTTTTAAGAAAACAAAATGGAAAAAGATTATTATTTTTATCTAGTGGAGAAATTTATGGAGAAGTATCAAAAAATATAGATAAATTTAATGAAGAATGCTTAGGTAGAGTGGATATATCAAATATTCGTTCAAGTTATCCTTTAAGTAAGCGATGTGCAGAAAATTTATGTATATCTTATTCTGATCAATTTAATATAGAAACAGTGATAGTAAGACCTTGTCATATATACGGACCTAATAATTCTAATAAAGATAATAGGGCAAATGTTCAATTTATAAATAATGCTGTAAATAATGAAGATATTGTATTAAAGAGTAAAGGTAATCAAATTAGATCATATATGTATATTTCTGACTGTGTATCAGCATTATTAACTGTACTAATAAAAGGAAATAATAAAGAAATATATAATATATCTAATGAAAAATCAATAATTTCTATAGTGGATTTTGCAAAATATGTATCAAAAATATCAAATGTAAAATTGAAATATGAAATAAATGATAATGAGAAGTCATTATTTTCAAGAGCTGTTTTAGATAATGAAAAATTAAAATTATTAAGATGGAATCCAAGTTATGATATATATACAGGAATAGAACATACATTTAAAATTAGTAAATGGCTTATTGATTGATAATAAAAGATTTGCAAAAGTGAAGATTTAATTGAATTTGTAACAGATAGACCAAGTCATGAGTGCAGATATGCTATTGATCCTACAAAAATTCATAATGAACTTGGTTGGCTTCCTGCTACTAAATTTGATGACGGCATTAAGAAAACTATTGATTGGTATTTAACACATAAATCTTGGTGGGAAAAAATCGTCAGTGGTGAATACAAAGATTATTATTTTAGAATTTACAATAATAGATAGAAATAGATAGAAAAAAACCTCAAAGAAGATATTTTCTTTGAGGTTTTCTTTTAGTATGGTTTATGCATAGTAAATATTGCAATCAAGTATCATATCATCTATTTGCTTATGATCTGTGTATTGCCATATCTTGCAAATACGATTAGGATATTCAAGTTTAAAGCTGTTTTCATGATAATATTGAGCAGACCAGATGGGAATATAATCTGCAAGTAGATTTAAGTCAATGATATTGGTGAGCCAATTATAGGAACTATATAGACCTACATAATTATAATCTAGTTCATTTAGTCGATTGATGAAATTGCCAATCATATAAGCTACATTGATATTGTTTTTGAGCATAGATTTATCTTCTTCATCATACCAAATGCCAAGTGGCGGATTTTGTCCATTGAGATATGTTTTGATTTGTTTATCTACCCAATTAGCTTCTGCTATAGCTTCATCAATTGTTGAAGCATGAGCATAATAATATATGCCATAGGGCAGATTATAAGTTACAGCATTATTTACATGTGAGATAAACATTTCATCTAGATGAGTGTACTCACCTATTTTGATGATAACGCCTTGAATATTATTTGCTTTTAGTTTTTGCCAATTGAGTTTTTCTTGCCAAGCTGAGATATCTACTACTTGAAAATTTTGCATAAGTAATCACTCCTTTAATGATTTACTTGCAATTTAAATGAAGAAATTAAACCTTTTAAGCAAATTTGGGGGAATTTTTTGTTATTTTTATAAAAATTTACGATATGTCGAATACATTTTATTTTTATAAGAGTATAATATAGTTAATTTAAGAAAAAGCGAGATGATTATAATGCTACTTATAAAGGCAGTAGATTATAGGATTTTGGAATTATGTAAGGCTTATAATTTGAGCATAAATGGCTTGGCAAATAAAGCAGGAATGCCACCTTCAACTGTGGCTAGCTTATTAAGTGAAAAAAGTCGTAATCCTACAGAAGATACTATTTTTAAAATTTGTATTGGTTTTGGTATGAGAATGGATAAATTTTACGCCTCAAATTTATTTGACCTTAAAAATATAAGTTTAGAAAATACTTCGCAGAAAATATATAAAGTTTAAATTCATAACTGCACATATAGCGAAAGGCAAACTATTATGTTTTTGGATAATAGTTTGCCTTTTTTATTTGCTAAGAAAAAATTTTTGATTTAGGGGTTGATTTTTGCAATCTAAGTTGCAAGTAAATAAGTGTAAGGAGTTGATAAGATGAATAAGAAACGGCGGCAAAAGATGTTATCAATTAAAGCTATGATGTATTTTTAAATTTTAAAATTAAGGAGTGATTTTTAATGGCAGATACACGCAAATTAACAATGGTATTTACTTTAGATAATGGAGACGATTTTAAATATAATTTAGCAGATCCTAAAGATGAATTGACAAAGAGCGAAGTCGATGTAGTCATGCAGAAAATGATTGATATACAGGCTATTATCAAAAATAATCATAAAGCAACAGCGATTAAAGAAGCATATATCACAACTACTACACAAGATGTTTTAGCTTAAGTTTAATTTATAATTTTATAGTTCATTAGGAGGAATGTATTATGGCAGTTAAGAAAAACGCAGAATGTGAAATCATTATTAAAGTGGAAACAGGTACTACTTCTACAGGTAAAGCTAGCTATAGCAGTCGTAGTTTCGGTTATATCAATCCTTCTTTAGCAGAAGATGATATTTTAGATATCGGTCAAAAAATAGCGGGCTTACAAAAATATAATTTAGGTAGTGTAAATCGTCAGGACACAGCAGAAATAGCTGCGGAATAAGGAAAAAGGGGTGCGTGTCACCCCTTTTTCTTTTAAATTATTCTCTTGATGATAGAAAGAAGACGATTAGATGGAAAGACTATTAATAAAAGCTAAAGCTGGAGATAATTATGCTATACAGTTATTATTAAATAAGTATAAGAATTTATTAAATAGTGCTTCTAGACAACATCATTTAATATCTATTCAAGAAGAGGCATATGAAGAAGCCGTGATTAGTTTTTATCAAGCAATTAAGGATTTTAATGAGTCTTTAGGTGTGCCTTTTGCTGGTTACGCTAAAGTAAAAGTATATCAAGGTGTACATACTTTATTTCGTAGATATCTGCGTATTTGGCAAAATGAAGTATCGTTATCTGCTCAAATGAATACAGATGATGAAGATGAAGTAAAAGAATTTGGGGATTTATTGGCAGTAGATGAGGATTTAGCTGATAGTATTTCTTCTAGATTAGATATAATGAAGATTATTCATCAATTGCCACCTAAACAGTATGAAGTCTTTATCTTGGTAGTATTTAAGGGATTAAAATATAAACAAGTAGCAAAATTATTGCACATATCTGTACAAGCTGTAAGCAAAAATTATCGTAAAGCATTAGCTTTTATTAATAAATCTCTAGAGAAATAAAGAATTAAGGTGATAATATGGAATATATTTTTACGTATATAGCAAATTATGGTTTTCCTATGGTAGTGGCAAGTTTTTTGTTATTTCGCATGGATAAACATTTGGCTAATTTAGAAGAAGGTATAAGACATATGAATGAAACTTTAGCTAAACAGGTCAATCATTAATAAAAATAAAAACAGAGATTTTATTTATAATAAGTATAATAAACTGCATTTTTAAAAGTTGCTTTATATTTGACTTTTGAAAGTGCAGTTTAATTTTTTTACGATATTTTTCTGTGTTATAATATAGATGATGGAGGAATATTATCATGGAAAATTTTAATAGATTAAATGATTTATATTTTAAAAAACTTTTGGGGGATAAAAAAAGAAAGAATTTAACACTTAGTTTTTTAAATGGAGTTTTAAATAAAGATGATAAAAACTATTTTACAGATATAAGTTTTTTAGATAAAGATAATGAACCATTAACTTTAGATGGTAAATTATCTAAATTAGATATTAGAGCGGATTTAAATGATGGTACGCAAGTAGATATTGAGGTGCAAGTTTGTCCGTTTAAATTAATGGCTGAGCGTTCATTATATTATTGGTCAAAGATGTATTCAGAGCAATTAGAAAAAGGTGCTGAATATAAGAAATTAAAGAAGGCTATAGCTATAAATCTATTAGCATTTGATTATTTGGAAGATGAGCAAGAATGGCATAACATCTATAATCTATTAAATGTGAAATCTCATAAAAAACTTACGGACCATATAGAGATACATTTTTTAGAATTGCCCAAATTTACCTTAAAGGATATGCGAAAAATAAGAGCCTCTGAAGCATGGCTTGCTTATTTTTCAGGGAAATATAGTAAAGAAGAATTGGAGGAAATAGCGATGACAACTCCAGCAATTAAAGAAGCAGTAGAATTTGAAGATACATTTTTACAGAATAAAATAGAACGTAGAGCATATGAACAAAGAGAAAAAGCTATAAGAGATTATTATTCCTATATGAATGCATTTAAAGAAGAAGGATTGCAACAGGGTTTAGAGCAGGGTTTACAGCAAGGATTACAGCAAGGATTACAGCAAGGCATGCAAAAAGGGTTATATCAACAAGCTATACAAACTGCAAAAAATATGTTAAAAGATAAAGTAGATATAAAGCTTATTTCTAAATATACTAATTTAAGTGTAGAAGAAATAAAAAAGATAAACGAAGAATAAAGCCTTAAATTTTGAGGAAATAGTAATGATAAGATTAGTAATTAAAAAATAAGACTTACAATAGGAATGAATAGGATAGCTAAAAATTAATAATAAAGAGAGATTTTCTTCATAGTTATAATTTGGTAAACTTTATAATCAATAGAGTTAATAATTTTATGAAGAAAATCTTTTTTTATGATATAATGATTTTTGATTGTATAAAATTGTCATAATTTAAAGTATTTTATTTATTTGAATAGATTATAGGGAGTAGATTGTTATGAAACGTATTCGCAAAGCTGTTATACCTGCTGCTGGTTTTGGTACTCGTTTTTTGCCAGCGACAAAAGCAACACCTAAAGAAATGTTACCAATAGTAGATAAGCCTACAATTCAGTACATAGTGGAAGAAGCTATCTCTAGTGGTATTGAAGATATTTTGATCATCAGTGGTCATGCTAAACGTGCAATTGAAGACCATTTTGATAGTGCACCAATTTTAGAAGCTGAATTAAAAGCTAAAGGTAAAACTAAATTATTGGAAATGGTACAGGAAACATCAGAAATCAATGTACATTACATTCGCCAAAAACATATGCGTGGTTTAGGTGATGCTATTTTATGTGCTAGAGCATTCATTGATAATGAACCATTTGCTGTATTATTAGGTGATGATATAGTTTATAATCCTGAAATGCCAGCTTTAAAACAGTTGATGGATATGTATAATCAAACAGGTGCTACTATTTTAGGTTGTCAACAAGTGCCAAAAGAAAAGGTTTCTTCTTATGGTATTGTAGCAGGCGTACCAACTATCAATGAACAATTGATGAAAGTTAATGACATGATTGAAAAACCAAGCATTGAAGAAGCTCCAAGTCAAATGGCAGTGCTTGGTAGATATATCATCACTCCAGATGTATTTGAAGTATTGCAAAATACTAAGCCAGGTAAAGGTGGAGAAATACAGTTGACAGATGCACTCAAAGTTATGGCAAAACGTGAAAATGTTTATGCTTATAATTTCACCGGCAAACGCTATGATGTAGGCGATAAATTAGGCTTTTTGAAAGCTACAGTAGAATTTGCTCTCCGTCGTGATGATTTATTTGGTGACTTTGCGGAATATCTCAAAACAATTGTAAAAGATTTATAATAATAATTATAATAAAAAAGGTGATACTTTTAGTATCACCTTTTATTTTATCTATATATTATATTTGTGATTAATTTTCTGGGATAGTTAGATTATCTTTAATTTGCGATACTTCGTTATTGATATCTAACATTATAGGAGCTTCAATAGCATAAATGCGATTTAAATTATTTACAATATCTTTATGCTCAATTTGATTGTAAGTTCCTTCGTTGATGATTACAATACTTTGACGAACAGTTTCATTTAATTTATAACTATAAACACGAGTTTTTTCCAAAATATTATAAACTAATGTATAATTGTTTTGTGATAATTCACTTGGCGGTAAAGCATCTTGTAATGAATTATTAAAAGCATTTGTTTCATCATATAATCTTTGCAATTGACTTAAAGCTTCAGTTGCAGATATGGATTGATTTTCATAATTAGAAATGATTTTGTGATAAACTGTAGCAAATCTATCTAGCTGATTGATATCTTCTTTATAATCATTGTACCATGTTATAAAATAAGGTTGTTCGTTTAAAATAGCCAAACGTTGCTCAGTGGAGATAGAATTTGAAGAAGATGGTATCACTAAAGAACTATAGACAGCTACAAAACAAAGTAAAATAATGCCACAAGGAATAATAAATATTCTCTTTGTAGGGTATTTTCTATCAGCTAAATAACTAGCAATAATGATAACAATCATAACAGCAATAGCTAGTAAAATATTCATAAAAAATTTTTTCCTCCTTATATTATAAGTTCATTTCTTTGATGGCAAAGAAACGAACCAAAGAAAGCCACCGCAGATAAAATTTAAGCTTTGAAAAAAATTATCATTTCATACAAAGCTTAAAACTCGCTACGCTCAGACAGTTAAGCAAAAACCGTATTCAATGATAATGTTTTTCAATAATCTTGCGATTACCGCTAAATTTTATAATGCGGAAAATATAACAAATTATTTAGCATTATTAAAAATAATACCGAATGTCCCTCACGTTAGCGAATTTTACGGTAGCCGTAGGCTATTGGAAAGGATAAAATTATGGCTATGGTTTTAGCTCTACTGTTTGAGCAAAGCGAGTTTAGAGCATTATAGACATAATTTTATAATTGACAAAGTAAAATTGATATCGGGAGGTAGAGTTCTTTTGTTACTTTTCTTGCTCATGAAAGAAAAGTAAGCAATATATTTATTTTAGCATATTTTTTTAGAAGATATGAAAATTAATTTTAGGATAGAGGTGTATGGTTTGACTTCAAGAAGAATTATGTATTATTTACAGGCTTTTAAAATTTTAGCACTAGGATATTGGCGTTCTGAACAAAAATGGAAAGCTTATGGTATTTTAGCTGTTGTTTTAATTTTAAATTTAGCTAGTGTATTTTTGACGGTATTGGTAAATGATTGGTATAAAGAATTTTGGGATGTTTTGCAAGCCTATGAATTTGATAGTTTTTGGTATTTAGTGGGCAAATTTTCCTTGATTGCCGCTATCTATATAGCGATTGGCGTTTATTCTGTGTATTTACAACAATTATTGCAGATAAAATGGCGTGAATGGCTCACTGATAAATATTTAGTTAGATGGATGGAAAATAGAGCTTATTATAAGTTGAAATTGATGGGAAAAGATATGGATAACCCAGATCAGCGTATTTCTGAGGATATTAATCAATTTGTAGCGTTGACTTTATCTTTGACGATTGGTCTTGTGCGTCAACTGATAACTTTGGTGGCATTTACTGTAATTTTATGGAATTTATCAGGAATTATCACTGTGCCTATTGGCAGTTATGAATTTACTATCTATGGCTATATGGTTTGGTTATCTTTGGTATATTCTATCGTTGGTACGTATCTCACTCATAAGGTGGGTAAGGCACTTATCAATTTAAATTATGAACAGCAAAAATATGAAGCTGATTTCCGTTTTGCGATGATGCGTGTCAGAGAAAATACAGAGTCGATTGCTTTTTATCGTGGTGAAAAGCCTGAGTTAGAAAATTTCTTGACTAGATTTAAGATTGTAATTGGCAATTTCCGCGATATTATGACTCGTCAAAAAATCTTAAACGGTTTTACAGCTGGTTATGGTCAATTGGCGATTATCATTCCATTATTATTGGCTGCACCGCGTTGGTTTGCTAAAGAGGTGCAAGTTGGTTGGATTATGCAAGTATCAAATGCTTTTGGACAAGTTCAAGGGGCAATGTCATATTTTGTAGATGCTTATACAACTATAGCACAGTGGTGCTCTGTAGTTCGCCGTTTAGATGGTTTCAATCGTCATGTCAGTGAAGCTTTGGATTTGAAATCTGATTTAATGATAGATAATGCTTCTAATATTAAAGTCGGTATAGAAAATGTAGATGTTTTCCTTCCTAATAAAAATAAAGATGTTTTAATCAAGAATTGTACAATTGATTTGATGAAGTATCAATCTTTATTGATCATGGGTGCTTCTGGTGTGGGTAAATCAACTCTTTTACGAACACTTGCAGGTCTTTGGTCTTATGCGAAAGGCAATGTTTATTTGCCAAAAGAAGAAGAATTTTTATTCTTACCACAAAGACCATATTTGCCACTTGGTAGCTTAAGACAGGCAATTTCTTATCCTGTAGTCGAAGAAGTAATCAGTGAAAAATATAGTGATGAAGAAATAAAAGAAATACTCATAGCTTGTAAGTTAGAAAATTTAGTAGATAAATTGGATATTGTTGATGATTGGAGTAGAATTTTATCTTTAGGTGAACAGCAAAGAATAGCTTTTGCGAGAATTTTATTATATAAACCTAAATTTGTATTTTTGGATGAAGCTACATCAGCACTTGATGAAACTTTAGAAGGAAATTTATATGATATGTTAAAAACATATTTACCAGATACGAGAATAATAAGTATTGCTCATCGTAGTAGTTTGATTTGCAAGCATCAGGCTATCTTAAAATTAAAAGAGAAAGGTTGTTGGGAAATTCATGAATAATCGAGAAGTTGAAATAAAAATGGAAATAAAAGATAAAGCTCAAGTAGAAAATATACGTAAATTCTTGCAAGAAAATGAAGGACAAAGACCACAAAGTATAGTGATGAAGGCTATTTATTACGATACGGAAGAAAAATTCTATCAAAAACATAAAATTGCCTATCGTGTACGACAAGAAAACAATTGTTTTGTAGCAACATATAAATCGGGAAAAGTAAACACACAGGGCGTTTTTGAACGTGTGGAAATTAATAAAAAAGTAACAAGCCTACAAGCAGATATAAGTGTTTTTTCGGATGTAGGTGAGATTTGGAATTTAATCAAAGAAACTAAAGGTAAGAAATTCATTCCGATTGTAATAACTGATTTTGTACGTGAATGTATAGATATAAATTGGTTTGCTTCAAAACTGGAAATAGCTTTAGATTGTGGATTTGTGCAGGGAAATGAAAGAAAATCTCCTATTTGTGAAGTAGAAATAGAATTAAAATCTGGACGAATGGAAGATTTATTATCTTTAAAAAATGAACTTAGTGAAAAATTTGATTTACAAATTTCTACCGTAAGTAAATATAAAAAAGGTCTAATTTTAGCAGAGCAAATTTAAAGCTCTGCTTTTTTTTGAAATTTTTTAAAATTTTTTTGGATTTTAGCAGGATTTACAAAATTTATATAGAAATGTAATATCGTCAAATGAAAATGTAACGAATTTTATTTATTTGAGAAGTTTTTACAGAAAAAGGGGTTGTGTAAATTTATTTAATCTAAATTTTATAAAATGTACGATAATTGTTAAGATTGTTAAGTTTTTATAAGTAATTTGTTATATTTGTGTAATTTTTAATAGTTTTTATAGATTAATTCCTGCATTTTTATCGAAATTGACAAGATGTGTAGACTATGTTTATTTTTTCAGGAGGTTTTATATTATGAGAAAAACAGAATGCTTAGCCATGATATTGGCTGGTGGTCAAGGGAGCAGATTAGGAGCTTTAACTAAGAATATAGCTAAACCAGCTGTACCATTTGGTGGAAAATATCGTATTATCGATTTCCCATTAAGTAACTGTGCAAATTCTGGTATTGAAACAGTAGGTGTACTTACTCAATATCGTCCACTAGAATTGCATACATACTTAGGTACTGGTGAAGCATGGAATCTTGACCGTAAAAATGGTGGTGTATATATTTTACCTCCATATGCTAGAGAAAAAGGTGCAGATTGGTATAAAGGTACAGCAGATGCAATTTATCAAAATATTAATTTTATCAATAAAGCTAATCCAGATTATGTATTAGTTTTGTCTGGTGACCATATTTATACTATGGATTATGCAAAAATGATTGAATTCCATAAAAAGAATAAAGCAGAAGCTACAATTAGTGTAATTAAAGTGCCAATGAAAGAAGCTTCTCGTTTTGGTATTATGAGCACAGATAAAGAAGGTCGTATTACTAAATTTGCCGAAAAACCTGCTAAACCAGAAAGCAATTTAGCTTCTATGGGTATTTATATCTTTAGCTGGAATTTCTTACGTGAATACTTAGAAAATGATGCTAAAGATGAAACTTCTAGCCATGATTTTGGTAAAAATATTATTCCAAAAATGTTAGCTGACCAAGCTAGATTATATTCCTATGCATTTGAAGGTTATTGGAAAGATGTAGGAACAATCGATAGCCTTTGGGAAGCAAACATGGATTTATTAAAAGAAAAACAACCATTTGAAATGAATGGTAAATGGAAAATTTATTCCGTGGATATGGCTATGCCACCTCACTATGTAGGACCAAAAGCTAAAATTAAAAATTCTCTTGTAAGCGAAGGTTCTATGATTTGCGGTGAAGTAAAAAATTCTGTTATATTCCCAGGTGTACGCATTGCTAAAGGTGCAAAAGTAAGCAATTCTGTAATTATGCCATTTGCAAAAATTGAAGCAGATGCTGTTGTTGAAAAAGCTATTGTAGCTCAAAACAGCAAAATTGAAGCAACTGCTCAAGTAGGTAGTGACGATGGCACTATTGTAGTAATTCCTGAAGGTGAAACTGTACGACCAATGGTTGTTTCCGATGCAACTGAAAATGTAAATGTGGGATAAAATAAGAGAGGGATATAATTATGAAAAATGTTCTCGGAATAATGGATTTATATGAAGACGATAAACAAATAAGAACACTTACAACAAAAAGACCTGTTGCAACATTACCTTTTGCAGGTCGTTATCGTTTATTAGACTTTGCTTTATCTAGCATGGTTAACTCTGGTATTACAAAAATTGGTATGATGATGCCAGCAAAATCTCGTTCTATCTTAGACCATCTTCGTTCTGGTAAAGACTGGGATTTAGCACGTCGTCATGATGGTTTATTCTATTTACCAGCTATAAAAATGGATAAAGATAGCCGTAATGGTAACTTACAGTCTTTCTATAGACATATGAGCTTTATCAGACAGTCTGAACAAGAATATGTATTAATCTGCAACAGCCGTTTTGTTTATAATATAGACTTTACTACAGCTCTTCGTTTCCATCAGAATACTAGTGCTGATATCACTATGGTTTACCATATTGAAAATAAAGAACGTCCAGATAATGCAACTATTTTACAGACTGGTGAAAATGGTCTTGTTACAGAAATTGCTAACCGTCCAGCTGTTTATGAAAATTCCAAAGTATTCATGGGTATTTATTTAATGTCCCGTAAAAAATTCATGGAAATCATATCTACAGCATATGAACGTGGTGGCTATGATTTCTTGATTGATGGTATTTTACGTCATCAGGATAATTTAAATATTTATGGCTTCCAACATGAAGGTTATGTATCTGAAATCTGCTCTACAAGTTCCTATTTCAAAACTAATATGGACTTGTTAGAACCAGAAATTTGGGAAGAATTATTCATGGGTTATAACCCAATCTATACAAGAGTTCGTGATGAAGCTCCTGTACAGTACAAAAAACAAGCAAAAGTTAATAATTCTTTAGTTGCAAATGGTTGCGTAATTGAAGGTTCTGTAGAAAACAGTATCTTATTCCGTGGTGTTAAAATCGGAAAAGGCGTTCAAGTTAAAAATAGCGTAATCATGCAGAATTGTGAATTACAAGATGATGCTCTAGTAGAAAATGTAATTTGCGATAAAAATGTAGTAGTATCCGATGGTAAATGGTTAAAAGGTGCTGAAAATTATCCATTGATCATTGAAAAAAATACAGTTATTTGATTAACAAAAGATAAGATATTAAAATAATATAGGTTAAAAAATATAGTAATTATAAATATATATAATATAAATTATATAATATAAAATATTAATATATAGGTTTTGGTTTTTTTAGAAATATAGAGTTTTTATTTCAGGGTAGTGCGATTAAGGTAAAAACTTATAGGGGGAAGTAATAGTGAGTGTAGGAATAATCAATAAGCAAATTGAAGAGAGAGCTTCATTACAGAAAAATTTCTTAAAAACAGCAAATATGTTATTTGGTAAAGATTGGAATGAATTAACTAAAGAAGAATTATATCAGACTTTAGTTAGAACAGTTCGTCAGTACATCAGTGAAAACTGGATTATGACTAATAAATACTATGAAGAAAATCAATGCAAAGAAGTATATTATTTTTCCATTGAATTCTTATTAGGTCGTCTATTAAATACAAACTTGATCAATCTTGATATGAAAGAAATCTGTAAAGAAGCCTTGAAAGACTTGAATATTGATATTACAGAACTCTTTAAACAGGAACCAGATGCAGGTTTAGGTAATGGTGGTCTTGGCCGTCTTGCTGCTTGCTTTATTGATTCTTTGGCTTCCTTAGGCCTTCCAGGTCATGGTTGTACTATCCGTTATCAATATGGTCTGTTTGAACAAAAAATAATAGATAATCAACAAGTTGAAATTCCTGATAATTGGCTTAAAAATGGTTTCGCTTGGGAATATCGCAAAGCTGACAAAGAAGTTGATGTTCATTTTGGCGGTAATGCTTATATGGCTCAACAAGAAGATGGTTCTTTAAAATTAGTTCATGAAGGATATAATACAGTTGCAGCTGTTCCTTATGATGTGCCAATCGTAGGTTACCACAATAATGTAGTAAATACTCTTCGTCTTTGGAATGCTGAAGTTCCTCAAGATTTTGCTTCTTTATCAGGTACTAGAGAACAGTTACAAGAAAGATTGCGTCAATCTTATCGTGTACAAGCAATCACTTCTTGCTTGTATCCAGAAGATAGCTCTTATGAAGGTAAAATGCTTCGTTTGACTCAAGAGTATTTCTTTGTATCTGCAGGCGTTCAAAGTATTGTTCGTCATTATAAACGCCGTAAAGGTGATTTAAAAGATTTTGCGAAAAAAATTGCTATTCATATCAATGATACTCATCCAGCAATGGCAATTCCTGAACTTATGCGCGTACTCATTGACCAAGAAGGTATGGATTGGGATACTGCTTGGGATATCACTAAAAATACAGTAGCTTATACTAACCATACAATTATGCCAGAAGCATTAGAAACTTGGCCAATTGATATGTTTAAAAATCTCGTACCACGTATTTACATGATCGTAGAAGAAATCAATGCACGCTTCTTAGAAGATGTTCGTAAACAATATCCAAATGATGAAGACCGTGTACGCAGAGTATCTATCATTCAAGATGGCGTAGTTCATATGGCTCGTCTTTCTGTTGTAGGTAGCCACAGCGTAAATGGTGTTGCTAAAATTCATAGCGATATCTTAAAAGCACATACTATGCGTGACTTTGATGAAATTTACCCAGGTAAATTCAATAATAAAACTAATGGTATTACACATCGTCGTTGGCTCATTGCTGCAAATCCACAGCTTTCTAGCTTAATAGATGAAGCTATTTCTGATAAATGGCGTAAAGACCCATCTCGTCTTATCGATTTATTAGATTATAAAGATGATACAGCATTCCTTGATAAATTAGCAGAAGTTAAAAAAGAACATAAAATTTATTTAGCTGGTCATATCAAACGTCGTAGTGGATTTACTATTGACCCTAACTCTTTATATGACATTCAAGTTAAACGTATTCATTCTTACAAACGTCAAATTATGAATATTTTACATGTAATGCATATCTATAATTTGATTAAAGCAAATCCATCTATTAAATCTGAAATGTTACCTCGTACTTATATGTTCGCAGGTAAAGCAGCTCCTGGTTACCATATCGCTAAAGAAACAATTCGCTTAATTAACAATGTAGCTAATATTGTTAATAACGATAAAGATGTAAACGATTGTTTACATGTAGTATTCTTAGAAAACTATGGTGTTACTTTAGCAGAAAAATTATTCCCAGCAGCTGATGTTAGTGAACAGATTTCTCTTGCAGGTAAAGAAGCTTCCGGTACATCTAACATGAAATTCATGATGAACGGTGCTATCACACTTGGTACTTTAGATGGTGCTAACGTGGAAATCTGCGATGCAGTTGGAGAAGATAACTGCGTTATCTTTGGCTTAAAAGAACATGAAGTAATGGAATACTATAAAAATGGATTATATTCCGCATGGACTGAATATAATACAAATCCAGCAATTCACAATGTAGTTGATGAATTATTGACTGGTCCATTCGTAGGTAATGGTGATTTCCATGACTTACACAACTATTTATTCAATAGTAATGATGAATATTTTGTATTCAAAGACTTCAATTCTTATATTGATGCTCATGTAAAAATTAGAGGTAAATATCTCGACCGCTATGGTTGGTTGAAATCCAGCTTAATCAATATTGCACATTCTGGTATCTTCTCTAGTGATAGAACTATCAGCGAATATGCAAAAGATATCTGGAATGTAGAACCTATTAATTTATTAAAATAAATGACTCCAAAGGAGAACTAAAAATATGGAAGTATCCGCATTAAAAGATTTTGATTTGTATTTGTATCATCAAGGTACAAATTTCTATGCGTATCAAATGTTAGGAGCTCATTTTGTAGTAGAAGACGGAGTAGAAGGCGTACGCTTTGCTGTTTGGGCACCTCATGCTAAAGCCATAAGTGTAGTAGGAGATTTTAATAATTGGGATTACAATGAAAACCCAATGCAGAGAATTTCTGATGGTGAAATTTGGGTGACTTTTATTCCTAATTTACAGCAAGGTGAAATTTATAAATATTCTATAGAGCCATTCAATGGTGGAGAACGTTTCTTAAAAGCAGACCCTTATGCTTTTTATGCTGAAAAGAAACCAAAAACAGCTTCTCGCGTTTATGATTTACGCGGTTATGAATGGCATGATGAAAAATGGCAGAAAAAACAGCAACAAGAAGCTTCTTATGATAAACCTATGCTCATCTATGAAGTGCATTTAGGCTCTTGGCGTCGTGATGCTGAAGGTAATTATTTAACTTATAGAGAAGCAGCAAAACAACTCATCTCTTATGTTAAAGAAATGAATTATACTCATATTGAGTTTATGCCACTTTGTGAACATCCATTTGATGGTTCTTGGGGTTATCAAGCAACTGGTTATTATGCAGTAACTAGTCGTTATGGTGAACCAAAAGACTTCATGTATTTAGTAGATTTAGCTCATCAAAATGGTATTGCTGTAATCATGGACTGGGTTCCAGGACATTTCTGTAACGATGCTCATGGTCTTCGCCGTTTTGATGGTGAAACTTTATATGAATCTGATAATGAAAAACGCCGTGAAAATTGGCAATGGGGTACAACTAATTTCGACTATGGTCGTCGTGAAGTGCATAGCTTCTTAATTTCTAATGCTCTATTTTGGTTAAATGAATATCATATTGATGGGCTTAGAATTGATGCTGTAGCTAATATGTTGTATCTAAACTACGGTCGTGAAGAAGGTCAGTGGGAACCTAATAAATATGGTGATACTGGTAACCTTGAAGCTATGGAATTGATTAAAAATCTAAATGAAGCGATTTTCAAATATCATCCAAATGCTTTAATGATGGCAGAAGAATCTACATCATGGCCTATGATTTCTCGTCCAACTTATATGGGCGGTATGGGCTTTAACTATAAATGGAATATGGGCTGGATGAATGATATGCTCAAATATATGAGCCTTGATCCTATTTATCGTAAATGGAATCATGATAAAATTACATTCTCCTTGATGTATGCTTTCTCTGAAAACTTTGTATTGCCATTATCTCATGATGAAGTAGTTCATGGTAAATGCTCTTTAATTGAAAAAATGCCAGGCGATTATTGGCGTAAATTCGCTGGTCTTCGTTCCTTCTTTGGTTATTGGATGACTCACCCTGGTAAAAAATTATTATTCATGGGTGGCGAATTTGGTCAATTTATCGAATGGAAATATGATGATAGTCTTGATTGGCATTTAGCTGAATTGTATCCAATGCATACAAAAATGCAGAGATTCTCTAAAGAATTGAATAAATTCTATTGTGAACATAAAGCTTTATGGCAAGTAGACTTTGATTGGCGTGGTTTCCGCTGGATTGATTGTAACGATAATGAAAATAGCGTTATTTCCTTTATTCGTTATGCTGAAGACCAAGATGATTTCATCATTGTAGTATGTAACTTCACTCCAGAAGTGCGTCATGGTTACCGCATTGGTGTACCTGAAAAAGGTATTTATCAAGAAGTATTTAATACAGATAAAGAAGAATACGGTGGTTCTAATGTATTAAATGAAGGTGACTTTAAATCAGAAGATGTATTCTGGCATAATTTAAATCAATCTATTCAAATTACTTTACCACCACTTGGTACAGTATATTTCAGATTGAAATTGCGTCCTGTTGAAGCTAAAAAACAGACAGTGATTGAAGCTGAAAAACCAGAAAAAGTAAAACTTAATGGTAATAGATCAAAACAACGTCAAAAGGCTAAAGCTTATGCCTTGAAATAATTTAAGTTATAGCCCATATAATTTTTATTATATGGGCTATATATACAATCATAGAGGAAGGTCGTGTTATAGTGTTAAAAGTTTTATATGTAGCCTCAGAAGCTGTGCCTTTTGTAAAAACAGGCGGTCTTGCAGATGTAGCGGGTTCTTTACCTAAAGAATTAAAACAAAAAGGTGTAGATGTTCGTGTTGTTATACCAAAATACAGTGGTATAAAAGAAGAATATCGCAATAATATGGAACATATTTATGATGGTGAAATCAATGTTTCCTGGCGTAAAAAATATCTAGGTATTGATAGATACGATTATAAAGATGTACCATTTTATTTCATTGATAATCAGGAATATTTCTATCGTGAAGGATATTATGGTTATCCAGATGATGTAGAAAGATTTACTTTCTTCTGCAGAGCTGTTCTTGAAATGCTTCCTCATATTGATTTCTGGCCAGATGTTATTCATATGAATGATTGGCAAACAGGTTTAATTAGCGTTTATTTAAAACTCGAACATAATGAAGATGTACGCTATAACAAGATTAAAACAGTATATACTATTCATAATTTGAAATATCAAGGTCGTTTCTGGAAAGGATATTTACCAGATGTATTAGGTCTTGATTGGAAATGCTTCAACAATGGTGATTTGGAATACTTCGATGATATCAACTTCATGAAAGGTGCTATCGTATATTCTGATAAAGTTACTACTGTAAGTCGCAGTTATGCTAAAGAAATTCAAGATCCTTATTATGGTGAAGGTCTTGAAGGTATGCTTCAAAAACGTGATGCAGATTTATCTGGTATTATCAATGGTCTTGATTATGAAGATTATAATCCAGAAACTGATAAGTACATCTTTAAAAACTTTGATGTACATAATGCAATTGCTATCAAAGGTGATAATAAAGAACAACTTCAGAAAAAATTGGGCTTACCAGTAAATCGCAAGATTCCAATGATTGGTATGGTAACTCGTTTAGTTGAAGCTAAAGGTCTTGATTTAGTTACACGTATCTTAGATGAATTACTTGAATATGAAAATGTACAATTTGTAATCTTAGGTACAGGCGATAGACAATATGAAGACTGGTTCAAAGGTCTTGTGTGGCGCTATCCGAAAAAAGTATCTGCTAATATCTTCTTTAATAATGAATTAGCACATCAAATTTATGCTGCAAGTGATTTATTCTTGATGCCATCTCAATATGAACCATGCGGTATTGGTCAGCTTATCGCTCTTCGTTATGGTACTGTGCCAATTGTACGTGCTACAGGTGGTTTAAAAGATACTGTTGAAGCATATAACAATTACACTCAAACTGGTAATGGCTTTAGCTTTAATAACTACAATGCACATGAATTATTATTCTCCATCAAACGTGCAATAGATGGTATTGCTGATGATAGAAAACATATTCATCTTGTAGAAAATGCTATGACTGCTGATTATAGCTGGGAAGAATCAGCTAAACAATATAAAGAATTGTATAATAGCTTAAAGGCTTAATAATTAGTTTAAAATAAAAATTTTATCGCTTAATACGACTTTTATAAAATTTTGCTTACTCAACAAAATAAGGTCTGTATTAAGCGATAATTATTTTATAGATGATTGAAGTTTTAATTAAAGTTTTAATCAGGGGAGGGATAATATAAATGATTTTTCATGATTCGCAAAATCTATATTATCGCAGTCCTATAGGGGCAGTGCCGACACAATCTTTTGTGAGATTGGCAATTGATGTTGATTTAAAAGATAAAGTTTCTTTAGTGCGTTTACATACATGGCAAGAAACTTGTGGTTCAATATATTATAATTTAAAAAAATCTTCATGGGATGAAAAACATTATTTTATTGATTTAGATATGCCTGAAGATGGTTGTCTTGTTTGGTATTATTTTATAATTGAATTAGTTGATGGCAAATTATTATATTATGGCAATAATAAGGCGCAAATGGGTGATATTGGTCAAGAAGCACTAGAGGTGCCACCATCTTATCAGATTACAGTATTTAAAAAAGATGTAAAAACGCCAGATTGGTTTAAAAAAGCCGTTATGTATCAGATTTTTCCTGATAGATTTTATCGTAGTGGCAATAATATTCCACAGAAAAAACATGCGGTGCTTCATTGTGATTGGAATGAGCCACCAATGTATTATTTAGACCCAGATACTAAAAATGTAGTCACTTATGATTATTTTGGCGGAAATATCCAAGGTATAAAAGAGAAATTATCTTATTTAAAAGATTTGGGAATATCTGTGATTTATTTTAATCCTATTTTTAAATCACGTGCTAATCATCATTATGATACGGCAGATTATCATCAAGTAGACCCAATGTTTGGCACTAATGAAGAATTTGCACAGCTTTGTAGTCAAGCTAAAGAGATGGGAATTCGCATCATCTTAGATGGTGTATTTAGTCATACTGGCAGTGATAGTATATACTTCAATCGCTTTGGCAATTTTGACAGTGTAGGTGCATATCAATCCAAAGAATCTCCATATTATGAATGGTATGATTTCAAGGAATATCCTTGTAAATATGATTGTTGGTGGGGCTTTACAAGTATGCCAAACACAAAGGAAACAACACCATCATATATGGATTTCATCATTCGTAGTGAAGATAGTGTAATGAATTTTTGGATGGATAAAGGCATAAGTGGTTGGCGTTTAGATGTAATTGATGAATTGCCACAGAAATTTACACGTTGTTTTTATCAAAAATTGAAGAAATTAGATAAAGATGCAGTTATCATCGGTGAAGTATGGGAAGATGCTTCAAATAAAATAGCGTATAATGTTCATCGTGAATATCTTTGTGGCTATGAGCTGGATAGTGCGATGAATTATCCATTGCGCAGAATTATTTTAGATTTTATTTTGAGAAATAAATCAGCTCAAGAAACAGAAGTAAGTATTTTAAATCAGCATGAAAATTATCCTGAAGAAAATCTCTATGCCATGATGAATTTATTGGGTAGTCATGATGTAGAACGTATTTTGACTTTATTAGGCGAAGCTCCAAGTGTAGAAAATGTACCAGCTAGTGTACAGGCAAAATTCAAATTAGATGATGCTCATTTACGTTTAGCTATTGCTCGTTTGAAATTAGCTGTTGTTTGGCAGATGACATTGCCAGGGGTACCATCAATTTATTATGGCGATGAAATCGGTATGCAGGGATATCGCGACCCACATAATAGAGCAAGCTATAAATGGGATGAAGCTGATAATAATTTACGTCATTTCTTTACGCGTATGATAGCACTGCGCAATCATCGACAAGTATTGCAAACTGGTTGGTATATACCAGTATATGCTCAAGATGATGTCTTAGCTTATATGAGAACTACAAAATTAGGCAAAGATAGATTTGGACAAAAAATGGATGATGATTGCATTTTAGTGGTATTAAATCGTCATCAAGAAAAGACTATGACGATAGAAATTGATGTTCATGGTTTTTGTCAGCGTAAATTACATGAAATAACTAATATGTATCCTGATGTGGAAATCATAGATAATAAAGCTAAGATAGAAATTGAACCGCTCACAGCTCTAGTATTTGAACAGGAAAAAGAAAATATAGAATATGCTAGAAAAGCTGGTATTATCATGCATCCAACATCCCTTCCATCTGATTATGGTATTGGTGATTTAGGAAAAGAAGCTTATAATTTTGTGGATTGGTTAGTAAAAGCTAAACAAAAGATTTGGCAAGTATTGCCATTAAATCCAGTAGGATATGGAGCATCTCCATATCAATCTCCATCTGCTTTTGCTGGCAATACTATGCTTATTTCTCCTGAAAAATTGGTGGAAATCAATTTATTGGAAGCCAAAGATATTGTTTTAGATTATAAAGCTGATGTTGATAAAGTAGATTTTGTAAAAGTAGAAGCTTATAAAGAAAAAATCTTAACAAAAGCTTTTGCAAATTTTGTAGCAGATGCAGATTATACTGCTTTTTGTCAACAGCAAAGTTATTGGCTTGAAGATTATGCACTATTCATGGCATTAAAGAAATATTATAAAAACTTACCATGGTATGAATGGAATTTAGATATAAAATTGCGTAAACCTCAAGCTTTAGAGTCTTGTAGAATTTCTTTGGCACAAGATATTGCTTATGCTAAGTTTAAGCAATATATTTTCTTTAAACAGTGGCAAGATTTACATGCTTATGCAAACGAAAGAGGCATACAAATAGTCGGTGATGTTCCAATTTTTCCATCACATGATAGTGCTGATGTATGGGTACATCAAGATTTATTTAATTTGAATGCTGATGGCACCTTAAAGACAGCAGCAGGAGTGCCACCAGATTATTTCAGTGAAGATGGTCAACTTTGGGGCAATCCACATTATCTCTGGAAGGTAATGCAAAGAGATGACTATAGTTGGTGGCGTAAACGTATAGCTACATTGTTGAATTTAGTAGATATAATTCGCATTGACCATTTCCGTGGTTTTGAAGCTTATTGGGAAGTATCTGGTATGGCCACAAATGCTCGTGTTGGTAAATGGGTTAAAGGTCCAGGCAAAGATTTATTTGATAAAATCAAAGAATATTTAGGTGATGTGCCAATCATTGCTGAAGATTTAGGTGTAATTACGCCAGAAGTCGAAGCTTTGAAAAATAGTTGTAATTTCCCAGGCATGAAAGTTTTGCAATTTGAATTATATGCAAATAAATATCATAAATTAAACTTTATCAGTCCGAAAAATAGCATTGTCTATACAGGCACTCATGACAATAATATAACTTTAGGCTGGCTTAAAGAGGATATATCTCCGCAGGATAAAGCAGTTTTAGCAGATTTATTAGAAGTTAAAGTTGATGATAATGAGGCTTTATTAGAGGAATTGGTAAAATTAGCATATGCTAGTGCCTCTAAGATGGCGATATTGCCAATGCAAGATGTTTTGAAGTTGGATAGTAATGCTAGAATGAATTTACCTGGTACAGTAGGCACTAACTGGGGCTGGCGCATGCAAAAAGATACATTGACAGACGAAAAAGCAATGTATTTGTGTTCCTTAGTAGAAAAATATAATAGATAAATGAAAAGGACTCTGCAATAAATGTAGAGTCCTTTTAGATTTTAGCGAAAAGTAATTCGGCAAAGAAGATATTATCATGGTATAATAATTTAAGTGTATTTAGTTAAATTTATTTTAAGATAGGTGAATATTTTAATGAAAATAGAGAAAAAAATATTGTGGGCGATATCATTAAGTGCATTATCTTTATGTACATATAATCAGCCAGTATTAGCTTCAGATACTGATGTTGAAATCTTAAATTATGTTGAAGACCAACGTCGTGAAGCTAGAGATAAAGAAAAAAATAAAGCTATTAATGAATTTAAAGCAGAATTAGATGCTCAATATGAAAAAGAAGGCATTGTTATACAAAATCCTCAAGAAGCACCAATTATTTTTGAGGGTAATGATATTATGTATGACTCAGTAACAGGTGAAGTATATGGTAAGGGTAATGTAAAAATCACTCAGAATTATTCACGCATGACTACTGAAGATGCAAATGGTAATTTAAATACAGGTGATGTGGATATTCCTGTTCCTGCTCATGTTATGCAGGTAGCTAACCCAACACTTGATATCAACAGTGAGAAAACAAAATATAATTATAATGAAAAAACTGGTGTAATGAATAATGTAAAAGGTCGTGTAGATAATAGATATATTTCAGGGGAACAAGTAGAATTTTATCCTGATTACTATATAATTTACAATGGCACGATGACACGTTGTCCTGCGAAAAAACCAGATTACTGTTTGACTGCTGAGAAAATTGAAATTTATCCTGATGACCATATGGTAGCATATAATGCGAAATTTTTGATCAAAGGTCAAGTTATTTATCAAACAGATGAATATAGTACTAAAATAGGTACTAATAGCGATGGAAAAAATCAATGGATACCACTGCGTATTCGTATAAATGATGATGATGGTTTATCTATCGGTTATAAATTAGATGCACCACTGATGGATAATGTAAAAGCTTATGCTGATTTAAAATATACTACTAAGCATGATATGAGAAATATTTATGGTGTAGCTTGGAATAATGCAGGTAGTACTTTTAAAGTAGAAAATGGTAAATATGAAGATGATGATGATCGTTGGTTAGAAAAAAATATAGCATATGTATATAATTATGGCAGTAGAATAGGTGATACACCACTTAGTTTTAATTTGTATAATGAATATGGTTTATGGGAAGAAAATAATATTAAAAGTTGGCATCGTGAACATAATTTATCTCTCCATCATGATCCTATAAATTTAGATACAGAAGGTAAATTTAGATTATTTCCAAGCATAGGTTATCGCTTAGTTTATGAAGATTATGATGATAGCAATTATAATAGTTTGTATTATGATGTGACTTTACTTGGTGAATTAACTGATAGATTAGTAGCTTATACAGGATATCATTATTCAAGAGTTAGTGCAGAAAATACTTTATTCCAGTATGGATTGGAAGATTATTCCAAAAAAGTATCCGCAGGTCTAAGTTATACTATAGATGATAAAAATCGCTTTGTTGTAGCAACAGGATATGATGCTTCTGATCAGCTTCGTTTAAGAGATTTAGATTATTATTGGTATCATGATTGGCATTGTGTAGAAACTGAATTAAAATATGAACAGAAAAAAGATAAATGGAGTTTACATTTTAATTTCTTGAATTTCTAATATATAGAGAAAAAAGGTGAATTTATGAAGCCGGAATTGATTGATTTTGTAGAAAAATTTAAGGGAAAACGCATTTTAATTATTGGTGATATGATTGCTGATATATATTTAAAAGGCGATATTTCTCGTATTTCTCGTGAAGCGCCAGTTTTAGTATTGATAGAGTCAGAAGAAAAAACAGTGGCTGGCGGTGCTGCTAATGTAGTTAATAATGTAGCTACATTAGGCGGAAAGGCTTTTGCTGTAGGTATTTTAGGCGAAGATAAAGGTGCTTTAAATTTAAAGCAAATATTAGAAGAAAATAATGTAAATACGGAAGGTATGTTTTGTGATCAAAATCGCAAAACTATTACTAAGACACGTGTTATTGCAGGTGGTAGAGCTACAGTAAGTCAACAGGTAGTACGTATTGATAGAGAATGTAATGAAGTTATCAGTGAAATATATGAAAAAGAATTGATGAATTATATTCAAATGGTCATGCCACAGATGCAAGGTGTAGTAATGAGCGATTATGGTAGTGGAACAATTACACCTAAAATTCGTGATTTAATTTTATCTTTAAGTAAAGAATATGATATACCATCAATAATAGATTCTCGATATGCTATTTTCAATTTTGTAGGTACTGATTATGTAAAACAAAATGATGCGGAATTAGCTAGTGCTGTAGGCTATAAAATAGATAATGAGGAAATTTTATATAAAGCGGCACAGGAATTTTTAGTAAAAATGCAAGCAAAGGGAATTTTAGTTACACGTGGCGAAAAAGGTATGACTTTATTTGAAGCAAATGGAGATGTGCATAATATCCCAGTATCTGATAAATCAGAAGTATTTGATGTATCAGGAGCAGGCGATACATGTGTTGCTACTTTTATCACAGCATTAGCTACAGGTGCGATGCCAAGTCAAGCAGCTGAACTTTCTAATTTTGCTTCTGGTATTGCTGTACGTAAAATGGGAACAGCTACAGTTTCTGATGAGGAATTAATTGCTGTATTGAAAAAATAATAATTACAGATAGGATTTTAGTGATGATTATAGATATACAAGATATTGAAAAGTTTTGTGAAATCTTGCGTAAGGGTAATAAAACTATAGCACTTACTAATGGCACTTTTGATTTAATACATGCAGGTCATGTTCGTTATTTAAATGAAGCTAGTAAATTAGCAGATTATTTAATTTTAGGGTTAAATAGTGATCAGTCTGTAAAGCAGTATAAATCAGACAAAAGACCAATTGTTTCGCAAAAAGAGCGAGCAGAGGTTATAGATAGTTTAAAAGCTGTAGATTATGTAGTTATTTTTGATGAAACAACAGCTGATAAATTAATCAGTAAAGTAAAACCAGATATCTATGTAAAAGGTGGAGATTATACAGAAGAATCTCTTCCAGAAACATCAACAGTAAAAAAATATGGTGGTAAGATAAAATTTATAAAAGTAGTAGAGGGATGTTCTACCACAAATATAGTACAAAAAATATTAGATATATATTAATTAAATAATTTAAAGATATGCTACATTTTTAGATAATTTAAAGATGTAGCTTTTCTTTTGGGACTTTAAATAGTAAATAAGTATTTACTATTTGAAAAAATATTGGTAAAATCAAATAATAGAAAAATATATTAGTAAAAATTTTTAATTTATATTTTCGATAGATAGAAGTAATGAGGTTTTTATGAATATTTTAATTGTAAAATTAAGTGCAATAGGAGATGTAATTCATGCATTACCTGTAGCATATGTTTTGAAAAAACGATATCCTAATGCGCATATTACATGGGTTGTGGAACCTACAGCATATGAATTGGTGAAACACAATCCATATGTAGATGAAATAATTATTTTTCATAAAAAAGCATTTAAATCATGGAATGGTTTTAAGGAAAATTATCGACCATTTGCTAAGTTATTGCAAAAAAGAAAATATGATATATCTATAGATTTACAAGGTTTATTTAAGTCAGCAGCTGTAGTATTTGCTGCCAAGGCAAAGAAAAAAATAGGCTATGTAGATATGCGTGAAGGTAGCAATTTAATCAGTAAACGCATAGTAGGCAATAATAAAAATGGTCATATTGTAGATAGATATTTAGATACTGTTAAATGTTTAGATTGTGATACAGAAAATATAATATTTCCTTTAGTTAATACACAAGATGAAATTGATTTTGTAGATAATTTATTGATTAAAGAGAGTATATTAAATCAAAAATTTATAATTTTTGCAGTGGGTACTAATTGGATAAATAAATGTTGGTCTGTAGAAAATTTTGCTAAATTAAGCGATTTATTAGCAGGATATAACTTAAAAGTAGTCTTAATTGGTTTTGGAAAAGATGATGAACAAAAATCACAAGCTATTATTAAATTAGCTAGAGAAAATAATATTATAAATTTTGTGGGAAAAACAAGCTTGATGCAAACGGCTAGACTTATTAAATTATCAAAGGCTGTTGTGGGTGGAGATACTGGAAATCTTCATTTAGCAGCAGCTTTAAATATTCCTGCAATTATGCTTATGGGGCCAACAGATCCTAATAGAAATGGTCCATATAGACAAAGTGAAAATGTGATTTTAGCAGGTCATGAATGTGATGGTTGTTGGAAGCGTACTTGTGCTAAGAATATAGATTGCTTAGCAAGTATAAAACCAAATCAAGTCATAGAAAAATTAAGACAAAGCGAGTTGTTAAAAGATGATTGAAAATTATCCGATTGACTTTGTTGTTACTTGGGTTGATGGCAACGACCCAGTATGGCAAGCAGAAAAAGCAAAGTATAGTCCCAATAAAAATGCAGATAATCGCAATGTGCGTTTTCGTGATTGGGACAATATGCAATATTGGTTTAGAGCTGTAGAAAAATTTGCACCATGGGTTAACAAAATACATTTTGTAACCTATGGTCATTTGCCCAAATGGTTAAATATAGATAATCCAAAGTTAAATATTGTTAAACATAGTGATTTTATACCAAAAGAATATTTACCTACATTTAGTTCACATTCTATTGAATTGAATTTACATAGGATAGAGGGTTTAGCTGAAAGATTTGTCTATTTTAATGATGATATGTTTTTGTTAAGACCAGTAAAAAGAGAATTGTTTTTTGCAGGTAAAGATTGTTTACCAACGGATTTTGCTATTGCTAGTACTTTGAGTGTTGCTGATAAAAAAGATACAGTACAATATGTTAAGTTTAATAATATAGTAATATTAAATACTCATTTTGATAAAAAAGAACAAATGAAAAAGTATTTTAGTAAATGGATAAATTTAGAGTATGGCTGGAATAGTTTAAGAAATTTAATATTAAGTGGAGAGCATCATTTTAAATGTTTTGCAAATAATCATTTGGCTTTTTCATATTTAAAAACAACTTTTATGGATTTATGGGATAAGGAATTTGACGAGTTAGATGAAACTTGTAAGCATAAATTTAGAAATAAAACAGATGAAAATCAGTGGCTTATGCGTTATTGGCAATTAGCAAAAGGTGATTTTGAACCTATAGGAAGACATGTAAAAGGTAAGGTTTATGAAATTTATAATGGCGTAGAGCAAAATCAAGATTTATTTAAGAGTATAGAAAATCAATTGATGCCAATGATATGTATAAATGATAATGAGAATGTAGATTTTGAACCTATGAAGGAGAGAATAAAACAAGCATTTGATAAAATTTTACCTGAAAAATCTAGTTTTGAAAAATAAATAATATTAATAAGAAATCATTTTATACTTTATGATTTCTTATTAATGTTATTTATTAAAAATGTATAAAAACCCAATTTTATTATAGTGTTAAAAAATGAAAATAAAATGAAGCATAGAAGGTAGATTATTATGATAGAAAAAGATTATCCAATTGACTTTGTAGTTACTTGGGTTGATGGTAATGATCCAGTATGGCAAGCAGAAAAAGCAAAGTATAGTCCCAATAAAAATGCAGATAATCGCAATGTGCGTTTTCGTGATTGGGACAATATGCAATATTGGTTTAGAGCTGTAGAAAAATTTGCACCATGGGTTAACAAAATACATTTTGTAACTTATGGTCATTTGCCTAAATGGTTAAATATAGATAATCCCAAATTAAATATTGCTAAACATAGCGATTTTATACCACAAAAATATTTACCTACATTTAGTTCCCAGCCTATTGAATTAAATTTGCATAGAATAAACGGTTTAGCAGAAAGATTTGTTTATTTTAATGATGATATGTTTTTATTAAGACCAGTAAAAAGAGAATTGTTTTTTGCAGGTAAAGATTGTTTGCCGACAGATTTTGCGATAACTAGTACAATTAGTACAACTACTAAAGAAGATATGATGCCATTTATAAAATTAAATTGTGTAACAATTTTAAATGGACATTTTGATAAAAAGGAACAGATGAAAAAGCATTTTAGTAAATGGGTAAATTTAGCTTATGGTTGGAATGCTTTACGTAATTTAATTTTTTATGGGCAACATAGATTTAAAGGATTTGCAAATAATCATTTAGCTTTTTCTTTTTTGAAAAGTGAATATGAAGATATTTGGGAAAAAGAATATGAATCATTAGATGATACTTCGTCACATAAGTTTAGAAGTAAATTAGATTTAGATAATTGGCTTATTCGTTATTGGCAATTGACTAGAGGAAATTTTTATCCAATAGGAAGACATGTAAAAGGTAAGGTTTATGAAATCTATAATGGAGTAGAACAAAATCAAGAACTATTTAAAATTATAGAAAATCAAGCAATGCCTATGATATGTATAAATGACAATGATAATGTGGATTTTGAACCTATGAAAGAAAGAATAAAACAGGCATTTGATAGAATTTTGCCAGAAAAATCTAGTTTTGAAAAATAATAAAAAATAAAGAAGTAAATTATTTAAAATTTACTTCTTTATTATTGTTTATAGATAAAAAATATTCTACTATCTCAATTATAGTATATTTTATAAAAATGAATTTTAGATGAAAATAAATTTAAATTTTTGTAAAGGATGGTATTGATGGTTTGTGTAGATAAATATATGCATAAGACATATTATGTTTTAATTGGTTTGATGGTTTTTTTATTGCCTCAAGCTTTTATTTTACCGGTAGAATGTAGTTATGAAAATCATTTGTTAGAAAATCTAGAAGTATTTGTATTAGGAATTGGTTTTATAAATATGTTATATAAAACTGCAAATTTAAATAAAGATAAAATTAATAAGTTTTATTTAGCATGTGGTATTTTTTATATTGTTATGATTGCTAGAGAATTAAGTTATGGTAGAGTGTTTTATCCTATCGGTATTGATAAAAATGGTGAACAAATTTTTATGAATATCCATCAAATATGGTATGGTCCAATAGTATATCCTATAATTGCAGTACTAGTTTTAATAGCATTATTTTTAATGATACAAACTTATAAATACATAAAAAAGAACAGATTATTTGTAGTATACCTAGATATAGCATTCGTTTATTTATAATTATGATGATATTGAGCCAGATAGTATTTGAGAAAAATTTAATCAAGTTTTTAGCAGATTATGGTCAATTATTAGAAGAATGCACAGAGATATTAGCATATTGTTCTTTAGTATGCTTTACTTATGATATATCATTTAAAAAGAAATAAAGAAGGAATATAGATGTTAAATTTTGAAATTAGATATACAAAAGCTTTAGTTATTTTGTGTATTTTAGCTATTATTTTTATTGGGTTATCATTTGTTTTACCTATAGAATATAGTTATGAAAATCATTTTTTAGAGAATTTAGAAGTTGTAATTTTATTTTTAGGTATTGTAATTTGTATAGGGAAAATACGAGATTTTATTTTATATGATAGTATAAAGTTTTATGTAGCTTCGATAATAATTTATATATTGATGATTGGCAGAGAATTGAGTTGGGGTCGTGTATTTTATCCTATTGGTATGGATAAAAATGGTGAACAGATTTTTGTAAAAGTACATGAATTATGGTATGGTTCAGTAGTTTATCCAATGGTAGGGATTTTAATTTTAATAGTCTTGATTTTATTGGGAGTATATTTTTATCAAAGCAGAAGACAAGGAATTTGTTGGTACATTCCATTAGGTGAATTTTTGTTTTTTATAGTGACAAGCATATTGGGTCAATGTGTATTTGATAGAGGTTTAGTGCAATTTGGTAATTATAATCAATTATTAGAAGAAAGCTGTGAAATCATAGCATATATAGCTCTTATTTGTTGTACATATGATATTTCCTTTAAAAGAAGATATATTCATATAAGATATTTTAGTATAAGATAATAAAAAGAGCCTCAGGAACTTATATTCTTGAGGCCTTTTATTTATTTAAATTTATTTTTTAGTTGTTTAAATTGTCGTTCCAATTTTCGCATTGCAACGAAAATAATGTGAATAGAGCTTACTTTTAATTTGAATTCCCACATTTTTTGGTGTGAAGGTATAGGAATGCGTGGAAGAGCAAAAAGGTCAATATGCCAAAGTGGAACATTTTCAAAGATGGCAAATGCCATTTTATAATTTGCTTTTTTTACTATATTTATTACTTGTTGATTGAAAAAACCATATGGGTAACAAAGATAATCCATAGGTTTATCTAATAATTTTTCAAATTTTGTTTTGGTATCAATAATTTCTAAATTTAATTTTTCCTCATTACATTGAGTTAGGAATGGATGGTTGGCAGTATGAGGTTGGATATCTAGACCGTGATTAAGCCAAGATTTTAATTCTGCTAAATTCATGGTAGTAGTTTCTTGTTTACCGAAATTTTCCCATTTGTTAGGTTTACCAATCCAATTGTAAATAGGAAAAACAACAGCAGTCATATTGTATTTTTTTAATAGCGGTAAGGCTTCAAGATAATTATCCTGATAGCCATCATCAAAAGTTAGTAGAACAGGATTTTTAGGTAATTTAGTCTTATTTACGAAGTGATTATATAATTGTTCTGGTGTAATAGTATGATAATTATGCGTGGATAAATATTCTAGTTGCTCGGCAAATTTTTCTTTAGGTAGAGCATTTCTATCACCAGGAATATTGGCTATACGATGATACATTAAAATTGGTACATAATTTTTAAATTTTAAATATAAGATAAAAAATATACATAAAATAATTAATAATAGTATAAACATAATAATTTTTCCTAACCTTAGATATAGTGTATAATAATATATTATACGAATATGAAGAAGATATTCAATAAATTTTTAAGGAAAGATTTTATGAAAAAATTTTTAGTTATTAATACATCTTTTTTTGGAGATACTTTACTTACTAATCCTTTATGTAGAAATATAAAAATATTATATCCAGATTCACATATAACTTTTATTGTTAATAAGCCATTTGTAGAAGTAGCAACCTACTGTGATGGAGTAGATGAAGTAGTAGCTTATGATAAAAAGGGTAAACATCATGGTGTAAAGGGAGCATGGAATTTTTATCAAGAATATAAAGAAAAATTTAAATTAGGCTTTGAAGCAGCTTTTGTTATCTATGGTAATGAAAGAGGTATTGTTTTAGCAAAATTATTTGGGGCTAAAAAAGTATATGCTGAAAATAAAGGTATAATAAATTTTTTATTAGATAATCCTAGAGAAATAGATTATCATGGTAAGACAAAAGTACAGACTAAAAATAGTATTTTATTAGAACAATATAGTAAAAAAGCTATAAGAGAATTACCAATGAAATTTATACCGCCAGAATCATCATATGATGATATTGAAGTGTTATTAGAAGGTTTAAATATACAAGATAATAAATTAGTAGCAATATGTACTACTTCTAAAAAGAAAGAAAAAGATATGCCTTTAAAAGATTGTAAAGAATTAATACAAACATTAAAAAGTAAAGGTTATACTTTATTACTATTAGGGGCAGGAAATGTAGCAAAAGAATATGGAGAAGAATTGTCTAAAATAGCTAAAGATGATTTTATAAATTTAGTAGATAAGACAACTATTGCTCAACTTGGAGCGCTACTAGCTAATTGTAAAGCTTTAATTAGTGTGGATACAGGAACTATGCATTTAGGTTTGGCAGTAGATGTACCTACAGTTTGTTTATTTTACATTCATACAAAAGCACATTTAGACGCATGGGCTCCTGAAAAATCATTATATCGTTGTGAGGTTTTAACAGAAAATATAAAGGTAGAAAATATTGTTAATTCTTTAAGAAAAATTATGGAGTAATTTTTTATGAAAAATATTTTATTATTAGTACCTCGTATGAATATAGGTGGTGCTGAATCATATGTAGCTTTGGTAGCTCGTAGTTTAAAATCATTAGGCTACAATGTATTTATTGCTTCTGCTGGTGGAGCGTTGGCGGTTGAATTACAAAAAGAAGGAATAAAACATTTTTTTTTACCGATTAGATTGAGTAAGTTTATATCAGGATTATTATTAAAACGTATTGTAGAAAAATATAATATAGACTTAATACATGCCAATTCGGAAGCAGCAGGTATTGTAGCCGTAAAGACACGAAATAAGTATAAATTAGATATTCCTATAGTATATACAGCTCATGGTGTATTACCAGCAAAAGTGAAAGACATTATGAATCAAGTGGATAAGATTATTGCTGTAAGTGAGTTTTCTAGGAAATCTGCAATAAAAGAAGGCTTTTTAGCTGAAAAAATTCAAGTAATATATAATGGTGTAGATACTGATAAATTTAAACCCAATCGACAAAATAAAAATTTATTACGAAAAAAATATAATATACCACAAGAGGCTTTTACTATGATTATAGTTTCGCGTATTAAAAATTTGCGAAATAAAGGACATCAGCATTTACTTGATGTATTGAAAAATTATGAAGTTAGTAAAAAATGGCATCTTGTAGTAATTGGTAAAGGAAAAGGTTTCAGTGATTTAAAGAAAAAAATAAAAGAATATCATTTACAAGATAGAGTACATTTATTAGGTCATAAGACAGATGTAGAAAATTATATAGATATAGCAGATGTTATGGTTTTACCATCATATTTTGAAACATTTGGATTGGTTTTGGCTGAAGGGATGGCAATGCAAAAGCCAGCTATAGCTTTTAATGTTGGTGGCATTAGTGAAGTTATAAGTGATAAAGAAACAGGATTTCTTGTAAAATATAATGATGATGATGATTTAGTAAATAAGATAAATATATTAGCTCAAGATAAAGATTTATGTAGCAAAATGGGAATAAATGCAAGGAAAAAAGTAGAAAAAGATTTTGCTAATCAAATAATGATAAAAAAGATTATAGAAATATATAATGAGATAATAGATAATAAAACTAATTAATGTTTTATAGGAGATATTAATGTTAAATGAAGACAGAAGAAAATATAGTTACTTTTATAAATAATTTAGAAGCAGAAAATCAAGATATAGAATGTAAACAGTGCAAGAGAATTTTACCGAAAGATCTTTGGTCAACATATAGTGCGTTTGCAAATACACATGGTGGTAAAATTATTTTAGGTATTACTGAGATAAAAAATATAGAGAAAAATATAAATTTGAAATTACAGGTGTTGAAAACCCAACTAAAGTATGTGATGATTTTTGGACATGTATATCAAATACTAATAAAGTAAATTATAATCTTTTATCTAATAACGATGTGCAAATAAAAAAAATAGAAGATAAATCAATAATAATTATTAATGTACCAGAAGCAACTCATCAGCAAAAACCTATTTACTTAAATAATGTATTAACAAATACATATATTAGGTTAAATTCAGCAGATGTAAAAGTTAATATAGAACAGTTACAAATATTATTGAGAAATAGAAATTTAGCTCAAGATGTGGGTTTATTAAAAAATTATACAATAGAAAGAGATTTAGATTTATTATCTATACAAAAATATAGGCAACATATTTTTGAGCATACACATGATACAAAATACTTAGATATGGATGTATCAAAGTTCCTAATACAAATGGGAGCTTTAAAATTAGATTATAATGATAATAAATATTATATAACAGAAGGTGGTTTATTATTTTTTGGAAAAATAGATGCTATAATAAATAGATTTCCACATTTTCATTTAGATTATTTTGATAGAAGAGGAAATAATGCAAGATGGAGTGATAGAGTAGCTTCTGATGATATGTCTTTTTTAAATTTAAATTTAATGAATTATTTTTTTCTTATAATGGAAAAATTACAAAGTACAATAACAGATGATTTTGAACTGGAGAAAAATTTGATAAGAAAATCTCCAGAAAAGTTATTAGTGATTCTAAGAGAGGCATTAATAAATATGATTGTCCATGCTGATTATTATGTAAGTACATCATCTATAATTGTTAATGTATATAGTAATTATTATGAATTTAATAATCCAGGAATGATGTTAGTTTCTACGGAAGAATTTATAAAAGGTGGAAATTCATGTCCGAGAAATACAGTAATAATGACATTGTTTAGAAGATTAGGTTTATCAGAGAGAGCAGGTTCTGGTGGACCAGAAATATTTGATTTTGCAATTACTAATAGTTTTAAACAACCACAGGTAGAAACTAATTTCAAAGAAACAAACATAAAAATATGGAAAGTAGATTTAGTTTCTACATATCCGAATTTATCAAAGGAAGCTAAGTTAATTTTTACTTATATTGATAGAAATGGTAAAAATAAATATACAGCAAAAGAATTAAAAGAAGAATTAAAAGAAGAATTAAAAGAAGAATTAAAAGAAGAATTAAAAGAAGAATTAAAA